>Ga0302326_10028481_pt1 | contig 11239 bp, 12 predicted proteins | sample Palsa_T0_3_FD_202264 | JGI IMG/M metagenome (GOLD analysis project Ga0302326, IMG submission 202264) | Peat permafrost microbial communities from Stordalen Mire near Abisko, Sweden - Palsa_T0_3 | ecosystem: Environmental > Terrestrial > Soil > Palsa > Peat permafrost | place: Sweden: Abisko...
TGGGACGCCCCCAAGCACCGCGGGATCACCTATTTCATTCTCCCCATGGACCAGCCGGGCGTGGAGGTGCGCCCGCTCCGTCAGATGAACGGGCACGCGTCCTTCAACGAGGTGTTCTTCACCGATGCCCGCGTCCCGGCCGACAACGTCGTCGGGGAGGTCAACGACGGCTGGGCGGCCGCACTCACCACCCTGGCCCACGAGCGCGGCCTCGGCGGATCGCGACTGGTGGCGACCGATGGCTGGTCGGAGGGCCGCACGGCCACCGAGGCGATGGCCGAGGCGGCCGAGTACGCCCGCACCTACGCGTGGTACCCGCAGCGGGCCGGTCGGCCCGACCTGCTGGCCGAGGTGGCCCGCGAGATCGGCGCGTCTTCGGTCCAACGACAGCTGGTCGCCGACGTCATCGCCCGCACCCGCGTGGCCGGCTGGAACGTCGAGCGGTCCAAGGCCGCCCGCGCGGCGGGACGGCCTCCGGGGCCCGAGGGGTCGGTGGCCAAGCTGGCCGGGAGCGACATCGCACGCCGCTCGGCCGTCGCCCACGCCACGATGGCCGGGGCCGCCGCCATGCTGACCGGGCCGGGCTCGGTGCGCGACGGGATCATCGCCGAGATCCTGGTCTCGGTCCCGGCCGGATCCATCGCCGGCGGCACCGACGAGATCCAGCACAACATCGTCGGTGAGCGTTCGCTCGGCCTGCCCCGCGAGCCCTCCTCGGACTCCGGGGTGCCGTTCCGCGAGGTGCGAACCAACTCGTCGGGACGGTGACGGCTTCACCTGCGTCGACGGGTGGCGTCTCCACCGATAGGGTCGGCGGCCGGCCGCTCGGTCCGAGGGAGGCGTCGGGGATGTCCGCGCAAACGGTGACGCAATGAGTGACGTGAGCGTGGAGCTGGCCGACGACTTCGTCGCCACCGTCGAGCTGCATCGTCCGCCCAACAACTTCTTCGACGTCGCGTTGATCTCGGCGATCGCCGACGCGTACGAGGAGCTCCAGGCCGGGCCGTGCCGGGCCATCGTGCTGTGCTCGGAGGGTCGGCACTTCTGCGCGGGGGCCGACCTGACGAGCGGCACCGAACGGACGGTGGGCGAACTGTACGGTCAAGCGTTGCGCCTGTTCGAGGCCGAGCTGCCCGTCGTGGCCGCGGTCACCGGGGCGGCCATCGGCGGTGGGCTCGGGTTGGCGTTGTCGGCCGACTTCCGGGTGGCCAGCGCCGAGAGCCGTTTCGCCGCCAACTTCTCCCGGCTGGGCTTCCACCACGGGTTCGGTCTCACGGTGACCCTTCCCGACGCGGTCGGCCAGCAGGCCGCGTCCTCGCTGCTCTATACCGGTCGCAGGATCGGCGGCGCCGAGGCGCTCGCGATCGGTCTCTGCGACCGGTTGGCCGACACCACCGACGACGTCTTGGCCGAGGCGCGGGCGATGGCGGTCGAGCTCGCGTCGGCGGCGCCGCTCTCGGTGCGGGCCATCCGGGCCACCCTGCGCCGGGGGCTGCCCGAGCGGGTGCGCGAGGCGACCGAGATCGAGCAGGGCGAGCAGGACCGCCTGCGTCGGACCGAGGACTTCGCCGAGGGGGTGGCGGCGTCGAGCCAGCGCCGCGAACCACAGTTCAAGGGGTCGTGACCGCAGACGGACGCCGTCGCGCCGGGTCGGGTTCGCCGTTCGAGGCCTCGATCGGGTTCAGCCGGGCCGTCCGGGTGGGGCCGCGGGTGGTGGTGTCGGGGACCGGCCCGATCTGGCCCGACGGCTCGTGTCCCGACGATGCCGGCACCCAGGCCCGACGGTGTTTCGAGATCGTGCTAGCCGCCCTGGCCGAGCTGGGTGGTTCGGCCGACGAGGTGATCCGGACCCGGATGTACCTGTGCGCCCGCGAGGACGCCGACGCGGTCGCACAGGCCCATCGGGAGGCCTTCGGGCGGGCCCGACCGGCCGCCACCATGGTGGTCGTGGCCGGGCTGCTCGATCCGCGCTGGAAGGTCGAGGTCGAGGCCGAGGCGCTGCTGGCCGACGAATGAACTGCAGCCGAGTCGCCGAACGTCCGGTGACGCCGGTTCCTCAGTCGAGCCGAACGGGCGCCTCGCCGGCCGCGTCCAACCGGCGCTTCGTCTCCTCGTAGAGGTCGTTCGAGAGCGGCCCGCGCTCGGCTGCGGCGACGTTCTCGGCCAGGTGCTCGGTGCTCGAGGTCCCGACGATGGTGGTGCTGAGGCCGGGATGGCTGATGGTGAAGCGCAGCGCGAACTCGACCCGGGTCTCGCCCGGCGCCAACAGGTCGTCCAGTCCCTCGGTCTCCCACAGCTCCCAGACGTTCTTGCGACTCGGCTGGATCCTGGCCGGCCCCCCCTTGGCCACGCCGCCGCGGACGATCACCCCCGCTCCCAGCTCGTGGGCCCGGGTGATGGCGTCCTCGTGGGCCCGCTCGAGCAGCGAGTAGGGGATCTGGAAGGCGTCGAAGGTCTTGAGCTCGAAGTGGTCGACGATGTTGGGGAGGGTCGACGACGATCCGATGAACCGGGTCTTTCCCTCCTTCTGCAGGTCCGTCAGCGTCTCGATGACGTCGTCGTGTTGGATGGTGCCGAGCGACGGGCTGATGTGGAGTTGGAGCAGATCGAGGTGATCGGTCTTGAGTCGGCGCAGGCTCTGGTCTATGCCGGCCCGGATGTTGGACGGGGTGAAGTCGTGCGGCAGCGGGCCCGGCGGGGCGTCGACGTACTCCTCGGCGTTCAGGGGGCACCCGGCCTTGGAGGCGAGGTAGTACTCGTCGCGCCGGTGGGCGATCGCGTGGCCGATCGCCGATTCGCTCACCCCGTAGTCGATCGAGGTGTCGATGAAGTTGATCCCGGCGTCGAGCACGGCCCCGAGAACGGCATCGGCCTGGCCCGGTTCGAGCGGGCGGGGGTTTCGGTGACCATCGCCCCGGAGCTCCATGGCCCCGAACCCGAGCACGGTGACCTCCAGGCCGGTGTGCCCGAGGGGCCGTGTCGCCAGCGCACTCATGAGTCTCTCCCGCCCGATCGAACCACCCCGACCGGCCGAGCATCGCACCGTTCGGGGTCCGCTCGCCAGGGAACACAGCGGTCATCGGCACCGTCGACGTTGCTACGGCGAACGCCGCGCTCGCCGGGCGGGCGCGAACTCGGCGAGGTGAGCTCGGAGGGCCGAGAATGGGTCGATGGCTCCTCGACGATCACCCGGCCTGGTCGTGACGTTCGCCGGGAGCGGCGACGCGTTCGGGAGCGGTGGCCGCCTCCAGTCGTGCATCCATGTGCACGGCCCGCCCCCGCTCGACCCGGTGCTGGTCGACTGCGGCGCCACGTCGCTCAGCGCGCTCAAACGGCTCGGCCTCGAACCGAGCGAGGTCGCCGCGGTGTTCGTCTCCCACCTGCACGGTGACCACTTCGGCGGGCTCCCGTTCCTCATCTTGGACGGACAGTTCGCCCACCGCACCAAGCCGCTCACGATCGCCGGCCCGCCGGGACTGGCCGCCCGGCTGCACGACGCCATGGAATGCCTGTTCCCGGGTTCCTCGACGGTCGGCCGGCCCTTCGACGTCGACGTCATCGAGCTGCAACCAGGGTCGACCAACTCGGTGGCCGGGATCACCGTGGCCGTCTGGGAGGTCGACCACCAAAGCGGCGCCCCGCCTCTCGCCCTGCGTCTGACCATCTCCGACAAGACGATCGCCCACACCGGTGACACCGCGTGGACCGAAGCACTGATCGCCGTCGCGGCCGACGCGGACCTTCTGATCGCGGAGGCCTACTACCGAGAGAAACGGGTTCCGTTTCACCTGCGCTACGCCGACCTGGTCGCGCACAGAGACGAGCTCACCTGCGCTCGCATCATCGTCACGCACATGTCCGATGACGTGCTGGGTCATCCGGACGCGATCTCGCTCGAGATGGCCCACGATGGCCTCGCGGTGGAGGTGTGAGGGCCAAACCGGGAGGCGGGCCGGCCGGTCGCAACACGGCGGTGGCGCGGCGTAGCGTGACGGCGCCGGTGACACCAACTCGGCGTGACCACGTCGCCGGCGACCGAAAGGGAGTGACATGAGCAGCGACAGGATCGAGGCGGGGACCATCACGCTCACCTCGGGCAAGGGTGACGAGATCGAGGCGTACCACGCCCGGCCCACCGAGCTCGAGTCCTACGGCAGTGTCGTGGTGATCCACCACATGCCCGGATACGACTCGTCGACCAAGGAGATCGCCCGGCGGTTCGCCGCCCACGGATACGGGGCCATCGTCCCGAACCTCTTCCACCGGTACGCGCCGGGGGCCAACGCCGGCGATGGCGCGGCGGCGGCCCGGGCGGCCGGAGGGGTGCCCGACGCCCAGTGCCTGGAGGACGTGGGCGGCGCGGCGGCCTTCCTGCGGGCGCAGCCCGGGGCCAACGGCAAGGTGGGTGTGATCGGGTACTGCTCGGGTGGGCGGCAGACCTACCTGGTCGCCTGCAACCTCGACGTCGACGCGGCGGTGGTCTGCTACGGCGGCGGGATCGTGGCCACCCCCGATCAGTTGACGCCCGAGCGCCCGGTGGCCGTCATCGACATGACCAAGGACCTGCGCTGTCCGATGCTGGGCCTCTTCGGGGCGGGCGACGCCAACCCGTCCCCCGAGCACACCGCCCGCATGGAGTCGGAGCTGAAGGCCCACGACAAGACCTATGAGTTCCACACCTTCGACGACGCCGGTCACGCGTTCTTCTGGGTGGAGCGACCGAGTTACCGTTCCGAGGCCGCCCGCGAGGGTTGGCACCTCATCTGGGAGTTCTACGGCAAGTACCTGGAGGCCTGAGCCATGTGTACCTACCTGACCTCGACCGAGAAGGTGGCCGGGACCGGGCTCGGCGCCCGGGGCTGGTTCTCCATCGAACAAGCGGTGGTGTATTTCGACCACCCCCAGCAGGCCCCGGTCGAGCACGCGCTGTGCATCGACTTCCGGGCCGGCGAGCACGGCGATCCGAGCCAGCGGGTCTCGGTCGAGCTCGACGCCCGATCGGCCCGGACGTTGGCCGAGTCGATATTGGCCACCCTGGCCCACGACGAGGTGCGGGCACTCGGGGTCGATTGACCATCGCATCGAGACGCGCTTCCGGCCGCCGTAATTCCCCTAGAGACATCGCGGTCGCATAGCGTCGGGCCGGTTCGACACCATCGACGTTGACCGCCCCCAGCCGGCTCGACCGCCCCGGAGGACGAAGTGACGTTCCTGCAGGCCATCGTGATCGGCATCATCCAGGGCGTCGCGGAGCTCTTCCCGATCTCGAGCCTCGGCCACACCGTGATCGTCCCTGCCTTCATCGGTGGGTCCTGGGGTCGCCTGGTGACCCAGCAGGCGTCGCCCGCGTCCCCCTACCTGGCCTTCGTGGTCGGGCTCCACGTGGCCACCGCGCTCGCCCTCATCGCGTACTTCTGGCGGGACTGGCTGCGGATCATCAAGGGCTTCGTGTCCAGCCTGGCCAAGCGGCGGGCCGACACGGCCGACGAGCGGGCGGCGTGGTTCGTGATCGTGGCCACCGTCCCGGTCGGGTTCCTGGGGCTGGTCCTCGAGCATGAGCTCCGGACGCTGTTCGCCAAGCCGCTCGCCGCAGCCACCTTCCTCACCGTGAACGGCTTCATCCTGCTGGGCGGCGAGTTGCTCCGGCGCAAGGGCCAGGCCGGGCCGGCGGTGCACCCGGCCGCGGCCGACGGCGGCGAGGTCAGCCGGGCATCCGACGGCGAGGGCGTGGCGCCGGCCCCGGTGGGCACCGACGACCACGATCCGGAGATCCTGGCGTCGTTGCGACTGCGCGACGCGATCATCGTCGGGTTCGCCCAGTCGACCGCGCTGCTGGCCGGCATCAGCCGGGACGGCATCTGCATGGTCACCGGCCTGGCTCGCCGGCTGAGCTACGAGGACGCGGCCCGGTTCGCGTTCTTGTTGTCGGCGCCGCCCATCTTGCTGGCCGGCCTGCTCAAGGTGCCCGACCTGGTCGGGCACCTGGGCAACGGCATCCGGGGCCAGGTCCTGGCCGGCAGCGCGGCCGCGTTCATCATGGCGTTGCTCTCGGTTCGCTTCTTGGTCCGCTACTTCCGCAAGGGCCGGCTCACCCCGTTCGCGATCTACTGCCTGGCCCTCGGCGTGTCGGGGATCGTCTACTTCGCCATCAACTAGGGGGCCCGGGCAACTAGGGGCCCGGGTCGGTCCCGCGTCCGAGTGACCTAGTGAGGGGCGAGACCCGCCGCCGCGGCCAGCAGCAGTTCGGCGCCCCGGGTCTCGACCACCAGGCCCGTTTCCATGCGGTTCATGACGTAGGCGAACGTGGTGCGGGTGTCGAGGTCCGAAACCACCAGCGATCCCCCCCATCCGGCCCAGTAGCAACCCCTCGGTCCGATGGGCATGGTGTCGCTCGAGAGCCCGTAGCCGATGCCGAAGCGCTCGGGGATGGCCAGGATCAGGTCGGTGCCATTGGACTGCTCCTCGAAGATCACGTCCAGACCCTCGGCCGACAACAGGCGGACCCCGCGCGCCTCGCCGCGGTTGGACACGATCGACTGGACGGCTCCGACTCCCCGAGCGTTGCTCTGCCCGTTGGCCGCCGGGATCTCGGCCCGCCGCCATTCCTCCCGCCAGCTGCCCCGCGCGTCCCAGACCGGATTGGTGAACACCTTGAGCAGCGGTTCTTGTAGGAGCGAGGCCAAGAGATCGATGGATTCCAGGACCTCGGGCACGACCACCGGTGACACGCGGTGGTCCTCGCTGGCCGGCAGCCCGATGGAGAAGTCCGCCCCCAGCGGGCCGGCGACCTCCTGGGCGAAGAACGTCCCCAGGCTTTGGCCGGTCACCCGCCGCACCAGCTCGCCGACCAAGAAGCCCTGGGTCAGCGCGTGGTACCCCGACGCCGTGCCGGGCTCCCACCACGGTTTCTGGGCGGCCAGGAGGCTGGTTACCTTCTCCCAGTCGGCCAGGTCCTCGTAGGTGACGGGCTCCTCCCAGCCGGGGAGGCCGGCCGTGTGGGAGAGGAGGTGGCGGACCTCGATCCGCTCCTTGTCGTTGGCCTTGAACTCGGGCCAGTAGCGGGCGACCGGTGCGTGGACGTCGATGTCGCCGTGGTCGGCCAGGATGAGGGCGCACAGATTGGTCATGGTCTTGGTCGTCGACCAGACGTTGGTGATCGTGTCGGACTCCCAGGGGGTGGTGCGGGCCTCGTCGGCCCATCCGCCCCACAGGTCGACCACCAGCTCGCCTTCGAGGTAGAGCGCGACCGAGGCCCCGACCTCTCGCTCGTTGTCGAAGTTGCGCTGGAAGGTCTCCCGGACCGCCGCGAACCGCTCGTCGCAGGTGCCCCGGACCTCATCCGTCCCGTCGGCCACCGCGCCTCCTTCGTCGTGCGACCGGCCGCCGCGGCCGGCGTGCCGAGCGTACCGGGGGAGTCCGGCCCCCACCCGTAAGCTTCCGTCGTGAGGGACTCCAGCCGTCTTTGGCCTGGCCACCGCGGCGGCGTTCTTCGGTGACCAACTTCCTCACCCATTTCCACGGCCCGGTCATCTACCTGATCGTGGCCGGCCTCTTGGTGGCCGAGTCGGGGTTCGCCGTCGGCTTCTTCGTGCCCGGCGAGATCGCCACCGTGCTCGGCGGGGTCCTGGCCCGCGAGCACCGGGTCGACATCGTGGTCATGGTGCTCGTGGCCAACGCGGCGGCCATCGGCTCGTATCTGATCGGCTACGGGGTCGGTCGGGCCATCCTGCCCTGGGCGCTCGAGCACACCCGGCTCGGGGGACATCCCTTGATCGCCCGGGCCCGGGACCGGCTGGGCGAGCGGGGCGGCCCGGCCGTGTTCGTGGCCCGGTTCGTGGTGGTCGTACGGGCGGTGATGCCGGCCCTGGCCGGGCTGAGCGATCTGCGCCTGCGGACGTTCGTGGTCTACGACATCGCCGGCGGCCTGGTGTGGGCGACCGGCTACACGATGCTCGGCTACGCGCTCGGCACGGCGTACAAGCACGCGCTCGGCACGATCGGGGTATGGACCTACGTGATCTTCGGCCTGCTCGTGGTGGGCCTCGTGCTCAACCACCTCCGAGTCTCGCGTCGGCACCGTCGCGGGGTGAGCGAGCCCGAGGACGGCTGAGCTTCGGGTCCCCGACGATCCTGAATGAAACCGGCGCGGCCGCGGTTTAATCGACGGGATCGGGTGGTAAAACCGGGAAACACACGAAGCGACCACGCGGACTGGAGCCGAATTGATTCAACCAGTCGATCCGGTGTTGGAGCTGACCCCATGACCGCCGATCCGGTCGACCCCGAAACAGCCGCGGTGGCGCGATTCGACCCGGTGCTCCGGACCCTCATGACCTTCGGACTGGTCGAGCCCGACGACGCCGAGGAGACCAACTCTGACGAGGTGTCCAGGCAGTGGCGCCTGACACCGGCCGTCCAGCGGCGGCTCAATTCGCTGGCCTTTCCGGCCCCGCCCGCCGACAAGCTCGTCTACTTCGGCCACCGCTGCAGCTCGTGCGGCGAGCACGCTCCGACCTGGTCCATCGCCGGTGCGTTTTTCTGCAGCGCGTGTCGTGATCGAGCCGGCGACCTTGTGCCGAGCAGCAACGGCACCGTCGAACGGTGAGCTCCTCGCCCTGAATCACTCAACTGTCTGAATCACCCAATTGGACGACTCGGTCGGGGAGGGGGGACTCGAACCCCCGACCTCCTGCCCCCAAAGCAGGCGCGCTACCTACTGCGCCACTCCCCGGTGCTGGGCGACGGCTCGGAGCGAAAGCGTACCGGGTGGTCCGGGTCCGCTCGGGCCGGTCCACGCACACGGGCGCGTGCCACTAAACCGACGAGATGCGTCACCGCCTACCCGAGCGGGTTGGAATGTGCTCGCCTGTGGCGAGCTTCCGGCGCCGGGGCGGTGAGAGCCGGTGCCGGATCCCTCGTTCAAGCCTTCTTGCCGAGAATCCGATTCATCTTGGTGCCGCAGGTCGGGCAGAGGCCCTGTGCCGCACGCCGGCCGTTCTTCAACTCAACCTCTTGACCTTCGAAGCTGCGCTTCTCTCGGCACTTCACGCAATACCCCTCGTACGAAGCCATCGCGGACTCCTCCTCGCCTTCGGGTCCGTTGTGACCTGGACTGATCCAGGCCTGGGACGCGATGAACCTACCCGTGCCTGGAGGTGTCCGGGGGGATGCCGAGGCCTGAAGCTACATGAAAAGCACTAAAACACACTGAACGTAGGCACGGGTAAGAAGAATTCGAGAACCGTCGCTTCGGCCCGATTTCGAGGCACCGTGCCTGAGGACGGCGCCTTTGGGTGCGAGCTCCCGCACTCGCGGCTTCGCTTTCGCCCGGGCACGATCCGGGTGGATGCACCGTGGGCACCGCGCACGGCCGGCGCCGATCGCTCGGGGCGATGGCGACGCAACGCTCTACGATCGCACCGTGTCCCAAGGTCAGGATGAGCCGATCATCGCCGTCTTGGAGGAGACCTGGTCGGCCACGACCGAGGCTTGCCAAGGGTTGCCCGCCGAGGCCTGGGAGCTTGCCACCGATTGTCCGGGGTGGACGGTCCGTGACCAGCTCTCCCATCTGATCGGCACCGAGATGGGTTTGCTCGGCCGCGACGCGCCCCCGCTGCCCGACCCGATGCCGGGCTACGTCCGCAACCCGGTCGGCCAGATGAACGAGGCCTGGATCGAGGCGCGCCGTGGTGTGCCGGGCGACGAGGTCCTGGCCGAGTTCGTCGACGTGACCAGCCGTCGACTGGCCGAGCTGCGGGGATTCGCGCCGGAGCGCTGGGACGTGCTCGGGTGGAGTCCCGGTGGCGAAGCCCCCTACCGGGAGTTCATGCGCATTCGGGCCTTTGACAGCTGGGTGCACGGCCAGGACATCCGTCGCGCGGTGGGCCGGCCCGGTGATCGCTTCTCCAGGGGTGAGGAGAACACCATCACCCGGGTGGCCATGGCCATGCCCTATGTGGTCGGCCGAAAGGTGGGGCCACCGGAGGGGACGACGGTGGTGTTCGAGGTCGAGGGGCCGGTGTCGCGCCGCGTGGCGGTGCGGATAGCAGGCAAACGGGCCGAGGTGCTCGACGATCCGCCGCCCACCCCCGACGTCCGGATCACCTTGTCTTCGGAGCATTTCATCCTGCTCGGTTGTGGTCGGGAAGTCCCGGACCAGGTGCTCGGCTCGGGAGAAATCACCTTCGACGGGGACGAAGAGCTGGGCGCCCGGATCATCCAGGCGATGGACTTCATGATCTGAGCCGCCGGCATGGTCGCTTGTGACCAGGCGACCGCCGGTAGAGTGTGCCTCCCACTATGCGCGCCACCGCCGAAGCCGTCGAAGGCTCCAAGGTCCGGCTTTCGGTCGAGGTCGATGAGTCCGAGGTGGACCGCGCGCTCGAGCAGACGGTGCGCAAACTCTCGCGCGAGGTCAAGGTTCCGGGGTTCCGCCCGGGCAAGGTGCCGCGCCAGGTGCTCGAGGCACGGATGGGCGGTTCGGCCAGCCTGCGCACCGAGGCGCTGCGCGAGGCGCTCCCTGAGTTTTACGCCCGCGCGGTCGCCGAGACCGAGGTTGACCCGATCGCTGCGCCCGACATCGACATCACCTCGGGCGAGGAGCACGGCCCGGTTGCTTTTGACGCCGTCGTCCAGGTGCGCCCAATCGTGGCGATCCCCGGCTACGCCGGGCTCGAGGTCACCATCCCGTCGCTGAAGGTGACCGACGAAGAGGTCGACGCCCAGGTGGATCGGCTGCGGGAGAGCGACGGGGAGCTGGTCGAGGTCACCCGCAAGGCCAAGGACAAGGACAACGTGACCATCAACCTCCACGCGAAGTCGGTGGCCGGCGAAGAGGTCATCGCGGCCGACGACTTCCTCTACGAGATCGGCAGTGGCTCCGTGACCCCCGAACTGGACACCCAGCTGCGGGGGTCCAAGGCCGGCGACGTGCTCGCCTTCAATGCGCCCGTTCCCGGCGCCGGCGAGGAGGTCCTCGGGTTCTCGGTGCTGGTGAAGGAGGTCAAGGAGAAGCGGCTGCCCGAACCGACCGACGATTGGATCGCCGAGAACTCCGAGTTCTCGACCCTGGCCGAGCTGCGGGCCGACGTGTCCACCCGCATCAGGCAGGTGAAACTGGTCCAGGCCCAGTTCGCATGGCGAGAGAACAGCATCGGCGCTCTGGTCGAGCTGGTCGACGATGACGACGTGCCCGAGGTGCTGGTCGACGACGAGCTCCGTCAGAGCGTGCACGACCTCG
>Ga0302326_10028485_pt1 | contig 11238 bp, 5 predicted proteins | sample Palsa_T0_3_FD_202264 | JGI IMG/M metagenome (GOLD analysis project Ga0302326, IMG submission 202264) | Peat permafrost microbial communities from Stordalen Mire near Abisko, Sweden - Palsa_T0_3 | ecosystem: Environmental > Terrestrial > Soil > Palsa > Peat permafrost | place: Sweden: Abisko...
TCTTTGATGGCGCAAAGATTCCGCAACTGAACAAGAATAACTTCGGGACTTCATTTGGCGGACCAATCAGGAAGGGCAAAACTTTCTTCTATGCGGTATATGAGGGATTACAGGAAAACCTTGGGTTTACAGCGAACGATTTGGTGCCCGCGGCCGGTTGCCACGGTGCGGCGGGAGCGGCCATAACCGAAGCTGCTTGCCCCACGCTCGGTCTCTCGCCAGGCGACTCTGTGACCATCGCCAATGCGGACATTGCAGCACTTCTATCGCTATTTCCAAGTCCAAACAAAGGCACGAACAGCTACTTATTTGGCCCATCGACGAAAGTTGGAGTGAACTACGGACAGATTCGATTGGACCAGAGTTTCCGGCCATCGGATAGCTTTTTTGCCCGGTATACGACCGATTCAGCCAACGTAAACTCTGCAAGCAATCAAGGTACTCCCATCACTTCAGGCACAGCCTTTCCTGAATTCCGAGGTGGTGGAAAAGATCTCGATCAATTTATAACTCTCGCAGAGACCCACGTTCTCTCTCCGAGCATGTCAAACATAGCGCGGCTTTCGTTTAGCCGGACTAACTTCGGCACCTTCCCGATCGATGTGGGTACGTTGCCTACAGGGATCGAACCATTTATATCCGGACGCACCTTTGGTGCTTTCTCGGTCACAAACTTAGCGACAGTCGGCAACGGCAGGCTGGTGGGCCCGCCAGATTCTCTTCACCTCCAGAACATCTATTCCTTCGGCGATGATCTCTACTATCAACGGGAAAAGCACAACTTGCGATTCGGGACGCTCTTGAACAGGTTCAATGAAGCGCTGACTAATCCAATAGGCTACCCCGGTAGTGCGTCCTACACCAGTTTCGCCGACTTTCTCCAAGGTATACCGTTGTCGTACGGAGGTCCCCTTCCTGGATCGGATGTTAACCGCTATTTCCTTTACAACACCTTAGGGTTCTATGCGCAGGACGATTACCACATAACCCCGCGTTTTACCGTGAATATGGGACTGAGATATGAGTTCATGACCACTCCTCGGGAAGCGAATGGAAGGCAATACGCGATTCGAAATTTAACAACCGATTCCACTGTTCTACCCGGTGGCGAGTTGGCCGCATGGATTCCAGGGCCGATCATGCAGAATAAAACATACCGGAATTTCAGTCCGCGGTTCGGGTTTGCCTGGGACGTCTTCGGAGATGGTAAAACAGCGATCAGCGGCGGCGGTGGCATCTATTACGACGTCGGGAATTTGGGCGGCGTCTTCGTTGACGAAGCCGACGGGGCTTACCCGGCAGTCCTTCAAACCTTGACGAATCCGACGAACGCCGTTATTACATTCCCAGTAACCCTTCCAACTGCAGCCTCATACCTGAGCAGCAATTTCGCGAACAATGTAAGTACGGTCGCCTATCATGCCGGCCAGCCATATAATATCCAATACGATCTGACTATTCAGCGCCAGTTGGCTAGGAACACTGCAATCAGTGTTGCTTATGTCGGATCGCGCGGTGTGCACCTTTGGGAGCAAATCGAAAGCAATCCCACGATTCCGACCGCCGTTGTGAACAGCGTGCAATATTGGTCTGATTCTGTTCCTCGCTGCCAACTCGGCGCCATCCCGACCTGCCGTATCAATCCGAATTTTGGTTCTTTCATTACGAACAATACGGTCGGTGTTTCGCGTTACAATTCGTTGCAGGTGGTGGTCAACAAACGCTTGAGCAGCGGTTTGGAAGCGCAGGGAGCCTACACCTATGGCCATTCCCTGGATACACCGATAGGACAACTCGCCAGCGCCGATTGCGCGGGCGCTCCGGGGATGGATACCGGCGTAAGTTCAGATGCCAGGGCCTACGATTACGGACCATCCTGCTTTGACCTTCGGCATAATTTTCGCATGAGTCTCCTTTGCCATTTCCCGGATCTCAAGCCTAACGGCGTACTGTCAGAGTTGGTTGACGGCTGGTGGATGGGCAACATCGTCTCCCTTCAGACCGGGCTGCCGTTCACGCCGATCCTCGCCAGCAACCGATCTAATTCTGGGAACCTCAGCGTAGGTGCAGACCGCGTTGACATCAACACTCAAGCCATAGCGCAAGGGACGGTATTGGCGAATGCTGAAGGCGGCGATTACGTTGCCGCCGCGAATTTCATTCCCTACAATTCCAGGACGGTCATCACTGGAAATCCAAACCAGTGGTTCAATCCCAATATGTTCCATATGCAGCCGATGGTGCCATGCCCGAATAACGCAGCGCTTATTTGTGGGAGTTTGGGCGATGCTTCGCGCGGAATCTTGCGTGGGCCAGGTCTGGCGGATTGGGATTTTTCGCTCGTCAAGGATACGTCAGCTCGGCAGTTGGGCAAACAAGGATTCGTTGAATTCCGGGCGGAATTCTTCAATGTCCTAAACCATACCAATTTGGGTATGCCATCCTCTGCGACGGTATTCAGTGGGGTCACGTCCGCTTTGGGAGCGTATCAGCAAGCACCCCTCACGGGCGTGGGGCAAATCACTACGACGGCAACGACATCGCGTCAGATTCAATTCGCGCTGAAGCTGATTTTTTAGTGATAGAGGCGATCAATCGCAAAGGAAGCGAATGCACGGAAATTACAACAATTCGGGCTTCCAGGTCAGTGGAATTAGGGGATAAGATGCCTGCATGGGGAAAGCGCACAGGCACGCCATTCTGGCGCTGGCCATCCTGCTGGCGTGCTGCCGTTTTGTCTTCGCGTTAAACCCATCACTCGATATCAATCAATACGCGCACACAGCGTGGAGGACTAGCGAGGGCTTTAACAAAGGCTCCATTTACTCCATTGCCCAGACGCCTGACGGCTATCTCTGGCTGGGTACGGAAGTCGGCCTGCTTCGTTTCGACGGCGTCAGAAGCGTTCCCTGGCAGCCGTCGGGAGGTCAGCGGCTCCCCGAAGGCAGAATCAAGCGCCTACTTGTCACTCGCGACGGGACTCTGTGGATTGGCACGGATGGTGGCCTTGGAAGTTTGAAGAACGGCCAGCTTACTCATTATCCGGAGCTTGCAGGCCACATTATTTTTGCGCTACTTGAGGACCGCGACGGTACTCTGTGGGCCGGGGGAACGGGGGTTTCCAATGGAATACTGTGTGGAATCCATAACGGTAGTGTCCATTGCTACGGAGACGATGGCAGTTTTGGCCAGGGAGTGTTCGCGTTGCATGAAGACGGCAAGAGCAATCTCTGGGCTCGAGTAGCGGACGGACTGTGGAAATGGAAACCCAGTCCCCCGAAATTCTATTCGCTGCCCGGGGAGCCGCCGAGCACACAAGCGCTATCTGAAGACGCTGACGGCACACTCCTGGTTGGATGGAACGGCGGAATTTACCGGTTCGTTGACGGAAAAACTGAAGCGTACTCTCCCCCGGGTATTTCGCGCCAGTTCATGTCAAGGACGCTCCGCGATCGAAATGGCGGTCTGTGGATCGGAACACACGAAAGCGGCCTTCTACATGTACATCAAGGAAGGACGGATGTATTTTCGACGAGCGACGGCCTCTCAGGCGAAGTCATTCTCGGTATCCTTGAGGACCGCGAAGGCAATATCTGGGTGGGCACGAACGGCGGCCTCGACCGCTTCCGTGACTCTGCCGCCGTCACCTCTAATGTAAAGCAGGGCTTGTCGAACGCCGTCGTCGTGACTGCCCTGGCGGACAAGGATGGAAGCGTTTGGCTCGCCACTATTGGTGGGTTGAACCGATGGGACCACGGACAAATCATGGTTCCCCCTACCGGTACCGCCAAACGAGACGGAAAGCTCAACGGAAATAGCCCAACTTCTCTCTTTCAGGATGACCGCGGGCGTATTTGGGTCTCCACATTTCGCGAGTTTGGCTACCTGGAGAACGGCCGGTTTACGACCGTCAAGGGCGTTCCAGAGGGGAATAAGCCTTCTATCGCTCAGGACACTGCCGGCAATGTATGGGTCATCGACTCGTATGTTGGTCTTTTTCAAATATCGCCTCAAAATGAGGTCCGGGAAATTCCATGGGCTGACCTCGGGCATAAGGACGATGCCAGCGTTCTGGCTGCTGAGCGCAGGCAAGGCGGGTTATGGATCGGGTTTTCTCAGGGCGGCATCGGCTATTTCTCTGACGGGCAGCTCCGTGCAACCTACACAACGACGGATGGTCTTGGCGCGGGCCGTGTCCGCGACCTTCAATTCGGCGACGATGGCGCCCTCTGGGTCTCGACCGAACACGGCCTTAGCCATTTGAAGAACAAGCGTATCGCTACGATGACCAGCAAGAACGGATTGCCCTGCGATGCTGTCCAATGGGCGATGGAAGAGGACGACCGTTCGCTGTGGCTGTACATGGCCTGCGGGCTGGTGCGGATCGCCCGCTCCGAGCTGGACGCATGGGTTGCCGATCCGAACCGGGCGATCCAGGCCACGGTCTTCGACAGCTCCGACGGAGTAAGGAGTACTCTCCTAATCGGCGTCAACCACCCACAGGTCGCCAGGACGCCGGATGGAAGATTGTGGTTCGTCACCGGGGATGGCGTGAGCGTGATCGATACGCATCACCTTCCCCACAATGATCTCCCGCCTCCTGTGCACGTCGAACAGATCATCGCCGACCGAAAGACCTATGACGCATCTTCCGATGCAAATGGGCGCCTGCGCCTGCCCCCGCTCATTCGCGATCTGGAGATCGACTACACCGCGCTCAGCCTCGTCGCGCCGGAAAAGGTGCGTTTTCGCGTGAAGCTGGAAGGCTGGGATCGCGACTGGAAGGACGTCGGCAATGAGCGGCGGGCGTTCTATAGTAATCTTCCTCCGCGCAATTACCGGTTTCGCGTGATCGCCTGCAACAACAGCGGCGTGTGGAACGAGGCCGGGGCATCCCTGGATTTCTCCATCGCCCCGGCATACTACCAGACGAACTGGTTCCGCGCACTGTGCGTGGCCGTTTTCCTGGGGGTGCTTTGGGTGTTGTATCAGGTCCGTATTCAGCAAATGCGGCGTCAGGAAAGAAAGCTTCGGGATGTGATTGAAACCATCCCGACCTTCGCCTGGACCGCCTTGCCCGATGGCTCGTTGGACTTCGTCAATTGCCACTGGCAGGAGTACACGGGTTTGTCCACGGAGAAGACAGTCGGCTCAGGTTGGGAGACCGCCGCTCACCCCGAAGACGTAAAGCGATATGCCGAGAAGTGGCGCGCCGCGACGGCCAGTGGTGAGCCCTTCGAGTCTGAGGTGCGCTTCCGCCGGGCAACGGACGCACACTATCGTTTGTTCTTGACTCGCGCCGTGCCCCTGCGGGATGCGCGGGGCAAGATCCTCAAGTGGTATGGCACGTCAACCGACATTGAAGATCGCGAGCACGCCAAACAGTTGCAAGCAGAACTCGCGCACATCAATCGCGTGACCACGATGGGCGAACTGACCGCCTCGCTGGCACACGAACTGAAACAGCCGATCGCTGCCAGCGTTATCTATGCGAACGCCTGCACCCGATGGCTTAAGCGCGAAAAGCCGGATTTGGAAGAGGCGTTAGCGGCGACAAGCAGAATCCTGGAGAACCAAAATCGTGCCGCTGACATGATCGAGCGTTTACGGTCGCTGTACAAGAAGTCTGCTCCAAAACGTGAGTTGGTCGAGATGAACGAGATTGTCCATGAAATGGCGGTGCTGATGCGGGGAGAGGCCAACCGGCATGAGGTTTCGATTCGCACGGATCTTGCCGCCGACCTTCCCAGGATCACGGCAGACCATGTGCAATTGCAGCAGGTGCTCATGAACCTCATGCTCAACGGCATAGAGGCGATGAACGAGACAGGCGGAGTGCTTGCGGTCAAGACGCAACTCGACGGGGACCAACTGCTGATCTCAGTCAGCGACACGGGCGTAGGATTGCCTGCCGAAAAGGCTGATCAGATCTTCGATGCATTCGTTACGACCAAAACGCAAGGCTCCGGCATGGGGCTGGCGATCAGCCGTTCCATCGTCGATTCGCACGGTGGCCGTTTGTGGGCAGCAGCAAACGATGGACAGGGAGCGACGTTTTATTTCACTCTGCGGGCCTCAGCCGAGGAAGTGAAAGTGCCCGCTGAGGTGACGTGATTCGATCTTCGGAGTCGCCATGCCGCCTCAGATCGCTGGATTCGGCGATCGAGACCGATTCGGATTAAATGGCAAGATTCGATTGCACCGGGCGGCAGGATAAGTATGCGTTGGGCATGCTGCCAGTGGCAGCATAATGTTGCACTCAGTGGCGGCATTCCATTACACCCCGCAAGCTCACATGAAACGGAACGCTTGCCCACATCCAACATAATGCTTGTCCACATGCGGCAGAATCCACAATCGTGCTAACGCGAAGAACAACCAGCGTCGCTTCGCTCCGACGACTGCCCACATCACCGGAATAAGCACCGATCCTCATGTCCCACCAGAGCAAGGGCCGGATCCGCCGCCTCTTGGATGGCAAGATTTGCCCCGTCGAGGCTAAAGGATGTCATCAAATGAGCGGCAGCACCCAGCAGTGTCGCGCTCGGCGCCCCCTCCCAACCTGGAGCTCTCTCTCTCGATATGGCCGAGATTGCCTTAGCAGAATCTGGCTTTGTATTACTTCCCTGTTCAAATCAGGTAGCCGATAGTCGGCAGTGCGTCCAGTTTTCGGTCAGTCACCGATTCGGGTGCTGTTGCACTCTTCTGACTGGCATTCTGGAGCTGAGGTAACAGCACCAATGTTTTGTGTGCATCGCCGGCGTACGGAAAAAATGTGGACGCGATGTCGTGACGGACTCATCATCCGTAAAAATGGTTCACGGACGCATTGAGCAACGTCATTTCCGCTCCGACAGCTGGACCAAAGGTGAGGAATCGATTGCCAGTGCAGTACCTATGCGCGAAACAGAAACAAGCTGTCCTCTCTTCATATTTGGGCGCAAATCTGGAAGGGAACAGAAGATTTCTGTTCCCTTCAAGATTGCTGCTACATGTTCGGTAACGCGTAGGCTTGAGGCCTCTTTGTCTCCGTCGTCCACCGGAAGGTCGTGTACTCCTCAAGGTCGGATTCTCCGCCGATGCGTGTCGGATTCCCCGACTGTTTCGTCCCGCCAAAAGGGACACGAGCGTCTTCCATTACTGTCTGATCATTGATGTGTACCATACCAGCATCGATACAGGATGCGATTCTTTTAGCATGCTCCAATTCACCAAAGACTGCGGCGGACAGACCAAAGCCTGTTCCATTGGCCATCCTGAGAGCTTCTTCCTCTGTCTTATATGGAATGACCACCGCAACAGGCCCGAAAATCTCCTCCTTGAAGGCCGCGCTCCCTGTTGGCACATTCTTCAACACCGTTGGACGATAGAAGAGTCCTTCATGGGTACCACCTTCGATCACCTCGGCACCTGCCTCAACCGTCTGCTGAACGATGCGGGTCACATTTGCCAGCTGCTTCTCACTAATGATCGGGCCAAGAGCGACCTGCTCTTTCCATGGATCACCGACCTTCAGTTCACGGCCGAGTTCGGCCACTCGCTCGGCATATGCGTCCGCGAGGGACTCATGAACCAGGTGCAGACCCGTTGACATGCAGATTTGTCCCTGATGGAGAAAGCTGCCGAAGGCACCCGCACGTGCAGCCATCTCAAGGTCGGCATCGGGGAGAACGATGAATGGATTCTTCCCACCGAGTTCAAGCGATACACGCTTCAGCGCTGCCCCGGCAGTAGCACCAATCTTTTTGCCGACATTACTAGATCCGGTGAACGCGATCATCGCGACCTTTGAATTCCCAGCCAACTCTGCTCCAGCATCTCCTTCGCCGGGCAGCACGAACAAAGCATCCTTCGGAAGGCCAGCTAGCTCGAAGAGTCTGGCGATGAGAAATCCGCCACTCACGGCGGTGTTCAGGCTTGGCTTCAGCACCACTGTGTTGCCGGTCGCCAGAGCGGCCGAGACACTGCGGAGCCCGAGAACGAACGGGAAGTTGAAGGGTCCAATTACCCCAACGACGCCAAGCGGAACGCGCTCGTAATAGCTGTGCATCTCGTCAGTATCAGTGACAACCGTGACCGGCGGCTTGAGCGCAAACGCAGCGGAGTTTTCGAAGTGAGCCGCCGTCGCCTGAACTTCAAAACCCGCTTTAAATTTTGTCGATCCAGATTCACGAACAAGCCAGTAGATGGCCTCATCCTTGTGCTGCAGCAATAATTCACCTGCACGACGTACGATCGCAGCCCGAACCTCTGTCGGTGTAGCAGCCCACTCGGGCGCCGCCTTTGCAGCAGCTTCGCAAGCCTTGCTAACATCTTCCGCGCTTGCGACACCCACATGGGCAAGAACTTCGCCAGTTGCTTTGTCTGTGACTTCCGCAACGTGTTGGCTGTCGATCCATCCACCCAGGAAAAGCTTGCTATCCCAGACTTGGAGGCTCATTAGTTTTGCTTCCGATATTTTCGACATAATCGTCTCCTTTTAGGCGAATGTGAAGATGACCTTGACGACCTTGCCCTGCTTCTGGTCGTCAATCGCTTGATTGATCTGGTGGAATGGGTACTTCGTGATCATGCGGTCAAATGGGAATTTGCCGGAGAGGTACAAGTCGATCAGCTTGGGAATAAAGACCTCGGGGAAGCTGTCACCTTCAACAACACCAAGCATGGACTGTCCCTTCAAGAGCATCTTGAACATGTCAGCTTCAATCGGCTTCTCGTTCCTGGGCACACCAACAAAAGCAAGTTTGCCGAACACGCCGAGAGCGTCCAGTCCAGCACGGCAGTTTTCCACGCGGCCTGATGTATCCACCGCATAATTCACACCTGAGGAGATGATTGCCAGGATTTGCTCCGTGGTAGAAATATCCGGCAGCACCTTGACAACGTGTGTCGCACCGAGTTCGCTGGCGATCTTGAGGCGAGAGTCGAGAACATCGACGGCGATGATGGTTGTGCAGCCGCAGACTTTCGCCGCGAGGATCGCACTCAGGCCTACCGGTCCGACACCAAAGACAACGATCGATTCCCCGGGGCGGGCCTCCAGCGCATTGATGACAGTGCCGGCGCCGGTCTGAATGCCGCAGCCGAGGACGCCAAGTAACTCCAGGGGAGCGTCCTTTCGTACCTTGATGACATTGTGCTGATTGGATACAGCGAGATTCGCAAAGGATGATTGACCGAAAAAGTGGCCATGCACCTCTTTATCGCCGTCGTGGAACGTGCCCGCTTCGCCTGATCGCTCATCTGTAAAATTCAAGAGAACAAATTTCTCACAATAGGCAGGATGACCGCTGTCACAAGCACGGCATTGGCCGCAAAACGCATACGTAAGTACAACATGGTCGCCCGGGACCACTTTGCTGACATTGTCACCAACTGCTTCGACGATACCGCTGCCCTCATGGCCGAGCACACATGGCTTGGGGACCGGCACGGCTCCATCTCGTGCAGCGAGATCGGTATGACACAGGCCAGAACCGACGATCTTTACCAGAACGTCGTCCGGTCCCAAACCGTCCAGAGTAAGTGTCTTTATCTGGAACGGTGCAGCTTTCTCATAGCAAACAGCAGCTTCGACTTGCATACGGCACCTCGATCACTCCGTGCGCGTCTGCGCGCTTTCGAGTGACCACAACCTTATAGATGCCTGAGAATATGCATTGAACAATACTATTTAGGAGCAGTTTTCATAGGTTTAATCTATGAAAACTGTTGAACGTTTTCTCTATATCCTTTTCCATTTGATAGATAAGCCGCAGTTCGATCGTTTTCCTTGCGAATCAATTCGTCGCGGTCCACACAGGCAGCGCATTCCCACCTTCATCAGCAAGGTGGACCGCTCAGTGCAAGGGAGGAGTTATGGGTGCGCCGCGGCGGAGGCAGATAGGATGAACTGAAACGTTGCGCCGCGCGGGACGTTGTCGGCTGCCCACAAGCGGCCTCCATGCGACTCAATGATTGACCGGCTGATGCGAAGCCCCATGCCGGTACCGTGAGTCTTGGTGGTACAAAATGCATTGAAGATCTGTTCCGCCTGTTGCGGAGGAAGCCCGATGCCGGTGTCGCTGACGGACACAAGAATCTGCTCGTTTTCCGCCCGCTTCGACTGGATGGTCAACTCCCTCGTTCCGTCCACATTCTTCATGGCATCGATACTGTTGACGATCAGGTTCATGATGACCCGCTGTAATTGCACGCGGTCTCCGGTGACCTGAGGAAGATCGGCGGCAAGTTCCGTCCGGACGGATAGGTGGTAGCGCATTGCCTCGCTGCGGAGGAGAGCAATCATCTCTCGGATGATTTCATTTACATCAACCAACTCCCGTTTCAAGGTGCCCTTCTCGAACCGCGAACGGATTCTGTTGATAATTTCGCCGGCAAGTTTCCTATCTCTCACTATTCTCGTAACAGCCGCCCGCGCCTCTGACAAATCCGGTTGATCGCGCCCAAGCCATCCCAGACAGGCGTGGGCATTGGCGACCGTGGCGGCAATCGGTTGATTCACCTCATGGGCCAGGGAAGCTGCCAACTCTCCCATAGTTGTCACCCGGTTGGCGTGTGCAAGATCAGTCTGCGCCTAGCGCAGCGCCTCTTCGGCCCGTGTGCGCTCGGTGACGTCTGTCGAGCTACCTATGAATTCGATCAAATCCCCGTATGTCCCCAAAACAGGGTGGCCAATGGAGTGGAGTATTTGACCGTTCCGTTTGGAAAAAGGAGTCGAAACTCCACATCGTAATCTGACTTCTCATCGATTGCCTGATCGATTGTCTCCTGCCACTTGGCTCGATCCTCCCGATGAATACGCTGCATAATTTCGCTCCAAGTCGGCGCGCCCTCGTCCCGGACCGAAGCCATAAATGCGATACCACTCCTCGGAGAGATGCGTAGCGTCTCTTTCCAAGACCCGCCAAGCCCAGCTGCTCGTGCGCGCGAGCCGCTGGGCCTCCGCTAGATACGCTTCACTTCGACGCAGGCTTCTTCGGCCAACTTGCGCTCGGTCACGTCAGTTACCGTACCCACAAATTCCAAGTCGCTCGAGGAGGGCTCCAGCGCGCTAGCTAAGACGTGGAGATACTTGACCGAACCGTCTGCCCTCAGCAAACGATAGTCAATATCAAAACCAGTCATTTCATTGGACGCGCGGTCGATAGTCTGCGGCACTTGATCCCTATCGTCGGGATGGATTCGGTCAATTACCGATTCCAACGCTGGCTTAACCGATCGATCCTGTTCAAGGAT
>Ga0302326_10028486_pt1 | contig 11238 bp, 6 predicted proteins | sample Palsa_T0_3_FD_202264 | JGI IMG/M metagenome (GOLD analysis project Ga0302326, IMG submission 202264) | Peat permafrost microbial communities from Stordalen Mire near Abisko, Sweden - Palsa_T0_3 | ecosystem: Environmental > Terrestrial > Soil > Palsa > Peat permafrost | place: Sweden: Abisko...
AGCTTGCGCGTCAACCGATTCTGCTAACCGTAGACGCCGAATGAGCCTTATCAAGTCGAAAAAACGTATCGCCGAACATGGGGAGGTATTCACTCCTGCGTGGATGGTCGAGGCGATGCTCGACCTTGTGAAGGACGAGACCGAGCGCATTGACGCGCGCCTCTTGGAACCGGCGTGCGGGAGCGGCAATTTTCTCGCGGAGATCCTGCGGCGCAAACTTGCCGCGGTAGAAGTCAAATACGGAAAGTTGGACTTCGAACGGCGGCACTACTCGCTTTTCGCGCTGATGTGCATTTACGGCATCGAACTGCTGTCGGACAACATCGCCGAGTGCCGAGCGAACATGCTGGAAATCCTCGCCGACTACCTGAACATCGATGAGTCGGACAACCTCTGTCGCGCTGCTAGCTATGTGCTGGCGCAGAACCTCGTGCATGGCGATGCACTGACAATGCGCACCTATGACGGTCAGCCGATCGCCTTTTCCGAGTGGGGTTACCTCGGCAAGGGCAAGTTCCAACGGCGCGACTTCCGCTTAGACATCCTCACCCATTCGTCGGCCTTCAGCGCGGAGGGATCCCTATTCGCCAACCTGGGGAAGCATGAGATCTTCATGCCAACGATAACCTACCCCCCGATGACGGTGACCGAGCTGGCCGCCGGTGCCTTGGGCGATGCGCTAAAAGAGGTTGTATGAGCGAGCTCGCTAGTTTTGCCCTGCGTGGGCGCAACCCGGACGTGCTGACATGCATCGCGAACCTCTCGAACGATGAGGTGTTCACGCCGCCGGAGTTTGCCAATCGGATTCTGGACACACTGGCGGAGGCGTGGGCCGCGGACAACCTCCGAGCGAACATCTGGGCGAACAAGACGGTGAAATTTCTGGACCCGTGCACGAAATCCGGCGTGTTCCTGCGTGAGATCACAAGTCGCCTCACCACGGGGCTGGCGCACGAAATTCCGATTCTCGAAGAGCGCGTCAATCACATCCTGACGCAGCAGGTGTTCGGCATCGGCATCACGAAGCTCACCAGCCTGCTGGCGCGGCGGAGCGTATATTGCTCAAAGCACGCCAAAGGCAAGCACTCCATTGCGACTGGATTTGCAAGCGACAACGGCAATATTTGGTTCGAGCGCACCCAGCACACGTGGAGAAATAGCCGGTGCGGGTACTGCGGAGCCAATCAGGGAAGCTATGACCGTGGTGAGGGACTAGAGACGCACGCCTATGCGTTCATCCATACCGACGACATACGGGCTCGGATCGCCGAGCTTTTCGGAGGCGATATGCAGTTTGACGTCATAATCGGCAACCCCCCGTACCAGCTCGGTTCCGACGGTGGAACCCGTGATGTACCGATCTACCAGCACTTCGTCGAGCAGGCAAAGACGCTCCAACCTCGCTACCTCACTATGGTCATTCCTTCGCGGTGGATGGCGTCTGGTCTCGGCCTGAGCGAGTTCAGACGGACAATGCTTGGAGATCGCCGCATTCGAGAGCTTGTTGACTATCCGGCAGCGAACGACGTGTTCCCGGGCGTCGAGATCAAAGCGGGGGTGTGTTACTTCCTCTGGGATGCAGCCTATGAAGGCGATTGCAACGTAACGACGGTTCGTGAAGGGGAAGCCATTGGACCTATTCCGCGGAATCTGGGGGAGTACGACGTTTTTGTCCGGGATGTACGCGCCGTGTCAATCCTGCACAAAGTGCTGGACTTTGGCGAGTCGCCTATCAACACGATCCTTGCTCGGGACAAGGAGTTCGGTTGGACTTCGAACTTCGAGGGCTTCCACGAAAAGGAGCGTCCAGGCGACTTGCCCCTCTACTACATCCGAAAAATGAAACGCAGTGTCGGATACATCGCGCGTGCGGCGGTGACCAAAAGTGAAAATCTGATCGACACCTGGAAGGTTCTCGTTCCTAAGGCGTACAACGGCGGAGATGGGGTGCCACATCAGATACTGGGCAAGCCGCTGGTCGCTCCGTCTCCTTCCGTATGCACTCAGTCATTTTTGTTCTTCTATCTGCGGTCGGAGAAAGCGGCAAGAAGCGTCCAGTCGTACTACACGACAAGGTTCTTTCGGTTTCTCGCTTCGCTGCGAAAAATAACTCAAGACGGGACCCACTCCACTTACGTTTGGGTGCCAACGCAGACATGGAATCGAACTTGGACAGATGAGGCACTGTATGCGAAGTACGGCATCACGCGGAAGGAGCAGGTGTACATTGATTCCCAGGTCAGGGCAATGAACCTCGACGACGGTGACGATGAGTAATCCCACCGTCGAGGAAATCCTTGCACCAAAGCCAGAGGCCCGCCCGCGCATCTACGCCTACTCGATCGCCGACGAGGCGCACAAAGGACTTCTCAAGGTTGGTCAGACCACGCGCGACGTGGAGCAGCGCGTGAACGAACAGTTGAAGACCGCCGCCATCAAGAACTACAAAATCGAATTGAACGAGTCCGCCGAGCGCGACGACGGCAGCATTTTCACCGATCACGACTTGCGGGCGGCGCTCGCCAGAAAGGGCTTCGAGAACGTCGAGTTGGAGTGGATGCGCTGCTCGGTCAAGACCGTGAAGACCGCTCTCATCGAGCTGCGCACCGGCCTGAGGTTCACCGGCACGCACCACGAGACGTTCGGAATGCGGCGCGAGCAGATAGAGGCAGTGGACAAGACCTTCGACTATTACAATTCAATCTGGGCTGAGAACAACAACGCTGCCCCGCGCTTTTTGTGGAACGCTAAGATGCGTTTTGGAAAGACTTTCACCACATATCAGTTGGCGAAGAGGATCGGCGCCAGGCGCGTGCTTGTGGTGACCTTCAAGCCCGCCGTCGAGGATGCGTGGCAGACGGATCTTGAGAGTCACGTGGATTTTGGCACGTGGCAGTACCTCTCGCGCTCGTCCGGGAGCGACCCGACGCAGATTGACCGCAAGAAGCCAGTTGTCTATTTCGGCTCCTTCCAGGACCTACTCGGCCGTGACGCGGATGGGAACATCAAGCCCTTGAACGAATGGCTCCATAAAGTGAAGTGGGACCTCGTCGTTTTCGACGAGTACCACTTCGGCGCTTGGCGCGATACCGCAAAGGAGCTGTTCGAGGGTGAGGAGGATTCGGTTGCGAAGAAGGAAACCAAGCTCGAATACGCTGCTGGGCTGGAGGAAGTGAACGAAGATCTTGCCGTGCTCTCGCAGAAGGAGTCCCAGTTCCTCCCCATTACCACCAAAGCCTATCTCTACCTATCCGGCACACCGTTCAGGGCATTATCGACGGGCGAGTTCATCGAGGAGCAGATCTTCAACTGGACGTACATTGATGAGCAGCGCGCCAAGGAGGAGTTCGCTGCCAAGAACTCGGGCCAGCGGAACCCCTACGGTGCGCTGCCACAGATGCGGCTGCTGACGTATCAGATGCCGGATGAGCTAGTGGCGATCGCGAGCGCTGGGGAGTTCGACGAATTCGATCTCAACGAGTTCTTTGCTGCGACCGGCACTGGCGAAGACGCTCGGTTCAAGCACAAGAGCGACGTGCAGCAGTGGCTGAACATCATCCGGGGCTCATATGCGCCGAAGGCGGTAGAACATCTCAAGACCGGGACGCGGCCCCCTTTTCCGTATTCGGACGTGCGCCTGCTGACCTACTTGCAACACTCGTTCTGGTTCCTGCCCAACGTGGCCGCTTGTCACGCGATGGCGAACCTACTGGCCGCGCGGCACAACACCTTTTGGCATGAATACAATGTGGTCGTTGCGGCTGGGGCATCGGCGGGCATCGGGCTGAAGGCGTTGCCGCCGGTACGTAAGGCCATCGGCAGCGGATTCGAGACCAAGACCATCACACTTTCATGCGGCAAGCTCACCACGGGCGTGACTGTGCCGCAATGGTCATCCATTCTGATGCTGCGCAATCTCAAGTCGCCTGAGACTTACTTTCAGGCTGCATTTCGTGTGCAGTCCCCGTGGTTCATCAAGAACCCGAACGGCGACAACCCGAACGAAGAGGAAATCGTCAAGCCCGCCTGTTTCGTGTTCGATTTCGCGCCCACGCGCGCGTTGCGGCAGCTCTCCGAGTACGGGATCGGCCTGTCGCCCAACGAGCGGAACCCCGAGAACGCGGTCAGGGACCTCGTGTCGTTCCTGCCTGTCCTGGCCTACGACGGCGCGAACATGACGCAGATTGACGCAGGTGGGATTCTCGACATCGCGATCGCGGGCACCTCGGCCACGCTGCTTGCGCGCAAGTGGGAGAGCGCGCTGCTTGTGAACGTGGACAACGACACGCTCCGGCGAGTCCTGGACAACCCCGAAGCGATGGCCGCCGTGGAGCGCATCGAAGGGTGGCGGTCACTTGGCGACAACATCATCGAGACCATCATCAACAAAACCGAGGAGGTCAAGGAGCTCAAAAACAAGGCTATGGATAACGACTTGTCGGCGAAGGAAAAGCGGCAACTCACCGAAGATGAGAAGGAGTACAAGTCCAAACGCAAGCTCGTCCAGGAGAAACTGATCAAGTTTGCAACGCGCATACCCGCGTTTATGTATCTGACAGACTTCCGGGAAAACACCCTGCGGGACGTCATCACCAAACTCGAACCGGACCTGTTTCTGGCGGTCACCGGGCTGACGGTGGAGGACTTCCACCTACTCGTGCGGCTCAAGGTGTTCAACACCGAGCAGATGAACCAGGCGGTGTTCGCGTTCCGCCGCTACGAAGACGCTTCGCTGCGCTACACGGGGATCGAGAGCCATGAGGGCCTAGCGCACTACGGGCTTTATAACACCGTCGTGGCCAGAGAGTGAGAGAGCGATAGCGGCAAGGTGCTGCGGAGATCGCGCGTATCCATGACTCAGAGAGGCAGCGCGTGAATGAGTTCGAGCTGGATGATCTGGACTACTGGCCGCTTTGCGACGAACTGTCGCCGATGTGGAAGCTTTCAGTTTCTGATATTCAGTTGCTTAGGCCCGAGTAGCCAACGAAACAGCATTTATTGAGCTTTATACATGCAACCTAGCCAGCACGGCGAGGAGTGGCAACTACGCTGTGAAGGGAATGCTTTCAGCAGTGCCTTAAGACGTCTTGTGCCGTCAATTCGAGCCAGGCGGTTTCATAAGCGCAAGGCATGGCCGCACGTGCAGGGCGGGCTATTGATTGTCGAGATCGATCGTGGAGTTGTTGAATTGCCGGCTACGGGCAACTGGCTAGAAACGGTCGCTATCATTTGTCGTGATCTGTACGTCTTGACTAAATGCGTTCCGCCTAGGAAGGATTCGGTATTGATTGGTTTTCGCGACGAAAAACTCCGCATCTCTTTCCCAGGATTGAAATGGGCATGCCCGGCGACCCTCGAGGCGCCGCCGACCTCGTTTATTTCTCCGATTGATAGCACATACCTGCGGCCAAGCAAGAAGCGGACTTCGACTGAAGGTACGAGTAGCTAACTGCCCGGCGTGATTTACTGGGTGGGTCTTGGCAACCCTTGCAGTAAATACGCCACTTCGACCATTGCCCAAGTGTCCTGCTTGCAATAGATAAGTAGTCGCTCCCGGAGCTCAACCTTGCGCGCCGGTGGTGTGTGCGGATCAAGCGCCGCATATAGGTAAGCGACCTGGGCGGCAGTTCCGTCAGTGACTTCAAGGAGATTCTCATAGCAGAGATCGGGCGCTATCGTCGGCAGGACGGTCTTGATCGAGAATGAGCCTTGCATGGAAGGGTGGTAGTAGTTAGCTCTGACGATCGGGTGCAGATCCACAATCCGCGCAAGATACTGATCCAGCTGCAAGCGGTACTGTGGATGCCGGTCGGCGAGCTCGCGCAGCCGGCCGGCTTCGTAGGTTTGGAAATACACGAAGATCGGGCCCGGGCTATCGGGAGGGATCGCGTCGATCATGCGCTCGATGCAGGGAATGGACGGATCGTCGCCGCTAAGATCCAGAAACTCGACGTGCTCAAAGACTCCTGCGGTACGTTCGATGTGGCAGGACCACTGAAATGGAATCTGCTCGTAAGGGCGCACACCGACCCAGCGAGGCACGGGAAGGTCGATGCCCTCGAAGTCAAAGTAATAGCGAGGGTAGGGCAGCACTGCGAACCGTGAGCCGCTTCCTGGCTCGAGAACGGGTAGGCCGGTGCGATGTGCGGTCTGCATTCGACAATAGAGCGCAGCGTCGTCGCCAGTGAATTCTGAGGGTTGTGGTTCGTGTAGTGCGGTATAACCGCGCTGCTGGTTTAGTTTCTTGGCCGTGCTCTTTCCGCCAATGCCGGGCAGCAGGGTCAGCGGGTGTTCAGGGCCTGGTGTGTCTAGCGTTGTGCAGTAATTGTGGAAGGCGCAGGCGTAAGGCTTCGAACACTGTGCGCCAGTTTGAGTTGCTGGCATAGCACCGAGCAGAACTTGTTGCGCCGCGGCATGCCAATTGGGCACTTGTGGAATGCGTCCGGCGATGCCTACTGTCACGGGGAGTTGCCGGAATAGTCCCGAATAATCGTCATTGCCGGGATACTGCCATCGGTTGTTGAGGAGATTCAGTTCTACGTCGGCGAGCGGCCACCCGGTCGCCTGATAGACCCACGCTTGAATGGCGACGTCATCGAGGTGATGTTCCTCGGGTGCAGCCGGGGTGAGCTTGTCGGGCTTCAGAGGGAAGGTGGAGGCCTTGCTTTCGCGCAGAATGTAGCCGCCGCCGGGGGAGGGGATCAGAGCATCGGCGCGTGCGTACAGGCCGTCGCGGTACATCGGGACTTCGACTGCGGCTTGGTTCGGCGAGGCGGAAAGTTGGCCAATCGCGGTCGTTGCGGCCGCGGTGGCATTTGCTTCGCGTTGCGGCCATATTACGTTCGGGCCAAGCAACTCGCGGGCCTTCGCGCCGACGATGTTGCCATCGTTGGCGCGGCGCCAGACGGTCGCGTCATTCTGTGGGATCAGATCAGGACGATTGTGCTCGAGCCAGAGTTTGCGCCGGCATTGCCGGAACGAGGCGAGGTCGGATTTGGTGAGCATAAGGCCATCGAAAATGCGTGGGTTCGCAACATTGACTCAGGCGCCGCAACTAGTATAACGCGTCGTAGTCTATCTACCGCGAGCGCCTCGCGCGAAAGATTTCCTATTGGAGTCGCTTCAATTCGACAGCGCGTCACGCATTGCCTGAGTAATACCAAGGCCTAACGGACGACGGCCGGACTCAAGTGACTGCTCATCCGTCCTCGCCAGATTCGCGTACGTCAATGTACTGCACTTTCGGTGCACCGATAGTCGGAGGTATATGATGTCGGTATTTGTCTGGCTCGATTATTCGGAGCGCGAGCGTCGAAAGATGCTCGATGTTGTCGATCTATTTAGAGAACACGACACCCGCGACGAGCTAGGCATCGGCTCGGTGCGCGACGCATTCGCCGACCTGCTCTTCCCTGGTACCAGTACGATCATGACGCGAGCGAGGTACTTTCTTCTTGTCCCTTGGCTATACCAACGTTTAGAAAGGTTGCGCATTAGCTCAGCGCAGGTGGCCGCGCGTGCACGGCGAGCGGAGACGGACCTTGTAGAGGCCATCGAGCGGTCAGGTGACAAAGAGGGCAATATCGGCAGGGTGGCAAAAACCGCGCTAAAACGCCTTCCCAGCAGCGTTTATTGGCAAGGGCTCAGTGTCTGGGGGATTCGCACCTTTAGAGGGGCGCAGGCGCAGTACCACCGCAGTCTCGATCGATACTATGCACAGCTTACGCGGCACGGCGGACGTGTGTCGGAACGTGACGCGGAGCATGATGATCGTATTCCACCGAACTGGCACGGGGGACTAATTTCGCCGCCGACAGATTTCCCCGGAGAGTGCACGTTGAGCCTGACGTGCCGCGAAGCCGAATATCTTGCCGAGCGCATTCGTTTGAGTCCCGGCTGCTGTGGCTCGCTGTTGGCAGAACTCGTCGCGCGTCGGCAACGCAGTGCCGATGTGCCATTCGTTTGGGAACATCCATATTGCGCCGAGCTTCCACCGAAATTACGCGGGATGGTCGACAACGCACAGAATTTCTCTAATCTCATGCACGGCGCACCGCTGCTCTACAACTTGCTTCTCGCCGAACAAGACCATCGCGATGAGGGCGTCACAAAGTACCGTCAAGGTTTTGCCAGGTGGGCTGAATTGGTCTCAGAACGCTCTCGCGTGCTGGCAGGATGGGACAGGGGGCGGTTCTGGCAACTCGTCCATGCGGTCAATCCACGAATCACCAACCCCACTTACGAATTTATTAATACCTGGTGGGACCTCGCCTTGGCGGGTAATGCAGCGCGGCTTTGCCAAAGTGCGACTGCGCGGTCTTTAATTCGCGAGCGCGAGCGTCGGCTCAAAAAGAGTCTGGCCCGTATAGATAATCCCCGCGCACAGGAGCTCTGGACTGGTGATTCAGGCACCGCTCGGTTGGATTTCAGGTGGCGTATAAGCCAGCAGCTGCTCGGGGACATTTTGGACGGTCTGGAGGTACCTGATGCTTAGACCGGACGAGAGGCAACATTTGCTGGAGCTGCTCCGTCCGCCTGATGGCTGCAAGCTGGACGTGGCAATTGGCACGACGTTCTCGCTTGATCTAATCAGTGCGTTAATGCTCCCTCTCGCATTCGCGTTCTTCGACTGGGAACAACCCGACGGCGAGCTGGTCGGCGATCCCCTGGCTTTGCTCGAAGCATTGAGGCGCTATGGTGATCGTTTCACCGTGTTTTGCCAGGCCGGACAAATACGATTGCCTCAAAAGAAATACGATCCGCTGGTCACATTTCTGGAGCCCTGTATTTACGACGTAGAGTCACCCGACTCCGCTGGCGTATTTCACCCGAAAGTCTGGGCGCTGCGGCTCCTTGCCGAGGATGGCGCAGTTCGTTACCGCGTTCTATGCCTGAGTCGCAATCTGACTTTTGACCGCTGCTGGGACACCGTAGTCGCGCTCGACGGCGAACTTACAGATCGCACAAATGCCATCGCGGCGAATCACCCGCTTGCCGAACTCATAGAGGCGCTCCCTAGGCTCGCCCGTCACCGGCTCCCACGCGAGCGTCGTCAGGCGGTCGCGAAGATCGCGGACGAAATTCGACGTGTGCGATTCACGTGGCCGGAGGGATTCGAGGAAGATCAATGCCGCTTCTGGGTTGCGGGACTAGATGGAAAGCTCACTACGCCCTTCGGCACGCGGCAAGACAAAGCCTTGATTGTCTCACCATTCCTGACTCCTTCCGTAATTCATGATTTCCTGGACCATACTCACGAGATGCATTTGGTCTCTCGCCTAGAGAGTCTACAAGAACTGCCGTCAGAAACTTTGCAGCGTTGCAAAAGTGTCAGCTTTCTATCGCCGGAACTTACCGATGAATCCGATGATGAGGTGGTGCCACTTGAACGTGAGGAAGTTTTGGAGGGCTTACATGCTAAGCTTTTCGTCATCGATCGCGGCTGGGATGCCAGCGTATTCAGCGGGTCGTTCAACGCAACGGTTCATGCTTTGCAACACAATGTCGAGTTCATGATCGAACTGGTCGGAAAAAAAAGCCACTTCGGTGTGGACCAGTTTCTCCGTCAAGTCAAGGGGGAGACATCGTTTGCTGATTTGTTGAAGGAATACGACCGGAACGCGACACCCGTGCCGGCCGACACGACTACGCAACAACTTGACGATTTGATCCACGCAACGAAGCGAGCGCTCGCCGCCGCAGGTCCACGGCTGATTGTTACGAATACCAGTGAAACTGAGTCCTTCGACCTGACGATGGAGTGGGCGCGGACGCCGCGGTGGCCAAAAGGCACAGTCGAGATACGGGCATGGCCAATCACTCAGCAGGCGGATCGGGCGCAAACACTTAACAAAGCAGTAGTGTTTAGTCGGCTGTCGTACGTCGGACTAACACCCCTTATGGCTTTCACCATCACTGCAAAGTTTGGTGAGACACAACGTCAATCATCTTTTGTCATGAATCTTCCTCTAGAAGGTGCTCCAAAGGATCGACAAGATCGCATCGTCCGGTCCCTGGTCGAGAGCCGCGATCAATTGCTTCGCTATATCCTCTTTCTCTTGGCCTCCGGTGATGAAGACGCCGCTTCTTCTAACGATTTGCGGAAGTTGCTCAAATTCCCCGGGGACGGCCCGGATCGCTCGCCTCCGAATCCCTATTTACTGGAAACGATGCTCCGTGCCCTTCATCGGGGTCCCGCGCAGCTTGAACGCGTGGCCTCTCTATTGGAGGTGCTTCGAAAACAGCCGGGAAGCTCGGAACTACTAAGCGACGGCTTCCAGAAGATCTGGGAACCCATATGGGATGCCGCCCGGAAGGCCACAGCGAAATGAACGCGCGTCCCGACACATCATCTGCTCTTGAAGGTCTGAAAGACTTTCAGCGCGCAACGGTGAATTATGTTTTTGATCGGTTCTACGGAGAGGATCCTACACTCCGATTTCTGGTCGCAGACGAAGTAGGACTGGGCAAGACTCTCGTCGCGCGCGGGGTAATTGCGCGCACAATTGATCATCTTTGGAAAGACCGACTGCGCATTGATGTGATCTATATTTGCTCCAACGCCGATATTGCGCGGCAGAACATAGATCGGTTGACCATTGCAGGCTGCGAGAAAGCCGCACAGGCAACACGTCTTACCTTACTGCCACTACAAATGCATGATCTCCGGCGACACCGGGTCAACTTTGTTGCGTTGACGCCCGCCACGTCGTTTGACCAAACCGGAGGTGGTGGGCGTCTGGACGAGCGGGTTTTGCTTTATTGGCTGCTGCACCGGGCGTGGGGAACGCACGGGCCACGTGCTTCGCTTTACGTGATGCGGGATTATGCGAGCACAAAATCATTCGAGCGGGGAATAGAGTCCTTCGATGTTACGAAGCTCAATGAACAGATTGCCCGTGGATTTGTGACCGCACTTGCGAAGCAGGTGCAAGAAGAAATAGACGAAGGTAAGCCAGATATGCGGACGCGCTTCGAGGAATTGCGCGGTATTTTCCATCGAAGCGATGCAAAGACGACGCGTGACGATACCAGGCAGCGGACGCGGTGGATTGGCGAGTTAAGGCGATTGCTTGCTCGCGTCTGTCTTGGGAGTCTGGAACCGAATTTAATAATTCTCGACGAATTTCAGCGTTTCAAACATCTACTCGAAGAGGATTCGCCGGCGGGAGAGCTGGCGCGCGACTTATTTGACTCGGAGACAGGTCAGGGCTCCCGCGTTCTATTACTTTCGGCTAC
>Ga0302326_10028489_pt1 | contig 11237 bp, 10 predicted proteins | sample Palsa_T0_3_FD_202264 | JGI IMG/M metagenome (GOLD analysis project Ga0302326, IMG submission 202264) | Peat permafrost microbial communities from Stordalen Mire near Abisko, Sweden - Palsa_T0_3 | ecosystem: Environmental > Terrestrial > Soil > Palsa > Peat permafrost | place: Sweden: Abisko...
GCTATGAACGTCACAGGATCGCGCGCCCGGAGGCCGGCATGAAGGTGGAGCGGAAGGGCGACTGGCTGTCGGCCAGGGTCGGCGACGAGCTGGTGATGATGAGCGCGGCGAGCGGCTACTACATCGGCCTCAGCGAGGTCGGCGCGCGGATCTGGGAGCTGATCGCCGAGCCGATGGAGCTGGACGAGCTCTGCGCCCAACTGGGCCGCGAATTCGACGTCCTGCCGCAGACCTGCCGCGCCGAAGTGCGCGCCTTCCTCGACGATCTCGCCGCGCAGCAGGCGGCGACGCTGAACCCAGCTTGAGGGTCGCGGTGAGCGGCCTGATGCCGCCGCACCGCGTGCTGCCGGGCTTCCTCGAGGAAGCGACCGTCGCGGCGCTGCTCGATTACGCCGAGCGACGCCAGGCCGCGTTCGCGCCGACCCACGTCGGTCTCTTCGAGCATCGCCAAGTCGATCCAGACTACCGCCGCTCGATGTCGGCGCGAGACCTGGGCCCGTTCCGGCCGCTGTTCCAGGCGCGGGTGATGGATCGGGCGGCCGAGCTGATGGCCTCGCTGCGCCTGTCGGCGGCGCGGACGACGCGCCTCGGCCTCGAGCTGGTCGCGCACGGCGACGGCGACTTCTACCGGCGCCACACCGACATCCGCACCGCCGCGGACGATATCGACATCCGGGTGCTCAGCGGCGTCTACTACTTCCATCGCGAGCCCAAGGCCTTCGACGGCGGGGCGCTGCGCCTCTACGCCATCGGCGACGACGCGGCCTTCGTCGACGTTCCGCCGACCCACAATTCGTTGCTGATCTTCCCGTCCTGGGCGCCGCATGAAGTGAGGCCGGTGCGCTGCCCATCCGGCGCGTTCATGGATTCCCGCTTCTCGATCAACTGCTGGGTCTACGCCGCGCGCGGCGCCGGCGGTTAGAGCGACCCGATGAACGCCCGCAGTTCCTGGCTCACCTCGCGGTCCTCCGGGGTCAGGCCGCCGAAGCCGGCGTGGGGCATACCCTCCCAGATGTGCAGTTCGGCGCGGACGCCGGCGGCGCGCAGCTTTCGGTGCATGCGCACGGCGTTGGAGAGGAAGAGGTCGCGCGTGCCGGCCTGCAGCAGGGTGGGCGGGAAGCCGGAGACGTCGCCGAACAGCGGCGACAGGTAAGGGTCCGCCAGCTTCGCGCCGCCCGCATAGAGCAGGTTCATCTCCATCAGCCGCGCCGGCAACACCACGTCGAGGCCCATCAGGGTGTCGAAAGTGTCGCCGCTCTCGGTGAGGTCGAGCTCCGGGGTCAGCAGCAGGGCGCCGGCGGGCGCCGGCAGGCCCTCGTCGCGGGCCCGCAGCAGCAGCGCCGCGGCCAGGTTGCCGCCGGCCGAGGTGCCGGAGACCACGATGCGGCCGGCCGGAACTGTCTCCAGCAGCGCGCGGTAGGCGGCGACGCAGTCGTCCAGCGCGGCGGGGTAGGGGGCGTCCGGTGGCACGCGGTAGTCGACGCCGTAGGCGACGCGGCCGGTGCGCAGCGCGATGGCCGCCGTGGCGAAGCGGACATTGGCCTCGCCGCCGCCGAACAGCAGCGCGCCGCCGTGGATATCGAACACCACGTGACGATCGTCCAGCAACCGCTCGCCCTGCGGCGTCGCGACATAGGTGGGAACGCCGCCCAGCGGGTGGGCGGCGACGTCGGCCTTCAGCCGAGCGGCGTAGGGCGCGGACATCTGCGCCGAGGCGGCGTTGCGCGCCGCGATCAGCCGCCGCCAGCCGTCCTTGTTATGCAGCGCCGGATAGGCGCCCGCCGCCGGGCGCGGCAGCGCCAGCACGGCCTTCGCCGCCTCGCTGAGCGCGGCCGGATAGGGCACGCGCCGCGCCGCCAGCTCGACCGCGTCTGACCTGTCGTCCGTCATCGGGTTCTCCTCAGCCGGCGCGGCTGCGCGCCAGGGCGCGGGCGTTTTCCTGCTCGTGGGCCACGGCCTCGCGCGTCTCGGTGAGCAACCGCGCGGCAATCGGATCGCGGACGATGTCCCGCCAATAGGCCGCGAGCTTCGGGTGCTTGCCGAGCGGGCTCGGCGCGTCGAACAGCGCGGGCGCCCATTCGTAGGAAAGCATCAGCTGCGGCAGCAGCGCGCCGTCGGCCCAGGTCAGCCGATCGCCGACCGCATAGCCGGCCTCGCCCAGGTGATGCTCGATATAGCCCAGCGCCGTCGCCACCGCCGCCAGCCCGGCGTCGATCGACGCCCGGTCCCAGCGCTTGCGCGACTGGCCCGAGGCGGTGAACAGCGGCCGCATCGCCATCACCAGGTAGAAGTCGCAGAGCCGCGAGATCAGCCGCACCTGGGCGCGGCCCCATGGGTCCGGCGGCAGCGTCGGCGGGTCGGGATAGGCGTCTTCGAGGTATTCGCAGATCACCTCGGACTCAGGCAGCGCCTGGCCGTCGTCGGTGATCAGCGTCGGCACCCGCCCGATCGGGTTGATCCGCATGTAGTCGCCCTTGGACTCAGGCGTTGCGTGGAAGCCGGGCGGCTCGATGATCTCGCAATCGAGGTCCTTGGCGTAGAGCACCAGCCGCGCGCGCGTCGGGAACGGCGAGGTGTAGGTCTGATAGAGCTTCACGCGGCGGCGGCCCTAGTTGCGGTGCGGGATCACCACCGGCAGGGTCTCGTAGCCCTTCACGAACACCGAGTGGGTGCGCGTCGGCTCGCCGGCCAGCTCGACCACCGGGAAGCGCTTCAGGATCTCTTCCCAGATGATGGTCAGCTGCAGCTCCGCCAGCCGGTTGCCGACGCAGCGGTGGATGCCGAAGCCGAACGACAGGTGGGTGCGCGGCCGGGCGCGGTCGATGATGTAGGCGTCCGGGTCTTCGATCACCCGCTCGTCGCGGTTGCCCGAGACGTACCACATCGCCACCAGGTCGCCCTCGCGGATGGTCTTGCCGCCGAACTCGAAGTCCTGGGTCGCGGTGCGGCGCATGTGGGCCAGCGGGGTCTGCCAGCGGATGGTCTCGGAGACCATCGAGGTGATCAGCGAAGGGTCGGCGCGCAGCTTGGCGTACTGGGCCGGATGCCGGTTCAGCGCATAGACCGAGCCGGAGATGGTATTCCGCGTCGTGTCGTTGCCTCCGATGATCAAGAGGCCGAGGTTGCCGTTGTATTCGTGCTCGTCCATGTCCCGCGTCGCCTCGCCGTGGGCCAGCATCGAGATCAGGTCGAACTTCGGCGGCGCGTTGACGCGCTCGTTCCACAGCGCGCGAAACGTCGCGAAGCAGACGTCGAGTTCCGCGCGCTTGTGGTCCCAGCTCTTCACCGGCCCGTGGCCCGGCGGATTGGTCATCATGTCCGACCAGTGGGTGAGCTTGCGCCGCTCCTCGAACGGGAAGTCGAACAGCGTCGCCAGGGTCATGGCGGTCAGCTCTTTGGAGACCAGGTCGACCCAGTCGAATTCCTCGCCGATCGGCAGGGCGTCGAGGATGATCCCGGCGCGCTCGCGGATCACCGGCGCCATCCGCTCCAGATTGGCCGGCGCCACCACCGGGCTGACGGTCTTGCGCTGCACGTCGTGCTTGGGCGGGTCCATCGAGATGAAGCTGGTGCGCTGCGGCCGCTTGGCCATCTCGGCCTGAGCCTCCAGGCTCTGCAGCGTGATGCCGTCGGCCGACGAGAACACCTGGTGGTTGGTGTCGACGGCCATGATGTCGTTGTAGCGGCTGATCGACCAGAACGGCCCGTAGTCGCTCTGCGGCGTATAATGCACCGGCGCCTCGGCGCGCAGCCGCTCGAACACCGGCCAGAAGGCGTCATCGGCGAAGTAATCCGGCTGGGCCGGGTTCAGCGTCTCCAGCGGCTCGGCAAAGGCCCTGGCGCGCGCTTCCTGCTTGAGATCGATCGAACCGTCGCTCATGGCGCGGACTCCCTGGCGTCACTTATCTTTGTTCAGTCGACGATCCCCCGGTTTCGGGCGGTTGTCAAAGGCCCCCATCGGCGAAGCGCGGCTCGCCGCTTTCCCCAGAGGGGGAAGGGTGATCAGCTCTAACCTTTCTCCGGCGGAGCGGGGGAAACGTCACGCCGCCGAAGGCGCGTGACAATGGGGGCCCTTCGGATTGACTTCCCCGGCGAACGGCGACGGCTATTCACCGCCGCGATCCGCGAGGGACCTCCCCATGACCGAACACACCGCCGCCTCGATGCAGGCGCTGCTCGCCCGCCAGAAAGCCGCCTCCCTACGCGACAGCGCGCCCAGCGCCGAGAAGCGCATCGAACGGATCGACCGCGCCATCGGCCTCTTGGTCGACAACCGCGAGGCCATCATCGCCGCGCTCAACGCCGACTTCGGCTCGCGCTCGGCCGAGGCGTCGGCCTTCACCGACATCGGCGCGTCGCTCGGCCCGCTGAAGCACGCCAAGGCCCACCTGCGCCGCTGGATGCGGCCTGAGAAGCGCCCGATCAGCCCAGCCATCCTCGGCCTCTTCGGCGCCAAGGCCGAATTGCGCTACCAGCCCAAGGGCGTGGTGGGGATCATCAGCCCCTGGAACTTCCCGGTGAACCTCACCTTCGCCCCGCTGGCCGGCGTGCTGGCGGCCGGCAACCGGGCGATGATCAAGCCGTCGGAATATACCCCGGCCACCTCCGAGCTGATGGCCACCATGATCGGCGGCGCCTTCTCCGAGGAGGAGATCGCGGTGGTGACCGGCGGACCCGAGGTCGGCCAGGCCTTCTCCGGCCTCGCCTTCGACCACCTGATCTTCACCGGCGCCACCGGCGTCGCCCGCCATGTGATGCGCGCCGCCGCCGAGAACCTGGTGCCGCTGACGCTCGAACTCGGCGGCAAGAGCCCGGTGATCCTCGGGCGCTCCGCCGACGTCGCCACCGCCGCGGCGCGGATCATGAACGGCAAGACCCTCAACGCCGGCCAGATCTGCCTCGCCCCCGACTATGTGCTGACCCCGAAGGAGAGCCTGGAGAGCTTCGTCGGCGAGGCGCAGGGCGCGGTGCGGCGGATGTTCCCGACGATCAAGGACAATCCGGACTACACCTCGATCGCGGGTCAGCGGCACTACGACCGGATCATGGGCCACATCGCCGACGCCCGGGCCAAGGGCGCGCGGGTGATCGAACTGGGGCCGGAGGGCGAGGACCTGACCCAGCAGCCGCACCACAAGATCGCCCCCACCCTGATCATCGATCCCACCGACGACATGAGCGTGATGCAGGACGAGATCTTCGGCCCGGTGCTGCCGGTGAAGACCTATTCCGGCATCGACGAGGCGATCGGCTACGTCAACGCCCACGACCGCCCGCTCGGCCTCTACTATTTCGGCGACGACGCGGCCGAGCGCGAACAGGTGCTGGCCGCCACCACCTCCGGCGGCGTCACGGTAAACGACGTGATCTTCCACATCGCCCAGGAGGAACTCCCATTCGGCGGCGTCGGCCCCTCCGGCATGGGCAGCTACCACGGCCAGGACGGCTTCAAGGAATTCAGCCACAAGAAGTCGGTCTACACCCAGCTGAAAAAGGACATCGGCCCCCTGATCCAGATGCGGCCGCCGTACGGGCCGGGGTTCCGCAAGTTCCTGGAGGGGCAGATCAAGCGGTAGGGGGCGCGCGTTGGCTCGGGCGCCCGCCTACCGGGTTCGCCTTTGCGCCGATTGTGTTGAAAAACCCCGAAATCCAGTTTCTCGAAAATCAGGCCGAAGTGCCCTCTTGGGCCGATTTCTGAGTGTGATGCCTGCGTGGCGACGCTGGCGGGGCCGGTGGCGGCAAGACTGCCGAGTTACACGGTCCCCCGCGTCTCAATTCTCTTCGCCCGCCCATGGCTCTGATTTTTCGGGGCCGAAGGCGAAAACGGACTTTTTCAACAAAATCGGCGCTTAGCCGACCCGCCCCTACCCCGCCCGCACCTTCAGCCGGGCGCCGCCGAGGATTTCGACCACTTCGACCTTCGAGCGGGCGGCGAGGTCGCCGCCGCCGTCGAGTTCGGCGGCCCATTCCTTGCCGTCGATGAACACGCGGCCCAGCCCGGCCTTGAAGGCGCCGGTGGACTCGGCCTGCTGGCCGATCAGGCGGCGGGCGGGGTCGTTGATGTCCGGCTCGGCCTTCGGCGCCGGCCGCAGGAAGCGGCGGCCGACGAAGGTGGCGATCACCGCGACCACGACGAACAGCACCACCTCGCCCGGCGAGCCCAGCACCACGAAGCGGCTGGTCACGGCGACCACCGCGGCCGCGCCGGCGGGCCACAGCAGCCAGCCCGAGCCGGTCATCAGCTCGCCGATCAGGAATATCCCCCCGATGGCGATCCAGCTCCAGAACGGGTGATCGAAGAAAAGCGCGGCGGCCTGGTCCATGGCTCAGCTCCCGGCCGGGACCGTGGGTCTCGGCGGCGGCGGCGGCGCGCGCGGCGGCGTGGGGTTGGCGCCGCCCGCGCCCTTCACCAGCTCCAGGATCCCGGCGATGGAGCCGGAGATGCCGGAGAAGTCGGCCGGCACGATCACGGTGCGCTGCTGGTTGGATTCGGCCAGCTTGCCGAACGCCTCGACGTACTTCTGCGCGACGAAATAGTTCAGCGCGCTGACGCTGCCGCCCTCGATGGCGTCGGAGACCACCTTGGTCGCCTGGGCCTCGGCGCCGGCGAGCCGCTCGCGCGCCTCGGCGTCGCGGAACGCCGCTTCCTTGCGCCCCTCGGCCTGCAGGATCGCCGACTGCTTGGAGCCTTCGGCGCGGGTGATGGCGGCCTGCTTCTCGCCCTCGGCCTCGGTGATCACCGCCCGCCGCTCGCGCTCGGCCTTCATCTGCCGGGTCATGGCGTTGGTGATGTCGGGCGGCGGCTGCAGGTCCTTGATCTCGATCCGCGCCACCTTGACCCCCCAGGGGCTGGTGGCCTCGTCGATCACGCCCAGGAGGCGGGTGTTGATGTGGTCGCGGTTGGACAGCACCTCGTCGAGGTCCATCGAGCCGACCACGGTGCGCAAATTGGTCATCACCAGCTGGGTGATGGCGCCGGAGAGGTTGGCCACCCGATAGGCCGCCGCCGAGGCGTCCATCACCTGGATGAAGACGATGGCGTCGACCTGGACGCCGACGTTGTCCTTGGTGATCACCTCCTGCTGCGGCACCGGCAGCACCTGCTCCATCATGCTGATCCGGCGGCCGATGGTCTCGACGAACGGGGTCAGGATGGCGATGCCCGGCTTCAGGGTGCGGGTGTAGCGGCCGAAGCGCTGCACCGTGTACTCATAGCCCTGCGGCACGGTCTTGATCGCCGAGAAGGTGACGAACAGCGCCACTGCCAAGAGCGACAGGATAACGACAAGTGCGGCCACGGGCCCCTCCACAGGATTTTGCAGCCGAGTTTATCGGAAGCGGCGGGCGCCCGCCATCGGAGGCTGAATTTAGCCCCAGGAGCTAGTGCCGGAACACTCTGACTCCGGTGAAGGCCATGGCGACGCCGGCCGCGTCGGCCGCCTCGATCACCTCGGCATCGCGGATCGAGCCGCCGGGCTGGATCACCGAGGTGGCGCCGGCTTCGGCCGCCTGGATCAGGCCGTCGGCGAACGGGAAGAACGCCTCCGAGGCGCAGGCCGAGCCCACGGCGAGCGACTGCGGCAGGCCCGCGGCCTCGGCGGCCTCGGCGGCGCGCATGGCGGCGATGCGGGCCGAGTCGCGACGGTTCATCTGGCCGGCGCCGATGCCCGCGGTCTGGCCGTCCTTGGCGAAGACGATGGCGTTGGACTTCACGTGCTTGGCGACGGTGAAGGCGAACAGCATGTCGCGCACCTCGGTCTCGGTCGGCTGGCGACGGGTGACGATCTTCAGGTCGGCGGCGGTGAGGCGAGCGTCGTCGCGGGTCTGGACCACGAAACCGCCGGCCACCGACTTGAACACCTCGCCCTTGGCCAGCGGATCGGGCAGCGCGCCGGTGAGCAGCAGGCGCAGGTCCTTGCGGCGCTTGAAGACGGCGATGGCGTCCTCGTCGGCCTCCGGCGCGATCACCACCTCGGTGAAGATCTTGACGATCTCGCGCGCCGCGGCCGCGTCGAGCCGCCGGTTCATCGCCACGATGCCGCCGAACGCCGAGACCGGGTCGCACTGCAGCGCCCGCTCGTAGGCGCTCTTCAGATCCACGCCGAGGGCGACGCCGCAGGGATTGGCGTGCTTGATGATGGCGACGGCGGCGCCCGCGGCCGGATCGAACTCGGCCACCAGCTCCAGCGCCGCGTCGGTGTCGGTGATGTTGTTGTAGCTGAGCGCCTTGCCCTGCAGCTGGCGCGCCGAGGCGACGCCGGGACGCGGGTTCGGGAAGGTGTAGAGCGCGGCGGCCTGGCGCGCCGGCCAGGTCTCGCCGACCTGCTCTGCGAACCACGCCGAGATCGCGGAGTCGTAGGCCGCGGTGCGGGCGTAGGCCCGGGCGGCGAGGCGGCGGCGCAGGGCGAGGGTGACGCCGCCGGCGCCGAGCGCCGCCAGCACCTCGGCCATGTCCGCAGGCTCGGTGCAGACGGCGACATAGCCGTGGTTCTTGGCCGCCGAGCGGATCATCGCCGGGCCGCCGATGTCGATGTTCTCGACACAAGTCGCGAAGTCAGCGCCGCCCGCCACCGTGGCCTCGAACGGGTAGAGGTTCACGTAGACGAGGTCGATCGCGCCGATGCCGTGCTCGGCCATGGCGGCGGCGTGGTCGGGGGCGTCGCGGACACCCAGCAGGCCGCCGTGGACGACGGGGTGGAGGGTCTTCACCCGCCCGTCCATCATCTCGGGAAAGCCGGTGAGCTCGGCCACGTCCTTCACCGCCAGGCCGGCGGCGGCGAGCGTGGCGCGAGTGCCGCCGGTGGAAACCAGCTCGACGCCGAGGGCGACCAGCGCCTGGGCGGCGTCGGTGAGGCCGGTCTTGTCGGAGACCGAGATCAGGGCGCGGCGGACCCGGACGATGTCGGGCGGGGACGGAAAATTGGACGCGGGCATGGCGTGCTCCAAGTCGAGAGGGGCGCCCAGGCGTGCGGCTTCTAAGCTTGGGTCCGCGCTCCCCGGTGGTGACCCACCCTTCGCCAGTTACGCGGACGAACAGGCTTTTAGGCCCGCCCGCGTCCGATGGCTAGACGCCGCTGGTCTCAACCCTCGTCGCGCGACAGTTTCCAGCGGACGCGGGCGGCCTCGCCGGGCTGGACGACACCGGGGAGCACGAGCGCATAGGTGGCCCGCGCGGCGCCCTCGTCGAAGACGGCGGCGCGCTCCAGCCGCATCGCCGCCATGTCGCCGCGCAGCCGCCAGCCCTGGGCGCCGGCGGCCCGCAAGAGGGCGCTGCGGCCGTCGACCGCGATCTGGGCGGCGACGTCCGGCGCGAGGATGAACCGGATGGCGAAGCGGATCGGCGCGCGCGGCGGGCGGCCCATCGGCGTCAGCACGTCCTCGCCGCGCAGCTCGCCGGACGCCGCGTCGAGGTAGATCCGGCGCGTGGCGCCGAGCCCGAGGTCCAGCCAGCCGTCGTGGGCGATGTCGAGCCAGGTCTTGTCACCGCTCTGGGAGCGCTCGGCGTGCGCCTGCAGCGGTCCGCCCTCCAGGCGGGCGGGGCCGCCGCCGGCGATGAGGCCGCCGCGCAAGCTCACGCCCGGCCAGACGCCGTCCAGCGCCAGGCACGAGCCGCCCAGCGGGCCGCGCAGCTCGCCGCCGTCGGCCGTCTCCGACCACGCGCTCGCCACGATCAGGCGGCGGGTGTCGCTGACGACTGCGATGGCGGCCGGCTGGGCGCAGGCCGAGCCAGCCCAGGCGCCGCCGGGCGGCGCGCCGGCGTCGGCGATCACCTGCAGCTCGCCGCCGTCCAGCCGCTGGAAGCCGCCGTAGGGCATCGACCGGGCGATCTCGCCGGCGCCGGCGTCCAGCGCCAGGGCGGCGGCGACGCTGGCGCGGGCCGCGCTCTCGCCGCCGTGGAAACTGGGCAGCCGGCCGTCGGCGAGGGCGAAGCCGCGCACGCCGGCGGCCAACCGGTCGATGGCGCGCGACACCTCCGCCGGCGCCGGCGCGCCGATCTGGGAGAGCGCGTCGTCGAGCGCCAGGAGGTCGAACAGCAGCTCCAGGCCGCGCTGCGGCGAGCGGCTGGCGTGGACGCCGTCGGGCAGCACGGCCCGGGCGACGCGCGGCGCCAGCCGCCGCAGCGCCCGCCGCAGCAGGCCCTCGCCGGCGTTGCCCGCCAGCGCGGCGCCGACCAGGGCCGCGACCGCCGCCTGCTCCGCGCCCCGGCCGCCGGCCTCCGGCTCGCCCAGCAGGTGGCGCGCCTGGCGCGCCAGCCCGTCGACATAGGCCGCGCCCTCGGCCTCGGACACCAGCGGCGCCAGGGCCCCGGCGGCGCAGGCGAGGTTGAACACGCGCCGCTCCAGCGCCCGCCCGGACCAGGCGAGGACGTCGTAGCGGCCGAAGCCGCGTCGCCAGTCGAGCCAGAGCCTCAAGCCCTCCTGCGCCCCGGCCTCGCCCTGGGTGAGCAGGTCGGGCAGCCAGGCGAAGCCGTGCAGGGACGCGGAGAATCCGCGACTCAGCGCCGGCAGACGCCAAGGCGCGCCGCCGGCGCCGGTCTCGATCACCTTGCCTTCCCACTCGAACGCGCCGCGCAGCACCCGTTCGCCGCGCGCCGGATCGGCGGGGCGAAAGTCGCGCGGCCGGATCGCCAGTCCGTTCGGCCGCGGCTGGCCGAGCGCCAGCAGGTGCGGGGTGGCCGAGCGCCACTCCAGCCGCATCCGCCGCCCGAGGGCGCCCAGCAGCGCGCCAGGCAGGCGGACCGGAACGGGCAGCGGCCGACGCGCCATGCTGGACCCCGCCGTCAGGCTTCCTTGAGCGCGCGGATATTGCCGGCGTAGGCGCCCTCGCCGCCCCTGAACACGGCGGCGCCGGCGACCAGGGCGGTGGCGCCCGCCTCCAGGCAGAGCGCGGCCGTCTGCGGCGTCACCCCGCCGTCGACCTCGAGCACGATGTCGCGCCCCGACGCCTCGATCATCGACCTGAGCCGGGCGATCTTGGCCAGCTGCGAGGGCATGAACGCCTGGCCGCCGAAGCCGGGGTTGACCGACATGACGAGCACCAGGTCGACATCGTCCAGCATCCACTCGATCACCTCGGGCGGCGTCGAAGGGTTGAACGCCACGCCGGCCTTGGCGCCCAGCTCGCGGATGCGCTTCAGGCTGCGGTTCAGGTGCGGGCCAGCCTCGGGATGGATGGTGATGTGGTCGGCGCCGGCGGCGCGGAACGCCTCCAGGAACGGGTCCACCGGCTCGATCATC
>Ga0302326_10028491_pt1 | contig 11237 bp, 10 predicted proteins | sample Palsa_T0_3_FD_202264 | JGI IMG/M metagenome (GOLD analysis project Ga0302326, IMG submission 202264) | Peat permafrost microbial communities from Stordalen Mire near Abisko, Sweden - Palsa_T0_3 | ecosystem: Environmental > Terrestrial > Soil > Palsa > Peat permafrost | place: Sweden: Abisko...
GACCCCCCCTGCTCACAGGGGGGCTGCCCGCCCCCCCGTACCCCCCCGGCCCCCCAACGGGGGACTGCAGGTTCAGGATCTGGGGGATCAGGGCGGGGTGAGCGGTGCCGCTCCGGCGATGCCGCTCCAGCGGGCCCGGGATGGGGTCCAGGAGGAACGGCAGGAGTATGCCGGTGGACTCGGTGATATCCAGGGCCCGCTCCAGGACACGTCCGGCGGCGGCCTGGTCGCCCAGCGTCTCGCGTGCTCTTGCCTCCAGCAGCAGCGCTGTCACCAGCTGCACCCGGTGGACCATGGAGAGCGAGTGGTCCAGGACGGGCGCGAGCGCATCGGCCGCCGCCTGCGGGTCGCCGGTGGCCAGTCGAAGCGCCGCCACGGCGATGCGCATCTCCGCGCTGGCCCGCTCGTCCTGGCCCAGTTCGGCCAGCGCCTGCTCGGCACGGCCGGTCTGGCCCAGCCGCACCAGCGTCTGCAGCATGCGCGATCGCATCGACGTCACGCAGGTGTGCGGCCGGGTCAGCACCTCGGCCAGCTGCTCAGCGCCCTGGAGCGCCGCCAGCGCCTCCTGATAGCGGCCCCGGGCCAGTTCCAGGACCCCGCGGGCGTAACGCAGGATCATCCCGGCGGCCGGTTCCACCTCGGTGCGCAGGGTGCGCTCGGCGCGTTCCAGCCACGGCTCTGCCTGCTCTAGCCGTCCCTGGTACAGCATCACGATGCCGAGCTGGGCGTAGGCCATCCCGGCGAGCGGCTCGTCGCCCCAGCCATGCTGTTCCGCCAGCTCGATCGCCTGCATGCTCCACTCCGCTTGCGAGGCGCCGGCCCGGAACAACACCATCCCGTGCGCGCCGTGGGCCAAGCCGTGCAATTCAAGGTAGGGCCGCTCGATCAGGCGCGCCAGGGCCACGCCCTGCCTCAGATGCCGATCCGCGTCCTCGAACCGAAGGGCCCACATCTCGGCAATGCCAAGGCTGATCAACGCCGCCGCGCGCAGATCCTCGCCCAGCCCGAGGTGCGCGGCACCGGCAGCCTCCGTGATGGCGAGCAGCCGCTGCGCCTCCTCGGCCACGACCGGGAAATCGACGAGGCGCCGGGCCAGGAACAGCCGTAGCACCACCAGCGTGACCTGCATCCGTCCGCGACGGTCCGCGGGCACCGCCGCGAGCGCGCTGGTGGCCTGGGCCAGGTGACGTTCGGCATCTTCGAGGGCACCGCGGATCAGGTCACCGGCGACCTGTACGGCGGTGAGTTCCGGGCTGGCCGCGATGACCCGGCGGGGGAACGTGGCCAGCAGGTCGACCAACGTCGCGCCCCTCCCGCTGAGGTAGAGGTGGAGCCAGTGGTCCGACAGCAGCCGGGCGGCCATCCCCCAGTCTCCGGCGGCCCGGGCTTGCCGGACCGCCTCTACCGGGTGCCCGTGCCCGGCCAGCCAGCCGGCGGCCGCGGCGTGCAGCGCGGCCCGCTCATCCGGCTCGGTGCGGCGCAGCTCCAGTTGCAGCAGGTCCGCGAACAGCTGGTGGTAGCGGAACCACGACCTGCCCGCGTCCAGCGAGACCACGAACGCGCCGGCCTGCTCCAGATCCTGCAAGATCCGTTCCCCGCCCGAGCCGCCAGTGAGCACGTCCGCCAGCGGGCCCGACACCCGCTCCAGCACCGAGGTGCGCAGCAGCAGTCGCCGCACCGCCTCGCTCTGCCGGTCCAGCACCTCGGCCAGCAAGAACTCAGCCACCGTCCGGTCAGTGCCGGAGAACTCCGCGGCGAACCGCTCCGGATCCGGGTGCCCGGCCAGCGACAGCGCGGCCAGCCGCAGCCCGGCCGCCCAGCCCTCCGTCCGCGCGTGCAACCGGCCCAGCGCCTCCTCGGGCACCTGCACCCTGGTCGCGCCGAACAGCGCCCGCGCCTCCGCCCAGCTGAACCGCAGATCGGCCGCCCGGATCTCGGTCAGCTCCCCCGCCAGCCGCAGCTGATGCAGTCCCAGTCGCACGTCATACCGGGTCGCAACGACGAACCGAAGCTCTTGCGGCGCGCGCAACACCAGCAGCTCCAGCTGGGCCAGCACCTCACCCGAGCCCAGCAGGTGCGCATCGTCGATCATCAGCCACAGCCGGTCGTCCAGCCGGGCCAGGTCCGTCAGCAGCCGCTCCACCACCGCCCAGCCGTCCAGACCCGGCGCCGCGGTCAGCGGCCGCACCAGCGCCGATCCGGCCGCCGTGCCCCGGAGCGCGTCAGCGACCGAGATCCAGAACCCCTGCGGATCACGCTCCTCGCCGTCCACCGGAACCCACGCCGCGTCCCCGGCCAGGCCGGCCGCCGCGATCCAGGACCGCATCAGCACCGTCTTCCCGCTTCCGGCCGGCGCCGATATCAGAACGACACGTTCCGCCTCGGCCAGCCGCCCGAACAGCGCGGACCGGGACACGACCCCGGCCTGGACGGAAGGAGCGGCCGGAACATCAAGGGTTCCGGGCTTGTCGCCAGGCGAAATAACGCCGCTGAGCGCTCCGAAGCCGACTGCGCCGTCGCTGGGTCCGGGTAGACCGGGCGGGAATGATCCCAGCTCGCGCGCGGCAACCGGGCGCGTAGCTAGCGCGCCCATGCCTGCGGCCCTGCTCTGCGTGTCACCCGTCAAGCAAATCCCCTGGGGCGGGCGATGAACAGTGGTCATCTGACGACACCTTGCGGCGGCCGTGTCTTGTTCGTGCGGCCGGCCGCGTCGCCCCTACGGGGTGAGGCCGTGGCGCAGCGCTTCGCGGACGATCTCCACCCGGCTCTTGGCGCCGAGCTTGGCCAGGATGTGCGAGATATAGGTCTGCACCGTGCGCCGGGACAAGAACATGCTGCGGGCGATCTCCGACGTTGAGTCGCCCCGGGCGACCAGGGCCGCGATCTTGATCTCCGTCGGCGTAAGCGCCCCCCAGCCGTCCGCAGGCCGCGGCCCGCGCGGACCGCGGACGCCGCGCCTGATGCCGTAGGGGCGAAGCCGGCTGTCGGCCCGGCGGATGTCCCAGCGGGCATTCAGGCCTTCATACAAGCTGACGGCCTCGTTCAGCGCGGCCCGTGCCTCCTCCTGCTGGCCGCGCTCGGCCAGCACCGCCGCCAGGTCCTCCACCGCCGCAGGCAATTCCGCGGCCGGGCCGATCGTGCGGTAATGCGCGACGGCGTCCCGAAGCGGGACCGGATCAGAGGTGAGGAGGCCTTGGCACCGCAGGCTGGCCGCGGCCGCCCGGGCCGGCCGGGTTTCCGCCGCGGCCTCCTGCTGGCAGGCTTGCGCCGCGGTTCGCGCGATCTGCGCATCGCCGGCGGCGATCGCGAGCCGGACGAGATCCGGCAGCCACTGGTGGGTCAGGGTCATCTCGCCGTCGTGCCGGGGCACGATCGCGGCCAGCACCTGCATGGCCTGAGGCGTCCGACCGCGCTGCTCCAGCGCCATGGCGTGCGCGGCGACCAGGAAGTCCCGGTTCTCCCGGTCAGGAACCGTCAATACGGGCAGGGCCAGGCCGGCGCGCAGATGCTGGTCGGCCGTGGTGCGCTGGTCCCGGCGCCCGGCGATGAGCGCGGTCACGCCATGGACCAGCAGCGCTGGCCAGCGCTCGCGCAGAAACGTATACGTGAGCCCGGGTGCCTCGTCCTCATCTGTACTCAGCTCGGCCAGCGCGTCGTCCCACTGGCCGAGCCAGTAACGCAGCACCGCGGCGGTGGCCCAGGTCGTGCGGTCGGGACTGCCGCTGCGCTGGGCGGATTCGCGGGCTTGCCGGAGGGTCGACTCCGCTTCCGGCCAGCGGTCCAGGTTCTGCAGGGTGAAGATGCGGTCATCGAGGGCGAACGAGCGCAGGTCCGCGTAGCCAGGATCGTCGCCGAGCACGCGCAACGCCCGGTCGATGTAGTCGAGCGCGGCGGCATGGTCACGCCGGATGCTATGGCTCAGCCACAGATCGGTCAGGGCGTGGGCGGTCGCGAACGCGTCGTCGGCCTGTTCAGCGGCGGTGAGGGCCTGCCGGGCGGTCTCGTCTGCCGTATCCAGCTGGCCGGTGCCGGCCCGCTCCAGCATCGCCAGCATGGCCAGCATCCGGGCCCGCCATCGCGGGGGCAGGTCGGTCAGCGCCAGGGCCTGCCGGACGGTGGCGGTCGCCTCGTCGCTGCGGCCGGCACTGACCTGGGCGCGCGCCAGCACCGAGTACGTCTCGGCCCGCCGTACCGGGTCATTCATCACCGGCAGCGCTGCCCTGGCCAGCTGGGCCGCCTCCTCGTAGGAGCCGACCGCGAGCAGAGCCCGGGTCAGGCTGGCCGTGAGCCCGTCCCAGGCCTCATCGCCGGCGGGCGTCCCGTCCAGTTCCCGGCGCAGCAAGTCGGCCGCCACCTGCGGTGCCTGTGTGGTCAGCGTGGGCGCGGTCTGGATGAGCCAGGCTCCCGACCAGCCCGCTCCCGGCTGTCTCGCCGCGAAAAGCTGCTGCGCGACGCTCATGGCATCGGCGCCGGTCGCCGCCAGCTCTCGCGCCGCCTCGGCGTGCAGCGCGGTGCGCAGCGCCGTCGGCATGCTCGCGTAGAGCGCCTGGTGGATCAGCTGATGCCGGAACGCCAGTTCGGAACCCGAGCCGACCAGGATGCGGGCCGCCACGGCCTCCTGCAGACCCGCGGCCAGTTCGGACACCGGCCTGCGCAGCAGCACGGCCAGGTGGGTGACCGTGAATTTCCCGCCGAGCAGCGCGGCCGTCCGGAGGATCTGCGCCGTCTGCGCCGAGACTGAGCTAAGCCGGTCGTTCAGCACGGCCGCCAGCGACGCGGGCAGTTGCTCATGGGCCAGCCAGACGCCGCCGGCGGGACCGGCCGGGGCCCGTTCACGCGCCGAGGCGTCGACCAGCTCGCGCAGGTACAGGGGATTTCCGGCGGCCTGAGCGGTCAGCTGGCGCACCGTATCCTCGGGCGGCGCGCCGAGCATAGCCGTCACGAGGGCGGCCACATCGGTTTCTGGCAGTGGCCCGAGCGTGACCAGCGCCCCGCCGCGGCGGGCCAGGGACGCGCGCACTTGCTGCACCTCTGGCCGGCGGGGATCCGACCGGCACGTCGCGATCAGGAGCAGCCGCAGCTGATCAATGGAGGCGGCGAGCTGGTGCCAGACGAGCAGCGACGCATCATCAGCCCACTGCAGGTCATCGACGACCATGACCGTCGGGGCGGCCGCGCACAGCTCGTCCGCCAGCGCCATCAGCACCTCGACACCGGAAGCCGACGCTTCGCCGTCGGCGAACAGCCCGAGCCGCTGGCTGCGCAGCAGGCCAGCGGCTTGCGCCCGGCGAGGGTCGGGTGAACTGAGCCGGACCTGCAGGCAGTCCTGCATCACGCTCAGCGGTAGCCGCTCGGCGAGCGGGTCGGCAATCCCCCAGCCGATTTCCCATCCCAGCTCGCTGGTCCCGGCGAGGGCCTCGACGACCAGGGACGACTTGCCGATACCAGGCTCGCCCTCGACCCAGACCGCCGCGCTCCCGCCTTGCCGGAGAGCCTCGATGCCGGCCCGGACGGCCGCGAGCTCATGGCTGCGGTCCACCCACTCCGCCGGCCGGTCGATGGGCCACATGGTTGTAACGTATGCCCTGCCCGCAGGCAATGCCTATTCGGTACCTGCCAGCTTGGGCATCGGTCCCCTGCCTAGCCCGGCGGCCCGGGCGCGGGCGGCCTGGCGGATCATGTGGTCGCGCCCGGCGACGTCGGTGGCCCGGCGAGCGGCCTCGGCGTACGCCGGGGCGGCGGCAGCGAGATCGCCGCCCAGCTCGTGCAGGTGGCCGCGGACGGCGTGCCAGCGGTGCCGCTCGCCGAGCACCTCGCGCAGCCGGTCGGTCTCGCGCAGCCCGGCGGCGGCGCCGAGGACGTGGCCGACCGCGACCGCGCGCCCGAGCACCGCGGCGGGGTCCTGGTGCACCGGGTCGCCGGTGAGGGCGACGAGATCGTCGTACCAGGCGAGGATCTGCGCCCAGTCGGTCTCCTCGGCGCTCGCCGCGTTGTCGTGCAGGGCGGCGATGGCGGCCTCGACCTGGTAGCGGCCGGGGCGCTGAACGGCCAGCGCCGACCGCAGGACGCGCACGCCCTCGGCGATCTGGCCGGTGTCCCACAGCCCGCGGTCCTGCCGGTCGAGCGTGACGATCCGGCCCTCGCGATCGAGTCGCGCCGGGAGCCGGGCGTGGTTGAGGAGCATCAGCGCGAGCAGCCCGCGCGCCTCCGGTTCCTCGGTGGCGAGGGTGAGCTGGCGGGCGAGCCGGATCGCCTCGCCGGCCAGGTCGACCCGGCCCGCGTGGCCCGCCGTGTAGACGAGGTAGAGCACGCGCAGCACGACGGCGAGGTCGCCGGGCTGGTCCAGGCGGCGCCCCTGCAAAGTGCGCTTGGCCCGGCTGATCCGCTGCGCCATCGTCGCCTCCGGGACGTAGCAGGCGTCGGCGATCTCCCGGGTGGTGAGGCCGCCGACGGCGCGCAGGGTCAGCGCCACCTGGGAGGCGGGCGCGAGGTCGGGGTGGCAGCAGCAGAAGAGCAGGAAGAGGGTGTCGTCGCCCTCCTCGGTGGCGCGCGGGTCGCGCGGCGGGTGCCCGGGCCACACGCGCAGCGCCTCCAGCAGCGCGTCCTGCAGGGCGTCCTCGGCGGCATCGAAGTCCTCGCCGCGCCGGACCAGGCCAGCGAGCACCCGCGGGACGAGGGCGCCTCGGACATGACCTCCCGGACGTCGATCCACTCATACAGCGGCTCCCCGCCCGGGCCTGGCTCGGAGGAGACGTAGACCGCGCGCTCGTACGACTCGACGTCGATCATGTACCAGCCCGCCACGAGATCGCTGGTCTCGGGCAGCGGACCGTCGGTGGTGACGGGCGCGGCGTCCGGGCCGCCGTAGCGCACCCAGGTGCGCGCCGGCGTCAGTGCCTGCGCGTCGAGGTACTCGCCGTTCTTCTCGAGCAGCTCGCCGACGTGCTTGAGGAAGGCCATGTGCGCCTCCACGTCCTCGGGGGCCCACTGGTCCATCGGGAGGAAGGGATGGTGCGGCTCCGGGCCGCCGCGGTAATGCTTGAGGAGCAGGTACTTCGGCATGGTGGTTTCCTAGTGTCGTGGGCCGCGCCTGTCGTGGCCCTTCACCCTAGTGAGCGGAGCAGATCAGAGCTTCTCGACAGGACAGCCGGGAGCCATTCGCCCATCGTTCCATTCCCTGGGCTCTCTCCTTCGCCCACCGCCGGCTACCAATCGCTGATCTTGGCCAGCAGGAAAGCTTCGGTCTCGGGCGCCTCTTTGCGGACCCTGCAGGATTTTATGCACCGGCGCGTGGGCGTCCGGGAGCGACCCATCGCTGCCTCCGGCTGTTACCCCAGGCTCAAGACGCCATGCCGGTCGAGGTCCCGGCGCCGCGCTCGCCCCTTACTGGCCGGGCGCTGCACGCGGGTCGCGTCCCGTGAAGGCGGCGAGGCGTTCCCAGTCGTCAGCACCGGGAGACGGGGAGACCTCCGCCGCGAAAGGGGCTCCTGGCCCGGCCATGTTGCGGTACTGAGGTTTGATCATCGCACGTGCCCCCTCCAGTGCCGGCAAGGCGAGGGAAGGGTCCAGCTTGCCGAGCTGTCCGGTGGCCCTGGCCAGGTCCCAGGCGTGCGCGGCCAGCTCTGCCAGGTACATGTCCACCAAGGTGGCTCCCGTGTACTCCTCGCCCCACGGCATTGCGTACCGCAGCGACAAGCTGGAATTGCCTGCCCATGCTTGTGCCGCCTGTTCTGCGGCGCTGCGTAGCTGACCGGGCGCGTCGGACAGCTCCACGTGCGGGGACTCATCCCCGGGCGGCGGTGCCTGCCCGCGGCCGAGAGCGGCCGCCCGGCGGCCCGCTTCGACGAGATGGTCGATCAGCCCGGCCACGTCGTACCCGGGGCACGGTGTCGGGTGGCCGAGCTGGTCAGCATCGATTCCTGACACGATCACCGCAGCGTTCTCGTAAGAATCCAGCAACGTGCTCCGGCGGTCAGGATCGGCCATTCGGTTCCTCCTCGGTGTGACACGCATCGCATTTACTACCGTACGCAGCCAAAATTCGGGATCCTCGACGTCGAACGCGCCCGCCGCCTTGCCGCCGGCGAAGACGTCGCCGATGGCCACCCGCCGGACTCCTCAATTGAGCCCGCGGCGGTCAGGCGATCTTGCGGGCGCCCGGGCCCGGCGCCGGGGTGACGTCGCGGGCTGAGTCAAGGACGTGCCCGGCCCGGCAGGTCACGTGCAGCTGGCCGCTGTCCCGGTAGGGAACCTTGCGGAGCAGGCCCTCCTCGACCAGGCGGGCCAGCCGGTCGCTGAGGACCTGCCGGGGCATCGCGGTGCGGCGCTGGATGTCATCAAAGCGGCGCACGCCGTTGAAGGCCTCGCGCAGGACCAGGAACGTCTGCTGTTCCCCGATGATCCCCACGGCCGCGCCGATCGAGCAGTTGGCTGTGTCGTAGTCCAGGATCCAGGATCGTTCCATACCCGCATGCTAAATCTGGTTGACAGACCCAGCAACCTGCTCCATCTGCTCGCGGGCGGCGCAGGCACCACCGACGCGGTGGTCGCCACCCGCGGCCGCGTCATCACCGGGCACGCCCGCTGATGACCACCGCCATGGGCTCGTCCATCGAGATCTGCGACATGCAGGGCCCGGCCGACGCCGGCCCGCCGCCGCACCGCCACCCGTGGGAGGAAATCTACGTGGTGATCGAGGGCGAGCTGGAGATCACCGTCGACGGCGTGTCCAAGGTCCTGCAGGCCGGGGGCGTGGCACACGTTCCCGCAGACACCGTGCACAGCCTGCGCAACGTCACCGAGACTCACTTCCTCACCGTCACGACGAAGGGCCGTGCCACCCGCTTCTTTACCCGCGTCTCCGACGAGGTGGAGATGTCGCCGCCTGACCTCGCGGGGATCGCGCGGGTCGCGGCCGAGAACGACATCCAGTTCGAGCTCTAGGGAGCGACCATGTACTACGCCCGCATCGCCTGCACGCCGGTCACCGACGACTGGATCGCCGACCACCTGGACGCGGTGCCAGACCTCATCGCCCGGCTCGGCGGCCGGTATGTCTACCGGACCACCGAGTTCGACAGCGTCGAGATGCCCGACGACCTGGCCCCGACGTTCATGGTCCTCCTCGAGTGGACCGATGCGGGAGCAGCCTCGGCGTTCTATGACGATCCTGATTACCAGCCGGACCGTGGAGCCACCTGAGAAACGCCCCTCAGGATCGATCACCTCGATCCACCGTCCACCGCCGTCCTCATGGACATCCCCGATCTCGACGCCATGCTTGCCGCCCTGCAGACGACCGCGGCCGCGGACGCGATGAGCGACGACGGCGTACTGGCCGACACCCTGGTGCTCCTGGTGGAAACAGGCAAGTAGCGGCGCCCCGGGGTCACCGGCGGCGTCCGTCCGGTGCGGGACGGACGCCGCCGGCACCCAAATGGAGCAGAGCCGGCGGCGCTACGCTGCTATGTCGTGCAGGAGACGCGCCTCGACACGGCCCGGATCCGGGCGGCTCGCCGGGTGATTGACCCGGTTTTTCTCGACACTCCGCTGTACCCCTGCGAGGCGCTGGAACCAGAGCTCGGATGCGCGGTAAGCATCAAGCTCGAAACGGCGAACCCGGTCCGCAGCTTCAAGGCCCGCGGCACCGAGGTCATCGCGAGCCTGCTCGCCGGGAATGGCTCGCGGGCCGTGGTGTGCGCCAGCGCGGGCAACCTTGGCCAGGCCCTGGCCTGGTCCGGTCGCGGCCGGGGGCTCGACGTCACCGTCGTGGCATCCCGCTTTGCGCCCGCGGCCAAGCTTGATCGCATCCGCGCCCTGGACGCCAGGCTGGACCTGGTGGACGGCGACTTCGACATGGCCCGCGAGCGGGCGGCGGCTATCGCGCGGCACGACGGCATCCGGCTGGTCGAAGACAGCCTGGACATCGAGACCTGCGAGGGCGCGGCGACCATCGGCCTGGAACTGGCGGACACCGTGCCGTCGTTCGACGCGATCCTGATTGCCCTCGGCGGCGGAGCGCTGGTCACCGGTGTGGGTCATGTCCTGAAGGCTCGGGCGCCCGAGACCGAGGTGATCTGCATCCAGCCGCTGGGCGCACCGGCGATGACGTACTCGTGGCGCCAACGGCGCGTCGTCACCACCGGCCCGACTCACACCATCGCCGACGGCGTCGCCGGGCGGCGTCCCATCCCGGCCGTCCTGGACGACCTCCTGCTGGTCGCTGACGACGCCGTCCTGGTCCAGGAGGCGTCGATCATCGCCGGCATGCGGATGCTTCTCGACCACGCAGGCCTCGTCGTCGAACCGTCGGCCGCGCTCGGCATCGCGGCGATCCTCGAAGACCGTGACCGCTTCGCCGGCCGGCACGTCGTCACCATCGTGTGCGGCAGCAACGTCGACGTAGACGCCTATCACCGCTGGGTCGGCGCGGCACCCAGCCACAGGTCGTGAACAGGCAGAGATCACGCTGGCGGCGCTACCCGGAAACCAGCTGCGGCCCTTGCCGGGCCGAAGGGTCATGTCGTACGGCGGTAACCGAACATCACGTCCAGCGGGCCACTGCTGTCGATCCCGGCGGCCCGATGATGGCGCCGTAGCGAACTGATCCTCCGCGACCATGGACGCTACATCACCGGGCTGCGAAAGCACGGTTGGTGCCGAGGGCGCTAGGGTTTCCGATGAGACCGGTGCACGTCAGGGGGAGCATTGTGGGCTTGGTGCTGGTCGATCAGGACGGCACCATAGCCGATTTCGAGCGAGCGCTCCTCGACGCGTTCCGGGCCAAGCATCCTGATGCACCGTTCATCGCGGTAGCCGACCGGCGTGAGGTCAGCGCCCGGAGGCAGTACGGGCCGGACTGGGGCCCCGCCGTCGACGCGATCATGAAAACCGAGGGCTTCTACCTGAGCCTGCCCGTGATCGCCGGCGTTCCGCGTGCTTTTGACGAGATGCTCGAGGCCGGGCACGAGGTGTTCGTGTGCACCTCGCCGCTGAGCGGCACGCGCTGGTGCATGCCGGAAAAGCTCGCTTGGGTCGAAACGCACCTGGGCGAGTCTTGGGTGGACCGGGTCATCATCACCAAGGACAAGACTCTGGTGGGAGACCCGTTCCAGCGGTGCATCCTGGTCGACGACCGGCCCGGCGTCAACGGCCTGGTGAAGCCGCCGCCATGGCGGCAAGTGCTCTTCGACGCTCCCTACAACCGGACCGCCCTGGAGCCGCGATTGACCTCCTGG
>Ga0302326_10028492_pt1 | contig 11236 bp, 8 predicted proteins | sample Palsa_T0_3_FD_202264 | JGI IMG/M metagenome (GOLD analysis project Ga0302326, IMG submission 202264) | Peat permafrost microbial communities from Stordalen Mire near Abisko, Sweden - Palsa_T0_3 | ecosystem: Environmental > Terrestrial > Soil > Palsa > Peat permafrost | place: Sweden: Abisko...
ACCGCAATGGACACCAACGTCGCCGCCGTCACCGTCAGCGTGGTGCTCCCCACGATGCCTCCGCTCGTTGCGGAAATTGTGCTCGTGCCAGCTTTCAGTGCCGACGCTAGGCCCGCGCTGGTGATCGTCGCCGTCGTTAGCGTCCCTGACGCCCATGTGACACTGCCGGTCAAATTTTGCGTGGAGCTGTCGCTATACGTTCCCGTTGCCGTGAATTGCTGCGTCTTGCCTGCGGCTACCGACGGATCCGCGGGCGTGACGGCGATGGATACCAGCGTGGCTGCGGTTACCGTAAGCGTGGTGCTGCCGACGATGCTGCCACTCGTTGCGGAAATTGTGCTCGTGCCAGCTTTCAGCGCCGACGCTAAGCCCGCGCTGGTGATCGTCGCCGTCGTTAGCGTTCCTGAAGCCCACGTCACGCTCCCAGTCAGATTCTGCGTCGAGCTGTCGGTGTAGGTTCCCGTGGCGGTGAACTGCTGCGTACCACCCGCCGTCACCGTGGGGTTCGCAGGCGTCACCGCAATGGACACCAGCGTGGGTGCCGTCACCGTCAGCGTGGTGCTCCCCACGATGCCTCCGCTCGTTGCGGAAATTGTGCTCGTGCCAGCTTTCAGTGCCGACGCTAGGCCCGCGCTGGTGATCGTCGCCGTCGTTAGCGTCCCTGACGCCCACGTTACGCTCGCCGTCACGTTCTGCGTGGAACTGTCGCTATACGTCCCCGTGGCCGTGAATTGCTGCGTCTTTCCCGCCACCACAGAGGGATTCACCGGCGTAACCGCAATGGACACCAACGTCGCCGCCGTCACCGTCAGCGTGGTGCTGCCCACGATGCTGCCACTCGTTGCGGAAATTGTGCTCGTACCAGCTTTCAGCGCCGACGCTAAGCCCGCGCTGGTGATCGTCGACGTCGCGGTAGTCCCTGAAGCCCACGTCACGCTCCCAGTCAGATTCTGCGTCGAGCTGTCGGTGTAGGTTCCCGTTGCCGTGAACTGTTGCGTACCACCCGCCGTCACCGTGGGGTTCGCAGGCGTCACCGCAATGGACACCAGCGTGGGTGCCGTCACCGTCAGCGTGGTGCTCCCCACGATGCTTCCGCTCGTTGCGGAAATTGTGCTCGTGCCAGCTTTCAGCGCCGACGCTAGGCCCGCGCTGGTGATCGTCGCCGTCGTTAGCGTCCCTGACGCCCACGTTACGCTCGCCGTCACGTTCTGCGTGGAACTGTCGCTATACGTCCCCGTGGCCGTGAATTGCTGCGTCTTTCCCGCCACCACAGAGGGATTCACCGGCGTAACCGCAATGGATACCAACGTCGCCGCGGTCACCGTGAACCCGTTCACGAGTGTCAGCACTTCCGCGCCTGTCGCCACCGTAACATTGCTTGCGCCCAGCGTCGCCGTTCCCGCAACGTTCAGCACCGCTGTCGCGCTGGTGGCCGAGCTCACCGTCAACGACGCGACCGTAATCCCGGGGCCAAAGGTCGCGACCGTCGTTCCCTGCGAGAAATGCGTTCCGGCACCCGTGATTAACACGGACAAATTCTGTTGCCCGCGCGCGCCACTGCTGGGGCTGAGCGTCGCGCTGGGCACCGTCACCTGCAAACTCGAGCACGTCGTGCTCGCAAACGCCGTGGGGGTGGTGGTCGTCCCGCTAACTGACACATAATACGTATTCGCCGGCAGTCCCGCAGGCACGGTCACTTGCAGCCGCCGCGTCGTGCCCAGCACCGTTTGCACCGCGGTTGGCGCGGTAGTGAGCACCGCCGCTCCCCCGCACGACGTCGCAAACGCAATGCTCACGCTGGCCGGTAAAATCGTTCCCGCGGGAAATCCCGACCCGCTTACATACACAATGCTCACCCCCGCCTCGCCCGAGCCGGGCACGGCGGAAGCGGTAAGCACAACCGCGACAGGAACCTGTGGCATGGCGCTGGGCACGGCGCTCGCCGCCGCCGCAGGGTGAAACATCGCATACAACTGTGGCGCGAAGTTCGCGCTCGTACTTGCCAGTGGAGACGGCATCGCCGCCGCCTGCACTACCCCGCCCCAGTCTCCGCCAGGCAACAGCAGGAAACTCAACAGCACGCTCAGCGTGATGCGCATTGTCAACAGCAGGGCCGCACGAGTACGACGTGTCATGAACACTTACCCCCAGGTAGGCAATCTAAATCGTCACTTCCGTCAATTCAGAGCAAACCAACCGAAACCCCGATTGTGGGGCCTTTGGCGCCCGCCATCCGACGTGCAGCTTTTCTCGCATGGACTTGACCACTCGACCGCACGCCACGGCACGCGATCCTCGCTGCGATTACGTCCGCACCCTTTGCGCCCGTTTTGTTAGAGCTTGATGACCTGTTGAGTGAAAGGCCGTCAACCCACCACTCCCGAACAATTCCATTCGTTCTCTGGCCCAGACTACCTGCGGACCAAGGCCAGCACGCCCACGAGCGCCAGCCCCAGCAGAACCGAGAGTCGCGTCTCCGGCTCCGGAACACCGCGGACGATCGGGCTCGTAACCACGTTGACCAGGGCAAAATCGCCATCCTGCAAGGGCCCGCTTGCATCGGTAATCGTGGCGGAAAACGAGCTTGCAATCATCACCGTTGATCCGTCATCGAGGGTTACGACCGTCGGAATAAACTCGCCCGTAAGCACAGCGGAGATCACGTCGCCGCCCACATATGCCTCGCCGGTAGAGAAATCCCCAAAAACATCCACCGCCGTCAGGGCCTCGCTGCTCGTCGAGCCGTTGAGGTGCTTTACTTGAAGGGACAAGTCCTCGAACCCCAGCATAGTAAATACGTCGGTCGCTTCCGACGGACCGGAGTAATTGGTCAAGTCCAGTCCAAATGTCGCCGGCGAACCGGCAGGCAACCCCAGATCGTCAAATGAAAATACAGCCACCGGCAAGGTATCCGCATTCGCCGCGACAGAACAGAAACAGAGGACTACCGCCGCTAAGATAAATTTAATCATTTTACAAGGCATCCAGAGCTCCCAGGGGCATATCGCTGTCCGCAATCTACTTCCGCCAGAAAACGAAGCACACGCCTCAATTTTGCGGAAACCGAACACGAAGCACACTTCGACAACCTATTACTGCAAATGCGGTGCAATTTTGTGGCCAAGGTCCTGGTGCTGGCAGGATTAGCTTTAGCTGTCGTGGTCTTCATGAATAAGAAGACGATTGCACAACTACGCCCCATTCGCTCAGTAAAGCGCACGCAACGTCGACACAGAGACAACCCGTTTCGCCCAGTCACGTTACTTGACAGGATCTATCGTGATTTAGGGTCTAGCGATGCGCCGAATTTCGGGAACGTTTGGCGAATTTGGTCGCAGCATATCCCGTGGGCTACAGCGGCAACATTTGATAGGGCGTGCTTGTGATTGGCAACGCTCGCTGCGATTAATCGCTAGTCGCAGAATCTCTGCTTAGTCCATTTCGATAACTAAGTTCTCGTTCGGGGAACGGCAGGATCGAAGCCGATTTTCAAAGCCGTCAAGCCCCGCAAGCCGGCATTCTCTCGCCAAATTAATTTCTCGTCGAGCAGAACCGGCCGCGAAAGCCGGCGCAGCAACGTATTGAAAGCGATTTGTCCCTCCATGCGCGCAAGGGGCGCCCCGAAACAAAAATGTGCTGCCCAGCCAAATGCCAGATGGCGATTATCGGCGCGAAGTAAATCTAGGCGATCGGGATCCGGAAAACGATGGGGATCGCGGTTCGCAGCGGCCAGCCCCGCCACCACGCGCGAACCTTTCTGAATATTCTTTCCGCCGAGTTGCATATCCGCGGGCGCGATGCGCGCGGTGTGCTGCACAGGCGATTCAAAGCGCAGCAGCTCTTCGATTGCGGAAGCAATAATTTCGGGATGTTCGCGTAGTTGCTGGAAAGATGCGGGATTGCGCAAGAGCGTCAGAAATCCGCTGGCGACCAGGTTGGTGGTGGTCTCATGACCGCCGATTAGGGTGATGATGGTGTTGACGATTACTTCTTCGTTGGACAAGCGGTGGCCGTCCACCTCCGAAGTCATCAGCGCGTAAATCAGTCCATTGGTAGGATGCCTGCGCTCTTCTTCCATGCGCGCCGCGACGTAGCTCTTGAAATCCTGCATGCTCTGTACGATTTCGGCCACACGGTCCGGATGATGCTGAAAATTGCCCAGCACTTCCGCCAGATCCACCACCCAAGCGCCCAGTTGGCGATGATCTTTGATCGGCACGCCGAGCATCGTCGCGGTGACAATCGCCGGCAAAGGATTGGCGAAGTCCGCGATCATGTCCAGATGCCCGGAGCCAATTACCTTGTCGAGCAGTTCGTCGGCGATGGCCTGGATCGCCCCTCGCATTTCTTCCACGCGGCGCGGGGTGAAGGCTGCTGAGCAGATGCTGCGCAGACGGGCGTGCATGGGTGGATCCATGAATAGCATTTGCTGGCGCATCATGTCAGCGAAGGGCTTCATGAAGGAGAGGCCGAGACTATCGAGATATTCCGCGGCGGGAGCGCGATCGGCGGAATAGTTCGCTAGGACGGTGACTACTTCTGGATAGCTGGTGACGACCCATGCGTGCATGTAGGAATCCCAGTGCACGGGATCGTGATTGCGGAGGGCGCGGTAAAGGGCGTAGGGGTCAGCGAAGATACCCGGATCTAGCAGGCGCAGGAGGCTTAGACTTTCGTCGTTGGCGTTTGCCAGGTCATTCGCTCGGGACACCTGCGTCGCCATGTAATCCGTCGAACGAGTTTCGTCTCTTTCGTCAGGCATGGGGTCAAGGTGTCGATGTTGCTCGCTGGTCTTCGGTCGCCTTCATCCCTATCACGACCTAAGTCGTGGCGGGTTCTCAGTTTGCAGCAAATCCGAACGATTTGGAAGTGTACGTATCGCCTCGTCCAAAATGTAGTTGAAGGAGCCAACGTCGCGTCATTTGAAATGTAAATCAAAGGGCTCGGGCCTGAGTTGGATCTCATAAATTGTCTCGGCCGAGCGATGCTTCGCAGAATTCTCAGACCTGCTGTATGTGGATACTCTGGCAATGCGAACGATGTGTGCATCGGAGGAGTTCTGCGTTGGTAACGTACCATTTGCGGTTCAGAAGAATTCGTTGTATTGACACGCTTTATGGCGTGCGCTATATTGCGTTGCCCCCGAAAAATAGAACGGTTTTTCCTCCGGCTGGAACGCAAACCCATGTGCAGATGGACCTCCTTTGGTCCGCCCATCTTGAGGACCCGATCGGCGCCTTGGCAGGCGATCTCATGAACGCGGTTGCCGGCAAGGAGAAGGATGGAAAAGGCGGAGATTTATCGGAAACTCACCAGCATATTCAATGAGATTTTCGATGAAGAGTCCATCGTTGTCCGGCCTGATCTTACGGCACACGATGTGGATGAATGGGACAGCCTCAATCACATCCGTTTGATTCTAACGGCCGAGAAGGAGTTCCAGGTTAGATTTTCTGCCTCTGAGATCGGTAAACTTCAGAATGTTGGGGAGTTTGTTGAGCTGATTCGACGAAAGCAAGCGGAGGCCGAACGCCGCTTGGTCTACGGATCATGAGTCTTAATCTATATAGAGAGCTATCCTGGTTGCCGCAACCCCCGCTGGATTTTAGTGCCCAGTGTCGTGCGGTGCTGGATGATGCCGCCGATTCCGGTGCACGCATCCAAGCACTTGCTTCTTTTGCGCTGGACGAAAATCGGCTGCACAATTTGGCGAAGCTGATTGCAAAATCGATAAATTCTCATTTCAAACTAACGCCACTTGTCCCATTTCGACTGGCAGTGCTCAGTAATTCGACGGTAGATTTCATCGTTCCGTCCCTCGTGGCAACTTCTGCGCGTTACGGTTTTGCCCTCGAGTGTATCAAGGCCGACTACGATCAAGTTGTACAGGAAGCGATTGCGTCCGACTCAGTAATCAATCGCGCAAAGCCGGATGCCGTGCTAGTAGCCATCGATTACCGAGCCCTTCCTCTACGTTGCAAGTATGGCAGTCACGACGAAGCTACGAACGCTGTTCGCCAGGCGCTAGCCTACATCGAAACGGTACGTGTGGGACTGAAGACGAACAGCAATCCTGTGTGTATCCTTCAAACGATTGCTCCACCAGCGGAGCGGCTTTTCGGTAGTTTGGACCGCTCTTTGCCGGGCGCACTCCGCAATCTTGTCGACCGCGTAAACCTGGGTCTCGCGGAAAGCGTTCGCGGAACCGACGATATCCTCCTAGATGTGGCGGGAATTGCGGAGACGGTCGGTTTGGCTGAGTGGCACTCCCCTGCGGAATGGAATCTCGCTAAGCTGCCCTTCTCGAATCGATATCTGCCGCTGTACGCCGACCACGTGGCGCGCGTGCTTGCCGCGTTGCGAGGCAAGAGTCGGAAGGTTTTGGTTCTCGACTTGGACAACACAATATGGGGCGGCGTGATCGGTGATGACGGGATGGAAGGTATTCAGTGTGCCCAGGGCGACCCCTCGGGCGAAGCGCATCTGAGCGTGCAACGTCTCGCCTTGGACTTGCGCGAGCGAGGCATCGTACTCGCGATTTCGTCGAAGAACAACGATGAAATCGCACGCTTGCCGTTCCGCACGCATCCCGAAATGTTGCTCAAGGAAGAACACATCGCCGTTTTCCAAGCAAACTGGAACGACAAGGCCTCGAACATCAGAGCGATTGCCGAGGAGCTGTCGGTCGGTGTCGATTCGATCGTCTTTGTGGACGACGATCCCGTTGAGCGCGACCTGGTCCGCCAACTTCTTCCCGAAGTCGCAGTTCCGGAACTTCCGTCCGACCCCGCGCTTTACGCCCGGACTCTTGCCGCAGCAGGTTATTTTGAGTCCGTGATGGTCTCGGACGAAGACGTGAACCGCGCGCGCTATTACCGGGACAACGCCAGGCGCGTCGGACTGCAGAAATGGACGGGCGACATCGATGCCTACTTGGAGTCGCTGCAGATGGAGGTCACTTTCCAACCTTTCGACGAACCGGGCCGCGCACGCATCACGCAGTTGATTAACAAATCGAATCAATACAACCTCACCACCAAGCGTTACACCGAAGGCGAAGTTGCCGCCGCAGAACGCGATGCCAGTTGCTTCACGTTACAGGTCCGCCTCTCCGATCGGTTCGGCGACAACGGAATGATCAGCGTGGTCATTTGTCGGGAGCTGGCCCCTTCCGAATGGGAAATCGATACCTGGCTAATGAGTTGCCGCGTCCTCGGAAGGCGAGTCGAACAGATGGTTTTGCGACAGATTATCGAGCACGCCAGACGTAAGGGCATCGGCAGGCTAATCGGCATCTATCGGCCAACCGATAAAAACAAACTGGTCGAGGATCATTACTCGAAGTTGGGATTTTCCGAGGTAAGCCGCGCTACCGATGGGACGACGGTGTGGGAACGGGACGCCAGCAGCGCGAACATTGAGGCCGCGCCCATGATTGTACGGTCGATCGGATTTGTGCAAGGAACCGCTGACGAAACGCATGAGCAAACGAGAGCGTAATCTAGCAGCGCGGTCACCAACCTGTCAGACAGCGCGTCTGCCGAAACGCGACTATATACTTCTCCCGCTCATCAGCCTGTTAACGATTCTGGTGATGTTTGGTGTTTCCGAAGTCTTGACACGTATGGTCTGGACTGAACAGGAAGTCGACCCCTGCTCTGTGCGTGACGATATGGGCAATCACCACAAAGCGAACTGCACAGTGCGCATGAAAAATGCAGAGGCACAATGGGTCACTTATCACTACAATGAGTGCGGATACCGCAGTGCAACCTCTTGCGGAACGAAGCCTCCGGGCTCTGCTCGCATCGCAACCCTCGGGGCTTCTGTGAGTATGGGTCTGTACATACCCTATGAAGAGGCTTATTTTTCCCTCACTTCCAGCGAACTGAGCCGCATTTGTAATCGCATCGTTGACGTGCAAAATGTCGAAGGGACAGGTCCGATCAACGTTTATCGCAAGCTTCAGGAGGTTTTGGCGCTGAAGCCAGATGTTGTGCTTTATCTTGTCAGTCCTTTCGATCTTGAGCAGCAAATCGATCCAAAGGAGTTAGCGGAGCGCGACAATCCCGCGCGAACTCCCACCAAGACAGCTGCGAAGCCGACCTTGAGTCCCATGAAGTGGCTGGAAAGGACGCTGACCGAGAGTCGCACGGTACTTGTCTACCAGCGCTTTCTTTTTCAGAACACAGACATTTTTCTCCGACTTTACATGACGTATGGCGATAACGCTGATCTTTTTCGGCAGCCGCTAACTCCTGCCTGGCAGCGACGCTTTGCGCACTTCGACCTAATCATCGGCGACATGGCCGCCAAGCTTCGTGCGGCGGGAGTTCCGCTCGTCATTATCGCGGTACCCTCACGGCCGGAAGCGGCCCTGCTCAGCTCCAAGCAACTGCCACCGAACGTCGATCCGTTCGCGTTCGGTCGCCAGATTGAAATGATCGCTTCGAGGCAAGGAGCAGGATATGTGGACCTGGTTGAAGCGTTTAGCCACATCTCGAATTCAGAGAATCTGTTCTATGTCGTGAATGGCCACGTCACCCCTGAAGGCCAGATAGTGATCGCGAAAAATATCGTGCAAAAGTTACAGGATGGGAGCGTACCGGCTTTTTCTCACTGCGCCCTGAGTCAGAGCGCGCCAGAGGAGCACTAAATTTGGGATCCGCATCATTCGACCTTCTCGCTTATGCCGCGGCTGTAGTGATCGTATTCAACGTCAGCAAGTCCATCGCCTGGAGGCAGTTTGTTCTCCTGGCGGCCAGCATCGCATTCCTTGGGTTCTTTTCGCTCCATCCTCTAGCGTTTCTCCCGCTCGCAGCATTCCTGGGTTTCGGATTTATAGGTCTGCGTGTGATGCAGGCCGGCAAAACTCGAGCATTCGTCCCATTGTTGATTATTGGCATCGTCGCGTTCGTGTGGCTGAAGAAGTATGCGTTCCTACCTGGCTCCCTTTTCCTCCACCATCCGTACGTGACATTAGGTCTGTCGTACATTTTTTTCCGCGTCCTGCACTTGATTATCGACGCGCATAGCGGAGATCTGCCGAAGGAGATTACCCTTGTCTCGTACCTGAACTACACGTTGAACTTTACGACGCTGGTTTCTGGCCCTATTCAGCGCTACGAGGAGTTCGCCGAAATGCAGCTCGGTAGTGTGCCACTGCCGCTGAACATCATCGTCGTTGGCCAAGCGCTCGAGCGCATCATCATCGGCTTCTTCAAAGTGAACGTACTCTCGTTTTTTCTGTCCATCATTCAGACGAGAGCGCTCAATTCGCTGGCCTCGACTCCTGCCCGAGGTCCGCAAGTTTTGGCCGGCATTCTGATCGCGGGAGTCTATCCGCTTTACCTCTACTGTAACTTTTCCGGGTATATCGATATCGTAATTGGCATTGCTCGCCTCCTACGTATCGAGTTGCCCGAAAATTTCGATCGGCCTTTCTCGTCAGATAATTTCATAACGTTCTGGAGTCGCTGGCACATAACGCTTTCGAACTGGTTGAAGACCTATGTCTACAATCCGTTGTTAATGGCCTCCATGCGGCGTTGGCCATCGCCCGCGGTTGCACCGCTCCTCGGAGTCTTCGCGTTCTTCGTGACGTTTTTCCTTGTAGGTTTGTGGCACGGCCAAACATCTGTCTTTATCGTCTTTGGTGTGCTTCTCGGACTCGGAATGAGCGTGACAAAACTGTATCAGGTGCTGATGGCTAAGTGGATCGGAAGAAAACAATATAGAGAACTTACTGGCCACTGGCTCTACAACGTGTTTACTCGTGGCCTGACCTTTACCTGGTTCACCTTTTCGCTGCTCTGGTTCTGGTCAAATTGGGCTCAGCTCGCCTTCCTGGCGCGGTCCTTTCGTCCTAGAGAAATCGCGCTCATCTGGATCACCATCTTTTTGGGATCCTCAGTAATCCTCGCTCTCTGGGAAGCAGTTCGTGAATGGCTGCTCTCCTTTCAGTGGGGAGGGCAGCCGTTGCTCTTGTCTCGCTACTTTCGGACCGCATGGTGCACCGCGCTCGTGGTTATAGGTGCGGCGACGGTGATGCTACTGAACGGTCCTGCACCGGAAGTCGTTTATAAAGCAATTTGAAGGCGCCGGTGCATACGCTGCATCATCTGAACTGGGAATTGCACTCGGGAGGCCGCCGGTGCGGAACTGCCAAAAGCGACATTGGTGGATCGCGAATTCTTACAGAATTAAGTTCATGGAGGATTGCGCCGTAGACGGGACCCGTGCGAAGCATTCGATCTTACCTGACCAGCCCCCACCTTCCACGGATTCGCTTACGAATTGGAAGCGCTCGTCCACGCTCGTCACCTTAAAGCGGATCGCATCAATCCGATCAAGCTCGTTAATAGCATCTACCGTGAACCCCGCTAAGATGGAATGCAGACCGGGGCAGACCATACCTACCAGTCGCGATATGCAGGCCAGACCGGCGACGCGCCTTGCTCCGATCACCGCGGATAACCTAGGAAACGACCGTGCCGCCGCGTCGGGGGCGTGTGCAAAAGCCAGCCAGCCACTTATTCCTTCCATCTGCTCCGGAGAAAGTTCCAGCGGGTGTAGCGGCCACGCAGCATTGGGAATATCGTTCGCAAGTCCCTGCCCAATGACGGCGCGCTTGGCCTCACCAAAGGTGACATCAAGAGTAGTCGCCACAAGCCCGTCAACGCAAAGTTTCAAACGAACCCCTGACCTCCTGGCGACTATCTCTAGCACTAACTCGTCGCCAATATAGACACTCTCCTTAAAACGTACCTTGACCTGGGCTATCGGCTGCCGGAGCGGATCACTCTGGGCGAGCACATCCAGTGCCCAGAGCACGGTGTGCATGCCATGAACCATCAGAAGTCCTACCTGAGTCCGCGTGGTAACGGCCGGATCTATGTGGATCGGGTTACGGTCACCGGACAAAAGAGCAAAATCGTCTTGGGCCTGCGCATCGAAGACGCGCCTTCGAGCTGCAGATAAGGGATTGCTCATAATTTGCCTCGCATACGCTCTCATATCATAAAGACTTAACCATGGTCAGGGGCTGGCGAATGCGTTTGTATCACGATCTAACCCTCGACACGCAGAGTCCATTCGACGCGATAAGCGTTTGTAGTGCTCCCCTCTAAATTAGACAGTCAGGGCCTCGTTTTTTAGTACAGCTGCGAAAGCCAAGAAGGCCTCGTGCGGAGTGCGGTTTTGCACTCCGCGGTGTGGCCGGTCGTGATTGTACTCC
>Ga0302326_10028493_pt1 | contig 11236 bp, 11 predicted proteins | sample Palsa_T0_3_FD_202264 | JGI IMG/M metagenome (GOLD analysis project Ga0302326, IMG submission 202264) | Peat permafrost microbial communities from Stordalen Mire near Abisko, Sweden - Palsa_T0_3 | ecosystem: Environmental > Terrestrial > Soil > Palsa > Peat permafrost | place: Sweden: Abisko...
CACTGGATCGTATAGCCGCCGGCGCCGCCGCCGCCGGCACCGCCGGCGCGAGCGCTGACATCGGCGCGAGCGCACGTATCGACTCGTCCTGCGCGCGCAGCGCGCCATGGGCTTGCTCGGCGGTCACGGGCTGGAAGCGCACCCGATCGCCCGGGCGCAGCTGTCCGACCTTCCACCAATCGCTGAGCGCGATGGTCGCCGGACAGACGAAGCCGCCGAGGCTCGGGCCGTCGGGACCGAGAATGACCGGCATGTCGCCGGTAAAGTCGATGGCGCCGACGGCGTAAGGATTGTCGTGGATGTTCGACGGATGCAGCCCGGCCTCGCCGCCATCGTGGCGCGCCCAGTGCGGCCTCGGGCCGATCAGCCGCACCCCCGTGCGGCTGGAGTTGTAGTGCACCTGCCAGTCGGTGGCGAACAGGGTGTCGATGTCGACTTCAGTGAAGAAATCGGGCGCTCCTTGCGGTCCGTACAGCACCGCGATGCTCCAATCGTGACCGTATGACGGTCGCAGAGCCGGCGGCACGGCGGCGCTCGCGGGCCCCGCACCGTCGCTGGCATAGACGGCCGCGTCGGCGCCAATGCGCAGCACGTCGCCGGTGCGCAGGGCGCGCCCCGCGTGACCGCCGAACTGGCCGAGCACGAAGGTGGCACGACTGCCCATATAGCGCGGTACGTCGAACCCACCGCGCATCGCCAGGTAACTTCGTTGACCAGTGCCGGCCTCTATGCTTGCGAGCTTGAGCGTGGCGCCGGCGCGTACCGGCACGGCGCGCCAGAATTCGACCGGTTCGCCGTCGAGCTCGGCGCGCATGGGTGCGCCGGTCAGAGCGATGAGCGCATCGCAACCGAATTTCAGCGTCGGACCGGTAACCGTCAGCTCCAGTGCGGCGCAGTCATCCGGGTTGCCCACCAGGCGATTACCGAGCCTGAAGGCCAGAGGGTCCATGGGTCCTGAGGGCGGTACGCCGACGTCCCAGTAGTGCAGGCGCCCGGGCCAGTCCTGCACCGTGGTATGGGTGCCGGGCTGGAGCACCTCGAGCGTGCGCGAGCTGAACTGCAGGGAATTCAGGAATCGGGTGGTGTAGTCGGCGCCGCGAAAACCGGGCTGCCGCAGAATCGCGCGCAGATATTCGAGGTTGGTCTCGATGCCATAGAGCGTGGTCTGACCGAGTGCGGCATCGAGCTGATCGATGGCCGCCGCGCGCGTCGGCGCATGCGCGATCAGCTTGGCGAGCATTGGATCGTAGAACGCCGGCACTTCGCTGCCGCTGTCGATCCAGGCGTCGACACGCAGCGTGTCCGGCAGGCCTACCTCGGTGAGCAGGCCACTCGAGGGCCGGAAGGTGCGCGCCGGATCCTCCGCATACAGCCGTGCCTGGATGGCGACGCCCTGCGGCGCATGGCGATAGCTCTTGAGATCAGGCGACTCGTTGGCGGCGAGCTGGATCATCCACGCGACCAGGTCGATGCCGCTGACCGCTTCGGTCACACCGTGTTCGACCTGCAGGCGTGTGTTGACCTCGAGAAAATAAAATGCGTCGGGGTCGTCGGCCGCCATGCGATCGGCGTCGACAATGAACTCGACGGTGCCGGCCGAGCGATATTGAACCGCCGTGCCGAGCCGCACCGCGGCGGCGCACAGGCGTGCGCGCAGCCGATCGCTCAACCCCGGCGCCGGGGTCTCTTCGATGACCTTCTGGTTGCGCCGCTGCATCGAGCAATCGCGCTCGCCGAGGGCAATCACCTGGCCGACGCCGTCACCAAACAGCTGGACTTCAATGTGACGGGCGCGCGGCAGGTACTTTTCGAGGAAGACGCCGCTATCGCGAAAGTTGCTGCCGGCAATACGACGCACGCTGTCGAAGGCGGCACACAATTCCGCCTCGTTGGCGCACTGCTGCATGCCGATGCCGCCGCCGCCCGCCGTACTCTTGAGCATCAGTGGATAGCCGATGCGTTGCGCTGCGAGCCGCGCCTGCTGCAGGTCCGCCAGTAGTTCGCTGCCCGGCAGCAACGGCAGAGCGTTGGCCGCTGCCAGTGCGCGCGCCGTGTGTTTCAATCCAAAGTCGCGGATCTGCGCGGGGGTCGGGCCTACAAAGATGACACCGGCGCGCGCGCATTCCTCGGCGAATTGCGCGTTCTCGCTCAGGAAACCGTAGCCCGGGTGGATCGCCTGCGCACCGGTGGCCAGTGCGGCCTCGAGGATGCGATCCGAGCGCAGGTAGCTGTCGGCGGCCGGCGCGCCGCCGATCAGGACCGCCTGCTCGGCGTTGCGCACGTGCAGACTGCCGCGATCCGCCTCGGAATAGACGGCCACAGCCGCGATGTGCAGCCGGCGCAGCGTGCGCTGGATGCGGCAGGCGATGGCGCCGCGGTTGGCAATCAGGACTTTGTCGAACAACCCGTGCCCTCGAGCGCGCGCCGGGCCGTCCCGGCAAGGTATCAGGAGCTGCGAGTCGTCCCGCAGTCCGACGGGAAGTTCAGCCCGCCGCCCAGATCAGAATCCGTATCGGTGTCGGATTGTAGGCGTTGCAGGGATTGTTGAGCTGCGGGCAATTGGAAATCAGCACGAGCACATCCATTTGCGCGCGCAGCTGTACATATCGACCTGCCGCGGATATGCCGTCTGCAAATTGCAGGCCACCTTCGGGTGTCACCGGTACGTTCATGAAAAAATTGATGTTGCTCGGCAAATCGCGCTTGGTCAGTCCGTAGTCGGAATGCGCCAGCGCCAGTAGAAAGTTGTCGCGGCAGCTGTGCATGTGGCGCTTTTCGAGCGCATAGCGCACGGTATTGCTCTCGGCGGAACAGGCTCCGCCGAGCGTGTCGTGGCGACCGCAGGTATCATCGATGATCGTGAGCATCGTCGCCCCGAGATTCGAGCGCAGCGCACTGCCGGTCGTCAGATAAATGTTGCCCTGGCCGCGAATGGTATCGACGGCGCTGTAGCGCTCGTCGGTGTCGTTGGCATTGTAGAACAGCGTGTCGACGGCCTGATTGCCCTCGAGGTCGACGATGCGAAGAATCTGGCCGGCAGTCACGATGCCCATCCAGGGCTCGCCGGCCGCCACGATTTCATCGCGAATCGCCGCACGCCGGTCGAGGGTGCCGCTGACACCCGCCGCATCCGCGGACCGCGCCGCCTTGGTTTTCGACGACTGCGAATTCATGCGAGGAACATCAGCTCGGTGTTGTGAAAGCCGCGGGCGTTCTCCTCACAGCGCAGGCGGCAGGGATCCTGCTGGGAGGCCGGGCCGGTCCTCCAGGCGCGCAGGCCGACCGATCGCGGGCGATATTGAGTATCCGGATCGAGCGGATGCGGGCAGGTCGAGAGTACCAGGAGCGTGTTCATCTCGAAGCGCAGCTCGACAAAATCGCCGGCGCGGCAATGTTGTTGCTCGAAGTGCAACGCGCCATTATCGTCCACCGTCACGCGGCTGAAGAAATTGATGTTTGCGATCAGATCGCGTTTGCCGAGGCCGTACTTGCCCAACTCGTTGAGCATGCTGTCGCGGCCGTTCTTGAAGAAATCGTTGCGCTGTTCCTGGAAGCGGCTGGCGCCGAACTTCGCCGCGACCATGGCCGCATCCGACAAGCCGCAGATGGTGTCATGCCAGCCGCAGCTGTCCGCCGTGATCGAACACAGTATCCGTCCCATATCCGAATAGCAGACGCAGCCGGCGGTCAAAAAGGCGGTGTGCTGCGCCTTGAGCGTATCGGCCAGGTTGTAGCGCTCGGGCAGCGACTCATAGTTGTACATCATGGCTGCGACATTGGCGCGCGGCTCCAGCGCCGTCAGCCGCAGCGAAACGCCGCGGCGCAGGACCCCCGACCAGTGCTCGCCGGGGTGCAGGGTCTCGGCCCACTGCTCAGAGGGCGGCGAATGCGGCGCGCTGCTGGTCATGGGTGAGGAATTCGCATGGGCAGGTGCGCAAACTAGAGCAAGCCGCCGGGCAGGTAAAGTCCGGCGCGCGCACCACGCCGGCTCGCGAGCGAGCTCACCGGCACTATGGCGGTGCGTAGGAGGGTCGACAGACCCGGTTCAAGAGCCTGAAAGTGAGGCATAGCGTTTGCAGGAATACGGTAATACCGAAGCCTGAATTCGTAATATCACAATGGGCGAGAAATGACGATGGTCCGCCGAGCCGCCGTGGGGGCAGTCCTGGCCTGGATGGCCGCCCAGGCCGTCGGCGCCGCGCCGGCGCCGCTGCGGCTCGGCTACAGCGACTGGCCGGGCTGGGTAGCCTGGCAGATCGCAATCGACAAAGGCTGGCTGACGCAGGCCGGTCTCGACGTGAAGTTCGAATGGTTCGACTATTCGGCGTCGATGGAGGCGTTCGCCGCCGGTAAGATCGACGGCGACTGCGTGACCAATGGCGACGCGCTGGTCATGGGCGCCGGCGGTGCGCGCAACGTGATGATCATGCTCACCGACTATTCCAACGGCAACGACATGATCGTGGCCAGGCCCGGCATCAACAGCCTCAAGGATCTCAAGGGCAAGAAGATCGGCATCGAGATCGGGCTGGTCGAACACCTGTTGCTGCTCGATGGCCTGAAGAAGCAGGGCATGACGCAGGACGATGTGACGCTGGTGAACTCCAAGACCAACGAGACACCGCAGGTGCTGGCCTCGGGGCAGGTCGATGCCATCGGCGCCTGGCAACCCAATTCGGGTCTGGCGATGAAGGCGCTGCCGGGAGCGCACCCGGTCTACACTTCAGCACAATCGCCCGGCCTGATCTACGACGTGCTGACCGTGAACCCCGCCAGCATCGCCGCGCACCGGGCCGATTACATCAAGCTGATCAAGGTCTGGGATCACGTGGTCAGCTACATCAGCGACCCGAAGACGCAGGATGATGCCGTGCAGATCATGGCGGCGCGCGTCGGCCTGGCGGCGCCGAAGTACCAGCAGCTGCTCGCTGGTACTCATCTGATCAGCATCGCCGAGGCGCAGAAGATTTTCGTCAAGGCCGATGGGCTCGGATCGCTCTATGGCTCCACGCAGATCGCGGACGGCTTCAATGTCCGCAATGCGGTGTACAAGCAGCCGCAGAAAATCGACGGCTACATCGAGCCGGCCCTGAGCGCGATGCTGCCTTAGAGCACGTAACGGATCATCGTGGCCAGATCGAGCTTGTTTCGGGTCCTGCGACCTTTGTCGCCGCGAGCCAAGCTCGTTATCGGCATCCTGTCGTTCGTGCTGCCGGTGGGACTGTGGAGCCTGGTCAGCTACGTCCCGGTCGTATGGCATCCGCAGATCATGATCACCGACCCGGGTTCGGTGAGCTATCTCGACGACGGCGCGCATCTGGCGCGCGATGCGTACGACAGTGAGGTGGCGGCCGCGAAGCAGGAGGGTCGGGCGGCGCCGAAGGGAGTGCCGGCCAATCCGATCTATCTGCCCTCACCTGGCGAGGTGCTGCGGGCTTTCTATACCTCCTTTACCACGCCGCCGGAAACCAAGGACGGCCAATGGCTGCATCAGAGCCTGTGGCACAGCGTGCGGATCATCTTCTGGGGTTACGTCATCTCCTCCCTGATCGGCGTGCCGCTGGGCATCCTGTGCGGCGCCTACGCGGCGATGGCGCGCGTCAATGAGCCGTTCATCGAGTTCTTCCGCTACCTGCCGGCGCCGGCCTTCGGCGCGCTCATGGTCGCCATTCTGGGCATCTACGACGGACCGAAAATCGCCATTATCGTCATCGGCACGTTCTTCCAGCAGGTGCTGATCATCGCCAACACCACGCGCAAACTCGACCCGGCGCTGCTCGAGGCCGCGCTGACCCTGGGTACCAGGAGCCGGCAACTGCTCACGCGCGTAGTGGTGCCGGCCATCCTGCCCGACCTGTATCGCGATCAGCGCATTCTGCTCGGCTGGGCCTGGACCTATCTGATCGTCGCCGAACTCATCGGCACCACCTCGGGCATCACCTGGTTCATCACGCAGCAGGCGCGCTACCAGCACTTCCCGAACGTCTACGCCGCGATCGCGATGATCGGCATTCTCGGCCTCGGCACCGACATGCTGCTTGCCCTGCTTGGACGGCACCTGTTCCCGTGGGATCGTTCGCTGGCCAAGTTTGCCTGAAGGCGCGCGCAGCATGAACGATGTCATCATCCCAAGCCATCTGCTGCCTTCGTATCGCGAACAGTCGGGGCCGGTGCGCGCGCGCTTCGAGAGCCTGAAGGCCCGTGAGATCATCCTGACGGTCTCGAAGCTGCACAAGAATTTCGACAGCGAAGGCAAGACCACGGTGGCGCTGAAGGACATCAATTTCACGACCCACCGGCGCGAATTCCTCTGCGTCGTCGGGCCTTCGGGCTGTGGCAAGTCGACCCTGGTGCGCATCCTGGCCGGACTGGAAGAGCACAGCTCCGGCGACGTACTGCTGCTCGGCCAGCCGGTCACCGGGCCCGGCAGTGATCGCGGCATGGTGTTTCAGGGCTACACGCTGTTCCCGTGGCTGACGGTGAAGAAGAACGTGATGTTCGGCCTGGAGGTGAACGGCCGCGGCAAGCTCGAGTCCGACCGTGAGGCGATGCAGTGGCTGCAGCTCATCGGCCTGGAGAAGTTCGCCGACGTCTATCCGCACCAGCTGTCCGGCGGCATGAAGCAGCGCGTGGCGATCGTGCGAGCGCTGGCGAATCAACCGCGCATTCTGCTAATGGACGAGCCGTTCGGTGCGCTCGATGCGCAGACCCGCGCCCGCATGCAGGCGCATCTGCTCGAGATCTGGCGCAAGATCGACATCACGATCGTTTTCATTACGCACGATCTGGACGAGGCGATCTTTCTGGCCGATCGCATCCTGGTGCTGTCGGCGCATCCGGGGGAGATTCAGGAACTGATCGAGGTGCCGGTGCCGCGGCCGCGCAGCATCGCGCAGATTGTGTCAGCGGAATTTCTCGCCACCAAGGCGCGGCTCGAAGAGCTCATCTACAGCGCGCGGCACGATCCGACCGAAGAAGAGAACTACCCGATCATGGGTCGCATGACCAACGTAGCCGACAACGTGGAGTAGGTGTCCGATGTTATGGTCTCAGCGCACCTGGCCGGAGCTGCCGGGTGATCTCGCGGCGGTGCGCTACGCCGCGATACTGCCGGTCGGGGCCACCGAGCAACATGGCCCGCACCTGGGCTGCGGCGTGGATGCGGTGCTGGCCGATAAACTGTGCGCGGCGGTCGCCGCGCGCACTGGTGTGCCGATGCTGCCGACGCTGCCCTACGGCTGCTCATTGGGTCACAGCCAGCGCTGGCCCGGGACCATCGGCTTGCAGCCGACCACGTTGATCGAACTGGTCGCGCAGATCGGCGATTGGGCCTACCTCAGCGGCGTGCGCCGCCTGTTCATGGTCAACACGCACGTGACCAACGCCGCGCCCCTGCGCTGCTCGCTCGAGATGCTACGCGCGCGACACGACGATCTTATGGTGGCGCTGTTCAATTCGGCCACGCTGAGCGCGCGCGTGCGCGAGTTCAACGTCGCGGACGGCGAGGACTGGCACGCCAACAACGCCGAGACTTCGCTGATGCTGGCGGTCGCGCCGGAACTGGTACGCCCGCAGGTAGCGCGGCAGGCCGATGACCCGGATCGCACCGCCGGACTGGTGTTCTCGCATCCCGTCAACCGCACCAGCACCAACGGTGTCACCGGTACGCCGAGCGTAGCGAGCGCGGCCCAGGGTCAGCGCGCCTTCGACTGGATGGTCGAGGACCTGAGCGCACTGATCGAGCGCGGACTGCACGAAACCCCGCCGTTGGATCATTCCTATTTCTCGCCAGTCGTCCCATAGAGCCAAGGCCACTACCGCATGTACAGCAGCGACAAGATCCGGGAGACCCAGCAACGGCTGGCCGAACGCGGGGTGAAATACTGCGTCGGGGCTTACGTCGACATTCACGGCGTGCCGAAGGCCAAGGTCGTGCCGCTGTCGCACTTGGCGCACATGGCGGCCGGCTCGGAGCGCTATACCGGCTACGCGCTCGATGGGCTCGGCCAGGCGCCGCACGATGATGAGATCACCTCGATGCCCGACCTGGAACAGGTGGTGCAGCTGCCGTGGGAGCCGCGCGTGGCGTGGATGCCGGCCGATAACTATTTTCAGGGCCAACCGTATCGGCTCAATACGCGGGTGGCGCTCAAGCAGGTGCAGGCCGAGGCGGCCAAGCTGGGCTTTGGGCTCAATCTCGGAATCGAATGCGAGGTCTATCTGCTCAGGCAGAACGCCGATGGCACGCTCTCGGTTCCGGACGCCGACGACAAGCTGGTGAAGCCGTGCTACGACGTGCGCGGTTTCTTGCACAACCTGACCTGGCTCGATCAGGTTGCCAGCTGCATGAACGATCTGGGCTGGGATCTGTATTCGTTCGACCACGAGGACGGCAACAGCCAATACGAGTTCGATTTCCAGTATGCCGACGCGCTGACGATGTGCGACCGGCTGATCCTGTTCCGCGAGATGGCCAAGCACTACGCCCGGCAGCAGGGTCTGATTGCAACCATGATGCCCAAGCCGTTCGCCGACCGCACCGGCACCGGCGCCCACTTCAATATGTCGCTGTACGAGCTCGGCGGCAAAAAAAATCTCTTCGCCTGCGCGCCAGGGGATGATCGGCGCGGCCTGGGGCTGACCGAACTGGGGTATCACTTCATCGGCGGCATCCTGCGGCACGGCAGAGCGCTGTGTGCGGCATTCGCCCCGACCGTCAATAGCTACAAGCGCCTGGTGCGCCAGGGCGCAATGAGCTATTTCTCCTGGGCGCCGGTGTTCAATTCCTACGGTTCGAACAACCGCACCAATTCGATCCGGGTGCCGGCCGGCGGCGGCCGCTGCGAATCGCGCAATGCCGACGGTTCGGTCAATCCCTATCTCGCGGCGACCCTGGCGCTTGCAGCCGGGCTCGAAGGTGTCCGCGAGCGTATCGATCCGGGCGAGCCGAACGAAGACAATCTGTACGCCATCGGCGAGGACGAGCGGCGCTCGCGTGGCATCGAATTTCTGCCGCAGACGCTGCAGGAAGCGGTCGCGAGCTTTGCCGCCGACCCGCTGATCGAGCGCACACTCGGCCGGGCGCTGCGCGACGAGTTCGTGCACTACAAGACGGTCGAGTGGGAGTCGTATCACCTGAGCATCAGCGCCTGGGAAGTCCAGCGCTACAGTCATTTGTTCTAGGGGACGGTATGTACGCCATCGCACGCCAGCAGAACCGCCCGGTGAGCCGCATCAGCATGTCGCTGCCCTATGCGTTGCTCAAGGAACTCGACCGCATGGTCGGCGAGCGTGGATTCATCAGCCGCTCGCAGGCGATCAACGACATGCTGCATCAGTTCCTGATCGAGTATAAGCGCGAGCGCGGCAATGACATCATGGTGGGCACGGTGACGCTGGTGTACGACAACTCGGTGCCGGGCCTGCAGAAACAGCTGGCCGATCTGCAGTCCCGCCACATCGACGAAGTCATCAGCTCACTGCACGTGCACCTGGTGCGCAATCAGACCATGGAGGTCATCCTGGTGCAGGGGCCGGCCAAGGCCCTGCAGGCGATCGCCGATGAGCTGATCTCGCGGCGCGGCGTGATCTCCGGAAAGATGCACCTGGTCGCAGCCCTCATCCCGCAGGTGCATCCCTTCATTCGGGCGATTCGCTAGAATGTCGCGGTGGCGATCAGACCGGTATTGCGGATGGGTGATCAGAGGTTGCTGCGCCTGAGCGATCCGGTGCGCGAGTTCGACACGCCTGAGCTGCGCGCGCTGCTGGCGGATATGCAGGACACCATGGCGGCGCTCAACGGCGCCGGACTTGCGGCACCGCAGATCGGCGAACCCTGGCGCGTCGTGATCTTCGGTACCGATGCACCCAACCCGCGCTACCCGGACGCCGAGATCGTACCGCGCACGGTACTGATCAATCCCGAGCTCGAGCCGCTCGGCGCGCAGATGGAGCAGGGATGGGAGGGCTGCCTGTCGGTGCCGGGAATGCGCGGGCTGGTGCCGCGCTACCAGCAATTACGTTACCGCGGCGTCGATCAGCGGGGCCGCGGGATCGATCGGCACGTGAGCGGCTTTCACGCGCGCGTCGTGCAGCACGAGGTCGACCATCTCGACGGCATCCTCTACCCCATGCGCATGACGGATCTGAGTCAGTTCGGCTTCAACGAAGAACTATTTCCGGGCCAGGCACTGCAGGACGACTGATCAGGCCTCGGGCGCCGACGTCGACGGCACCGGCCGGATCGCCGCTTCAGTCCGTGCGCCGCACGCTGACCGATGTCAGGCTGCCGTTCACGCCGACCTCGATGCCCAGTTCTATGGGGCGGCAGCAGATCTGGCAATCCTCGATATACGAGGCGGAGCCGGCGGACAGATCCAGCAGCGTGTCGAACCCCTCGCCGCAATAAGGGCATTGCACGCTGGTAAACTGCGCCCCGCCCGCCCTCGTGGCACCCGCGGCACCCGAGCGCGCGCTCTGCTCCGGCTCGAACACCGGTTCGAGCCCGTAGAGCGCGTCGATCGCCTTGTGGTCAAGCGCTGCGGCCGGGCTGGCGCGCGAGCGGGGGCGGCGTGGTTTCATGGGTTGAATCGCGTAAGATTGTACGCGATGGAAAACCAGAAGCCGACCTCGAATGATCTGCAGCAATCGCTGTCGCAGCTGCACGCCGTGCTGGTGCGCACCCCGACCGTGGATGAATCCTCGAAACGGCTGCTGCGCGAGGTGCTGAGCGACATCGAGCGCTTGCTGAGCAGTGGCGGCGCGGTACGCGCAGGCGGCTCCGGGGCGCCAGCGGCATCGCTGCCACGGCTCGAAGCCCTGGCGGTCGAGTTCGAAGCCGACCACCCATCACTGGCCGCCAGCCTGCGCGAGTTCATCGGCCTGCTGGGGCGCGCTGGGCTGTAACGGAAGGCGGCCGGCTGCGCCTGGCCGGCCGTCAGGCGCGTGAATCGGTGGCGGCGACGCCCATAGTCTTAAGGTCATCTCAGGTCGTGCTGTGCTGGCTCATCTTCGCCTTCATGGCGGCCAGGATCTGCGGCAGCTGCTGCTGCTGCTCGGGCGTGAGCACTTTGTAGATGGCCTGCTGGGTCTGGCTTTGCTCCTGGATGCGGCTGGCCATGCGGGTCTGCAGGTCCTGCATCGCGTTGCCATAGTTCGGATCGCCGGGATTCGACAGCACCGCGAAGTCGGGACCACCGCCGGCCTTGCGTTCGGCCTGGAACTGCGAACGGGCGGC
>Ga0302326_10028494_pt1 | contig 11236 bp, 10 predicted proteins | sample Palsa_T0_3_FD_202264 | JGI IMG/M metagenome (GOLD analysis project Ga0302326, IMG submission 202264) | Peat permafrost microbial communities from Stordalen Mire near Abisko, Sweden - Palsa_T0_3 | ecosystem: Environmental > Terrestrial > Soil > Palsa > Peat permafrost | place: Sweden: Abisko...
TGAAGCCGGATCTTGTCGGGGCCCCAGACCGGCACCCTCGGCGGGTTGGCGAGGCCAGATGCGGCGCAGTGCACGACGAGCGAGTCGGGGGGGAGCGCGACGGAGCCGCGATCGAGGACGAGCTCGCGCGACGTGACACGCTTGACGTGACCGAGCCGGACGACGCGATCGATCGTGCGTAGGAGTTCGAGCTCCCACCTGCCGAGGGTCGGCGCCTTCGCCATCGTTGGTACGACGCTCCGATCGATGCGCAGCATCACGCCGGACGCCTCGAGCCGCAGGAAGAAGTCGCCGATTGCGTCGGCCGAGGCGGCGGCGGCCATGATGTTCGCCGAGAGCTCGAGCGCGACGACGGGGTCGGGCTGCACGGCGGCGCGATCGAGCATCCAGGGATCGCGCGGGCGCACCCAGACGATGCGGTCCTGCGTCACGCCCTGGAGGAGCAACCAGATAATCGCATCGGTGGCGGTCTTGCCAGAGCCGACGATCACGAAGGCGCGCGGCGTCCAGGTCAGGCTGGCCAGCTCGTGGATCGGCGCGACGCGGACATCGTCGCTCGCCGGGAACGGCGCGGGCGTCGTCGCCGGGATGGTCGGCGAAACGTACGTCGCGTCGACGACCCGCCGGCGCACCTTCACCGGCGCGGTCTCGCCAGAGACGAGCGACGTGACGAGATGGGACGAGCCGTCCGTGCGGTACTCGCTGCCGCCGAGGAAGGTCACGCGCCCGGACTCGAGGAACTGGTAGAGGACTCGATCGTAGTAGGCGCGGATCTCGGAGACGCGCGCACGTTCCTGGAGGCCCGTCTCCGGCCCGGTCGTCTGGACCGCACCGGTTCCGAGGACAGTCGATGCGACGCCGTAGAACAGGGACGCCTGGTGCAGCTGGACGAACGGATACGCGTCGAGCCAGTGCCCGCCGGCCGCGTGGCGGCGATCGACGAGCGTGACGTGCACGTCCGCGTGCTCGACGAGCGCGTCGGTGAACGCCATGCCCATGGCTCCTGCGCCGACGACGAGATAGTCCGTTTCCAGCGACCGCATCACGCCGACGCCCATGGTGCTACGGCGCCTCGGTCGCGACAATGGTGTGCCGGGTTCACAGCCCGTCTGCGCTTGCTATTCGTATAACAGCGGGGACCAAACTCATCGGCACGAACCGGCGCCTGTGCGGGGCGGCCATTGTCGTTCATCATTCCGAGATGGGGAGAGCTTCGTTCGTCGTCCGGATCGCCGCAGGGATCGTCGTGGGCGCCGCGTACATCGCTGCTTGCGGCCATTCGTCCACGTCGCACGGAGGTCCGTCCGACGCGGGAGGCAGCTCCAGCTCCGGGAGCGGAAGCTCCGGGGACTCGGGCTCCGGCGACGGCTCGTCGGACAGCAGCTCGGGATTGGGCGGCGGGCCTCCGCCAGTCCCCTGTCCCGAGGGGCGCTCGGGCGCGGCGATCGCCTACGACTCGACGCGCAACGTGACCGTCCTGTTCGGTGGCTGCCCGAGCTCCACCAACTGCAACTCGGGTCCCTGGCTCAACGACACCTGGGAATGGAACGGCACGACTTGGACGAACGTCACCCCGGCGGGCATCAGCCCCTCGCCGCGCGCGAGCAGCGCGATGGCCTTCGACGCGGCTCACGGCGTCACGGTCCTCTTTGGCGGCGGGATCGATATCAACCAGATCGACTACAACGAGACCTGGGAATGGAACGGCACGGTTTGGACACTCGCCCTTGCTGGCGACGCCCAGAGCGCTGGCGACGCCCAGAGCGCTCCGCCCGCTCGTAACGGCGCAGGCCTCGTGTGGGACGCGTCGAAGAACGCGATCGTGCTCTTCGGCGGAAACGTTGATGGTTCGGATCAGCTCTCCGACACCTGGGAGTGGGACGGCACGACGTGGACGAATCTCACCTCGGGCATGAGCCCACCGGCCCGGGCGTATTTCCCGATGATCTACGACGCACAGTCGTCCTCGATCGTCTTGTGGGGCGGCTGCTCCGACAGCGGATGCGGCTCGAACCTCGCCGACACTTGGACGTGGGACGGCACGTGGTCCGCCACGACCGGGGCCGGCCCCTCCGCGGGCGCCTGCATGAACTGCATGGCGTACCACGCGGCGACGGACCAAGGGATCCTCTTCGGGGCCCCGCCGACGGGATCGACGTGGGCCTGGGCGAGCGGCGCGTGGACGAACCTCACGCCGTCCGCGTCCGCCGTGACGCCGCCCGGCCCCGGCGCGATGGCCTACGACTCGGCGCGCAAGCGCACCGTCTTCGTCGGCAGTGCCGAGACGTGGGAGTGGGACGGCACCTCGTGGTCGAACGTCACGCCCGTCTGCGCGGACGGCGGCGTCGGTACGACCAACAGCTCGAGCAGCAGCTCGGGGGGCGCCTCGACCAGCAGCTCCGGAGGAGCCTCGACCAGCAGCTCGGGAGGAGCCTCGACCAGCTCGGGCAGCTCGGGAGCCGGCTCCGGCGCCAATGACGCCGCCGCGACGGACGACGGCTCCTAGCACGACGCCGGGACCATTGACGCGACCCGAGGTGCTAGCGGTTCGGCCTGCTGACCCGCAGGATGCGGGGGCGGTAGGACGCCAACGACGAGGCGAGTTGGCGATCTGTGGCAGGTCTGTATGCCGGCCGGCTGCCGACTCGGCGACCATGCCGATGATGAAGCCGACGGCGGTGAGGGCGATCGCCGCGACGGCGACTTGCCTTCTTTAGCCATGCCGCCAGGGTGGCAGAAGTGGTTTCGCCCGCTCGTAGCGCTTCGACCAAGCATCCTGCCATCGCGCCAAGGCGGAGCGGGCCAGGGCGAGCCAAGCGACCAGCGGCGACGCCTTCGTGAACGATGCCGCCTCTCGGGGGCTTCTCGGGGGTAGTTCCGCCCGCGGCAACGCAGTTTCCAGCGTCGCCAGGCGCCCTTCGAGCTCGGCGAGCATACCGCGAAGAACAACCAAGCTCTCCCTTGTGGTCTTGACCAGCGCACGGATCTCCGAGGGCGCCTGGGGAGGTTCGGCGGCCGCCGTGTCGAGCGCGGGCCGCGCGGCATCGATCACGGCCTCCTGCGCGGGCTTTACCTCCGGCGTCGCAGCATCGAGCGCTGGCGAAGGAGGCGAAGCCGTGACGATCGCATGCGCGGCCAGAGAAGGGGCAACGGGAAGACTGGGAAGAGGGGGCGGCGTCGAGCCATGCGCGGAACCCGGAAGAGGAGGCGGCGTCGACGGGCGACGCACCAGCGGGGGCGGAGGTGTCGAGGATCGTGCGAGCGCCGGCGGCGGCGAGCTCCGCGTCGCCGGCACAGAGATCGACGGACGCAGAGATACTGGCGCCGTCGGCGCCGCGGTCGCTGTGCGCCGCGGGCCGGACGACGGGACGGCCGAAGAGCGCGGTGAATCCGATACTGCGCGTGACCGAGCGCTCTGAGTCGCGCCGGCGAGGGTGGGGGTGGGCTGAGACTTCATGGGCTCGCTCATGGCGGTCCTCCGGTAGTGGTTCCTGCAACGGCGTAGGCACGAATAGGTCCAGCTGGGGCCACCCCCAGCGCCCGACTGGCAGCCCCATGCGTGGCAGCGGAGCGTCTGCGCCCATCTCGTGGCGTGGGCATCGTCGGCTCAGCGCCGATCCCAGACGATGGGCTGAAAGCGACATCGAGCGGGACTGCGCCGATGCGAATGACGCGAGCTGGGAGAAGCGCTCCGAGTCCAAGGCGTCCTCGCGCGACGTCCGGGGGCGTGCGTCACGTCCACGCCGGCGGGTCGATGCCGAGGGGGCCTGCGGTGCGCGTCCATCGCGGCTCGAAGCCTTCGATGGCGCCGGGGCATTTCACGCGACGGACCGGGCCGAATGTCGTCTCGGCCGCCTCGCGCCAGCGGTCGACGTCCGCCTCGCCGAGATCGCGTCCGCGGACTTCGCCATCGTCACCCATGTCCATCAGCAGCTTTGCGACGCGAGCCAGCGAGAGCCGGAACGTGCACGCTTTGCGCTCGACGAGCCGCCGGGCGAGGCCACGGCATGCCGCGGCGGCCATGAGATAGCCGGCGCCGTGATCGAGCGCCTGCGCGGGCAGAGGATGGGGCGGGTCCACGCCCGCGGCCACTCGGCCGCGATCGGCGATCCCGTTGCTCATCTGCACGAGGCTGTCGAACCCGCGCCGGGTCGCCCACGGGCCGGCGAAACCGTAGGCGTCGAGACCGATGTCGACGAGAGATCGATTGACGCTGCGACGGCGCTCCTCGCCCAGGCCCAGCCGGTCGAGCGCGTCGCTGCGATAGCCGTGCACCAGCACGTGGGCCGAGGCGAGGAGCGCCTCGAAGGCATGACGGTCCGCATCCTCCCTCAGATCGAGGAAGGCGCGGCGCTTGCCGACCGTCATCTCCGGCAGCAGGGCGGGCACCTCCTCGAAGCCGCTCGGATCGACGCGCAGGACGTCCGCGCCGTAGGCCGCAAGAAACCGCGTGCAGACCGGTCCGGCCATGACGCGCGTCAGGTCGAGCACACGGACTCCTTCCAGCGGCGCGTGGCACGGAGCGCCCAGGTCGAGAGCCTCGGCGGGCCTCGAGCTCGTTTCGAAGAGAGGCGCGCCGGCAACGATGGCTCCCTGCGGATGCGCCGCCCACTCGGCCGCCGTGCGCAACCGCGCCGCGCAACCGCCTGCCGCGACGACGGCCTCCTCGAGGTCTTCACCCTTCCAGGCCCTCGAGGCCTCGCTCACCGCATCGCGCGACGCCGCCACGCCGAGCACGCGCAGCACGGCGTCGCGATGCGAGGCGTAGTTCGTATGAAGGCGGATCCATCCGTCCGCGGTGCGGTAGTCGCCCGCGATCGGATCCCACACGGGGACGGGCGTCCAACCCGATGCCTCGAGGTAGCGTTCGCTCCGGAACGCCACGGCGGCGTGCGTCCGATCCACGTGCACCGGCCGGGCCGGTTGTCCCGTGCGGCAGGCCCAGAGCGCCGACACCGACGCCGTCGCCGACGCGACCGTCGCGGCGGCAAGGGCGCCCACGTCGTAGACCGACGGGAGCAAGCGCAACGGCCCCGAGAACGCGACCCGCGGGGGAGGCCCAGCGCCCGGCAGCGCGGAACCGATTTGCTCGAAGAGGCGAACGTCGGCGTCGTCCATGCCCACGATTCTGGGTCGGTCGACGCCTTCGTCAACGTTGATTAGTGTCCACGTTGATGACGCGCAATGGGTTTACGGCCAAACAGGTCGCGACGCGCCTCGGCGTAAAGATCGAGACCGTCTACGCGTACGTCAGCCGAGGCGTGCTGAAACGCACGATCGCCGAAGACGGCAGGACGAGCCGCTTCGATGCCGGGGACGTCGAGCGTCTCGCCCGCCACGGACGCCCGCGTACCGACGGAGCGCGGGTCGGTACGGTGGACGTGTCCCTCGCCACGTCCATCACCGAGATCCACGGCGACCGCTTGCTCTTTCGCGGTCACGACGCGGTCGAACTCGCGCGCACGGGGCCGTTCGAGGACGTGGCCGAGCTTTTGTGGAACGGGTCGAAGGCGGAGAGGCCGGCGTGGTCCGCACCGCCGCAGGGCCTTCGTGTGGCCCATGCCGCGACTCGGCCCTTGCCTTCGACGACCCCGCCCACCGAACGCCTGGCTGTGGGGGCCGCCGCCCTCGCCTGCACCCAGCCCCTGCGCGGCGACCTGCGCCCTGCAGCCGTCGTCGCGCACGCGCGGGCGCTCATCGCGACGTTCGTCGAGATTCTGCCGTGGGCCGCGGCCGCGCCCCGGCACGAGGCTCCGCAGGCCACCCTGGCCGGGCGCCTATGGCCACGGCTCTCGCCGCTCCCGACCAACGCCGAGCGCGTTGCGATCCTCGACGCGGCCCTCGTCCTGCTCTCGGATCACGAACTCGCGACGTCGACGCTCGCCGCGCGAGTTGCGGCCTCCGCGCGGGCCGATCCGTTCTGCGTCGTTCTCGCGGGCCTCGGGGCGGTGGCGGGCAAACTGCACGGCAAAGCCGCGCGGGCCGTCCACGAGCTGCTCGTGCACGCCGCCGCGTCGTCGCCGGAGATCGCACTGGCACGAGCACTCGACCGTGGCGGGGCCACCTCGGGGTTCGGTCACCCCGTCTACCGTGGGATCGACCCGCGCGCGGCCCACCTCCTGGACCGGCTCGCGCCCGCCCTCGAGCGCGACGATCGGCGACGGCTGGACGACGTGATGCGCCTCGCGTCGGGCGGAGCCCCGGTGGCGCCGAACGTCGACTTCGCGCTCGGTGCCCTGGCGTTTGCGATGCAGATGCCGATCGGGTCCACGGAGGCCATCTTCGCCGTGGCGCGAACCGCGGGGTGGATCGCCCACGCGCTCGAGGAGTACGGCGAGGCCCCGCTGCGCTTTCGCGCCCGCGCCGTGTACGTCGGTCTCGGAGCGCGCGCGCCATGACGTCGTTCCGTCACACCCAGGCGATCGTGAACGCCGCCATCGAGGACGTCCGGGGTGGTGACACGTCGCGCACGTAGACCCTTCGCGCCAAGAGCTCCAGCGTACTCTCGAACATCCCGGCCCACCCGAGCCGCACGTAGCTGAAGCGAGCGATGGGCACGCCGTGGATCTCGACCCGCGCGTCCTTCGGCCCGTCCCTGTAGACCGCGCAGGCGCCGCCGTCGACGAGGCGCGCCAGGAAGGAGGGCAACCGAGGCAGAACGCTCCAGAGCGTGACGCCGCTGCCGAGGGTACGAACGAGCGTCACGAAGTACGAGTTCTGCACGCTCTGGGAGACACGGCGCCCGTTCTCGCGCGCCTGCTCCGCCGAGAGATTCAGGCGCTCGATGGCCGCGTAGTGGGCGATGCCGAGATCCATGGGGAGCCACACTCCCGTCACGAGGTCGCGAATGGCGGCGTGGTGCCCCGAAGGGAGCTGCGCGAAGTAGGCCTCGGCGAGGCCCAGGGCGCGCAGGGTGCCGAGCGACGAGATGAGGGTCGTGCTCCGGATCGCCGTGGCTCGCGGAACCCGTTCGGCGGGGAACGGCAGGGCGAGAATGGTCTCCCGGGCGGGCATTTGGACGCTGTAGGCGGTCTTTTTGGAGGGGGCGACGGCCCATCCCCGTGGCCGAGATCGTGGCCCGCGGGGCTCGCGGGATCAACGGTCCAGCTAGCCAGCGGGAAGATGCCGCTTGTCGTTCTGCGTCCGTTCAGTTACGAGAGTGCCGCGCGGTGGAGCAGCCTGGTAGCTCGTCGGGCTCATAACCCGAAGGTCGTAGGTTCAAATCCTGCCCGCGCAACTAATCATTCCGCGTAGTTACGCGATCGCCCCTCGGGCTCTCTGGCCGCCGTTGACGCCAGGTTGACGTGAGAATTTTCGGGCGCGCCGTTCTGCGCGTCCGTTGACGCCACGTTGCCGTGGCGTGCGTTCTCGTGCGGTGCTCGTGCTGGTCTGAGCGCCTCGACGAGCCGGCGTTGCGGGCCGGATCCGAGGTGCGCGTACTGATGCGTGCTCTGCTCGGACCGGTGGCCAAGCTGGGCCTGCACCGCCTTGACGGACTCGCCTCCCGTCACCGCCTGGCTCGCTACCGAGTGCCGCCCCACCTTGTGGTGGCTGAGCACGCGGAGACCGAGCTTCTGCTGCACGAGCCGGAGCGGCCGGACGTGGCTGTCGATGTAGCGCGGGAACGTGTCGGTCTTCGAGAAAAGATACTCGGGACCGCCGTACCCCGCGCCGACGTGCCAATCCACGGCGGCCAAAACGTCCGCCGTGAGGTCGAGCACGTACGCCTCGTCGTTCTTGCGCGGGGCGAGCCGGGCATCCCGGGTCTTCGTCCCGCGCTGCACCGCTCGATCGACCACGAGCTGCGGCGGCTCGCGGCGGATCTGACGATGCCCGATCGCGTACACCTCCCCCGTGCGCAGCCCGAGCCGCGTCGTGAGGTAGTAGAAGAGGTACCACTGCGGCTCGAGGCGAAAGAGGCCCTCGAGCAGTTGGTCCCGCTCCTGCCGGGTGTACCAGTCCACGTGCTTGGTCGGCACCGACTCCATGGGGACGTAGGGCACGCCCCGGAGCCGGCCGCGCTTCCAGAGAAAGCGAAGCGTGGCGCGGACAAGAATAAGGTGCTGGTTGATCGACTTCGGGCCGAGGTGCGCGGGAAGCGAACGCTTGAAGGTATCGAGTGCCGAGGTGTCGACCTGCTCTACATAGAGATGGCCGAGCTTGGGCTCGATCCGCTTCCAGACATGCTCGTAAGCATCCCTGGCGCGGTCCTTCATACGTGTCGCCGCCATGTACTGCGCGTACCCCTCGCGGAAGAGTACCTTGCGTGCGCCCGAGATGAGATCTTCGCGCGCGCGTTTCTCCGCGAGTACGGCTTCGGCGCGGGTCACAAAGCCCCCTTGCCGTTGCCGTCCGAAGCCCGAGATCGTGAAGTCGTATTGCCATGAGAGAGACAATTTTCTAACTGCCATGCGCGTTCCTTTCCGCGCGGAACGAGCGCATCGCAGCATCAGGGTCGGTCAAAAAGAGGTCTAGCATGTCGCGTCGGAACCGACGGACGCGCGGCTTGCCGTACACGGGGATCTGGCCGGCACAGACGAGGTTGCGGAGATACGAGACAGACCAGCGGCAGTAGGCGGCGGCCTCGGGGTACGTGAGCCAGCGCGACGTGGCGTCCCTGGCCACGGGTAGCTCGCGCTGGTCGTTGACCGCGCCCGCTCGGGTCTTGCGCGTCCTGCCCGGGCGCCCGCGGTGGAGACCCGGGCCGCGCAAGCCGACGGCCGCGTCGGTGCTCCCTGTCGCAACGCCTGTGGACCGGGCGTCGAGTCCCGCTCCTGCCGTGGACGGAGGCGCGATTTCCTTCCTGTTGCTAGCGAGCTCCGCTGGCTTCACGGGATCGAGCCCCGCGGCGGCTGCCTTTGTGAGAGCCGACGCGCGGGTCACGGGGCGCCCTCATCGCCGTGGGCGAACGGCTTATCCGCGGACGCGAGGCTGTAGCCGGATGCCACGCACGGCCCGCCGAACGCCACCACGGCGGCGGGCGGGGTCGTCACGTGGTGGAGCTCCACCGGCTTTTCCGCGAGCTTGCGGGCGATCTCCTCGCTCGCCTCGGCCACCGTCTCGGAGAGCACGCGCTGCACCTGCGCAGCCTCCCCGTCGATGGAGCGCGAGGTTTGCTCGGCCAGCTGCGCCGGGGACTGCCGAAAGAACGCGTCGTAGTGCTCGAGCGGCATCACGATGCTCCAGAAAGCGTCGTTGTCGTGCAGGCCCAGGGCGTCGCCCACCCTATAGAGCCGCGCACGCTCCTTTTCGGACGACTGATGGCCGACCGCCTTCGCGAACGCCTCCTCGACGCTCACGGAATGTCCTCGGCGAACACCTTCCCAATCGATCCCTCGATGTTCACGAGACGACCCCGGCAAGCACCTTGCGCACCTCCCCGCGCCACCGCCCGAGCTCCGCTCGGTTGCCGATCGGAAGGGACTTGGCCGCCCCGCTGATGGACAACCGGTTCACGTAGATGCCATCGGCGACGCGATCGGCGAGGTCCGGCAGCGTGATCGACTTGCCCCCTCGGCTCTCCACCGACTCGCGCATTTTTGATCCATTGTAGAGCTCGAACTTCTTCTCGTCGCCGAAGTAGCCGTTGCGCACGACGTGCACCTCGGCGTGCGGGATGGCCGACATGAATTGCTTCAGCAGGCCCACGCTGTCGCGCTGGCGGTTGATCACCCAGAGGGCCACGAGCCTGCTGCCAAGCTCCTGCAGGCTGCCGTCGAGCGTCTGCCCGTACTTCTTCACGGCGAGGTTGTTGCGGGCCGCGGTGTTCACCACGACGAGCTTGTCTCGGCTCTTGTCGCAGACGTTGACGAAGTGGATCCATCCGTCGGCTTCGTCCAGGTCAATGAGCTCCGTCTCGGTCTGCTCTCGGTACGCCTTCCACACGTCGGGGTTCGATGTGTCGCACTCGACGAGCACCGCCTTCGCGCCACCCTCGAGCAAATAGTCGAGCGTCGCCAGCGTCATCATCGACTTGCCCACACCGCCTTTGCTGCCACCGATCCAGTAAATGCGTCCCGAACCGTTTTCTGCGTTCATCCGGTGTGCTCCTTTGCTCGTCTGTCGTCTCTTCGAACCTTTGCCACAACCTTCAATCCATCCAATCGCCGCCTCCTGGGCGGCCCTCGCTTCGCCCTCTGAGGGCCTTCCCCCGCGTCAGATGTCGTCCGTGTCCTCCTCGGGGACAAACGCTGACCGCCTCGAGAGCGCATCGTTGCCGAGAGCGTGGGTCGCCTTCGCGTCTCCCACAGGGAGGCGGGTTGACGCCCCTGCAGCGGGTGCCGCCGCATCCTCCCTGGGGCCTCTCGTGGCCGCTCCGGCTGCCCTTGCAGCGCCTCCACGCGTGCCCTCACCGGACCCGCGGGCAGGTCGCTTGTCAGCATCGTGGCTGCCCCTGCGCCCGCGGCGGGCTTTGCCCCCGCGTGCCTTCGCACGCTGCAGGTAGCTCTTGAGCGTCACCACGTTGATGGCGATGCCGTTCTCCGAGAGCAGGCTCGCGATGGCCCCCCAATCGTATCCCTTCGACTGCATCTGCTGAATGTCAGAAACGAGGGCCTGGATCGCCTGAACCTTCGTAATCGCCTTCGTCGTGCAGTCGGGCGCCATTTGGATCGCCCTTCGCACTTGCTCGATCGCTGTCGTCGGGACCTTCTTCGTAGGCTCCGTCACGGTCTCACCTCCGCAAGGGCGTCTCTCGAACCGGCATTGCTTGATTGACATTCGCGCCTTCGATGGTCAACGTGATTTCTCGACCCGGAGTCGAAGACGGAGGGCAAGATAAAGAGGGTGTGTCAATTGTTTGGAAGTTGGTAATTAGATTCACTATTTGTGGTGACAAAAAATTGACGATTGTGCCTTTCATTTGGAAGCACTGGATAGGACGGCGGAAAACCTGTGACAGAAATCGCTCTCGACGACGAACTCCCTATTTTTAGGCCGCGGATGGGTGTCGGCGGCTCGCGGCCGTCGCCCGACGGGGCGCGCTCGTTCCGCAATGCGATCTTGGCGCGCCTACGCGGAGGGGCCCGGCGCGGCGCCCGTAGCCCCGCACCCGTTCATCCGCTTCAGGCGCGCGCGCGCCGCGTTGTCGTCAAGGCGCACCTGCTGCGAATGGGGCCGACCGCCGCCAAGGCGGCCGCCTTGCACATCCGCTACATCGAGCGCGATGGCGTCGAGAAGGACGGCTCGAAGGGCATGCTGTACGACGCGCAGGGCACGGTTCGCGCGCGGGTCTTCG
>Ga0302326_10028495_pt1 | contig 11236 bp, 9 predicted proteins | sample Palsa_T0_3_FD_202264 | JGI IMG/M metagenome (GOLD analysis project Ga0302326, IMG submission 202264) | Peat permafrost microbial communities from Stordalen Mire near Abisko, Sweden - Palsa_T0_3 | ecosystem: Environmental > Terrestrial > Soil > Palsa > Peat permafrost | place: Sweden: Abisko...
CGACGCGGCAATCCAATCAGCCTCGCGCCCCTGTCGCCCGATCAGGCGCTCGCGGCGGTCCTGCGGATCAGCCCCAGAGACGTGAAGAAGATTCAGGCGGCAACGCCCCGGAAGAAGAGAAAGCAGCAGTGACCCGACGAACTAAATGGTCGCTCCGATTCACCGGTTTAGTGTTCATCGCCTGCGGCCTACTCCCCACGTGGATCATAATGAATAAAAAAAGCCCCGTCTTGTCCCAGTATCTATGCCTTTGGGGGATCTCAATCGTGGCGGGAGCATTTCTCGTGCTTGTCACGTTTCTTTCCCGGCGCGTCACCCGCATATAGCAACTACTTTTGTCAAGTGCATACTTCCGAAAATCTTTTCCCTATCCCCGGTTCAAATAGGTACGTTCCATCCAGGGCATATACGATAGTTCGAAAAAATGGCCGCAAAAGCCGCCCGGTGATATATAGTGACCATGGCTTTTGCAGAGTTTTTGGCCGATTGCGCCAGGGTGTATACCAGTGGAAAAAACAGATGATTCCGTGAAGCTGGCGAGGGGGCGGCACAAGGCCGGGGACCTGGCGGGGGCGGAGGAAATCTATCGCCAAATCCTGGCAAAAACGCCAAGGCATTCGGAAGCGATGCATCTGCTCGGGGCGCTGCTCGGTCAACGCGGGGAAACGGATACGGCCATCGATTTGATCCGCGGCTCGATCGAGATCGAGCCAAACAACGCGGAAGCTCGCAGAAATCTTGGGGTTCTGCTGGCGCAAACGGGCCGGTTGGATGAGGCATTGGGACAGCTTCGCGATGCAGCGCGGCTAAAGCCGGAAGATGCACAGACGCATCACGACATGGCAAAGATTCTTGCGTTGCGGAATCAGTGGGAGGATTCTCTGGCGCGCTGCCGCCGCGCCGGGGAACTCAGGCCGGAATCGGCGGAGATTCAGCGGGATATCGCCGTCATCCTGGTGAGGCGGGGCCGGTGCGACGAAGCGATAGCCGCTTACTTGAAGGCGATTCAGCTTGGGCCTGATGTCGCGGTGACGCATTACGGTCTGGGTCAGGCGTATCACGGAGCGGGCCGGCACGAAGACGCGGCGGAGGCCTATGGCGAAGCGGCGCGGATCAAGCCGGATTTCGTGGAAGCTCTTGTCGACGCGGCCAACGAGCTGTGCGAACTGGGGAGGGTCGACGAGGCGCTGAGTTTTCATGGCCGGGCGGTTGCCATCAAACCGGACGCCGCGATTGCCTGGGAAGCGCTGGGCCGGATCATGCTGCGCATGCAGAAGGTGGAAGAAGCGGTCGGTCATTTTCGCCGTGCTGTCGATACCGATCCGAACCTGATTTCAGCCTGGAATTCCCTGGGATTGGCGCTGCAGCATCAGGGCCGGTTCGACGAGGCGGCGGCCTGCTTTCAGCGCATATTGTCCATCAATCCGGAGTCGACCGAAGCTCGTAAAAATCTTGTCAACACGAAACGGCGGGACAGCACCGCGGAAATCGAACCGCTGACGAAGGCGCTGGCCCGGCGGGATTTGCCGCCGGAACAACGCCTCGCGGGGGAATTTGCGCTGGCGAGGGCGCTGGATGACGAGGGGCGGTTCGACGAGGCGTTTTCCCATTTCGCGGCGGGCAATGAACTCGCCAAACAAAAACGAGCGTCGATCGGCGAACATTACGATCCGGCGGAATTCCACTCGCGCGTCGACAGGATCATCCGTTTGTTCACGCCGGAACTCTTCGAGCAGCGGCGCGGCTGGGGCGATCCTTCGGAACTTCCCGTTTTCGTGGTCGGAATGCCGCGCTCGGGCACGACGCTCGTGCAGCAGATCGCGGCAAGCCATCCGCTGGTTTATGGGGCGGGCGAGCTGGATGACATTCAGAATCTGACCAGAAAACTGGGTGAGAAAGACGCGGGCGAGGCCGCGCCACAGTGGGGACCGGAATCGCTGCGGAACGCCGCGGTGAAGCACGTTGACCGCCTGCGGAAGTTGAGCGCGACGGCGCTACGGATCATCGACAAAATGCCGAGCAATCTCCAGCATCTCGGTCTGATCTCCGTCCTGTTTCCGCGGGCGCGGGTCGTTCTCTGCCGGCGGGATACGCGCGATACCTGTTTGTCCTGCTATTTTCAGGGGTTCTCGAGCGGAAATATTTTCGCGTTCGACCTGGCCGATTGCGGTCATTACGCCGTGGAATGCAATCGGCTGATGGATCACTGGCGGCGTGCTTTGCCGCTGGCAATGCTGGAAATTCAATACGAGGAAGTGGTGGCGGATCTTGAAGGCCAGAGCCGGCGTCTGATCGAATTTCTCGGCTTGCCATGGGACCCGGCGTGCCTGGAGTTTTATCGCGCTGAAACCACGGTGGCGACCAGCAGCGTCTGGGAGGTCCGCCAACCGATCTACCAGCGTTCGGTCGGTCGATGGCGTCATTACAAAAAGCATCTCGGTCCGTTGTTCAAAGCGCTGGCGGGCGATTGATCTATTAAATACAAAAAAATTAATAAGAATTTCTTGACGCCGGGAAATTCCCCGATAATATATCCGTTGCGGATATATCTATGGCCAAAGCAATTCGTCCTGAGTCGCTCCTTCCGTTGACCCCGGCGGTTTTTCAGATTCTCCTGGCCCTTACTGATCGGGAACGCCACGGATACGGGATCATGCAGGAAGTGGCCGTTCAAACGAATGGACTTCTGCGCCTGGGTCCGGGCACGTTGTACGGCTGCTTGAATCGCATGCTTCGTGCCGGGATAGTGGAAGAATCGGAAGAACGGCCCGATCCGAAAATGGATGATGAGCGACGCCGGTATTACCGCATCACCGATCTGGGCCGACGAGTGATCCGTCTGGAGATCAGGCGACTCGAACAAGCCATTCATGCAGCGCGCATTAAGAAGCTGGTTGCAGTGGTCAATGCAGACTTTATCGGGGCGGTGCGCCAATGATACCATTCACTCGCCATGCACTGCTGCGATGGTTTTGCGCCGCTTACAAAATAATGCTTCACGCCTATCCTCGCGATTTCCGCGCCCGACACGGCGTGGAAATGAGACAGTCGTTCCAGGACGAAATGCGAGAAACGCTTTCGACGGCAAGCACAACGGCCTTGCTGAGATTTTTGATCCGCATGGCGCGGGATTTTCCCGTAAGCGTCGTGCGAGAACGAATCAATTCGCCGAGCATCACGGGAACATGTTGCCTTGTCGGCGCCATCGCTGTCGGGCTTTACGCCGCGTACGTCGATCACCATAACCGTACCGAAGTCTATCCCACACTGTTCGTGGTGCTTGTCGGTTCGTTCATACTGGGAATGATTAGGCCCGCGGGGGCGTGGCGCTGGGCGGTCATTGTCGGGCTGGGCGTTCCGTTTGCCGGGCCGCCGCTTACTTTGACGACCCGCGTTGCTTCTCCCGGCGCCTGGGCCATTTTGGGAGTAGTGTTAATCCCCGGACTTATCGGCGTGTACACGGGATCAACCTTGCGCCGCGCCGCTGGTGCGATGCATTCGGCCAAATAATCTTCCCGTCTTCCATGACCAGAATTTCCGCCGCTTTTGTCCCATGCCGCGCCTGCAACAACCAGATTTGGACACGGCTGGGGCCGATCGCTCAATAGCGGTCAATCAAATTCAAACGCATTTCGCGCGATCACCAGCGGACGATTCTGGCCGATGTTCAGGAGGAATCCGGCGGAGATGTAGCTGGCGACCAAACTGCTGCCGCCATAGCTGACGAAGGGGAGCGTCACGCCGGTCACGGGGAACAGACGCATGACGACGCTGAGGTTCAGGATCGCCTGCACGGCGAGGAGGGCGACGATGCCGATGGCGACGAGCCGGCCAAAGGGTTCGCGGGTGTTGGCGGCGATTTCGATCCCGGCGATGAACAAGACGATGTAGGCGGCCAATATGGCGATGGAGCCGACAAGGCCGAATTGCTCGCCGATGATGGCGAAGATCATGTCGTTTTTCGCTTCGGGGACTCCATGTCCGACGGGGATTTTGCCGGCGCCGTTGCCAGTCGGGCCGCCGGAACCCATCGCGGTAAGAGCGCGCAATTGCTGGAAGCCGCTTTGGCGGAGAGTTTTGGGGTCGTTGCCGAGCAGGCCGGTGAGACGGGCGCGCTGATAGTTCTGGACGATGGCCGGAAGATGCCTGAAGAACGGCACGTTTTCATCGCCGCTGAGCCAGAGCAGGGGAATGAGAATCAACCCGAGGGCGACGACGGCCAGAAGGTGTTTCAATTTTGCCCCGGCGACGAATAAGAGGGCGAAAAGCGTCGGCACGAACAGGGCGGCAACGCCCAGATCGGGCTGTTTGAGGATGAGCACGGCGGGGATCAGGGCCAGCAGAAATGGAATGAGCAGGCCCGCCATGGTGCGGTAGTTGTCGCGATAGCGCAGGTACCGCGCGAGTACCAGGATGAAGGAAATCTTCATCAACTCGGAGGGCTCGAAACTGATTCCTCCCGGAAATGATATCCAGCAGCATGCGCCATGGCTGGAATGCACGCCCGGAAGGGAATGGCCGTGACTTTCGGCGAGGCCGCCCAGCAATGTGTAGCCGATGAGGACGAGGCTGAAAATATAGAGCGGCCACGCGTATCGCCCCAGGACGAGATAATTCACCGCCTGCATGGCGGCGAGCACGCCGACGGCGACGGCGAGAAAGACAAGTTGTTTGGGTCCATCGGCCGGGGAATCGACCCAGATGCTCATGACGCCGAGGACGGAAAGCACGGTGACGGCCAAGAGGACGGGCCAGTTGGCAGCGATCGCGAGCTGCTGCCAGAGGCGATTGATGCCGACTTGCTGGGAATTTTGTCTAGAGGCGATGGACATCCAATGGGGTAATGTACCGGATATTGGCGGGGTGCGCCGAATCTGTTGCGGCTATGTCTTTGGATGGGGTTTTGAAGAAAAAGATTTTTGATTCATCTTCTAATAACCGCAGATTGTTTTCACTATTCAAATGCGCATGCGGCTATCGCGGATTTGGCTTTGCCGGATCGGCGGATGAGCCACAGAACTTCGCCCGGCTTGGGGCGGGGAAACCGCGCCGGGAGATAGACGGTCACGATGGTCGGATCGCGTCCGGTGCCCACCACGCACAAAACGGTGTGCGACAGCGGAGCCAGGGCTGAATATCGGGTTTGGACAACCGTGTAGAGCGCGGCCTCGGCGTCGCGCCAAACGCCCAGCAGGCGACGCCTGAGCATCATCGCCGCGGCCACGGTGATCAGGACGGCGGGGATCACGACGGCGCCGGCGATGAGGCGGCGTCCGAGCGGCTCGGGCGCGCTCCGATCGGTCCATACGGATGTGTCGTTGGGATCGATGTGCAGCAGAACGGTTTCGCCGGTGGTCACAAAATCGTTGGAAGCAAGCGTGCCGTCAACGTTGATGGTCTGGCCATTCCAATCGAATTTCAAAGTGCAGGGCGATCCCGGCGGGCTTTTTTTGCCGACGCGCGCATCGCCGCCGACGGAGATCACCGTCGCGGTGACCGGAGCGCCGTTGGCGATGAGCCAGGCCTCGCTGCGGGATGCGATCACCTGCTCGGTAACGAACCATCCACCGATGCCGACAAGGGCGACGCTGGCCAGGATCCAGAATCGAACGATCGGGTCCGTCCAGCCTCGGCGCTGGGCGCTGGCGGTGAGCGGCCTGGGGGGCGGTGGTGGCGCGGGAGGGATGCCGACTGAAGCGGCGAAAACGGGCGGCGTCGCGCCGGCATAGGGTATCGTCGGCGGACGGCGCGGTGAATCCGGCTTTCGCGGCGGTGGGGTCAATCGGTCCTCACTTGATCGGTCCTCAATGGGCAGCCGAAAGGTACCCGTGCTTGACGCAGTCCACAAGCAGATCGTGGGCGATCGGTCCCGCGACGCGGCCGCCGGCCTCGCCGTATTCCACGAGAACGGCAAATGCGATCCGCGGATGGTCGGCGGGGGCGTAGCCAATGAACCAGGCGTGGGCCAGATGCGATTCCGGATGCCCGTCGGAGGTATTGGGCTGGCTGTACCATCCGTCGGTGCCGGGATCGCCAAAATGGACCAGGCGGATGCCGGTGGGGTTGCCGTTGGCGTCGTGATCGACCAGGGACATGAACCCGCCGGTCTGGGCCGATCCGGTTTTTCCGGCGATCTGGATGTTCGCGAGCGGATCCTGGTCCAGGGGCGGTTCGTCGGGACCCAAGTCGACATTCTGGGGAAGAATCATGAATCCGGAGCCGCCCTCGGTGCAGACCTGGCGCATTCCGGTTTGCACCGCGGTGAGGGCGGCGGGCGATAAATGCAGATCGACGCGATCGGGATCGGCAGATTGGGAAGAACGCGCGCCGATTCGGCCGGTCTGGTCGTCGGCGACCAGCCGGGGACGCATCCAAAGACCATTGCGCGCGAGCGTGGCGGCGACATTGGCCATCTGGATCGGCGTGGCCTGTACATACTGGTCCTCGCCAATGCCCATCGGATAGGCGTGGAGCTGTGCTTCGAGGGGCATCTGAGGGCTGGGTCGATAAAGAAGTCCCGGTTTTTCCTCGATTCCTATTCCAGTTCGGCGGCCCAGGCCGAACCGGTCATACCAGTCCGAAAGTTTGGCAATGCCCATCCTCAAGGCGATGGTTTCGAAAACGATGTTGCAACTGACGCGGATTCCATCGGTGATCGTGAGCATGTCGTCGGGGCCGATGCGGGTTGCCTCGTACGAATCGACGCGATGACTGACCTGATCGGGCCTGAGTCCCTTGGACAGGCAGGCTTCGTAAATCCAGCAATGCCCGTGCGGCTGCGGGTTGCCGTTGATATACAAAACGCCCTTGCACTGAATCTTGTCCGTGGGGGTCATTGTCCCATCGGTGATGGAAGCGCTGCCAACGATCGGTTTGACGGTGGAGCCGGGCACGACCGCCAATTCCGTCGCTCGATCGAACATCGGTCGATTCAATTCGTCCGCGGCGTATTCGGAATAATGGGCGTCCAAATCGTTCGGATCGAAACCGGGATTTGAAACCAGCGCGAGAACTTCGCCGGTGTCGACCTTGATGACGACGGCAGCGCCGTGCTGATTGAAACGAGCGGGATGAATGGCTCCATCGGTGTCCGTCTTTTGGGGGCGGGTTTTGACGAAATCGTTCTCGATGTCCTGCTGAAGAAGAACATCGATCGAGGTGGACACATTCCTCCCCGGCATGGCGTCGATTTTGTCCACGATGTCGTCGGTTCCGACGACGCTTTCGATTTTCCCGCGGGTGCCGCGCAGGGTGTTTTCGCAAAGGGCCTCGATCCCGGTGCGGCCGACCAGATCGGCGGGCCAGTATTTGCGCAATTCGCGAAATGTCGAAATGCCCCAGCGATCCAACGAGGCTTGCGGCCAGAGCCGCAGGGCCTGGGCGGACCAGCGGTCCTGAACCTGGGCATCAGTGAAATCGGCGTCCGCGGCAATTTCCTCCGGGCGGGCCGTGCCCAGATATCCCAGCACGTTGCAGGCGGCCCGGCCGAAGGGATACGCGCGAAATTTGCTCGGGACCAGGCTGAGAGAGAAAAACCGGTCCGTCTCCCGGGCCAGACGGGCCTGAATTTCGGGCGAGATGTTGTGCAGGATCATGTGCGGCGATGTTTCCTCGCCGACTTCCACCTCAAATTTGTCGAACGTGGTCTCATCGGGAGCGGAGTCGGAAAGGAATTCGCGATACCAGCCGGAAGAATTTTCGCGCTGGGACCGCTCGGCCGCGGGCTGGTAGTTCCGCCACCAGATATACCTTTTTCGCATCTCGACGCGCTGGACGATATCGGCGCGAATCTGTTCGATCTGCTCGGGGGATTGATTGCCGACGACCGCCAGTTCCCGCCACATCGCGGCGATGTCGTCGCGGAGACTATTGCATTCATCGGCGACCAGTGGTGAATCGGCGAAATGGGGGATCTGCGCGATCTGCCGCCCGAGCCGGTTTTTGAGATTCTGGATCGCGCGGTTTTGGAGCCAGTCGGGATCGGGTTCTTCGAGAATGGCGCGATAATCGACGCACGCATCGACGCATGGGGCATCCACCGCCAATTGGCGGCCGTTGCGGTCGAGGATCGCTCCGCGTTCCGTTTCGATGAACTCATCGCGCTTCATGAGTTCGGACGCCTGGTTTCGCCAATGATCATGCTGAAAGACCTGAATCTGGGCCGCGCGAATCGCCAGCCCCGCGGAAGCGACCAGAAGAACAATCAGGAGAACTTTAAGGCGACGCTCGAACATGAGGCCATCCGTGGCGGGGGCTGGAATGGGCGAAACGAAAATTGCCGATTGCCGATTTCCAATTGCCGATTGAAAGAAAAGGGCAACGTGCCTTCCCGAATTCCAATTGGCAATCGGCAATTGGCAATAGGACTACATTCTGCCGCGATTGGTTTGAAAGTGAAAGACCCCGCGGATTTTTTGCAGGCCGGCAAGGACGAACGGAGCGAGCACAGCCGAATAGACTGCGGAATAAAACAGGGGCGTGGCCGGCGGATGCAATCCCGGAGCGGGCGGGCGAATCCAGCCGTGCAGCGAGATAATGATCGCAATCAGGATTCCGGAAAAACCCGTGAGCATGAATTGCGTCAGCGGATGCCGGCGATTGACCGCCTGCTGAACCGAGACGATGAAGACCGCCGCGATGCCGTAGCTGAATGCGTACAGCCCCAGCGTTCCCTGGCCTGTCAGATCGTGCGACGCTCCGAGAATGAAGCAGCCGAGCAAGGCTGTTTCGCGCGGAGCGTTCATGGCAATGAACACCGCCGCCAGAAGAACGAAATCGGGCGAGGCGCTTTTCCATTCGATCGCCCGCGCCAATCCCGCGTCAAGCCCCAGGGCGATGTATGCGAGAATGAAAAAACTGAGCCATCGCATATCTCATCGCTGATGCGTCATGACCCAAACGTCGCTCAGATGCATGAGATTCTGTTCCGGCGCAAGCCGGATGTCGGCAAACAGGGTTTGCCGGGACAGCGCCTCAATCGAAGCGATTCGGCCAATGCGCACGCCCTGCAGATCGCGCGGCCAGGTGTCGTCGTTCAGGACGATCCAATCCCCGGGCTGAAGGCCGGCATGTTGCACGTCCTGGAGCGAGAGGTTGTCGATGACCATTTGCGTCTTGCCAAGGCCGGTGACGATCGCGGTCAAATCCTTGTTTTCGGTAGCGCCACTCGCCGCCGAATAGGAGACGAAATGTCCGGTGACGGTGAAGCCGGGGTCCGTAATGAGCCGCACCTGCGCCGCCATCGCACCTGCCCGGCTGATCCGGCCGATGAGCGCGATCACGGAGCCGGAGGACAGCACCGGCTCATCGACGTGAAGCGCGCTGATCCCGGAACCGGTGATGGTGATGCCATCGTGAACGCCGGTGTCGGCGGCGGTGACTTCAAACCGATCGCAGAATTCCTCAAATCCGCCGAGGCTCGCGCGCTCGCCGGCGCGCTGCTGGAGATGGTCGATCTCGGCCCTCATCGCTTGAATCTGCTGCTTGAGGGCCTGATTCTCCCGCTCGATGGCGCTCGTGTCGCGCGTGTCATCGACGGGCCGGGTCTCGAACCGCCCGCGGATGGCGTTGGCGATTTTGTAAGTGGGGCGGGAGATGGGTATCAGAAGGGCTTGGAGCGATGAGCCGTTCAGATCGGTCACGCGAGGCGGAAGCGCGAACGCGCTGAGAAGGCTCAGCATCATCAAGCCGAAAAATACCTGTTGGAATTTCACGCGGGACGAGCCCGCGGTGAAATCCGAAATTCGAAATTCGAATGACGAATCAAATTCGAAATTTGAATGACAAAACAAATGATCGAATCGATGGGTGAATTCATTTCGGGTTTCGCCATTCGAATTTGATTCTGCTCTGCTGAAATCCTGCTTGACAGATTACCGCGAAGACGCGAAGGACGCGAAGGGGGATGCTTCGTCTTCTTCGCGACCTTCGCGCCTTCGCGGTAATCTGTGCCCGAGGATATCAGCAGAGCAATTTGATTCGTCATTCGAATTTCGTCGCAGGTCCGCCCCGGAATCACGGATCCGCAAATACAGGGCTATTCCAACACGGAAGCGCCCGCCGTGGCCGTGGTGGCGAAAACGGTCGGCTGGCGGTCGAATCTGGCGGTGTAGGTTTTATGCAGATGCTCGGTGAGGGCTTCGAACGATCGCGGCTGGGACAGGGCGACGATCGACCCGCCAAATCCGCCGCCGGTCATTCTCGCGCCATAGACGCCTTTGACCTTCATTGCCTCTTCGACCAGGAAATCCAGCTCGACGCAGCTTACTTCGTAATCGTCGCGAAGGGAATTGTGACTCTTGGCCATTAGTTCGCCGACCTCCTCGTAACGCTGCAACAGGAGTTTCTGGGCCATCTCAATGACGCGCAGATCCTCGGTCACGACGTGTTTGCAGCGGCGATAGACGACTTCACTCATGCGATTCTTCGCGGCTTCCACCTGCTCGAGCGTTACATCGCGCAGCGCCTTGATCTGGGGATGATCGCGCTTGAGGACGGCCACGCCGTCTTCGCATTGTTTACGGCGGATGGCGTACTGGCTGTCGCCAAGATCGTGCTTGACCATGCTGTTCACGATGATGACGCGCAACTCCTTGGGATTCAGCGGCACGAATTGCTTGTTGAGGTCGCGGCAATCGAGCATCATCGCGTGTCCGGCCCTGGCGGCGGTGACAATCATCTGGTCCATGATCCCGCAGGGAACTCGGGGGTATTCGTGCTCGGCCTTCTGGCAGATGACGGCAAGGCGATTCGGTTCGATTTCCAGACCGGCCAGAAGAAGAAATGCCCGCGCGGCGGCGACTTCGATGGCGGCGCTGCTGGACAGGCCGCTGCCGACCGGCAGGGAATTGCAGATCAGAGCCTCCATTCCGGAGAGGGGGATGCCGGCCATGATCAGTTCGGCGGCAACTCCGCGGACATAGTTGCCCCACGCGGGTTTGCCGCGCTCGATTTTCTTCTGAAGCGAGAACTCCACAAATTCGCTCGGGTAGACGGTGGAGGCGATTTTTACGATGTCGTCGGCGCGGCCGCGGCAGACGACTCTGACCTCCGGCTCGATGGCCATGGGGAAGACGAATCCATCGTTGTAATCGGTATGTTCGCCGATGAGATTGACCCGTCCGGGGGCGCGGACGGCCCGAAGTTTGGTTCCGGGTCCGAAAAGCTGCGTAAAGCGGCTTTTGAGTTGTTCGAGGTCTTCCTGCATATTCACGGGACTCTAGAATCATTGGCAAAA
>Ga0302326_10028499_pt1 | contig 11234 bp, 13 predicted proteins | sample Palsa_T0_3_FD_202264 | JGI IMG/M metagenome (GOLD analysis project Ga0302326, IMG submission 202264) | Peat permafrost microbial communities from Stordalen Mire near Abisko, Sweden - Palsa_T0_3 | ecosystem: Environmental > Terrestrial > Soil > Palsa > Peat permafrost | place: Sweden: Abisko...
GCCGAGACCGCGGAGTTTTTCTCATTCGGAACAAACGACCTGACGCAAACCGCATTCGGCATCAGCCGCGATGACGCGGCGAGCTTCCTCAATATCTACACCGCGCGCGGCATCTTGCCGTCCGATCCGTTCGTCTCGATCGACCGCGAGGGTGTCGGCGAGCTCATTCGCATCGCCACCGAGCGCGGGCGCAAGGTGCGCAAAAATCTCAAGCTCGGCATTTGCGGCGAGCATGGCGGCGATCCTGCTTCCGTCGCGTTCTGCGACGAGGTCGGACTCGATTATGTGTCGTGTTCGCCGTTCCGCGTGCCGATCGCGCGGCTCGCGGCGGCGCAGGCGGCGCTTGGCAAGCGCGGCGGCGGCGAGGCGTAAGGCGTTTTAGCTTTTTCCGCTCATTCCCGCGAAGGCGGGAATCCAGCTGAGCCGCATGCGCGTCAACTATTTTTCGCTGGGTCCCCGCTTTCGCTGGGATGAGCGGACAGAGTTCCGCTTCATCAGTGCGCGCGCGAAGTTCCGTCGCTCGCGTGGGATCGTGGTTAATCAACTCCAAATTTTGTGAGCAAGCAGCCGTGTTGCGCGGAACTTTGCGCATGACTCAGCAACCAAGATCGTTGAGTCGTACGCGGATTCGCAACGTGTGACGCGCGATTAACGCCTTCGCAACGTTAACCCGACAATAGTTGAAACTGTCGCATTCGCGGCACTCCGGTAGTGTTTGCATAACAAGTACGCGTTGCGTCAGGCGTTGGGGTCAGGGGTAATGGTTGCGTCGCGTGTCCGGGCGGTGAGTGCTTCGGCATCGCCCTTCTGGTTCGGTGCATTTTTCTTCGCGCTGATGCCGACCTCGGTCGGGTACCAGGATCTCGCGGCGCTGTTGTCGCAGCAGCCGTCATTCGCCCAGCATGTGCGCGATCATCTTATCGCATCGCCGTTCGGCACCATCGAGCGCGCGACTTTCAGCTACGGCCGTCCGATCGGCACGTCGATGCCCGAGCCGCTCGGCTATCAGACCGTCAATTTCGATCCGAGCTCGCTTGATCGCTCAAGCTTTCAGGTCGACGCGCCGCTGAACGCGCCTGGACCCGAGCTCGAATATCCGACCGTCAATCGCGCGCGCAAAGGCGATCGTTTGCCGATGGCCGCGCCTGTGCCCGAGCCGTTACCGCAACTTCAGCCGATCAATGCGGTGCCGGTGGTGAATCCGGTGTTGTCACCGTCTCCAGCGCCCGCACCGAAATTGCGGCTCAAAAGCACCGAGCTCGATAGCGTACCGCCAATCGCGCAGCCGGCGGAATTGCCGCCGTCAGCGCCGGTGCTGCAACTCGACGCGCAACGGAGCGGCGTTGATTCCATGCTGGCAGCGAAATCGAACGCGACGGCTGCCTCGATTGCCGACGACGATTTCGCGCTGCTCGACAAGCCGCCGGAAATTCCGCCGGCGAACGAAATGTATCCGTCGGACGGGCAGGGCTCCCCGTTCGCGACCATGTCGTTCCTCGATAGCGATTCTGAAGCCAGCAGCGCCCAGACTTATTTCGGCGTCGGTTCGATGGGACCGTCGGATGGATTGCAGCGCTGGGCGCCCGGCAGCGAGCCGACAATGGTGTCGCCGGCCGATGCGGGTATCAAGCTGTCGGCGCTCGAGAGCGGCGACACACAAGCTGACGAGGGCGGCGAGACGATCGCCAATAAAAACGACTCCGAACTGTCGCGTACGCCGGCGCAGCGTCTTGGCCTGCTCGGCAAGCCGCGGCTGCAAGCCGAGAAGTGCCTTGCCGACGCGGTCTATTTCGAAGCGCGCGGCGAGCCGGAAAAAGGCCAAGAGGCGGTGGCGCAGGTGGTGATGAACCGCGTGTTCTCCGGCTTCTATCCGAACAATGTCTGCGGCGTGGTCTATCAAAACGCCGAGCGGCATCTCGCCTGCCAGTTCACCTTCGCCTGCGAAGGCAAGGACCTCAACAAGATCGAGGAGCCTGACATGTGGGAGCAGGCCAAGCGCATCGCCAAGGAGACGCTAGACGGGAAGATCTGGCTGACCGAAGTCGGTCATGCCACGCACTATCATGCTTATTGGGTGCATCCGAGCTGGGTGCACGAGATGACGCGGCTCTACCAGCTCGGCGTCCACACCTTCTACCGGCCACGGAACTGGGGCGACGGTATCGACGATTGGGGCCCGACCGCGCTCAAGGCGGAAACCTTGCGGCCGGACCCGGAGGCGCTTGCGGAAACTCCGATCCCGCAGCCGAAGACCGGCGATGGGGTCATGAAGCCAACCGCTTCCGCAACGAGCGGATCGAGTACGAAGCTCTGAGCGGATATGCTAACGTCCCTGTGCCGCGCAATTCACAAGCGGCGACAGGGAGGTTGCCATGAAAATCTCAGTCAGAGCCGCCGTGGCGCTCACGCTGGCCGCCGGCCTGCTCGCCGCGCTCGCGCAAAGCGCGTCAGCGGCCACCGCCAAGCACCACAAGCATTCCCCGCAGCCGAAAGTTGAATATTTGCGGGCGGCGGGTTCGCCGAAATAGCGCTGACGACTGGCCTCGATGAGTCACATCTCGATATCGAGACCGACGTCGAGATTTTGCACTGAGTGGGTCAGCGCGCCGGACGACAGATAATCGACGCCGGTCGCGGCGATGGCCGCGGCGCTGTCGAGCGTGATGCCGCCAGACGCTTCGATCACAAGCCGGCCCGCGACCATGGCGACCGCTTTGCGCATCGCATCCGGATCGAAGTTGTCGATCAGCACGACGTCGGCCAGGCCGACATCGAGCACTTCCGCAAGCTGATCGAGCGAGTCGACCTCGATCTCGATCTTCACCAGATGACCGATGCAGGCCTTGGCGCGGGTGAGCACGGCGCGGATGCCGCCGGCGACCGCGATATGGTTGTCCTTGATCAGCACCGCGTCATCGAGCCCGAAGCGGTGGTTGAAGCCACCGCCGCAACGCACGGCGTATTTTTCCAGCGCCCGCAATCCCGGTGTGGTCTTGCGAGTGCAAATCACGCGCGCCTTGGTATGGGCAATGCGTTTGACGAACTCTGCCGTTGCCGTGGCAATGCCGGAGAGGTGGCCGAGGAAATTAAGCGCGGTACGCTCCGACGACAGGATCGCGCGCGCGTTACCGGAAATCGTCATCAACTTGGTGCCAGGCTTGACCGCAACACCATCGCGGCCGTGCGGCTCGATCTTGGTCTCAGGCGACAGCCGCCTGAACGCGGCATCGACGAGAGGCAGGCCGGAGATCACGCCGGCTTTGCGCGCGACGACGACCGCACGGCCGGGCGTGTCTTCCGGAACCGTCGCGATCGAGGTGATGTCGCCGGCGCGGCCGAGGTCCTCCTCCAGCGCGCGGTTGACCGCGGCTTCGATTTCAAGCGGCGAGATAAAGGCGTCCGGACGGAGCAGTGATGTGGCAATCGACATTGGCAAGGCCCTCGGCACGCAAAATCCATAACCAGCACAGGGCGATAAGGCAAACCCATGCGGCAAGGCCCGGACCTGCCATGCAACCGGCAGGGAATAGTGTTTTCGTTTGGGTGTTTAGCTCCCAACCTCTATATTGCGCGACTTTCGGAATTCAGGCGGTACCGGGGCGACAATGACCGCGATCAATAGTGAACTCACTCCCGCGCAATCGACGATGGCGGGCTGGCGCACACCGGCTCTCGTCATTGGCTTTGGCTGTGTCATCACGCTGATCGCGTTCGGTCCGCGTTCGACGCTCGGGTTTTTTCTCACCCCGATGTCGAGCGCCAACCACTGGGGCCGCGACGTTTTCGCATTGGCGCTCGGGCTGCAAAATCTGTTGTGGGGCATCGGGCAGCCGCTCGCCGGTATGATCGCCGACCGCTTCGGCATCATCAGGGTCATTTGCGGCGGCGCGTTGCTGTACGCTGCAGGTCTGGTGTTGATGTCACACGCGACCAGCGCGCCGCTGCTGGACGCATCGGCCGGCGTGTTGATTGGCTTCGGCCTTGCCGGCTCGTCGTTCCCCATTGTGCTCGCGGCGTTCGGCAAAATCCTGCCAAAGGAATACCGCTCGATTGCGTTCGGTTTTGGTACCGCCGCGGGATCGTTCGGCCAATTTCTTTATTCGCCGATCGCCGTGCTGCTGATGGATACGTTTGGCTGGCAACAAACGCTGATGATCTTTGCCGTCACCATGCTGGCCGTATTGCCGCTGTCGTTTGCGATGGCGACGCCGAAAATGGCTTCGGCCGGCGACGCAGCGTCGTCGCAATCGCTCGGGCAGGCGTTCCGTGAAGCGTTTGCCTATCGTTCCTTCATCCTGCTGGTGCTCGGTTACTTCACCTGCGGCTTCCAGCTTCAATTCATCACCGTGCACATGCCGTCGTATCTGGTCGATCGTGGGCTCTCAGCGCAGGTCGGTGGCTGGACCATCGCGACCATCGGATTGTTCAATATTTTCGGATCGGTGACGGCTGGGTGGTTGGGTGACCGCATGCCGAAGCGCTATCTGCTCTCGTTCATTTACTTTGCCCGCGCGGCGGCAATCCTCGCCTTCATCTCGTTTCCGATCACGCCGGTCAGCTGCCTGATCTTCGCCGCCGTGATGGGCCTGATGTGGCTGTCCACGGTGCCGCCGACCAACGGTATCATCGCGCTGATGTTCGGCACGCGCTGGCTGGCAACACTCTCGGGCTTCGCATTTTTCAGCCACCAGGTCGGCGGTTTCCTCGGCGTTTGGCTCGGCGGTCTCGTGTTCGACCGCACCGGCTCATACAACGCGGTGTGGTATCTCGCGATCCTGTTCGGCATGCTCTCGGGGCTAATCAACATTCCGATCGTCGAGAAGCCGGTGGCGCGGATGGCTGCCGTTCCGGCGTAAACACCTTCGTTCCTTGAACGCGAATGGCCGGCTATGACAAAATGCAGCGGGAGAAAACCGTATGGCAATGTTCAAGGCAATCGTCATCGACAAGGCGGAAGGCGGCCAGACCGTCAAACTGACGGACTTCGACGAGAAGGACTTGATGGATGGCGATGTCACCGTTCGCGTCGAATATTCCACCGTCAACTACAAGGACGGGCTTGCGGTAACCGGTAAGGCGCCGGTGGTGCGCCGCTTTCCGATGATTGCCGGCGTCGATTTCGCCGGCACCGTTGAAACCTCTTCTCATTCCGCGTGGAAGCCGGGCGACAAGGTCATCCTCAACGGCTGGGGCCTTGGCGAAACCCATCTCGGCGCCTACGCGCAGAAAGCACGCGTCAAAGGCGACTGGCTGGTGCGGCTCCCCTCGAGTATCAGCGCGCACGACGCCATGGCGATCGGCACGGCAGGCTATACCGCGATGCTCTCGGTGATGGCGCTCGAGCGCGCCGGCATCACGCCGCAACGCGGACCGATCGTGGTCACCGGAGCGGCCGGCGGTGTCGGTTCGGTAGCGGTCGCGATCCTCGCCAAGCTTGGCTACGCCGTGATCGCTTCAACGGGCCGTACCGCCGAGGCCGATTATCTCAAGGGTCTCGGCGCAACGGAGATCATCGACCGCAAGGAATTGAGTGGCCCGGGGCGGCCCTTGGCCAAGGAGCGATGGGTCGGCGGCATCGATGCGGTCGGCTCGACCACGCTCGCCAATGTGCTGTCCATGACCCGTTATGGTGGCGCTGTTGCTGCCTGCGGGCTCGCCGGTGGTATGGATTTGCCGTCATCGGTTGCCCCCTTCATCCTGCGCGGCGTTTCACTCCTCGGAATCGACTCGGTGATGTGTCCGCTCCCGCTGCGGCAGGAAGCCTGGCGGCGGCTGGAAACCGATTTGCCGCGCCAGAAAATTGCGGCGATGACCAGCGAAATCGGCCTTGGCGACGTAATTGAGGCGGGAAAACGCATCGTCGAAGGTCAGGTCCGCGGGCGAATTGTGGTAAAGATCGATTAACCAGGCGCACAATGTGGTCACATCCGCGGGTGACTATCGAGGCCGGTATGGTAAGGAGACGGTTAAGAAGTTTTGTTAACTTCGCTCTTGTCTGGAGTGTTCGATGTTGTTGCGTGCAGCTGCTGTCATCAGTGCTTTCGCTGTGAGCGTTGGTTTTGCGCATGCTGAGGAGCTTACGCCCGAGCAGGCGCGTGCCTTTATCGTCGGCAAACTGTTCTCCTATACCTGCTTTGACGGCACGGTCGGCATGGGCCGGATTTTCGGTGATGGCTCCGTTGTCGGAACCATACGTCCGAGTGGCCAAGGTCCGATCCGCTTCGCTGCATTACCGGCTGGCACGATCAAAGTCAGCAGCACGGCGGTCTGCGCGCATCTCAATGGGATGATGTTCGAACCGTGCTTCCGCGTACAGAAAACTGACATGCGCAGCTTCCGTGGCTCGCTGGCTGCACTGTCATTCGCTTACTGCGATTTTACCCAGCATAATCCGCGCACCCAACTAACCAGCAACGATCCAGTGATGCACGAGATGGCTGCGGCAGCGGCTGTGCCGCGTGCTTCGGTGACGCCGCGCGCGCCGGTAACGCCTGTTACCACCGCGCCCGCAACACCGATCGCAACATCGTCAGTCGCTACAATGCCGGATAGATCGCCTATCGCTGCAACGCCGGTAAGTACGTCGCTGCGGCCGGCAATCCAAGAATAAGGCCTGGATTTTTAGCCGGAGCATGATCTTTCGGAAAACCGGAAGTCCACCCTCGGATCAAGGGCAAGCTTTTCCGGATCATGCTCTAAAGGTCGAGCCGAAACGGCGCGGCTTCTCCGTCAATCATAATTCCACGGCCGATATTTTCGACAGCCGCGATCATTCGTCCATTGCGGCCGAGCAATCGGTCGGCGAGCGAAACAATCCGCATATTGGGCGTAGCGGTCGGCGATGCGCGCCGCAACGCCTGCGCGATGTCCGCCTCATCGCGCTGCGGACTGAGTGCGCAGACCGATGCATAAGCGCTCGCGGTAGACCGGCTGATCCCCATAAAGCAGTGCACCACCAGCGGCGTGCGGCGATCCCAGGCGCGCACGAAGCGGAACAGGTCGGCAACCTGCTCCTCGCCGGGCAGGATATGGCCGTCGAGCGGTGTCGAAATGTCGTGCAACCGCAGCCATAAGTGATTTTCCGCTGTGACCTGCGCCGGACGAATCAGATTGGCATCGTCGCCGATCAGCGACACGATGTGGCGCGCGCCGGTGCCGTCGACGGTCTCATGCAGGCGGGCAAGCGAGCAGACGTGAATCATTGATTATCCTGTCATCCCACGATGACGAATAATGAATCGTACCGCGAGCACAAGAGTTCCGGTTAGTCAGCGGCGAGTTTTTTGATCCGGTCGAGATACCGCGCCTGCGCGGTTTCGGCAGGCCATGGTTTTAGATAATCCCGCTCAAGCGTTGCGGATACTGTCGGCGGCCGGCCGAAGAACCGGCGCGCTTCGGCAGCCTCGAAACCCGCGAGCCGGGTCGCTTCGAGAAAGGCCGCGCCATGATCGGCAGCTTTGATAATGGTAGCGAGTTCCGCGGTATTCGATGGTGGAAGGCCGAAGCGGCGATGGATCGCGCTGAGTAGCCGCCGCTCGATCGACTTGTAATCGCCGCCGATCACCGCCTTGAACGGCGAGATCATGTCGCCGATGACGTATTCGGGGGCGTCGTGGAGCAGCACGGCAAGGCGGCCGCTGCGGTCGAGCCGCGGCGCGCGTAACCGGGCCAAGGCTTCGACCAGCAGGCAATGCTGGGCGACGGAAAAAATATGCGAGCCATTGGTCTGGCCGTTCCAGCGCGCGACTCTCGCCAAGCCATGGGCGATATCTTCGATCTCGATGTCGAGAGGCGAGGGATCGAGCAGGTCGAGCCTGCGGCCTGACAGCATGCGCTGCCAGGCGCGCGGCGCGTCACCGTTGCGCGCCGGCGGCTTGAGCCTCTTCAGGTCGATTGGCGATTCACTTGGCAATTTTTTGCACGGCCTTGTGGCGGTGGCAGGTCACGATGTGATCGTTGACCATGCCGACGGCCTGCATGAAGGCGTAGACGATGGTCGGCCCGCAAAATTTGAAGCCGCGTTGCGCGAGCTCCTTGGACATCGCCCGCGAGGTTGCGGTTTCCGCCGGAACCTGGCGTGTGGTCTTGAAATTATTGACCTTGGGTTTGCCGTCGACAAAGTCCCACAACAATTTGGAAAAGCCCGGCCCCTTCTCCATGACATCGAGCCAGCCGCGCGCCGAAGCCACCGTGCCTTCGATCTTGGCGCGGTTGCGCACGATGCCGGCGTCGCCCATCAGCTTTTCGATCTTGGCCGGCCGGTAGCGCGCGATCTTCTGGGGCACAAATCCGTCAAACGCCCGGCGAAAATTATCCCGTTTGCGCAGAATAGTGATCCACGACAGTCCGGCCTGAAAGCCGTCGAGGATGAGCTTCTCATAGAGCGCGCGGTCGTCATACTCCGGCACGCCCCACTCCTTGTCATGATAGGAAACGTAAAGCGGATCGTCTTTGGGCCAGGAACAGCGTATCAAGCCGTCAGCGTGAACAGGTGCTTTCATCTAGCGGCCTCCGCTTCACCGGGGAAGGCAAAGCGCGCCCATTCCGGTTTGATGACATGGATCGCAACGCCACTCGCGGAAAGCTGTTCGCCGCGCGACATTGCCTCCGATACGCGATCGAGCCGAAGCAGCGCCACGGCGCGCCCGTCCGCGGCAGAGCCTATCGTGCCGATTTGACGATCGCCGGCCGTCACCGCCGCGCCCGCTTGCGGCGCCGCGCCGTCATAGCGAACCGGCACCGCGCGGGTACGGGCGGTGCCGCGATGCTCCATGCGCGACACCACCTCCTGGCCGATGTAGCAGCCTTTCTTGAAATCGACGCCGCCGAGCTGGTCCATGTCGCTCTCGTGCGGAAAGGCATCGCCGTAGCTGAAATCAATGCCGCCCTGGGGCACGCCAAGCGCGATGCGATGCGTCTCGTATTGACTGGCATCGACGAATTCCGCGCCCAATTCCGCCGCGGCCGCTTGCGCAAGATGCGGGGGCAGTATCGCGCGCACGCCGAGCGTCGGCAGACGCGGGTCGGCATAAGTCAAACCCTGTTTGGGAATTCCGCCGCCGTCCCATACAGCGAGCACGCCGAGAACCTCGGAAAGATCCTCGATCAGGACCTTGGCGCGCAACTTGTAAAGATTGAACTTGCCGACAAGCGCAGCGCTTACCGCGCGCGGGACATCCAGAAAGAACCCGCCGCCATCCTTCGCCGGCGCTTCAGTGACGATGAAATCAGCGACGATCTTGCCTTGCGGGGTCAGTAGCGCGCAGAAGCGCGCGGAGCCTGGCGCGAGACCGAGGATGTCTGCCGTCACCAACCCATGCAGAAAGTTGCGCGCGTCGGCGCCGACGACTTTGAGGACGCCACGATCGGGTAGCAGGGCCGCTTTCATGCTGGAATCTTCCACAGAAGCCGTGCAACCTACGGCACCGGCAAATGCCCCTCAAGTGCGCTATTTCTAGCTAAGGGCCGGATTTTCTTCGTTTTCACAACAAAAAAATTCGAATCCCACGCTGCTCGGTGATCCAGTCGCCGTTGGCGGTCGTTTCCTTAGTGCAGGGTGTAGTTGGAACGCGGAGGTTCCAGCTCTGGCTTGGCAATCCGCAAGCCACGCGTTCATGGGGGTGAGCGCATGACCGACGAGCTGCTTTCCTTGTGCGTGGTCGTGGTGTCGCCCTCACCGGACTGCTGCCGGCTTTTGCGTCAGGCAGCGGTCGAGGTGTCGACGCCGATTGAAGTGGTCGAAGCCGAAAATGCCGCGGCGGCGTGTCGGGCGTTAGGCAGTGCCGACTACGTCTATCTCGATGCGAGCCTGCCGAGTGCCGATTGTTTTCAGGTGATTTCAGGCGGCCGCGCAGCGGCCAAACCGCCGTTCACCCTGATGCTCACGGCGACAGGAACCGCCAATGCACCGCTGACGACCGACGCTGTCGCCATAAAACCGGTCAGCCTTGATGAAGCCAAGCATCTCTTCGAACGCTCGATCCACATTCGCCTGCCGAGCCGCGTATTGATCGTCGATGATTCATCGACGATGCGCAGCATCGTACGAAAGATTCTCTCGGCGACACGTTTCCCGTTCGAGGTCAGTGAAGCTGACGAGGGCTAGGCGGCGATCAAGCGCGTCTCCGAAGCCGAGTTCGATATCGTCTTTTTGGACTACCACATGCCCGGCTTCAGCGGTCTTGAGACGCTTTCAGCGTTCAAGCGGGAAGGGCGGCGCATAACCGTTGTTGTCATGACCTCGGCACCGGATCAGGCTATTTCCCAGCAAGTACGCGAAGAAGGCGCGGCTTTTCTGAAAAAGCCTTTTTACCCCGCCGATATCGAAGCGGTGCTGGCACAGCATTATGGATTGACGGCGCTCAATCCCAAGCGTGCGTGAAATTTTCCGGTTCGGCTTAAGTGGCTATTGCCGCGAGATTTGTACCGAGAACTCGCCATTGCGAATGCGCTTACCGAGATTATCGGCATAGCGCGCAGCGGCTTCTTCGCCGTACGTTGCGGTCAGCTCGGCAAGCGCCAGGAACAGCGCGGTCTGCGCCAGGCAGTCGCCGTCGATGCCGTCGTGCATCGCTTCGATCCACGCGTCATGCAGATAGCTCAGCGCGCGCTTTTTCTGCTCGTGATCCGGTAAAGGTTCGCGCGCAATCAGATTTGGTGTCGCCGTCGTCATTTTGATTTTTTCACGCCCCAGCACGGCGTCCCTGGTCCCTGTCCGCAGCCAAACTAGCATGCGGGGATTGCGCGCCAAGATCGAACCTTTAGGCAGGGTTAATGCGTAAAGCTTCCGTATTTACGAATTAATTGGCGTATCGGGCGGTGACTTCGCGGGCGAGGCTGGCGCCTTCTTCGAGGTAGCGGCGAATGGCGACCGTAGCTGCCGGTGTGCAGCTGCGATAGCTTTGCTGAAAGCTGCGATAGCCTCGATTGAAGCTTGCGATCATCTGATCGTGACGGTCGCCGATCGGCGCTTCGGCGTCGATCAGGGCCTGCGCCTCGTTGCGCCACTTCTGACCTTCGTTGGTGCCGCAGATTCCGCGCAGGAAGTGAAGAGCGCCGAGAATTTCCGAAAGCCGCTGCAAGTCGTGGTCGTAAGGCGCAGGCCCGGTCTGCACCGGGGGCGCGATCGGAGTTTGGGCCTGCGGTTGAGCGGACGACTGGCCCGGCTGCTGGGGTCTGGGCTGCACCGGGGCCGGTTGCGGCCGCGGCTGCGCTTGCGGTGGCGCGCTCGGTGT
>Ga0302326_10028500_pt1 | contig 11234 bp, 13 predicted proteins | sample Palsa_T0_3_FD_202264 | JGI IMG/M metagenome (GOLD analysis project Ga0302326, IMG submission 202264) | Peat permafrost microbial communities from Stordalen Mire near Abisko, Sweden - Palsa_T0_3 | ecosystem: Environmental > Terrestrial > Soil > Palsa > Peat permafrost | place: Sweden: Abisko...
CGAAGACGATGAACCCGAAGTCGCCAACGTCCGCGACACGCCGTCGTGGCACCCCGGTCGGTCCGCTAAACACCGGGTCGTACGGGTCGTCGCAGATCCTGGCCAGCAGCGTCACGAGCATGTCAAAATCGTGCTCCGGAAGGCCGTGCATCTGCCGGAGCGCGCCGGACTCCAGGTACGGCCGGTACTTCACGCTGGAGGACGGCGCAGGCGGATGTAATCCTCGAGGAGCATCCCGCCGCCGGTCCCGGTCAGCGCTGCTTCCTGCGCCTCGTAGAAGCCGGGCCGGCTTGTGGCGATCACCATCCCGCTCCAGAGCCGCAAGACCCGCCGCAGCTGCCCCCACCCGGCAGGATCTCGCGCACCATCCAGGGCTTCCCGGTAGGCGGCGAGGAAGTTCGTACGCTCCCGGTCAGGCAGTTCCCTGAGGATTCGCTGCGGATCCAGCGGGTCCTCGTGATGCTCAGCGGGCTGGGCGCTCATGGCGTCATAGTACGGTTCGGCGCTGTACGGATGCCAGCGCCGCGCCCAGCGCTATCGGCCGCCAGCCTCGATTCTCGTCATGAAACACGGCCCCGGGTCTCTCGACGGTTCAGGTCCCCCGGGCATCCGGACATTAGCGTCGCTAACAAGATCACGGGGAGCCAAACGGGGAGCCAACGACCGCGGGCATGGGGCCGCGCCAGGCCATATCCGGCCATTGCGACTACAGCCAAACAGCACGTCAGGCGATACCCTGCACCTCCTGGCCACACTTTGAAAGTGTCTCCTAAGCAGTAGGTCCCGCGTTCGAGTCGCGGTCGGGGCGTAAATAAATGCTTTTGGAACCTAATATTCGAAACTATGACCGTTCTATTGATGTACTGCTCGCAGGCAGTCGCTCGCAGGTAAGGTATCGCTCTACGTCCGCGCGACCGGGTATTGATACTCGCCTGCGCGGGCCCCTACCAGATCTCCCGTGGGTAGGGCGGGCACGATTTCACACTGGCAAGTGTCCGGTCCCGGCTCAGGGCCGATCCACGATCCGCGAAGGCATGGCGTGCGGATCATCAGCCTCCGCGCACGGCTCAGATCGTTCCTCGTAGGCCGGCTGCTTCTCAGTCAGGTCCGGTCAGGCGGCCCGGTCCAGCGGCGTGCCTTGGGCGGCGGCGGCCTCGCCAACCCTGGCGGGCCCGCGTAGCACGTATGCGACGCCGACCGCGATGACGGCGCCGGCTACCGGGCCGATCAGGTAGACCCACCAGGTGGACAGGTTCCCGATGGCCACGTCGGGGCCGAAGCTGCGGGCCGGGTTCATGGAGGCACCCTCGTACGGGCCGCCCATGGTGCCCCAGGCCAGGATGTAGGCGCCGACGGCCAGCGGGATGAACGGCCCGTTCAGCTTGGGCCCGTTGGCCATGTTGAGGATCATCAGCACCAGGCCGAAGGTGATGATCGCCTCGAACGCGGCGGCCTGCCAGGACTGGCCGGGCTTGGGCATGGTGGCGGCGAGGTGCCCGGCCGGCCCGAAGAACGCGCGGGCCAGCAGGGACCCGCAGATGGCCGCCGCGAACTGGACCACCCAGTAGGCGCCAGCCATGATCCAGCCCATGTCCTTGCGCAGCGCGAAGGCCAGCGTGGTGGCCGGGTTGAAGTGCGCCGAGATGTCGCCAAGGAAGTACACCGCGACGACCAGCCACAGCGCCGAGACCAGCGACAAGACCAGCACGACCTGCCAGGGCTGCAGGCCGTGGCCGCCGTAGCGGGCCAGGATGGCCGCGCCGCCGGACAGCACGAACGTCAGCCCGGCCATGCCAATGAACTCAGATAGCAGCCGCCGCAGCCGGTGATCGGGGTTGGTCCAGTCGGCGTAGCCGCGGGTGCCGCCGACCGAGGCGATCAGGGCCGCCTTGCCGACCAGCATCTCGCGGTCGGCCATCTGCTGGTCGTTCACCGGGTGCATGTCAGGAGCCTTGCGGAGCCGGGTCGTCGGCGGTGCCGGGGCGGGTGAGGTTTATCGGGATGACGATCTTGTCGTACAGCTCCTCGGACACGCCCTTGGCCAGGGCCGCCTCCTTGAGGGTTAGGTCGTGGTCGATGGCGTAGTAGGAGATGGCCGCGGCCTTGTCGTACCCGATGACGGGGGACAGTGCGGTGACCATCATGACCGACCGGTCGATGTTGTCCTTTAGCTTGGCGGCGTTGAGCTTGGTGCCCTCGACCATGAACTCGCGGAAGTGATCGCACATGTCGGCCATGATCAGCGCGGAGTGCAGGTAGTTGTCGATCAGGATGGGCCGGAACGCGTTCAGCTCGAAGTTGCCCTCGTTGCCGCCCATGGTCACCGCCACATCGGAGGCGATGACCTGGATCGCCACCATCAGCATGGCCTCGGCCTGGGTCGGGTTGACCTTCCCTGGCATAATCGAGGACCCGGGCTCGTTGGCGGGGAAGATCAGCTCGCCGATCCCGGTGCGGGGGCCGGAGCCGAGCCAGCGCAGGTCGTTGGCGATCTTGAACAGGGTCACGGCGGCGGCCTTGAGGCCGGCGTGGGCGCGGACCATCCGGTCCAAGGTGCCCTGGGCGGTGAACTTGTTGACTGCGGTGACGAACGGGAACCCGGTCATCTGGGCCAGCTGTTCCGCGACCTCGTCGCCGAACCCAGCCGGGGCGTTGAGCCCGGTCCCGACCGCGGTGCCGCCCACGGCCAGTTGGAGCAGCCCGGCGGTGGCGTGCTCGACTTCCGCGATCGCGTCGTCCAGGGCGCCGGCGTACCCGGACCACTCCTGCCCGACGGTGAGCGGCACCGCGTCCTCCAGATGGGTGCGGCCGATCTTGACCACGCCGGCCCACTCCTTCGCCTTGGCGTCGATGGCGTCGCGGAGCCGCTTGAGCGCGGGGATCGTCTTGGTGGTGGCCATCGTGTACGCGGCGATGTGCATCGCGGTCGGGAACGTGTCGTTGGAGGACTGGCCCATGTTGACGTGGTCGTTGGGGTGGATGGGTTCCTGGGAGCCCATCGTGCCGCCGACGAGCTGGATGCACCGGTTGGAGACGACCTCGTTGACGTTCATGTTCGACTGCGTGCCGGAGCCGGTCTGGAACACGTACAGCGGGAACTCGCTGTCCAGCGCGCCGCTGATCACCTCATCACAGACCCGCTCGATCAGCTGCCCCTTCCAGGCCGGCAGCCGCCCGGCCGCGGTGTTCACGATCGCCGCGGCCTTCTTCACGTACCCGTATGCGTGGTACACCTCTTTGGGCATCCGGTCGTGGCCGATGTTGAAGTGCTCGAGGCTGCGCTGGGTCTGGGCGCCCCAGTAATGGTTCGCGGGCACCTCGACGTCGCCGAGGCTGTCGAATTCTTTGCGCGTCCCGCGGGCGTCCAGGCCGATGGGGAGGTTAAGGATTTTCGGTTCTTCGTCATGCGCGGTGGTCATGGCTGTTGTCTCCTAACGGCACGAAACCGAATCGGGGCAGGTCGGCTGCCATATCGCGTCCTGGACGGCCTGCACCAGGTCATCGGGCTTCCTTAGTTTCGGAGGAAGGCCAGCAGGTCGGCGTTGAGGGTGTCCTTGCAGGCGGTGGTGTTGGCCAGGCCGTGCGGGGCGCCTGGGTAGATCTTCAAGGTCGCGTCCTTGCCGATCTGAACGGACAGGCGGCCGGAGTCGTCGAGGGGAACGATCTGGTCGTCGTGCCCCTCGACGATCAGCACGGGATTGCCGTCCGGGTCGGCGATGGTAGCGATGCGTTCACCCCATGGCATGTCGGCCGGGCCTTTCAGGACTTTTACTGCCTCGGCGCGCAACCGCGCTACCACTTTGTCCACATCATCGAGATAGAGGTACATCTCAAACCTCGGCCCGTCTCCCAGCCCGAGACCGTACTGCTGGCGTGGCCATTCTGCGGCGGTCACTGCCAGCTCCGAGCTGCCCCGCCGCAACCCCACGTAGCCCGGTTCGCCGTCGGAGGGCAGCTGGTAGAAACGGGTGAAGCCGAGGCGCTGGCGTAGATCACCGGGAAAGCGCGCGTAGCCACGTTCCCAGGCTAATGCTTGTGACCATACGCCGCGCCTGGGGAAGCAGGGCTGCCCCGGACAGCAGGCGCCTCCGGAACGCCCGGGCGAGTGTCAGAAGCGGCATGCTGACGGGCAGGCGGGAGACCCCCTCCCGAGGCCTGCGGCCGAGATCCACGCAGTCCGCGCCGCATCCGGACTTCCTATTCGCATGAGGACATTCACGCCGAGCGCAAGCGATGCGTAAACACACGGTCTGGCCGCCTGCCTGCTCGGCCGTGGTCGGACCTTCCAGCCGGAATTGTCAAAAGGTTCGGAGCCTTGATAACCGCCGCCGAGCCGCCTATGTGCCGCGTGAGGCAGCTGGGGTGGGGCAGGCTCGCCGCCTCGTGATCTCCTCCCGGCCGGTCCCGGATCGACCCGGACGCTGATTGACCCGGTACTCGCCTGGCCAGAAGGGAGCACCAGGCTGTCGGCCAGTACGCCGTCGTCGCTCATCGCGTTCGCGGCCGCGGTCGTCTGCAGGGCGGCGAGCGTGGCGTCGAGATCGGGGATGTCCATGAGCAGGGCTACCCGGGTCGATCACGTTCAACCCGGCGTTGGTCATCGGAATCGCCGCGTGGGGACCCAGGCCTTCAGTCAGGCGAGGGAGGATGTCAACTCCTGTCGCACCTCCAGGACATGCGACAAGAGGGGTGTCTTACCGGATATCAGGAGCAATCCGACGGCGGCGCGATCACTTGCCCATCTTTGACCCCCGCCGTTTCTCCCGCCCCAGGAGGTTGACTGCATATCCTGCGGCCTCAGTGAGTCCGGAGGCCCGGCCTGACTCAGGCTGCGGGCGGCGGTGATCCTGCCGTGTCGAACCCGAAGTACGACCCGGCTCCCGTGTCCGGTGCCACAACGGTCACCATCTGGTTGCCCGTGCCCTCGGGCTGCACGATGCGGTGAGTAGCCACATTGGTCCACTGGGCATCGTTGCCGCTCGTGCCCACTTGGGTGAAGGTGAACTGCTGGAACGCGCTTCCGTTGCATGTACGCAGGATGAGCCCGTCCCTGGAGGCACCGCTGACCCCGCCGCCAGGGTCCGACATGCACAGGGCGGAAGCAACGCCGTTGGGCGCGAACTGAACCTCGCGCTCAGCGGGGTTGCCGGTCCTCTGCCGATAGATGAAGTCCTGCGCCGAGTCTCCGTTACCCAGCGGGTACGCGATGACCGGCTGGTTAACGGCTGCCCGCTGCTTCAGAACGTCCCAGGCGTTGCCGTAGACGTTCTCCTGGTACCCGCAGAAGCTGGTGTTCGGGTCACCGACGCACCGCGATGTGTAGGACGTAGCCGCGCTGGCGGGCTGCATGGCCGCCATGCCGAGTGCGAGCGCCGCGCCGGCGCCGAGCGGCACCAGCGTGGCCGCCCAGCGTTGGATCGTCTCCCTCATCATGATCCTGTCTCCTATCCAGCTACCTGGTAAAACGCGGATGGTGCCCACGCGTACTGCGGTTAGTAGGTGTGCCAGGTCACCCAGACGTCCCAGGCTTCCGTGATGAGGTGGAGCTTTCCGTGACCGCCGTGTTTTCACTCTCTGCACTTGAGACATTACTCTAAGAAACGGCAGCTGCACAGGCTTCACCTCCGATCGGCGCATTCGCCCGATTCCGGTAGCACAGCGCATTCCGGCTCAGGTCAGGCCCTCGCCGATGAAGGTGAGGGTGAGTTCCTCAAGGTGCTGACGGGTGGCCTCGGGGACGTCACGCAGGGGCCCTGGCCCGGTGAGTACCGCCAGACCGTGCACGGCGGACCAGATGGGGTATTCGATGCCGTCGCGGCGCTGCCGGGAGAGTACGCCGGCGTCGACCAGTTCGTCGAGCGCGGTGCGCAGGCATCCCAGGGGCGTGCGGTCCGGCCCCGTCCCGTCGTCCGGAGCGTCGTAGGCGTGCTGCTGCGGCAGGGCGAACGCGGTTGCGAACAGCCCTGGTTCATTGTGCGCGAATTCCAGGTACGCCGTCCCGATCGCACCCAGCCGGCGACGGGCCGCGGCGGGATCGCCGTGCGGGCCGGGCACGCGGGCGACGCCGACGGCCATCCGGTCGGCGAGCTCGCGCATGGCCGCGGTGCCGACCGCGGCGAGGAGCTCGTCACGGTCGGCGAAGTGCCGGTAGGCGGCGTTGGGCACCACGCCCACCATCCGCGTCGCTTCGCGGAGCACGACGGCGTCCGGGCCGCCGGCCCGGGCCAGCTCGAGCCCCGCAGCGACCAGGCCGTCGCGGACGGCGCCCCGCGGCCACCGCCGCCTCGCCCCGGTTGTCTCAGCTGCTGACCGGCCGTCTGTCACGACAACATATTAGTGGACAGCGTCCACTTTCTCAATTATGGTGTACAGCGTCCACCACTAGTGGACAGTGTCCACCAAAGGAACCATTATGACCCGGATGACCCCGCTGCTCGAGCGCAACGAGCAGTTCGCCCGTACCTACACCCCGGTGCCACTCGGCCTGCCCGCGGCCCAGGTGCTCATCGTCACCTGCCTCGACCACCGAGTCGACCCCGCGATCGTGCTGGGCCTCCAGCTTGGCGACGCCCCCGTCATCCGCAACGCCGGGGGACGCGTCACCCAGGCGGTGATCGACGACATCGCCTTCCTCGCTTTTCTCGCCGAGCAACTGTCCGGCGGCCAGGGCGCGACTGACAGGCTCTTCGAGGTCGCGGTCATCCACCACACGCAATGCGGCACCGGCTTCCTCGCCGACCCCGGCTTCCGGCATCAGGCGGCCGAGGCGACCGGCCTGACGGAGACAGCGCTCGAAGCCTCCGCAGTCGCCGACCCGCACATCACCGTCGAGGCCGACGTCGAGCGCCTGCTCGCCTCGCCCCTGCTCGCACCGAAGGTGAGCGTCTCCGGCCACGTGTACGACATCGCCACCGGCCACGTCACCACCACTCTTGACGCCCAATACCCGTAGCGGGCGGTTGCTTACCCGGCTGGTCCGCGCCGATCCGCCAGCACGGTGCGCAGCGTGCGGCGGCCGACTTCGGCCAGGACCGGATTGTCTTCTGAGTGAGCCAGGAACACGATCGCGAAGTTCAGCGCCCAGCCTCTGGCCCGCGCCCGCAGGGCGTCGCCGGGCCTGACCCAAGAACCCCAAGAAGCCCGGGAACCGCCGGCCGCCTGGTAGGCCGCCCAGAAGCTGGCCTGGCCGCCGGGCGGGAGCAGCATCCAGGCCACCGACAGGTCGCAGGCCGGGTCGCCCGCCGTAATGTCACCGAAGTCGATCACGCCGCTGACCTGGCCATCGTTCACGAGAATGTTCGCCGGGTGCAGGTCGCCATGCAGCCACAGCGGCGGTCCGTCGTAGCCGGGCGCCGCGAGCGCCGCGTCCCACCCGCGGAGCACCACGTCCCGGTCGAGGAGATCCTGGTCGGCCAGCAGGGCGAGGTTGGCCGCGAAGCTGCCGGACCGCTCGGCCAGTGGGACACCGCGGAACGGGTTGGCCGGCGCGTCCGCCGGGGCGGGGACGTGCAGCGCGCCGAGGAACCCGCCGATGGCGGCCGCGGCTTTCGCCGGGTCGAAGGAGCCGGCCTGCGCGGCGGGCACGCCCGGCAGGTAGGGCACCACGCTCCAGGAGTAGGGGTATCCGTGGGCGGGAAGCCCGGTCCGTTCCGGATAAGGAATGCGCAGGGGCAGATTCGGGGCGAGCCCGGGCAGCCAGCGCTGCTCGTTCTTGATGATCTTCGCGGCCACCGCGCGGCGCGGCAGCCGCGCGATGAAGCCGTCCCCGACCCGGTAGAGCTCGTTGTCCCAGCCGTTCGCGAGGAACTCCACGGGCAGCCGGGCGAGGTCAGGGTGCTGATCGGCGAGCAGCCGCCGCACCAGCCCCGCCGACACCTCAACCTCGGCGGCCGGCATCCGGTTCATCGCCACAACGACTAATCCTGCCATCCAGGGGTCCCGCTCCATCGCCATACTTGGCGCAGGCTCAGCTTCGCGTGTGCCAGTTCGGCGGGAGTGAACCAGATGGGTTCCGGAGAGGCTCGCGACAGTAACGCCGTACCCGGGTACTCCCGGCAAGCCCGGTGACCTTGAAGGGGTGCACCTCGACCGATTCGCATGACGGTAGATTCCTGGGTTTGCCCACTACCTATACTGGAAACCAAAAACTGGCAATAATCTTCCAGAAATCGCTTGCCATCGACGTTGCCGAGCACTGGACACTCTTCTCAGCCCCAGACCTCGGCGGCGAGCTGGAGAAGATCAGGGCCGAGCTGGGCGAGGACGTCTCGCTCGCCGATGTCATTCGCAGGTTCATCCGCGAGGGCATCGACCGCTACGACCAGCAAAAAGAGATAGCAAGGAAGAGGAGCACCGCATGAAAAGGACCATCGTCACCATCGCCGGTCTCGCCATCGCCGGACTCAGCGTCACCGCATGCAGCACGCAGCACCTCGCCACCGCACCGGCCGCGACCACCTCGGCGCCGGCCACGCCCGCTTCAAGCGCGCCCGCTCCCCCATCTGCGCCAGCGTCGTCGTCGGCTCCCCTGAACGGCCCGGTCGGGACCACCTACACGGACTCGGGAGACAACGGGCCGAACGACTCGGCTACGGTTTACAGCGTCACTCTGGTCAAGGTCGACCAGCAGGCCGAGCTAGGCCAGTACGAGACCCTGACCAACGGCAATGACCACGTCGCCGCCGTCGAGTTCTCCGTCACCGGCAAGAGCGGGGAGTCCAGCGACGACGCGGACTCCGATGCCGTAACCGTTGGATCTGACCAGCAGGACTACCAGCCCTCATTCGACACCATCACCGAGGGGACCAACTTCAACGATGGTGACTTCAATGTCTCGGCGGGCCAGACGGTCATCGGCTGGGTCGCCTTCGAGCTGGCTCCCGGTGTCACTATCGCCTCGGTCCAGTGGTCTCCCGGTCTCGACAGCGAAGCCGCGACCTGGACCGTCGGTAGCTAAGAATGGCCGCCGCGCCCTACTTCGCCGCCAAGAAAGGACCAGCATGAATAGGTCCGTCAGGGGTGGCCCGGGGCGCCGTGCGCCGCAAGGCCTGTCGCTCCGTCAACAAGCCGCTGGGCCGTCTCCCGCGCGCCCTGGGCCCGTGCGGCATAGATATGAGCAACCCGGCCGTCTTCCCGTAGCGTGGCGGTCGGCCAACCGTCGAGGCCGCGCCACGAGGGAACTGACCAGAACAGTTGTGGATATGTCGAGGCTGGACACAGATTTTATTAGCGGAGACCGAGGACGGTCCTCAGCGCTTCGTCAATACCCCACTGCTGTTCTGGCGCGACCCGTCCTACCAGGTCGCCAAGCCGCCCGGCGTCGATGGCTCCGGTCTGCTCGACGAGAACGCGGGTAGTCTCGCCCAGCAGTTCTATCTCCGGACGGAACGACGCCGGCCTGGCGCTGAGCGAGGTCGGTGCGACCAAAATAACCGAGCGAGGCAGCAATTCGTCGGCCTGCACGATCACTCCGTACCGGCGGCCGCGCTGCTCGTGACCCTCGCCTCGCGGCGGCCGGAATTCGCGAACGTCACCCCGCAGCACGCATGCTCTCCATGAAGTCAGCGACCTCGAGCATCTCGCGCCGGTCGTCGTCGTCGGCCTCAAGTGCTGCCACCTCGGCGGCGAGCGCGGCTCGGCGCCGCAAGCCCGCGGCGCTGTCGAGGATGGCCTTGCGGATGGCCTCAGATCTGCTGAGCCCGGTTGATTCGAGCTGGGCCAGCGCTCGGAGCGCCTCGGGATCGAGACGTACGCTAATGGCGGTTGACATGGATCCAGTGTATCACGATCTGTCATACGGGTGCTTGTCTGTCATCTCTTCAGACGAGCGGCGCCAATTGCATTATGCTGCTAATCGCAGCATAATGCAGCTATGACGACGTCGATCACGATCCGCGATGTACCGGACGAGACGCGCGACGAGCTCGCGGCGCGGGCGGCGGCGACCGGGCGCTCGCTCCAGGAGTACCTCCGGTCCAAGCTCATAGATCTCGCTCGCCGGCCCGATGCGGAGGCCCTCCTCGCGGAGGTCCGCGCCCGCAAGGCCGCGACCACCCCGGCGCTGCCGCGGGACCGGATTCTCGCGCACCAGCTCGAGGATCGCCGATGACGGTCGTCGTCGACGCCTCGGTTGTCGTGGCGGGCCTGGTCAGCACCGACGCGACGGGGGAGTGGGCCGAGTCCGTGCTCGCGGGCGAGCCGCTTGCCGCGCCGCACCTCATGCCCGTCGAGGCGGCAAGCATCCTGCACCGAGCCGAGCTCGCGGGCGAGATCTCCGCCGATGCCGCGTCGCTGGCGCACGCCGACCTCGGGCGGCTGCGCGTCGAGTATTTCCCGTACGACCCGTTCGCCGAGCGGATCTGGGAGCTGCGCCGTCCGGGCCTGGCCGCGCCGCCGGGTCCACCGGAACGGGCCCGGCTGTTCTTTCCGCCCGGGCCGGCCGGCAGCGGCACCGACGATCCCGCGGAGATGCCCGGCGCGGGTTACGAACAGCAGGTAGAGATGCTGCGGAGGATCCGCAGGGGCGTTGCTGACTGCGACACGTCCCGCAAGCGGGTGGAGCTGCAGATGACGGTCCTGGCGGAGTCCTCGGGCGAGCTGGATCGGCGCGCCGACGAGGCCCGCGCGGCCGGGCAATCCGACCTCGCCCAGGAATCGCTGGCCCGGAAGAACGCCGTTGAGGCCGAGCTTGGCGAGCTGAGGGACCAGTACCAGTCACTCCGGCAGCAGGTAGATCGCCTGGCCGCCGCGTCCCGACGGCTGGAGGCGAAGATCGACGCCAGACGGTGGCACAAGGAGGCCAGCGGGCGGAGCGGCCATCCGGGCCTGACCAGCTATGAGGCCTGGTACGTGGCGCTCGCCGAGTTCCTCGGGGCGAAGCTCGCAACGCTCGATACGAGGCTCGCCCTCGTGCCCGGTCCGCGCTGCGGCTTCTGCCTGCCGCCGCCCCCGCCGGCTTAGCGCTCCAGCACGAGCCGGCCGGCCAGCGCAACCATGACCGTTCCGGAGCCGGCGTCGGCCGCCTGCCGCGCGAGCCGGCGTCGCGACAGCCAGGTGCCGGGTCGCCCGGCGGTGAGACCTACCGTGCCGTCGGCCAGCACCCCGAACGCGACGAAGATCGCTCCCAGGATGGCGAACTGCAGGGGCACGCAGCCGAGGCCGCGGCCCACGAACCGCGGCAGGGACGCCACCGCGAACGTGACCATCTTCGGGTCCACCAGGTTCGTCAGGAAGCC
>Ga0302326_10028501_pt1 | contig 11234 bp, 11 predicted proteins | sample Palsa_T0_3_FD_202264 | JGI IMG/M metagenome (GOLD analysis project Ga0302326, IMG submission 202264) | Peat permafrost microbial communities from Stordalen Mire near Abisko, Sweden - Palsa_T0_3 | ecosystem: Environmental > Terrestrial > Soil > Palsa > Peat permafrost | place: Sweden: Abisko...
ACCACCTTTGCCCAGGGGTCGGTCCTCTCTTTCGATCTGGAGTCTGCGGCAAAGGATCCCATCCATCTGAAACCGGTTGTGGTCTTCGCCCCAACTCCGCAGGAGTTTGCACAGGATGTCTCGATCACGCGAAACCATCTGCTTTTGACCACCCTGGAAAACGTTCAGGGACGCGTTTACGAATACACCCTCAGCAAGGACGGAGCCTGGACCAGTAAAAAGCTTTCTGTTCCGGACAATCAAACCGTCGGCGTCGTGACCACGAATACCTCAGACGACAAATTCTTTCTCACGCTCACCGGATTTCTCACTCCGTCTTCGCTGGAACTCGGTGATGGGAAAGGCGATCTGAAAATCGTGAAGACGCTGCCCGCCCAGTTCGATGCCTCTACAGATCTGGTGGAGCAGTTGGAAGCGACGTCGAAAGACGGAACCAAGGTGCCATACTTCGTCGTCCATCGCAAAGGGATGGCGTACGACGGCTCGAACCCCACGCTGATGACCGCTTACGGAGGCTTTCAGGTCTCTGAAACGCCGCGCTATTCCGGCGTCACCGGCAAACTGTGGCTCGAGCATGGCGGTGTCTACGTTCTGGCCAACATCCGCGGAGGTGGCGAATTCGGACCGGCGTGGCATGAGGCCGGGCTCAAAACTCACCGCCAGCGCATCTACGACGACTTCGCCGCCGTAGGCCAGGATCTCATCGCTCGCAAGATCACATCTTCGCGGCGGCTGGGCATCGAGGGCGGCTCCAATGGCGGCCTTCTCATGGGCGTCGAGTTCAACCAGCACCCGGATATGTGGAACGCGGTGGTGATTCAGGTCCCGCTGCTCGACATGCTGGGCTTCGAACACATCGCCGCCGGCGCCTCCTGGGTAGGGGAATACGGATCGGTGTCCGTCCCCGAAGAGCGTGCTTTCCTCGCCTCCATTTCACCCTACAACAACCTGAAGCCCGACGTGACCTATCCCGAACCGCTCATCTTCACCACCACCAAAGACGACCGCGTCGGCCCCGTCCATGCGCGTAAATTTGCGGCCAAGATGGAGGAATACCACAAGCCATTTTTCTACGACGAACTCATCGAGGGCGGCCATGCCGCAGGCGCAAACCTGAAAGAAGACGCCCGAACATTTGCAGAGATGTTTACTTACCTTTCGCGGAAACTGGTCGATTAGCGGTGTCCGGTCACGCAAGTCATGGAACGGAAGTCAAGCAGTAAACTGAAGTTCCGAGATGCCGACAACCGTCCGTTCACACGCGAAGATCAATCTGGGCCTGGGCATCGGCGCACCTCGCGTCGATGGCTTCCACGGCCTCGTCACGATCTATCAGACACTGGAGCTTCACGACCTGCTGACCGTCTCCGCAAAGAGCGCGGCAGCGACTTCGATCCAGCTCACTTCGAATGACCGCCGCGTTCCCACCGACAGCCGCAATACCGCATGGAAGATGGTCGAACTGACTCTGCGAACCCTGGGTATCTCCGCCGAAGTCTCCATCCACATCGACAAGCAGTTGCCCATCCAGGGCGGGCTCGGCGCCGGCTCCGCCAACGCCGTAGCTGCCCTCGTTGGTCTCGAAACGGAGCTCGGAATCGCCGGCGGCAATAGCTCCAGGTGGGGCGCAACCCGCCTGAGCATCGCCGCCCAGGTCGGTTCAGACGTGCCCCTTTTCCTCATCGGCGGCGCTGTTCTCGGCCTCGATCGCGGCCAGTCCGTCTTCCCGGTTCCCGACCTTGAACCCACCCATTGCGTCATTGCCACTCCCACTGTAGGCGTCTCCACCCCTCAGGCTTTTCGCGACTGGGACGCCCTCTGCCAGCGCACCGGTTTGACCTCGGAGGCAAGCGAGGCTAAACTAAATGAGTTGAGTCGCGCCTATGCAAGCTCCTTCGCGGGAGTTGATGCTTGGAACGGCTCCTCCGGTGTCTCTTCCCAATTTCGCAATGACGAGGGAGGAGACCTGGCCGGACCACAGGTGTCCGCGCTTGTCCGCACCGGGATAGCGAACGACTTCGAATCCGTCGTCTTTCTGCAGCATCCCCTTCTCAGCGAGATCAAGCGCACCCTTGCGGCTCCCGGTACCCCGGAGGCAGCTCTCCATGCGTCGTTGTCCGGGTCCGGTTCAGCTCTTTTTGGCCTTTACCGAGGCCAGGGAGATGCGGAAGCAGCCTGTGAGCGGTTGCGTGCAATGGGAGTCAGGAGCTTGCTGACGCGTACCCTTCCACGCCTCGCCTACTGGCGGCAAATGATTCTGAAATAAGGAACTTGACAGCCGGTGCAGCGAAGAGAGAAATTGGCGAGCGGTTGTTAAGGACAGATGAATTACTGGGCGATCGACTAATGGTAGGTCAAGTGCCTTTGACGCACTTTGTCTAGGTTCGAATCCTAGTCGCCCAGCCAGGTTTACCGGAGCAGAAGCTTGCACCGGCGAGATGTTCAAAGGATTCAAGGGGCGAGCAGCCACCAAAGCCAACCAGCTTGGAGGAGCATTTGCATGAGTACCGAAGAACAGTCAGTGGCAGTGGCAGAGGCGCCGGCAGTACCATCGACCGGAGCAGCGGTAACAGCAGACGGCGCGCCGAAGATGAAAGAGGCCAAATTGGCCTCTGAACGGAAGCGGAGCAGGGGATTGGGCGAAGACAAGAGCTTCAAGCTCTTCTCTGGAACGGCCAATCGTCCGTTGGCGGAAGAAATCGCCGGATTTATCGGTGTCAAGCTGGGTGAAAGCAAGCTCCAGCGCTTTGCCGATGGTGAGGTGTACTTCCAGTTGCTGGATAACGTCCGCGGCACGGATGTCTTCCTGGTTCAGCCGACTTGTTTTCCCGTCGATCAGCATCTGCTTGAGCTGCTGATCATGATTGACGCTCTCAAGCGAGCCTCGGCCGCGCGCATTACGGCCGTTGTTCCGTATTACGGTTACGCCCGGCAGGACAGAAAAGACCGTCCGCGCGTCGCCATCAGCGCCAAGTTGATTGCCGACCTGTTGACCACAGCCGGCGCCAACCGCGCACTGTTTGTGGATCTGCACGCGGCGCAGATTCAGGGCTTTTTCAATATCCCGGTGGATCACCTCTTTGCCAGCCCGGTGCTGGTGAGCCACTTCCGGGAAATGAACCTGCCCAACCTGACCGTGGTTTCGCCCGATGCGGGTGGTGTGGAGCGGGCAAGATTCTTCGCCACCAAGATGGGTGCTCCGCTGGCGATTGTGGATAAGCGCCGGACGGATATGAATGTTGCGGAAGTAATGAATGTGATCGGCGATGTGCGAGGACGTACCTGCCTCGTCATCGACGACATTGTGGATACAGCGGGAACGCTGGTCAAGACAGTAGACGCCTTGCTGGCCAACGGAGCAACAGCAGTTCATGCCTGCGCCAGCCACGCCGTACTGTCGGGCCCGGCAATCGATCGTATCTCCACCTCGCGCATGGAGCAGTTGGTGGTCACGAACACGGTTCCGCTACGCGAGGCAGCCCAGAAGGTGCCGAAGATCAAGGTGCTTTCGATTGCCGGGCTTTTGGGCGCGGCGATTGAGAACATCCACATGGAAACCAGCGTAAGTACGCTGTTCAACTGAATTGCGAGTGTGAAGTGTGGAGTGTGAAGTGTGATTTTGCGGCGTTGATTAAGCCTTGTCACACTCCACACTTCACACTCCACACTGGCACCAACAAAGGGAGCGGTAACCACTCCGTGCCCGATGAAGAAATGAGAGATCAATGCCTGAAGTCGTAGTAGCCAAGCCCCGCCAAGTGCCGGCCAATGGCAAGTTCAATAAGAACGCGGCTCGTCGCGTGCGCGTCGCCGGTAAGATTCCCGCAGTGGTTTACGGCGCGGGACATGAGTCGGTCGCAGTCGAAATCGATCCCAAGCAGATTCTCCGGATTCTGCACTCCGAATCCGGCCACAATACCATCTTCGACGCCGACATCGAAGGCCAGGGTCTGGCCAAGGTCATGATCGTCGACTGGCAGTACGAGCCCATTCGCGACTCCCTGCTTCACATCGATCTCAAGCGAATCGCTCTCGACAAGGCCATGACGGTAAGCGTTCCGGTCAAGCTGGTCGGCGTGGCGACAGGCGTCAAGAACGAAGGCGGCATCCTCGACCAGGTCATGCGCGAAGTCGAAATCGAGTGCCTCCCTGGAGACATCCCGAGCCACATCGACGTCGACATCACCAACCTCGGCCTGCACGGCGTCATTCGCGTCAGCGATCTTCCCCACTCCGGCTCGATCAAGTTCCTGGATGCCGAAGACGCAACCGTTGCCCACGTCATCTCGATTCGCGCTGAGGCCGAACCCGTGGCCGCTGTTCCTGCTGTCGCCGAGCCGGAAATCGCCAAGAAGGGCAAGACCGACGCTCCGGCCACCGAGGCCAAGAAGTAAAGACCAGTGTGAGTGTGGAGTGTGAAGTGTGACGGCGCCAGAAATCGAAGGTTTTTCACACTCCACACTTCACACTTCACACCCAGCGCCGGAAGCCAAGCCAAAGTTCACAGGCCCGTTCCTGGTAGTTGGCCTCGGCAACCCCGGCATGGATTACGTTTGGACGCCGCATAACGCGGGATTTATGGCAATCGACCGCATCGCCCAGCAGCAGGGCGTTGTAGTCCAGAACCGGCGATGCAAGGCACTCACAGCAACCACCCGAATCGGTGGACGCGAAGTGATCCTGGCGAAACCGGAAACCTTCATGAACCTGAGCGGAGCATCCGTAGCCGCTCTCCTGAAGGAGTTCGAAATCGGTCCCGAGGATCGAAGCAACAACTTGGTCGTGCTCTATGACGAACTGGACCTTGCGCTGGGGACGATCAAAATCAAGGAACGGGGTACGCCGGCAGGCCACAACGGGGCTCGCAGCATCGCTGGAGCCTTGGGGAGCCACGAATGGCTGAGGCTTCGGATTGGGGTTGGACCCGATCTTCCGCCCGAAGCGATAGCGGCAGGCGCGAAACGAAGAGGCGGCAAGGATTTTCTGCTCGAGCCGATGCGCAAGGCAGATCTGGCAGCCCTCGACGAGGTTCTGGACAGGGTGGCGACAGCCGTTCGGAGAATCGTGGAAGAAGGACCGGCGGCAGCGATGAATGAGTTCAACCGCAAGCCGGATGGAAAAGATTGACCGGCAGCTTGATCTGAACAGGGCGAACCGGCCCGGGGATTGAGCGAAGCGGTAAGTAAGCGGGAAGCACAAGTAAGAGGCCGCTAAGGTTGGCCACGGTTTCAAGGATCGTGACAGACCGGCGGTGAGGCTGAGACCGAAGTTTCAGCGGAAAGAGTCAAATATGGATCGTTTGTATGAAGTAATGTTCATTGTCCGCCCCGATGTGGTCGACGAAGAACTGGACAAGCTCGTCGCTGGCTTTGAAACCACCGTCACAAATGGCGGCGGCGTCATCAGGAACAGCGAAAAGCTCGGCCGCCGCAAGCTGGCCTACACCGTGCGCAAGTTCAACGACGGCAACTACATTCTGCTGACCATCGAGGCCAACGGAGCTGTGGTCGCCGAGCTTGAGCGCCGCCTGCGCGTCACTGAGCCTGTGATCAAGTTCATCACCGTGCGCATGGACGAGGAAGAAAAGCGTCTCGCCAAGGTCAGGGCACTTCGCAACGCGCACCAGAAGCGCAGCGCCCAGCCGATCGCTCACGCCCCCGCTCCGGTTGCTCCAGCAGCGCCCGCCGTTACCGAGCCGGTCCCGGTTGCCAGCGTCACAGAAGTCGAGACCGCCGAAGCTACCGCTTAGTTTTTGTTTGAATGCTGACGAGGCGGTCTCTCAATGAGCCGACGCAGTCAGCCGGAACCAGCGACCCGGAGACGCCGGGCAACGCACCAAGAAAAGGAAACACTATGTCCGACGAGACACAAGTCAAGGCACCCGAGAGCGGTGCATCTTCCGGGCCATCCGGACAATCCGGCCCTGGCGGCCACTCCGGCGGCGGCCGTCCCGCAGGCGCGCCGCGTCCTGCCGGTGGCCCTGGCGGTCGCGGAAAGTTCTTCCGCCGCAAGAAGGTCTGCAAGTTCTGCACGGAAAAAATCGACGCCATCCCATATCGGGACGTTCGTCTCCTGCAGGGCTTCGTTGCCGAGCGCGGCAAGATCGTTCCCCGGCGCCTCACGGGTGTTTGCACGACGCACCAGCGCCGTCTGACCCGCGCCATTAAACAGGCTCGTAACATCGCCCTGCTTCCGTTCGCAGCGCGTCACTAGAACTTTCGCAATAGTTCTGAAACGGTATCAAATCGAACAGCTTACAGATTTTTAAGAAAATCGTAATGCTGCAACCTTTGGGTACTAGTCAAACTATTGTGGTAGGGCTCTATAATCCGTCGCGGCGCAACCCCTGGCCCCACTCGGTGTCAAAGAAGACAACCGACGATATGGTCAGGGAATGTTCCCCGCCCGCAACACTGGAGAAGTTCAAAATGGAAGTCATTCTGAAAGAAGACGTAGCAAATCTTGGCCACCGCGGAGACGTGGTGAAAGTGGCCGAGGGCTATGGTCGCAACTTCCTGCTGCCGCGCAAGCTGGCATTGCAGGCCACTGCTTCTAACAAGGCCGTCATCGAACAGATGAAGGCCGCTGCTGTCCGCCGCTCCGCTTCGGAAAAGGCGCTTGCCGAAACCTTGGCTGCTCAGCTGGAACCCCTCACCCTCGCTTTCACCCGCAAGTCGGGCGAAAACGGCCACCTCTTTGGCTCCGTGACCTCTGCCGACATCGCTCACGAGCTCGAGACCAGAGGCTTTGAAGTCGACCGCCGCAAGATTCAACTGGTCGAACCGATCAAGGCAATTGGTGTAACCTCGGTAGCCATCAAGCTGCACCGCGAAGTCACCGCCCACGTGAAGGTGACCGTTGCTGCAGATGGTGTCCCTGAGCCCGTCGCCACCGAAGCCGCCGTCGCAGTCTAAACGGCCCTTTCGGAGCTGTATCACTGTTTTGCCGGCCCACTCTGAGCTTCTCCATCAGGGTGGGCATGGCGCTCATTTAGTAGTTTTTGGTTGTCTTCGCAGTTGCCTATCTCTCCAAAAGGCTATCTCGGACGCGCTGTCCGGAAGTGTACCTGTCGGCATATTCTCGAAACTCACTTCCGTTAGCGACCTATCTCTGGCACAGACGGACCACGGCAAATCTTCCGCGCGAGAAGTTCGGAAATCTCCATGTGCCGCGGGACCGCTTCCATTTGACCTGTATTCGGGTTGCACCAGAGCGAGTGTGAGCCGCCCTCGCGTTTCAGGTAACAACCGTGGAGCCGAAGATGGCGAAGCAGCGATTCGCGCTTCATTGCACGGTTAAGGTTTCCTGAATCGCCTCTGCAGGGATGCCTCGCAGGCCATCTTCACGCCGATCTTCGAGTATCAGGCGAATCGCATCGCTTAGGCTGGCGCGGCACTCCTCGACAGAGCGGCCTTGGCCATTAGCCCCGGGAATCTCAGGAGTCCAGCCCACGAACCAATCACCATCCCGCTCAATCACAGCCGTGAACTCATTTCGCATGGAAAGAGTATATCTCTGATGCCTAGGACAAGCCACTCAAGACCGCCAGCGGCTGCTTGCGATCCGTGCGCAAAGTCGGCACCGCTCCCAGAAGACGTTTCGTATAAGAATGTCGAGGCTCAGTAAGCACCTGACGCGACGATCCGGTTTCCAGCACTTCCCCCGAGCGCATTACCGCAACCCGCCCGGCCATCTGCCCAACCACAGCCAGATCGTGACTGGTAAAGAGCATCGAAAGCCCGCGCTCCCTCTGCAATGTTTTCATCAGCTCTAATACCTGCGCCTGCACAGTCACATCCAAGGCGGTCGTAGGCTCATCCGCAATCAGCAATTGCGGCTTATGCACCAGCGCCATCGCGATCAGGATTCGCTGCCTCTGCCCGCCCGAAAACTGATGTGGGTAATCGCCGTACCGTTCCGCCGCTTCCGGAATCGCCACCGACTCCAGCGCGGTAATAGCCTCAAACATTGCCTCTTTACTGGACTTCCTGGGACCATGCGCCTGAATCGCCTCGGCGATCTGGCGGCCGACCGTCATCACCGGGTTCAGCGCCGTCATCGGCTCCTGAAAGACCATGGCGATCCCCTTTCCCCGAATCGCCTGCAGTTCCTTATTGGAAAGCCCGATCAGTTCGCGTCCCTGCAAGCGAATCGATCCCTCAACCTTCGCCGCAGGATCCAGCAGCCCCAGAATCGCCAGCGATGTCACACTCTTCCCCGAGCCGGATTCGCCAACCAGGCCAAGCACCTCGCCGCGCTCCAGCGAAAGGTTGACGCCGCGTACAACTTCCTTGTCGCCAAACCATATATGGAGGTTTTCAATCTCAAGCAGGCGTTGACCTGGATTTTGATCACCCGCGATGGAAGTCATTGCCTCATCCTAAGGCATGGCAGTCCTCGCGTGAATTCGACCCCACCTGAGATGATCCGAAATGCAGCGACGCCGCATCAGAGACCCACGGAGATTCTCAAAGACCCAAGAAACCAGGAAAGTCGAGCATACGTCGATCCTCGGGACTGGTGGCTGGGTCTAAAAAGCAGATCGATCCGAGAAGAGATTGGGGAGAAATCGAGGAGAAGCTCATATGAACGATATCCGAACCGTCGAACTTCTATTCCTGCTGCTTCTCTCGTTCATCGTCGCATTCGGCCAACTCGCGCGAAAGATCGGAATACCCTATCCGATCGTTATGATCCTCGGGGGACTCCTGCTGGGACTGGTGCCCGGCCTTCCGCGTTTCACCCTTGATCCGGATCTTATTTTCCTCGTGGTGCTTCCGCCGCTCATCTACGCCTCGGCGTGGGCGACCTCATGGCGCGATTTTCGTCTGAATCTCTGGACGATACTCTTCCTCGCATTTGGCCTCGTCGGATTCACAGTCCTTGGAGTCGCTCTCGTCGGCCCGCGGGTACTGTCTGGCTTCGACTGGCGCCTCGCGCTTGTGCTCGGCGCAGTCGTTGCGCCTACCGACGCCATCGCTGCCAGTTCCATCGCTCGCCGGATCGGCTTGCCCAATCGCATCGTGGATGTGCTCGAAGGTGAGAGCCTGATCAACGACGCGACCGGCCTCCTGGCGCTCCAGTTTGCCATTGCCATCGTCGTGAGCCGGACCGTTCCTACCCTATCTGAAGGCTTTCTTACCCTTGCATGGCTTGTGGCAGGCGGAGTTAGCCTGGGCTTACTGGTCGGTTGGGCGGTTTATCTCCTGGAACGCGTCATCGACGACGGACCAATTGAGATTACCCTGAGCATCCTTGTACCCTACGCCGCCTACTTTATCGCCGACGCACTTCATTCCTCCGGCGTGCTTGCCGTCGTGGCCAGTGGTCTGTTCCTGACAAGGCGCAGTAATCAAATGTTCTCGCCAAACGTGAGCATCCAGATCTGGTCCTTCTGGGAGTCGCTCACATTCGTGCTCAACGGTCTTGTCTTCCTCCTGATCGGGTTGCAGCTTCCGGTGATCCTCACGTCGATTCGTGGTTACAAACTGTCGGAATTGGTCCTCGACGGCGCGGTATTCAGCCTTATTTTGATCCTGCTTCGATTGTTGTGGGTCTTCCCCGGCTCATGGCTGGCAAATTTCGCCCGCTGTCGCTTCCATCACACCAGCGAAGAGTTGCCGAATCCGCGAGAAGTATTCGTCGTCGGCTGGACTGGGATGCGCGGAGTGCTATCTCTTGCGGCCGCTCTCTCGCTTCCTGCCGCCCTCCACGATGGCAGCCCCTTCCCGCAGCGCGACTTCATTGTTTTTCTGACGTTCGCCGTCATCTTGGTGACTCTTGTGCTCCAGGGTCTCACGCTCACACCACTGGTCCGCGCCCTGCACCTCGAAGGTCCCGCGTGCCCGAATTGCGAAGAGGATGAAGCCCGCCGCATCATCATCGAAGCCGCAGTCTCTCACCTCGAGTCCATCAAAGAAGAGCGGCCTGAAGTAAGCGATCATATCGTCGACGACATCATCGGCCACTACCGACATCGCCTGGCCAGCCTGGATCCCACCGAGGCAGATTCGGAACATGTGTCACATCACTTCAGCTTCCTTGAGATCTCCCGCGAAGCAGCCCGCATCGAGCGCGATACCGCCGTCCGGCTACGCGATGAAGGACGTATCAATGACCAGGTACTTCGGCGCATCCAGCGGGAGCTGGATCTAATCGAGTCACGTTTCATCCAGGTCGACGAAGAATAACCGCGCAGAACTGCAGCGGAGAGCTGTCAGGCCCGCCCGGCAAACTCGCGGGTCTCGGTGTAGACCTTGATCTTTTCATCCTGCTTGATGAAAAACGGCACTCGAATCTCGATGCCCGTTTCCAGCTTCGCGGGCTTCGTCACCGCTCCGCTCGCCGTATCCCCGCGAACCCCTGGTTCGGTATACGTAACAGCCAGTTCCACCTGCTGCGGCAGTTGCAGCCCGATCGGGTTGCCGTTGAACTTATGAATCTGGAGCAGTGTTCCCTCCAGAAGAAAGTCCAGCGCATCGCCAACCATGTCGCCATTCAGCGTATGAGTTTCAAAGGTCTCCTGATCCAGGAAGTAGGAGCCATCTGCATCCGTGTACAGATACGACACCTCGACCATCTCCAGATCAGGTTCCTTGAACTTGTCCGCGGCCTTGAAGGTCTTGTCAAACACTGCGCGCGTCAGCAGATTGCGCATCTTCAGCCGCACCAGCGTCTGGCCGCCACGTGCCGTCGGGGTAGAAATCTCCGATTCGAGGCAGTAAAACGGAGCATTTTCGAACTCGAAATACATCTTGCGTTTGACGTTGATCGCTTCTAACAGTGCCGCCATGGGATCCTCAAAAAATGGTGGGCCCGCCAGGAGTTGAACCTGGAGCCAACGGATTATGAGTTTCCCCACATTCCCGTAAGTCCATGATAATACACGAAATGCACGCGTCATTGAGCTTAAGGCTAAGTGATTGAGCGACCTTAACTTAGCGAAATCCAGCCGTACTGAAAGAAGCTGATGCGCGTGCCGTCACTGTATCTCACCGCAAAGAATCTCCAGCCTTCAAAAGCGTAGTTCCATTGCGTCTGCAGCAAAATACGAAGCCCTCTGGGAGCCAAGCCCTTTGGAAGCGCAAATATCGCTCAGAAGCTAGGTTCAACGACGTGGTCCACCGAATTCAACATTTCGGTTGACAGTTCACACGATAATTAATTATAGATTATCGCGCAACAAGACCTGCCTACGCTGACCTCTTTCCGAGAAGCGGCAGGAAACAAGGAAA
>Ga0302326_10028502_pt1 | contig 11234 bp, 8 predicted proteins | sample Palsa_T0_3_FD_202264 | JGI IMG/M metagenome (GOLD analysis project Ga0302326, IMG submission 202264) | Peat permafrost microbial communities from Stordalen Mire near Abisko, Sweden - Palsa_T0_3 | ecosystem: Environmental > Terrestrial > Soil > Palsa > Peat permafrost | place: Sweden: Abisko...
GCCCGTGTGCTGCGCGATCGCCTTCAGCGCCGAACGCACGCCGCCGCCCGCCTGCGGGATCCAGCCGAAGGTCCAGCGCGGATCGAACGGATGCGGGCGCATGGCTCGGGGTGATGGGAACGCACCCCGTTGGCCGGGCCAAGTTTTCGGGTGCTCCAGGGGAACGCCGAGGTGAAGGCCAAGGCCGCGTGGATCGGGCTCGCCGTCCTGATGACGGCGGGCGCGCTGGTCTTCTGGGTCTTCGACGCCCTTCCCTTCCAGGATTTGCCCGCGCACGCAGGCCTCATCGCGCTGCGCCACCGGCTCGCCGACGACTCGGCGTTCGAGCGCCGGTTCTTCGTCCTCGCGCCGGAGCTCGGACCGTATTCGCTGTTCCGGTTCCTGGGCGACGCGATGATGGGGCCGCTCGGGCCCGTGGGCGCCGTGCGCGCGCTCGCGACGCTGCCGATCCTGGCCACGCCGCCGGTGGTGGTCGCGTCGCGGCGGGTGCTGCACGGCGACCGTTCGCCGGCCGCCGGGTACTTCGCCGTCGCGCTCTGCTTCGGCTTCATGACGATCCTCGGGTTTGCGAGCTACCTGCTCGGCGTCGCGGCGCTGCTCGCCCTCCTGACGGCGTGGCTCAAGGTGCTCGCCGCGGCCGACCGAGACGCGCCCGCGCGGGCGTGGGAGCTCGGTGTCGCGATCGGAGCACCCGCGCTTCTCATGGTGCACGGCGACGCGTTCGTCGTCTTCCTCGGGCTCGCCGCGACGTCGGCGCTGGCCACGGGGGAGCGGCACGCGCGCCTTCTTCGTCTTCGATCGCTCGTACCGGGCGCGCTCTTCGCAGCGCGCGTGGCGTGGCGCGAGCGCGCCTCGGTGCTCCCCGCGGGCTCGGTCCCCGTGCCGCACGCGGCGTTCGTGCCCCACTTCCAGGGCCCGATCGACAAGCTGAGCCTCCTTCTCACGCCCACGCTGATGACCCGAACGGGGATCGACGCGGCCGTCGCCGTCCTGCTCTGGATCATCCTCGGCAGCGCCGCGCTCGCGACGGCGCGCTCGCTGAAGACTCCCCCGGGGGCGCCTCCCGAGCCCCTCGGGGACGACGCGCCCACGCACGCGCGCGCGCTCCTGGCGTGCGCCGCGGTGACGGCGGTCGCGTTTCTCGCGCTCCCGCACTCGATCGGATGGTTCGGCTTCGTCGACGGCCGCCTCGTGCCGCTCGTCCTTTTGCTCGCCCTGCTGGCGATCCGGCGAGGCTCGCTCGATCATCCGATCGTGCGCGCGGCGGTCGACGGGGGCGGCGCCGTCGCCGCGACGGCGATGGTCACCCTCGCGTACGTCGCGTCGGTTGCCTTCCAGACCGAGGCTGCCGGCTGGCGCGACGTGCTGGAGCGTGTGCCCGCGGACGCCCGGCTCCTCAACTTGCCCGTCCAGCCGAACAGCCGCTGGTTTACCGCGCATCCGTTCGTGCACTACGACAAGCTCGCGCTCGCCGATCGCCCGCTCGTCGTCAGCGACGTGTGGTTTCACCAGGGCTCCGGCCTCTATCCGACGGCGCAAAACCCCGCGCTAAACCTCCCCGCGTCGTACAGCGAAGCCACTCTTGGTGCGCCCGACTGGCTCGCCTATCGCTGGCGCGATTGGGACTTTGCGCTCGTGCGCACGGACGTGAGCGCGCCAGAGCCCGCTGTTCCCGCTGTACTCGCGACGCGGCTTTCCGTCGCGGAGCATCGCGGCGGTTGGTGGCTCTTCCGGATCGCACCCGAGTGAAGTAGCTTCTGCCCGATGCGGCTCGTCGTTTTCGGCGTTGGGTACGTGGGTCTGGTGACCGGAACGGGCCTCTCGGAGCTCGGCCACGACGTCCAATGCATCGACATCGACCCGGAGCGCGTCCGGCAGCTCGAAAACGGGCTCATCCCCATCTACGAGCCCGGTCTTTCCGACATCGTCCGGCGCAACGTCCGCAACCAGCGCCTCTCGTTCGCGACCGCGGTCTCCAGTCCCAACGACGAGGCCGACGCGTACTTCATCGCCGTCGGGACGCCCCCCGGCCCGGACGGCGCGGCCGACATCAGCCAGGTGACGCGCGTGGCCGAGAAGATCGCCGAGATCGCGAAGAAGCCGGCGCTGGCCGTGGTCAAGAGCACCGTGCCCGTCGGCACGTGCGACGCGGTGCAGGCCGTCCTCGACAAGAGATCCAAGGTCTCGCTCGAAGTCGTGTCCAACCCCGAGTTTCTGAAAGAGGGGACCGCGGTCGACGACTTCTTCCGCCCGGACCGCATCGTCCTCGGCGCGCGGAGCGAAGAGGCCCGCGAGAAGCTCCGGCTCCTCTATGCACCGCTGCAGCTCTCCGGCGAGCGCGTCGTCATCACCGATCCGCGCTCCAGCGAGCTGACGAAGTACGCGTCGAACACGATGCTCGCGATGCGCGTGTCATTCATGAACGAGCTGTCTCGCCTGTGCGAGGCCACCGGCGCCGACGTGCACGCGATCCGCCAGGGTGTCGGCAGCGACACCCGGATCGGCAAGCGCTTCCTTTACGCGGGGCCGGGCTACGGCGGGTCGTGCTTCCCCAAGGACGTACAGGCCCTCTTCCACCTGGGCCGCTCGCACGGCGTCGCGATGCGCCTCGCCGAGGCCACGCACCTCGCCAACGAAGAACAGGCCTCGTTTCTCGCGCAGATCGTCGAGAAGGCGATCGGCAACCTCAAGGGCAAGACGATCGGGCTCTGGGGCCTGGCCTTCAAGCCGGAAACCGACGACATCCGCGAGTCGCCGGCCCTCAAGCTCACCGACGCGCTGCTCGCGCGCGGCGCGAACATCGTCGGCCACGACCCGGAGGGCGCGCGCAACTTCGCCAAGGCGATGGCCGAGCACGGCTCGCGGGTCAAGGTCGTCGACCGCGACTACGACGCGCTCGACGGCGCGCACGCCCTGGTGCTGCTCACCGAGTGGCGCAGCTACCGCGCCCCCAACTTTGCCGAGATCCGCAAGAAGCTGGTCGACGGCGACGACGGAGCACCGCCCGTCGTCGTCGACGGTCGCAACGTCTGGCGCCCCGTCGACGTGATCAAGGCCGGTCTCCGGTACAAGGGCATCGGCGTCCCGTCCACGGCCGCGCCGGCCGACCGCAAGTCGCTGAACGCGTTGCGCTGACGGGTCCCGGTGGCCCGGGTTCTCGTCACGGGAGGGGTCGGGTTCATCGGCTACCACGTGACCCGTGCGCTGCTCGCGCGTGGCGACGAGGCGCTCGTGGTCGACGACTTTTCCGACGCGCCCTACCCACGCGTCGCCAAGCGCCGCAACGAAGCCGACCTGCGCCGGGACTTCCCTTCGGTGCGCGTCGTCGAGGGATGCGTGACCGATCGGGCGGCAATGGCGCCGCTCGTCGCGGGGCGCGATCGGATCTTGCACCTCGCGGGGCTCGCGGGCGTACGGCACTCGTTCGCGGATCCGGCGCGGTACGCGCGCGTGAACGTCGAGGGCACCGCGGTCGTGCAGGAGCTCGCGCGCCAGGCGGGCATCGAGCACTTCGTGTTCGCCTCCAGCTCGTCGGTTTACGGGAACTCCACGCCGCTGCCGGCGCACGAGGACGCCCCCGCCACCGTGCCGGAATCGCCCTACGCCGCGAGCAAACGGAGCGCCGAGCTCGTCGCCTCCGCGCTTTGCCGCGCGGCGCCGCGGATGCGCTGCGCGGCGCTGCGGTTCTTCACCGTTTACGGTCCCCGGCAGCGCCCCGAGATGGCCATCACGCTCTTCGCCCGCGCCGTCGTCGCCGGCCGGCCCATCCCGATGTTCGGCGACGGATCGATGCGGCGCGACTTCACGCACGTCGACGACATCGCCCGCGGGGTCCTCGCCGCGCTCGACCTGAACGGACCCCCGGGCTTCCGTCCGTACAACTTGGGCTCCGGCGCTCCCGTCGACCTGCACGCCCTCGTCGCCGCGATCGGCGCCGCCGCTGGCGTCGATCCAAAAGTGGAGCACGCCCCCGAACAGCTGGGCGACGTGCAAGCGACCTTCGCCGACATCGCCCGGGCCCGCGAGGAGCTGGGCTGGGAGCCCCGCGTCAAGCTCACCGAGGGTCTTGCGACCGTGGTGAGCTGGGTCAAGTCGTCGTCGCTCTAGTCTCGTCTAGCTCCCGATGCCCGGGTGCAGGCGCTCGTGTTTCTCGAGCTTCACCGGCCGCACGCGGCCGCTCAGGTAAATGAGACCGTTGAACGTCGTCCAGGGGCGGGCGTGGCGCAGTGTGCTGATCCACTGCAAGATGCGCGGGCGCTCGGAGACGGGCCGCAGACCCGAGGCCATCGCGTGATCCTGCGCGTGCTCAAACGCGTCCGCGAGGCGCTGCTGAACCGCGAGCGGTGAGCAGCGCTCGCGGGCACGGCGCGCCGCGGCCTTGCTGAGCCGGGCGCGGGCGTTGGGGTCGCGAATCAACTCGACGACCGCGCGACCGAACGCCGCATCGGCGGCTGCCTCGCCCGCGGTCCCCTTGCCGGGTCCGAAGAGGACGCCGTTGTGACCGTCGGTGATCTGCGCGGACACGCCCATCCCGTCGGCGAAGGCCACCGTGGGGGTCCCGCACCAGAGCGCCTCGCCCATGACGTTGCCGTAGGTCTCGCTGAGCGACGCGTGCGCGAAGACGTCGGCGTACCGGTAGTAGTCGGGCATCGCCGTCCAGGGGACCTCGCCCGTAAAGAAGGTATGATGTTCGACGCCGAGCTCGCGCGCGAGCGCCCGGCAGGGCTCCGTCTCCGGGCCCGCGCCGACCATCGTCAGGGTGGCGTCGGGCTCGTGCGGCAGGATGTGCTGCGCGAAGATCCGGATGATCCGGTCCGGCGCCTTCTCGCGCGTATGGCGGCCCGCCGACACGATGCGCGCGCCCCGCTGGGGCAGCGACTCGCGCTCGATGAGGTGCGTGTACGGGTCAGCGCCGAGCGGCTGATCGAACACGTCGGGCGTCACGACCCGCGGGATCACGTGAATGGGGACCGTCACCCCCCGCTCGCGCCAGTACGCGCGGAGCCCCTCGCTCAGCACCACCAGGCCGTCGCTCTGGTTGTAGATCCCCGAAAAGATGCGCTCGAAGGGGCGCCGGAACGCGAAGTGCAACCCGGCCTGAAACACGTCGTTCCTGGAGAGCCTCGCGGGCAGAAGGACGTCGTAGGCGGCGACGAGGTGCGTGGTGTTCACGCAAAGCAGCGGAACGCCCATCATCTCGCGCAGCCAGACCCCGAACTCCAGCAACATCGAGGTCGTCTGCGCGAAACAAATGTCGAAGTTCCAGCGCCGCACATCGAAGACCCACGGCGACAGGGGAAGCGGGACGTGCACGCCCGGATAGGCTCGCAGCGGCAAGCTCGGGAGCGAGACCGTGCCGGGCGCGAGCTCCGATGGGGTCGCCTCCGGGTCGTGCGGACCGATGACTGTGACTTCGTGACCACAGCGTCGTAGTTCTTGATACAGGAAGCGGGTCTGGAACACGGCGCCGTTCGCGTACGATGTTCGCGTGAAATCGCTGAGAATCGCGACGCGAAGCGGCCTACCCTGCCGCGACGAGAGCGCTGCCAGCGCCGGCAAGCCCACGCCGGGGGGCGCGCCCAGGCCGGCGTTGGCCGGCGCAGCGAAACGCGCACTCGCCTTCGCGCCTGCCTTCATCCCCGAGCCAGGCGCGCTTTCAACGGCATGAAGATCGTCGACGTCACCGAATTCTATTCCGAAAGAGGGGGTGGGGTTCGAAGCCATCTAAGTTCCAGAGGTCACTTTTTGTGCCAGCGTGGTCACGACCACGTCGTCGTCGCACCGGGGCCGCGCGACGAAGAGTACGAATCAAAGGAGGAGAAGAACGCCGGGGTGCGAGCGCGAACCGTGCGGATTTCAGGGCCCGCGCTTCCCTATGACCGCACCTACCACTTGCTCGGCCGTTTCGACAAGGTGAGGCAGCGCGTGAAAGCGGAGCGGGCCGATATTCTCGAAGCTCACTCCCCGTACCTGGCCGCCGCAGCCATCGTGGCGTGCGGTCGCGCGGCTGCCCGCGTGCGCACCGCCTTCTGGCACGCCGACCACGTGGGGACGTACGTGGAGCCCGCGCTCGCCCGCTGGCTCGGGCCTCGTGCGGCCGGTGCGCTGAGCGCGCCGATGCGCAAGGCCGCCATGCGGGCCTTGCTGGCGCCGTTCGAGGCGACGTTCGTCGCGGGGCGCGAGCAGGCAGCACGGCTGCGGCGCGCTGGCGTGGAGGGTGTCGTTCACGTGCCCTTCGGCGTGGACGTCTCGGTGTTCAGGCCGGGTGCGCGCAGCGCCTCGGCTCGCCGGGAGCTCCTCGATGGGGCGAGCGAGAGGGCCGCGCTCATCGTCGGCACGGGCCGGTTCGCGTTCGAGAAGCGCTGGGACGTGGTGTTCGACGCGTTCGCGCGAGTCCGGGCACGGCGCGAGGCGGTGCTCGTCCTGTTCGGCGACGGCCCCGAGCGCGCCGCGCTCGAGCGCGCGGCGCCCGCGGGCGTGCGCTTCCTCGGCTTCGAGCGGGATCGACCGCGGCTCGCCGGAGCGCTCGCGAGCGCCGATGCGCTCCTCCACGGCTGCCCGTACGAGACGTTCGGCCTCGGTGTGGCCGAAGCCGTCGCGAGCGCGCTGCCCGTGGTGGTGCCCGACGCCGGCGGCGCCGCCGAGACGGTCGACCGATCGTGCGGCGAGACGTACGTGTCGCTCGACGCCGCCGACGCGGCCGCCGCCCTGGAACGCCTGCTCGCCCGCGACCCGACCGAGCTCCGCGCGCGCGCCAAGGAGGCCGCGACCCACGTGCCCACCGCGGCCGACCACTATGGCCGAGTCCTCGCGACGTACGACGCCATCCTCGCCGCGAAGGCCGCGGGACGAAGCTGGAAGGCGGCGGACTGAGACTCTATGGTCGAGCGGCAGGTCTCCGCCTCCGCCATGCCCGTCCACGTCTCGATTCACGACGTCTCGCCCGCGTGGTCGGACGAGGTCGAGGCGGCGCTGGCCCTCTGCGGCGACGCCGGCGTCCGCCCCACCCTGCTCGTCGTGCCCAACTTCCACGGGCGGGCGCCGCTTCTCGGCGACGAGCGCTTCTGCGAGCGCCTGCGCGGCCTGCAGGCGGGCGGCCACGAGGTCTACCTCCACGGCTTCTTTCACCGCAGCGGCGATCGCTACGACGCATCGACCGGCCACGGGCGCCTCGCGTGGCTCTTTGCCCAGCACGTCGCGTCCGGAGGCGAAGCCGAGATGAGCGACGTGTCGGCCGACGAGGGCCGCCGCCGCATCGTCGAGGGTCGCCGGGTGCTCGGGCAAGCCGGCTTGCGCGTCGACGGGTTCGTGGCGCCTGCGTGGTCGATGCCGCCGTGGCTCTTGCCCGTGCTCGCCGAGCAAGGGTTCCGGTTCACCGAGGACCACTTCCGGGTCTACGACCCGGCCGCTCGCCGCGCGCGAGCGAGCGTCGTGCTCAACTGGGCGACGCGGACGCCGGGCCGCCTCGTCTCGTCCCTCGCCTTTTGCCGTGCGGCCAAGCACGCGAAGGCCTTCGTCCCCGCGAGGCTCGCCATCCACCCCGCCGACATGCGCTTCGCGCTCGTCCGCGCCGAGATCGTGCGCCTGCTCCGCTGGGCCCACGGCGACACGGTCCCCCGCGGCGCCGACCTCCTCGCAACGTGACGACATTCCCGGCTGGGGGTGTGGGGGAGCGGCCGCGCTCCCCCACTGCGTCGTTCCGTCTTCGGAACGATGCTCCCTAGATCGCTTCGTCGCCCGATTCGCCCGTGCGGATGCGCACGGCGTGGGGGACGTCGTAGACGAAGATCTTGCCGTCGCCGATCTTCGCCGTCTTGGCGGCCCGCTCGATGGCGTCGAGGATGGGGGCCACGAGCGCGTCGGCGGCGACGATCTCGACCTTCACCTTGGGCACGAAGTCGATGACGTACGCCGAGCCCCGGTAGACCTCCTTGCGACCGCCCGTGCGGCCAAAGCCCTTCACCTCGGTGATGGTCATGCCCAGCACGCCCACGTCGGCGAGGGCTTCTTTGACGTCGTCAAGCTTGCCCGGCCGGATGATCGCCTCGATTCGTTTCATCGCCCCTCGCTCACTGGCGCTTCACTCGTGCGCCGTCCTGCCGGCCACCGCAGATCCCGCGATGGCGTCCATTGCTTCTTCCGCGCGCGACGGCGCGTGACCGCCGCCCTCGTCGAAGTGGTAGCCCGCCTCGCCGTGGTCCGCCTGGTCGAGGCCGTCCTCTTCGTCGTCGCTGTCGGGCCGCAGGCCGATGAGGGCCTTGACCGACAGCGCGATCACCACCGTGCCCACGACGGCCATCGTGATGGTCAATCCCATCGCTTTCAACTGCTCGAGCCATAAACTTTTGCCGACGATGCCCGCGAGGTTGATGTTGAGGTTGGGGTTGGCCTCCGGGGTGGCGAGAAAGCCCGTGATCAGCGCGCCCATCGTGCCGCCCACGCCGTGGACCCCGAAGGTGTCGAGGGCGTCGTCGTACTTGAAGATGGCCTTGAGCTTGGTGCACGCGAGGTATGGGACCGAACCGGCGAGAAGGCCGATGAGCACTGCGCCGCTGCCCGTCACGAAGCCGGAGGCCGGCGTCACGACGACGAGCCCGGCCACGGCCCCCGAGCAGAACCCGAGCACCGTCGGCGTGCGCCGCGTGATCCACTCGATGGCGGGCCAGGTGACCGACGCGACGCCCGTCGCGAGCGTCGTCGCCATGAACGCGCCCGCGGCGATCCCGTCGGCCGCGACCGCGCTGCCCGCGTTGAAGCCGTACCAGCCGACCCAGAGCATCCCGGTGCCGACCATGGTGAGCACGAGGCTGTGCGGCAAGAACACGTTTTTGCCGTGCCCCTCGCGCTTGCCGAGCAGGATGCACAAGACGAGCGCCGACCACCCCGACGACATGTGCACGACGGTGCCGCCGGCGAAGTCGATCGCCTTGATCGACGCGTGTGGGTTCCAGACGCCGTTCATCAACCCGTCGACCCCCCAGACCATGTGCGCGAGCGGGAAGTAGATGAGGATCATCCACGCGAACAAGAACGCCATGATGGCGCTGAACTTCATGCGCTCGGCGATCGCCCCCACGATGAGCGCCGGCGTGATGATCGCGAACATGAGCTGGTACATCGCGTAAACGCTGTGGGAGACCCACGCGCCGTAGTCGGCGTTCGGCGCGCCGCCGACCCCGGCCAACAGCGCGTACTTGAACCCGCCGAGGTACGGCGAGCCCGGGGCAAACGCGAAGCTGTATCCGACGAGCCACCACAGGATCGTGACGAAGCCCGCGCACCCGAGGCATTGCGCCATGATCGAGAGCACGTTCTTTCGACGGACCAGGCCTCCGTAGAAGAGGGCGAGGCCGGGCAGCGTCATGAAGAGGACGAGCGCCGACGACGTCATCATCCAGGCGTTGTGGCCGGGGCCGGGCGACACCAGCGCCTTGGGCGTGCCGTTGGTGACGTAGGCCTCGAGGTCGGCGACCCGCGTGGCCAGGTCGACTGGCGGCGCCGCCTGCGCGAAGGCACGGGTGGCGCGGCCGAGCACGGAGAGCGCGGCAAGGGCAGCGAGAACGAGGGATCCGGAGCGGCGGGGAGTGTTCATCGAGAAAGGCCTTTGCGCCCCTCACCGTTTCACGCGCATTGCGACGGCGTTTCATACACCCGAGGACCCGGGCGGGGGTACACGATTTGTGAGGCCCTTGATAAGGGCGATGAACGCCCGTTATTTCAGCGACTTGTGTGGCAATAACTGCAGCAGTGAAGGAAGGACAAGGACGGCGCCGCAGAGGCAGGCGAGCTCCCCGCACACGGCCAGACGGCCAAACGACTGCAGCGCCTGGAAGTCGGCGAAGAGCATCGACCCGTAGCCGACGACCGTCGTGTAGCTGCAGAGGGCGACGGCGCCCCCGACGCGTCGCACCGCTTCGCTCACGTCGCCCCCGAGCAGCCGCTGCCGGTCGTAGATGTTGAACGGGTACTCGCACCCGATGCCGAAGGTGATCGGCAGGGTGATGAAATTCACGTAGTTGAGCTTCTCGCCGGCCCAGGCAGCGCCACCGACGAGCCACGTCACGCCGACGGCAAGCGCCAGGAGAACCGTGAACGCGCCGCGCCGGTCGCGCGTGGCGAAGAGGACGACGAGAGCGACCGCCACGAGTGACGCCAGGGTGGCCCGCGGCCCGTCGCGCTCCATCGAGCGGATCATCTCGGCGAACACCGTCGAGCGGCTGGCGGTCTGCACGACTGTGCCGTCGGGCAGGCGAACGTTGTCCGTGCTCTTGGCGAGGCGGAGCAGGTTGTGGCCGTCGGAGAGGACGACGGTGTTGCGATACCGGACGTAAAAGACGGTGCCCACGCGGCCGTCGTTCTCCTCGAACCGGCGGCGCAGGAGCGGAGGCAGGTCGCGCGCCGCCAGCACGCGCAGGCCGTCGGGGGGCCGCAGCGACTCGACGCGCCCGCCCTCGTCGGCCGGCAGGGCATCGAGCACGGCGGGCGTGAGGCGGTCGCGCACGCGGGCAAGGACGGCCAGCTTCTGGCGCTGCTCGTCGGCCGTGCCGGGCAAGAGATCGTCGGCCGTGGCGACGCCGGCGATGAGACTCCCCCGGGGGTCTGCCGCGTCGTTGGCGAGGATGCGCGCCTTGAGAGCCGGGACCTGCTCGGGCGTGTCGGCGAGCATCCGGGCGCCGGCGACGTTCATCTTGCCGCCGAAGACCGTCTCGGCCTTGTTCGACCACTCCCCTGCGCCGCCCTCCTTGCTGCCGCGCGAGCCGAGGCGATCGAAATCGTATTCCCACGGGTCGCGCAGTAGCGCGGGGATGCGCCAGGCGGCGGCGACGGTCAGCGCCGCCGCCAGCCCGAGCACGACGCGCGGGGCCCGCTCGGTGGCTCGCGCGACGGCCCTCGTGATGGGGCCTCCGCTCCCGGCGCGGACGCGCGGGGCGGGATCGCGGAGCGCGCGCGGCAGCTTGCCCTGGACCCACTCGATCGCCACGAGCAGCGCCGGGACGCACGGGATCATCGCGACCCACACGAGCACCATCCCCACGAGACCGATCCAGCCGAACTGGCTGAACCCGCGGAACTGCGTGACCGTCAGCGACCCGTAGGCAATCGACGCCACGCACGCCCCCACGAACTCGGCCCGGAGCGCGTTCTCGGCCGCCTCGCGGCGCGCGGTCGCCGCGCTCATCCCCCGCGCCAGAAACTCGCGGTACCGCGAGAGCAGCACGATCGGGTAGTTGATG
>Ga0302326_10028503_pt1 | contig 11234 bp, 8 predicted proteins | sample Palsa_T0_3_FD_202264 | JGI IMG/M metagenome (GOLD analysis project Ga0302326, IMG submission 202264) | Peat permafrost microbial communities from Stordalen Mire near Abisko, Sweden - Palsa_T0_3 | ecosystem: Environmental > Terrestrial > Soil > Palsa > Peat permafrost | place: Sweden: Abisko...
GATCGCCGTCCCCCCGTTCGCTTTCTGGCCGACGGTGAGGCCGAGCGCCGTGATTCCGCTCTGGTCGGTGTCGTCGAGCGTGACTTCGGCGATGATCACCTGGATGCGCACCTGGGGCAGCACGGCGTCGATCTTGTCGACCAGCTCCCGCATCAGGCGGATGTCGTCGAGCGTGCCTGAAACGACGATGGAATTGCTGCGCTCGTCGGGAAACACCGTCACGAGGCTGCTGAACTCATTGCTGCCGCTGCCGCCGCCTGGCGTTGCGCCGGTCGCTCCCGGTTGGTTGGCATTCCCGATGTCGCCGGGCCGGATCGTCTGGGACGCGGTTTTCTGCGCGGCGGAGTTTTGGCCGGAGACGACCTGGGTGAGCAGCGTGGCGACATCCTTGGCGTCGGCGTGCTGCAAAAATATGACCTCGTTCCGGGTATTGGGATCCGCGCGGCCGTCGAGCTTCGTGATCAAATCCTCGAAGAACGACTGCTCGCGCTCGTCGGCCAGGACGACCACCTGGTTGGTCCGGTCATCCGCATTGAAGGTCGTCGCGCTGCCCAGCTGCGCCTGGATCGGGCCGGAAAGGATGGCGTGCAGCTTGGTGACCAGGTCGCTCGCCTTGGCGGAGGAATGGAGCTGGTAAAACCGCGCCGTGAATCCCCCGGTCGTGGGCCGGTCGATCGAGTTGACCAGGGTCTCGATGCGCTGGAGGTTGCTGATGGTATCGGTGACGAGCGCGGCATTGGCCTTGTCCAGCACCACCACGCCGCCGCCGACGCCGGGCGTAAAGATGCCGGTGAGCCCGGAATTGAAAAATTCGGCGGCCCGCAGGAAATTGAGCTGGAAGAGCTTGGTGGCGATCCGGCCGCTCGGCGGCATGTCGAGCGTGGACCCGGCGATGAATTCGGGGGCCTCAGCCTTGGCGGTGGAGAGCGGCACGACCTTGAGGAACCGATCGCCGAGCGGGATGACGCCGATCTGGTTGAGCGAGAGCTCCGTCTCGAGGGCGAGAATCAGCTCGGATTTTGGAATCGGCCGGTTGATGACGAGCGAGTAAGTGGACGCCGGCAGGGAGCCCGGGCGGAGCACGGTGCGCCCCGTGTAGATTTCAAGCGCGCCCAGCACGCTGTCGATGTCGCCTTCCGGGAGCTTGAAAAAGGGGACCATCTGGTCCGCGCCGCGGCCCGGCAGCGGCATGACGGGCGGAGGCGCGTCCGGGTGCCCGGCCGTCACTTGGGCGCGGAGACCCGGCGCGGATGCAAAAATGCTCGCGGCGAGGCACAACAAGGCGAAACGGGGATTCATGCGGAACCCGAGATAAAAGATGAAATCACGAGGATTGTAAACGGTCTTGTGCAAGACGGGCCAGCGGCCCGAAGGTTCCCGGTATTTGCCTTTAAGGTGGGGCGCGTTGCCCCTAACGCGCCTGTTCAGCTCAGCAGAAGAAAACACTCAAACCACTTTCCCAATGAAGCGCGTTCGGGACAACTCGCTCCACCTCCTGAGCTTGCCGAAGCGCCACTTCCGCGCTTGACTCGTTTCCGTGCCCAACGTCTTCGGCAAACTCTTCACCATCTCCACTTGGGGCGAAAGCCACGGCCCGGCGGTGGGCGTCGTGGTGGACGGCTGCCCGCCGCGCCTGCCGATCACGGCCCAGGAGATCCAGGTTGAGCTCGACCGCCGCCGGCCCGGCCAGAGCGATATCACCACCCCGCGCAAGGAGGCCGACCTGGTGGAGATTCTCGCGGGCGTATTTGAAGGCCGCGCGACGGGCGCGCCGATTTCCCTCCTCGTCCGCAACACCGACGCCCGGCCCGGCGCCTACGACGAGATGCGCGAGAAGTTCCGTCCCTCGCACGCCGATTACGCTTTTCAGATGAAATATGGCCTGCGCGACCATCGGGGCGGCGGGCGCAGTTCCGCGCGCGAGACGATCGGCCGAGTGGCGGCGGGCGCGATCGCCAGGAAGATCCTCGCCCTGGCCGGCGACGTCGAAATCCGGGCTTTCATCACGCAGGTGCACGACATTGCCGCGCCTGCCGAGGCCCTGGAAAAATTCCCCACCCTGGCTGAGGTCGAGGCGACGGCGGCGCGCTGTCCCGATCCCGCCACGGCGGCGCGGATCATCGAGCGCATCAAGCAAGTCCGCAGCGAGGGCGACTCGGTCGGCGGTATCATCCAATGCCGCATTCGCGGGGTCCCGGCGGGTCTCGGCGAGCCGGTCTTCGACCGGCTCGAGGCCGACCTCGCGAAGGCCATGCTTTCGCTGCCGGCGACAAAGGGCTTCGAGATCGGCAGTGGTTTCGCCGGCGCGCGCCTGCGCGGTTCCGCCCACAACGACGCGTTCGTGATGCGCGACGGCCGCGTCCGCACCGCCACCAACCGTTCCGGCGGGGTTCAGGGGGGCATCAGCATCGGCGAGGAAATTGTCTTCAACGTGGCCTTCAAGCCCACCGCGACAATCATGCAAGCGCAGCGCACGGTGGACGTGCACGGCAAGGAAACGGAACTTACCGCCAGCGGCCGCCACGACCCCTGCGTGGCCCTTCGCGCCGTCCCGATCGTCGAAGCCATGGCCGCCCTGGTCCTGGTGGACCACTGGATGCGCAACGCCGCGCAGAATCAGACTTTTCAGAACAAATTCTGACTAAGATTTCGGATTTCGAAATTCGAATTTCGAAATGAATTTAGAAAAGCCATTGGTCTACCTCATCCTCGGCGCCGCCGGTTCGGGCCGCCGCGAGGTGCTGGCCGACATCATTGACGGCGGCCTCGCTGCCACCGATCGCGCGGTCGTTTTGATGTCCGAAGGGGAGCCGTCCAATCCGGTCTACAAGAAGCTGGGGGAGATCGAACAATGGCGCTGGACGCTCCCGTCGGCCGCCGAGAAAACCCGCATCGCGCGGGAGGACCCCCTGCTCCATCCGCTTCCCACCATCGATGCTGAGCTGCCTTCCGGCGCGACGCACGTCTTTTTCGTCACGGACGGTCGCCTCAATCCCGTCGACCAGATCGAAGCCTTCAAGATGTGGTTATCCGGCCTGAACGCGGAGCTGGCGCATGTGATCTGCGTCGTGAACTGCCGTCTGGCGGAGCAAAATCCGCGCCTGGTCGCCTGGTTTGACGCCTGCATCCATTTTAGCGACATCGTGCTGCTCCACCGCCGCGAAGGGGTGGCCAACAAATGGCTCAGCGACTTCCAGGCGCGCTACAAGGACCAGTTTTTTCCCTGCATCTTCGAGATGGTCAAGGGCGGCCGGGTGCGCAACCCCGCGCTCATCCTTGAGCCGCAGGCCCTGCGCATCTCGCACGCCTTCGACGAGGAAACCGACTGGATCCTCACCGATTCCGACGGCGAGGTGGTGGACGAGGACGACGAGGAGGAGATCGACGAGGACGAGGAGATCACGGCCACCCCGGTCGAAGATCTCTATTTCGCCCGCCTCGCCGGCGGCCGCCGCGAAAAGGAAATCCCGGACATCGCGAAGTTTTTAAGCGCAGCATCATAACAGGTGGAGCGAGTTGCCCCCAACACGCTCGTTTGGCTCCGAAGAATACACAACTCGGACCACCTTCCCAATGAAGCGTATTAGGGGCAATCCGCTCCACCTATTCCTCTATTTCGTCGCCGCTACGGCGGCGACGAACGCCTTCGCCCTCGCCGTGATCACGGCCCAGTTCTTTTCCTTGAGCGACTTCGCGTCCACCAGCGAACTTCCCGCGGCGGTGGCCATGGCGCCGGCCTTCAGGAATTCGCCGACATTCTCGGGATTCACCCCGCCGGTCGGGACCAGCGGGATGTGGGGCAGGGGAGCCTTGATCGACTTGATGTAGGCCGGCCCGAAAAATTCCGCCGGGAAGACCTTCACCGCGTCCGCGCCCGCTTCCCAGGCCAGGAGGATTTCCGTCGGCGTCAGCGCGCCGCAGAAAACCGGAATATTCTGGCTGCGCGCCGCCGCGACCACCTCGGGCCGGTAGGCGGGGGTGACGATGAACTTCGCTCCCGCCAGGATCCCGATCCGCGCCGTTTTGGCGTCGAGCACGGTGCCGAGCCCAAAGACAAAATCCGGCAGTTCCACGCTCACCTTGGTGAGCATGTCGATCGCCCCCGGCGTGGTCATCGTGAGTTCGATGCTGGTCAATCCGCCCGCGGCCAGGGCCTTCGCGCAATCGAGCAGCCCGTCCGGGCTATCCGCCCGGATCAGGGCTATCACCTTCTCCGCTTTGATCTTCGCCAGGACGGCATCCTTTTTCATGGGAGAGAAGTGTGGAGAGTAATCAGCCACAAAAAAGCATAAAAGGTGGGGCGGCTTGCCCCCAAGACGCCTGTTTGACTCTGAAGAAGAGAGAACCCAAACAAATCGGATCCAGGTTTTAACCCGAATATTTTATGAACTCCAATAAGGTAGCCCTGATCACCGGCGCTTCCCGCGGTCTGGGGCGCGCGATGGCCGTTTCGCTCGCCAAGCGCGGGAATCGCATCGTCGTCAATTACGCTCATTCCGGCGCCGATGCGGAAGTCACGGCCGCGGAATGCCGCGCTGCGGGCGCGGAGGTGCTGGTCGTCCAGGCTGACGTGTGCGATCCCGCGGCGGTCAAGGCGATGATCGAGACCGTGGAACGCCATTTTGGGCCCGTGGAGGTGGTGGTGAACAACGCGACCGGACCCCAGCCGATGCTGCCGCTCGAGGACTATACCTGGGCTCATTTTCAGGATCAGCTCGATTTTTTTGTCAAAGCGCCGGTGCTCCTCATGCACGCGACTCTGGCGCCGATGAAGCAAGCGCGGACCGGCCGGGTGATCATGATCGGAAGCGAGGTCGTCGATCTGGGTAACGCCAATTTTTCAGCCTACGTCGCGGCCAAGGGGGCGATGCTCGGTCTCACCCGCGCCTGGGCCACGGAATTCGGGCCCTGGAACATCACGGTCAACCTGGTGGCCCCTGGCTGGATACCGGTGGAACGCCACGCCGGGACCTCCCCGCATGCCCTGGCGGCCTACGCGCGCGGGGTGCCGCTCGGGCACATGGGCGTGCCCGCCGACGTGGGCGAGACGGTCGCATTTCTCGCCAGCGACGAGGCGAAATTCATCACCGGGCAGTGCCTTAACGTTAACGGCGGCAATACGTTTTAGCCCTGCTGAGAAGCCATGAAACTGACGTTGGTGCTCGCCTCCGGCAATCCGGGCAAGGCGGCCGAGTTCCGTCGGTTCGCCGCGGCGGACGGCGATATCGTCGAAATCCTTTCCGCCGACGCGGAGGGTGGAATGCCCTCCGTGACGGAAGACACCGGCACCTTCGCCGGCAATGCGCTCAAGAAGGCGCGCGCCCTGGCCGCACGATTGCCATCCGGCCACTGGGCGCTAGCGGATGACAGCGGTCTCTGCGTCGACGCGCTCGGCGGAATGCCGGGCGTGGAGTCGGCCTATTTTGCCGGGCTGGCGGGAGATGCGTCCGCCAACCTCGCCAAGCTGGTTCGGGCGATGCGCGGCGTGCCCGAGGGCGGAAGGGCGGCTCACTTCACCTGCATCCTCGCCGTATCGCAGGCTTCGGGAATGGAGCGCGTGTTCGAGGGCCGGTGCGAAGGCCGGCTCCTGCTTGAACCCCGGGGCGCGGGTGGATTCGGATATGATCCTCTCTTCGTGCCATCCGGCTTCGAGCTGAGCTTCGCCGAAATGGACGCCATCCAAAAAAATCGGATCAGCCATCGCGCCGATGCCTGGAAGCAGCTCGCGCAATGGGCGCGGTCGAATCGAAGCTGATCGTCTCATGCTTGCCTGGGCTTACATCGGCCGAGCCCGGATTTTTGCTTGCTGCACGGGACTTCTAGAGCGTAATAACTCACTTTCCAGCGGTTAGAATGTGCCCGGGTGGTGGAATTGGTAGACACGCAGGTCTCAGAAATCCAAGATATTGATTTTCTGTAACTTGCGCAAGTTATCTCAAGTGCGCTAACGTGTACTAAAGAACGGGATACGCCCCAAACGGAATTTCCCACCTTCCTTAAAATACGCGCAATTTTCGAGGAAAGTGTAGAAGAGCCGGTGTAGAAAAGTCACGTGTCGCCCAACCTCGTCCAACCTTGCAGCTGGGGGCATCGTGCTTGACGGCCAGACGCATCGAACGCCATTCGTAGGTTTCGATGTCTGAATCGGCTGAGCCACGTGCGCCGAAAGCGCCTGATTTGCAGCTTTCTCTCAAGGGGATGCTGACGCCCCGCGCTGTTGGTCTCGATTTAAGCCTGACCTTCGACCAGATGAAGGGCTTCGCCGAATTTGTTTGGACCTCTCCTCCTGGCAATAAAGTGGCGGCGACCGGCCGGGTGCGATGCGTCGGTTTCGAGGCCTTGAGCTGGGTGCTGGAAGTTGACGGCGAAATAAAGCGCGAGATTTCGTCACATCGGCGCGAGTCCATCCGGGCTTTGATGAAACGGTGGCTCGATCAATATCCTGCAAACCTCGACACCTTTTCCGCGTTCTGGGTGCGGCCGCAGTCCGATGGACCCGGCGAGGAGCGTCTCATGGAGGAGCCGTTTGAGCCCGGACAATTGCCGTATCCGTGGATCGAGGATAACCTCGTGGCGATGGCTGAGGCGTTGCGCGGTCAGTTTAAGCTGCATGGGCAGGTGACGCCGCACATTTACGACAACGTGCGCCTGGAGATTGAGGCCTATGAGCGCAAGCTGCGACGCAAGGAACTCAAGCGTGAGGAGGCGGAGACCAAGCGGAGGGAGGCGATGGCGAGGCTCGCGGAGCAGCGTCGCATCCGCTACGAGAGAGAATCATCCGCCAGGATACCTTCCGAAGGCCGCCGGGAAATGGAGGCGGCCAAACCAAAGCCGCCACGCGAACGTGGTCCACAGCCAGCGGTGCCGGTATGCTTCGAGGCGCCGGTGCTTGAGTTTCAGGATACCGCGTTTCCGACCGCGGATCTTCGAGGTTTTTCGCTTCGGGAGCGGGCGGCTCTCTGGTGGGTCTCGAACCAATCGGACGATTTGCTTTGCCTGCCGAGCTGTCGGATCGAGCGGCTGGATTTCCAGATCCGAACGGCTCTGCGTGTCCTTGGCTCGCTGCGAGGCCGGGCGCTTTTGTCCGACGAGGTCGGTTTGGGAAAGACGATCGAGGCCGGGCTCATTCTAAAGGAGCTGCTCACGCGTGGAATGGCCAAGCGGTTCCTGGTGCTGACAACCCCGTCGCTCGTCGATCAATGGCAGGAGGAACTGAGTGAGAAGTTCGGCCTGGCGACCGGCACGACCAATCAGCCGGGGGCCCGCGACCCGTTCGGATTTTGGGGGAGTGCCTCCGGCATTGTCGCAAGTCTCCACACCCTGAAGCAACCGGCCCACCTGGAGATCGCCCGGCAGATTCGTTGGGATGTCCTCATCGTGGATGAGGCGCACCATTTGCGAAATCGGGCTTCCCTCGCCTGGCAGGCTGTCAACGCATTGCCCCGGCAATTCCTGCTCCTCCTCACGGCGACGCCTGTCCAGAATTCTGTCGAGGAACTCTACAATCTGGTGACCTTGCTGAAACCGGGAGGCCTGCCTTCGCCGAGGGAATTCCGGATGCGTTTCATCGACCCCAAGCGTCCGCGCCATCCTCGCGAGCCGGAGGAACTGCGTCGCCTCCTGAGTCAGGTCATGATTCGCAACACGCGCTCCACGGCTGGCATCGATCTTCCACCCCGGCGCGCCGAGACGGTCCTATTCGAGCCCGATGCCGTGGAGCGAGCGTTCTGGGAGCGATGGGAGGGGGAGTTTCGCGCGTGTCTCTCCGCGTTGACCGCCAGTCAGGCGAGTCTTTGGGGTCGGCTTCTTTTGCAGGCGGCGGGCAGCAGCCCTGCCGCCTGGCGAACGGCATTGGCGAAGTTCCCCGACAAGGAGCGTGCCCGGACGTGGCGGGAGGCGGCACCCCTCGAAGCGAGCTGGCGGCGGAAATGCGAATTGGTCCGACCGCCGGCCCGCCTCGATGGGGGTGTCGTTGTTTTTACCCAGTTTCTCGAGACGCAGGCGGCGCTCGGCGAGTTCTTGCGGGCGGCGCAGATCGATGTTTTTGTGGTCAATGGCGCGACGCCGGCGGCCGAGCGCCAGGGAATCTCCGAGGAGTTTCGCCGAAAGGGAGGCGCCCTTCTCCTCACTCAAAGTGGTACCGAAGGGCGCAATTTGCAGTTCTGCCACCGTCTGGCGAACTTCGACTTGCCGTGGAACCCGATGGTCATCGAGCAGCGGATCGGGCGGCTCCACCGGCTCGGACAGCGCCATCCCGTTGAAATCTATAATTTCGTGCAGGCGGGCACGCTTCAGGAGCACTTGCTGCGCCTTCTCCAGGAGAAACTCAACCTGTTTGAACTGGTGGTGGGCGAGACTGGCCTGGTCTTGGGCGAAAGGTATGGCAGCGAGGAGTTTGCAGACGAAATCCTGCGCCGGTGGCGGGAGAGCGAAGGGCATTTGGCCGAGTCGATGGCGGGCCTCGGGGACGAGCTTGCCGCCGCGCGCGGAAGTTACGGTGAGATCAAGCGGCTGGACGAAACCCTCTTTGCCAGGGATTACGAGCTATGAAGCTTGCGCGTCTCCCTTACGAACCGGGCATTCTTCTCGATTTTTATGAGGAGGCGCTTGCGGCTCTAGGTGCTTTGTGTGAGCGCCCGTGGCATGATCGCCTTCAAGTCGTGGCGGAGGGCACCACGGCTGCTCTATGGAACGCGAGCGGAACCCTTCATTCCGGCGAGCTTCGATTTTCCCCTGCGGACAGCGGGACTGCCGGGGCCGCGGATTTCGAAGTATTTCCCGGATGCCCTCTCACCTTTCGCATTGCGGAAGCTCTGCGGCCCGCGCCGCTGGTCCTTGAGCGGGCGGTACTGGCCGGCGACTCCGATCGACCGTCGCCGGACCCATCGGTGGCGGAACGGCTTTGGCGAAACCAATTTGACGACACCAGGCAATGGCGGATGGAGTCAGCCTTCGCGCGTGCTTTTCATTTTTCGCTGGTTGCGGTGACACGCTCGGAAATTCAAGCGATCGACCAGCATTGGTCGCTCCATCGCATCGCCCTGTCACTTCCGGACGGCACGCGCGATGAAGGCCTATCCCGCGAAATCGATTCTGCGCGGCTAGACCTGCGGCCGGCTTCAGAGATTTTATGGCCGTCACCGGATGTCACCGTGTGGGGCCGGTTCCTCATCAGCGCTCTGGAAGCGGAACTTGCCGAGGAAATCGGCGGCATCCGCTCCCGCCAGGTTAATAGCCTCGCACGCGAATTAAACCGGATTGACGACTACTTCGACAATTACGCCCGGGAGTTGGAGACCAGAGCAAACGCCCGAACAAGCGAGGATGCGAAGGCGAAGGTCGCGGAACGCCTTGCCGCTGCCAAGGCAGAGCAGGCGCGTCATCGAGCCGACCAAATTGCGCGCCACGAAATCCGTGTTAGGCCCCACTTCGATGCGTTGGTATTGGTCGCCGAGCCGGCTTGGCGTGCAAATCTGAAATTCGAACGCGCACACCGCCATCAATCCGCTTCCGCCATCTTTGTGCCGAGATCGAGGAAATGGGTTCATCCGGGCGCCCTATAGCCAGCTTGCCGGGGCTTAAGAGCCGAGGTCTTGAGAACTTGCGGCTCATCTCGACTGAATAGGGGAAATGGATTTGCTCCAGGGTGTTGGGATAGCTAAAACCTCATACCGGATGCGTGACTATACCGGTTTAAATCTTCTAAAGTTTTTCGTTTCGGTCGATTCTTTCGGCAGATCCGCCTGGTGCTTGACAGTTCAAGCGCTTGCGCATTTGTTTGGGGCAGTAAACCTGCCGGGCTTCTCCCTTTCTTCGGAAAGGTGTAGCTTACTTCGGTGGGTGTTTTTTTGTCCGGATTCGGCGGAGGAGGCATTGCCCCATGCGGTATGATAAGCCCGCCAAGACGTTTGATGATCAGGCCGATCTGCTGATTGGCCGGGGCCTGATTGCGGAAAGGGACCAGCTTGTCCGTCGGCTTCGTGCCACGAGCTACTTTCGATTGACAGGCTATCTCTACCCCTTCCGGGCTCCCGGGGGCGACCGCTATCAGGAGGGCACAACGCTCGAAATGGTTTGGCGGCTCTATACATTCGATCAGCGTCTTCGCACCATCCTCTTGGACGCAATCGAGGCTATCGAGGTTTACGTTCGCACGCAGCTGGCCTACCACTTTGCTCATAACCACGGACCCTTTGCTTACACTGATCCGCGTCATTTTCCGAACCTGGACCGGGAAGCATTTACGACCTGGCAAAGGAAGCTGGACGATCAGGTCCAGCGTAGTCAGCGGAGCCGGGAGGAATTTGTGGTCCACTTCTTCGACAAATACGGGAATGAGCATTCGCGGTTGCCGATTTGGATGCTGGTCGAACTGATGGATTTTGGCGCGACCCTCACTTTCTTTCGTGGAATCGGTGATGATATCAAAAAACGCTTGGCCTCTGAGGTTGGCCAGCCGGATCGGGTGGTCCAATCTTGGATGCTCGCATTGAATACCATCCGCAACCGCTGCGCCCATCATGCCCGTCTTTGGAATTGGGAACTCGGGACACCAATCCTGATTCCGCAAGAACGAAAATTTCCGGACTGGCACGCACCGAGATTGCCGAACAATCGGATCGGCGTCATCCTGACAGTCTGTCGCTATTGGTTAAATCAAATTTCGCCGACCAACGGATGGAGCCGACGGGTGTTTGAGCTGTTTGATGAATTTCCAGGTCAGCCACTTTCGCTCATGGGACTACCCTCCGCATGGCGATCCCATCCCCTGTGGTTAGATCCCCCATCGGCCGCGGTTTCTGAATAGCCGGACGCTGCCGAAATGTTCCGGCGTGATCAGGCCGATACGACAACGCTGTGTAAGAGCCGAGGTCAACAGAGCCTACGGTTCATCTCGGCCTCGCGCGGATTTTTGCTTGCTGCACGGGGCCTCTAGAGCGTAATAGCTCACTTTCTGACGGTTGCGTCGTTGTTTTGAACGCCGGTTCTTTGTCCTCTTTTTCAAATTTTCCTTTGAGAAAGTGTAGAAAACCGGTGCAGAAAGAATTAACCGATGAAACTGTTAGTTACGCAAGACATTAATAATCAGGTTCTTAATATGTGCCCGGGTGGTGGAATTGGTAGACACGCAGGTCTCAGAACTCTAAAACGCGACTCTACCCATTTTCCTCCATATCCCTCGATACCTTTTCTCATAGGTAAATTGCGCTAAAATGAAGGAGCCGACTTTAGCC
>Ga0302326_10028504_pt1 | contig 11234 bp, 10 predicted proteins | sample Palsa_T0_3_FD_202264 | JGI IMG/M metagenome (GOLD analysis project Ga0302326, IMG submission 202264) | Peat permafrost microbial communities from Stordalen Mire near Abisko, Sweden - Palsa_T0_3 | ecosystem: Environmental > Terrestrial > Soil > Palsa > Peat permafrost | place: Sweden: Abisko...
ATAATCGACCTTGCATTCGAAACGTGATTCGCACTATTCTTCAAAAAGTTCTGGCTCCTCGACAACTTATGGGACGCGTCATCGCTGTTGCCAATCAGAAGGGCGGCGTGGGGAAGACTACGACTGCCATCAACCTAGCCGCGTCGTTCGCGGCGGCCGAAGTCAACACCCTGCTCATTGATTGCGATCCGCAATCGAATGCCTCGAGCGGCCTAGGTCTAGTGAAGGATCCGGAACGCATTTCTACTTACGACTTGCTGCTGGGCGCTGCCTCGAGTGAGGAGGCGCTGGCAACCACTGAGCTGGAACAGCTATGGCTGATCCCCTCGCACAAGAACCTGATCGGGGCAAACATTGAGCTCGTGGAAGCTGAGCGGCGCGAGTATCGCCTCCGGGAAGCGATCGCGCCCTTGCGTGATCGCTTCCAGTACATTGTGCTGGACTGTCCGCCGGCGCTTGACTTGCTGACGCTGAACGCGCTGGTGGCGGCTGACTCAGTGCTGATTCCTATGCAGGCGGAATACTTTGCTCTCGAAGGCATCAGCGAGTTGATGGACACAGTGGAAAGAATCCGCGCCGCGCTGAACCCTGGGCTTGAGATTGAAGGTGTCGTGCTGACCATGCTGGATGAGCGGACCAACCTGGCGCAGCAGGTGACGGCTGAGCTGAGAAATTATTTTGGGGCGAAGGTGTGTGCGACAACCATACCGCGGAACATACGGCTGGCGGAGGCGCCGAGCCATGGGAAGCCAGCGCTAGTATACGATCCGCGGTCGAGGGGGGCGGAGAGTTACATCCGGCTAGCGAAGGAGATTCTCGGCAGGCATTTGGCAGCCGCCAGTTCCCAGCCATCCGCCATCCGCGATCAGACGTCAGAAGAGGCGGAGAAGCCGATGGGTGCGGAGGACATGGATAAGACGGCTTGAAGATCGATGGATGTCGATATACGTATATTGATATGCGTCGATATACTGAAGGGAGTCGGGGCCGGCGTCCTGCAGGCAGGTTGCCTAGGTCCCTTCGGCCCGCAAAGGGCGCGGGTCTTCAGGATAACAGGGCTTCGGAAGGGGATAGGTGATGACTACTACTTCGGCGGCGGAGAAGTTGGCTGGGCATGGCGTCGAGAAGAAACCCGAGAAGGTGGAGAAGCGGCGGGCTTTGGGCCGGGGGTTGGCTTCTTTGTTGCCGGGGCCGCGGGTGGTTGCCGCCCAGGGGCTGAAGCCCGAATCATTTTCGCCTCAAGGGGGCACGGAGGAAGCCGTGCCCTTCCCGTCGTCGCTTGCTGCCAGTGAAGCGGGCGTGGAGGGCAGGCGGGGTGTCGGAGAAACCGAGATTCCTCGTTTCGCAAGGAATGACAGGGACGTCGCTCGGAATGTCAAGAGTGATGGGGCAGCGGCTACACTCGAACCACCGGCTTCACCGGAGCTGGAGGCTAGCCGGGCAGGACTGTCCGACCCATACGAGCCTGCTTCCCATGAGCAAATGCCGTCTGCCGCTTTCGCGGCTGTCCCCAAATTGGCTGGCCCTCCACGGGAACAAGAGGACGCGGACGAGATGATTTCTATTCCGGCGGAGGCTCAGGGTGGGGTGGTGGGCAACCGGGTGGTTCATCTTCCGATCGACGTGATTGACAAGAATCCTTATCAGACTCGGTCTGTGTTTGATGAGGAGACGCTTTGGCAACTGCGGGATTCGATCAAGGAACATGGGGTGGTGCAGCCGGTCGTGGTGCGGCCGGCGGAGGAGGAAGGGCGTTACATCCTTGTTCTCGGGGAACGGCGGTTGCGGGCTTCGAGGATGGCGGGGAAGGAGACGATCCCGACTTTGGTGCGCCGGCTCTCGCCGCAACAGGCGGCGGAGATGACCGTGTTGGAGAATATAGTCCGGGAGGATTTGAATCCGATCGAGCAGGCGGAGGCGTTCCGGGTGCTCAGCCTGGAGTTTAAGCTGACGCAGGCGCAGATTGCCGATCGGATTGGATTGTCGCGGGAGACGGTGTCGAATTATATGCGGCTGTTGCGCCTGCCGCGGAAAGTAATGGATTACATGCTGGCGGAGCGGCTCAGCTTCTCGGACGCCCGGGAGATTTTGCGGCTGGAGAACGACGACTATATCGAAGCGGTAGCGGAAGAAGTGGTTACGCACAAGTTGAAATGGGATCAGATCGAAGATCGGGTGATGCGAATCAATGGGTCGTTTGCGATGCTGCCGGGACAGACTCTGCCGGGAGAAAAGAAGAAGAGCGGTGCGGCGCGGTGGATGGATCCGAATGTGCGGGCCGCGCAAACGGATATGGAGCGGACTTTGGGGATGCGGGTGAGGATCAGAGATCGGCATGGGAAGGGAAAGATTGTGATTGAGTACGCTAGCGTCGACGATTATGAGCGGGTTACTTCGATGCTTCGTGGTAAACCGTAGATACTACCGAGTGCCTAGTACCGAGTTCTGGAGGGCGGCCTGAGGCCGCCTTCTTTGTTTCGGGTGGCAAGAAGGAATCACGAACGTTAAGGAATCTAGATGGTAATGGTGGAGTGTGCTGCGGAATTTTGCGGATTATGATGGAGTCTGTGGGCAGCAAGGTTGGGGAAAGTGGGTGATGGGCCTGACTGAAGTCGAGAAAGTCTTGGGATCAGTGGCCGTGCAATTGATGAATGGCGAGGAAGTTCTTCTCGAGGACCAGAAGATTCGCGTTAAGCGCGTGGGGAGTCGGCGGCTGCGGATGGTTCAGTTCCGGATGAACGGGCGGGCCTTTGCGGCCATTGAGCAGAACCGCGAGAAGCCTAGCCGATGGGGAAAGCTGGCGCGGGAGAAGCATCAGGTGGTGCAGTTTCGGGATGTGGAGACGCATAAGTATGTGGCGGTGTCGGTGGATGGGGAGGTGCAGGAGTATTGAGAGTTGCCAGTACCTGGTAGATCGATCCCATAATAATGTTGCGATACCCCTTGATCCCGGCGGTGCTGGACAATCATTGCGCCCAGATCTCCAACGAGACGCGCGGCCTTCCCGGCAACGCTGCCGAACCGGTTTGAATTCACCCTCACCCCCAAACACGGGTCCTAGCTAAACTTGATCGAATCCTTCTTCGCGAAGATGGCGAAAACCCTGTTGCGTCCATCCGAGACGCCTCCGCCGACGAACTGAAGGCACGGATCGAACTCTCACGTCGAAGAAGTCAATGAGACCCCAGTGGTGTTTGTTGGAAGTACAAACTGGAAACGTTGTCCGTGGATGGGCACTCTGATCCACAGCTGTGAGGTGATGTTGGGATGCCCTACGGCTTCACTCAGCATGACCGGACTTTTTTACTTGGCGAAGAAGTAGTCGAAGGATTTTACGGCGGTGAATTCGTCGTCTTTGACGTCGAAGACGGTGTAGAGCTTGGTCACGTTGAGCACGTCCTGGACTTTCTTGGTGAGGCTGAGGAGCTTGAGTTCGCCGCCAGCGTTGCGGACGGTGGTGAAGCTGCTGACCAGTTCGCCGACGCCGGAGGAGTCGATGTAATCGACATGGGCGAGGTTGAGGACGATTTTTTTCTTGCCTTGAGCGATGAGCTGGCGGACAGTGTCGCGGAGCTTTCCGGTTTCGTCGCCGAGCGTGATGCGTCCGTGGATGTCGGCGATAGTGACGTGGCTGACTTCGCGGGTGGTGATGGTCATGTTTTCCAGTTTCTAGTTTCCCGCCCAGGCATGGGAGGTTCGGGTGAATGGTAGAGGGTGAAGCTTCGCAAGTCAATGGGTGCGAAGTTGAACGAAGTTGAATGGTGGAATGCAGCGCCTGCGAATCGTGTTTCAGCCACGCCGAGGCGCTGTGGCGCAGGCAAACAGCGGGTCCCTCGACTTCGCAAGATCATTCATAAAGCGAATGGTCTTGCTGCGCTCGGGAGCGAAACGAGTCGACGGTGCGGACGGCGGATATGGGTTGGGAGTCGCGGATTTCCTGGATGGGAGAAGTGACGATGGGGGTGTCGTATTCGGGGTGGCGAAATTCAAGGTGCATGCCGCGGCCTACGTATTGAAGCTTGAGCATGGAACCTCCCCAGGTGGAGCCGGCGATAGCGACTTGAACCGGGTCGGGACAGAATTCGGGATGGCCGGAGATGAGAGCGTCGCTGCCCCCGAGCAGGACGGCGGTGTAGCAGTGATGCATGGTTTGAATGTGGAGAACGGTCGAAGGCGGAAGATCGTGGAGGAAAACTCCGCCTTCGATCTCCGATTGGATGATGGCGTGGTTGACGTCATCCGCCAGGTTGGGGTGCGGGGTAAACATTACCGATGCCAGAGATAGGGTACTGGGTTTCGGGCGGACGAGCAAGGGTTGTTTGGAATTTTCGACGAACTTTCGGGAGGGGGGCTTCCGAGCAGCTGAAGGCAAAAGCTTTAACCATGGGGGACACAGGGCAGGGCGGGGTTAGGGGATGATAGCGATGGAGCCTTTGGGGCCGACGACTAAGGCGCCGCCGGTGGGGTATGGGCTAAGGGCGTTGAATTGGAGGCCGGACTTTTTGGGCGGGCTGATTCTGGTGGGGTTTCGCGGTGGGCGGAAATCATAAATGAATTTGGGGCCGACGAGGAAAAGGCGGACGTGCGCCTGGTTTTCCGCAAAGTCTTGGGCTTTGGGATTCCTGCGCCCCCGGTCGTAGGCTACGGCGGAGTAATAGGACTGGGGGAAGATTTGGGAGACGTTCCAGGTTTTGCCGCCGTCGTTGGTGAAGGCGAGGTTGGGGCCGTCCTGGGTGGGATGTTTATAGTCGCCGCCGGCGATTACACCGTGAGTTGGGTCGCGGAAAACAATGGAGAAGATGCCGGCGGAGTCGGGGCCGTGGAGGATGGGAGTGTCGAAAACTTGCCAGGTTTGGCCGCGGTCGGGGGAGTGGAAGACGCGGGCGGCGCGCCCGCCGGTGGCGAACCAGATGTTGGGGTCGGGGGCTGAAGCCGCTTCTTTTTCCGAAGACTGATCGAGCGCTGAAGCGCCGCTCTTCCACAGTAGTGTCGGCGCAGTGGAGTTGGGGCCGGCGCCATGGGTCGCGCTGGCGAAACCAAGATCCCTCGCTTCGCTCGGGATGGCAAGGGTGTGGGCGCTCGGGATGACGGAGCTTTGTGAGTTCGCGATCATCGAGGTCCTGGAGAGGATGGCTAGGCAGGAGTTGCTGGCGGCGAATGCGGCTTCACCTTGTATAGCTGGCGGGAGTTGATCGGGTGGGATGGGTGTCCAGGTTTGGCCGTCGGAGGTGATCAGAAGTTCGAATTTCAGTTTGCCGGTGTCTTTGCCGGTCTCATCAGGGATGGGATCGCCGAGAACTATGCCATGGGTTGGGTCCCAGAAGACCATGGAGTCGAAAAAGCCTTTGGGATTTGTATTGGTGAATTGGAGCTGCCAGTGCTGGCCAGCGTCGGCGGTGTGGTAGATGCGGGACTGGTCGCCGGGACCGGCGGACATGAGAAAGGCTTCGCTGGCGGAGAAGGCGACTACGGCGCGGAAGTCGAGGGCGGCGGCGTCAGGAACCTGTGCGGGAGTCCAGGTGCGGCCGGCATCGGTGGTGAGGAGATAGGTGCCGTGGGTGCCGGAGGCCCAGGCGATAGTTTGCGAGACAGTACTGGCGCCGCGGAGGTTTTCGGTGGTGTGGGAGGGATGGGTTTGCGGGCTGCGCTGGGCGACGGCGGTAGTGGCGAGGAGGATTAGTAGAGTGCGCATGGGGAGATTGTCGCAGAAAAAAACGGGAAGAGGTGGCCGGCAGCAATTGCGCGGGAGTTAAGCGCCGGCAGAATCGGCGCTGACGGCAAGTTGCATGGTCCTTTGCTGCGCACAGGGTGACAGTCTTTAATTCTGTTTCACTGCTTGGCGGTGAAATCGGCGAAGGTGGCGGTCTTGCCGAAGTAGATGCGAAGCGTGCATCTGGCGCCGACATGGGCAAAGGCGACTTCGAGGGCGTCCGCGGGTTGGCTTACCTGTTCGGTCTCGATTGCGGCGCGGACGAGGTCTTGCTTCTCGTCGTAGGCGGCGCCGGGCGTAACGTTCTTGTTGACGACGAGGGTCCACTTGTCTCGAGCGGGGATGGGGTAAACCGTATAAGCGCCCATGGGGATGGTGGCACCGGCGAAGTTGAGCTGGGCTTCGGTAAATAGAGTCATGGGAGCGCCGCCCGGAGCCCAGGGCTTGCCGTTGGGAGCTTTGTCGTTCTTGGCGCTGACGGGGTTGTAGCGGATGTAGACCTGGCGGCCGTCATCGAGATTGCAGGTGGCGGTGGTGGGTTCGGATTGGGCTGAGCAGACGGCAGTGAGTGTGAGCAGAATAAGAACGGCGACGACGAAGCGAGCGCGGAACATGGGAGACCCTCTGGGGCAAGAGTGTAGCGCCGAAACCGGCAGAGGGAAAGAGGATTTGAGTTCTGGTCTCTGGAGGGGCCAGGCTTCGCCCGGGCGGACAACCGAGCCGGCTGTCCCACACGAGCATTCCTTCCACAAGACATTTCTTCCACAAGAACATTTCTTCCACAAGAGCATCACAAGCCCCGTTCGTTGCTGGTCTTCGGTGATGTACTCAGCGGGTGGGTGGGTTGCTACCGTGAGTGGCGAGTACCGGGGATTAACACTGGTACAGAGCGAGGGCGAAAACTCATGGCGACAGCGGTGCGGCTGAAGATTCTTTACGGTGAAGGGGATGGGGAAGCACAGGCGGCTATGGCAGCGGCATTGGAGAAGGCGGGGCACACGGTGGAGAAAGCAGTCGGGCGCAAGGCCGTGGAAGAGGCGATTGGCAAAGCCAGGTTCGACCTGCTCGTATTGGGACCGACACTTAGCCGCAATGACCGGCATCATCTGCCGTATACGGTGAAGAAGGCGCAAGCAGAAGTTAGCGTGCTGGTGATGCACGCGGATGGAAGCCGGCATCCTTATGTGGATGCTTGCACCGACACGGGGGCGAGCGTGGAAAATGTGCTGGCACGGATTGAAGGGATGGCGATTGCGGGAATGATGCCGTCGGCTGCGGCGGCTGGTCGATAGTCGCTAGTTTCGAGTTGCTAGAGGAGCGGCTTTCGGCCGCTCTTTCTTCTTGGACCGAGGAAAACCCCTCCACCACGGATGGTCCAGGGGGAATTCCTATTGGTACGAATCTGGGTGGTTAGCTGGTGGGATCGATCAGCGCTTGTGGCGCCCCTTTATCAATCTGCTGGGCGTGGCGCTCGATAGAAGTGGAATTTAGATTCGCTCGGGCCGGAGCGAGTTTTGTGCGAATCAGGTTGGTAATAGTGGAACTTTCTGAGCATTTTAGCGGTTGATTCGGCTGCTGGATATACGGATCGATGGTCTTGAAGACCGTGGAGTGGCCTTCTTTTCTCAAGAAACTTCTTCCTGACAACTTTTGAGAACCGAATTGGTTGCGAGTACATCCAAGGCAGTGGTGTGCGGTTCGTCCTACTGCAGACTCGCTTCGCTCGCTGGAGAACCTCTTCGGCTTCGCCAGGGCAGGCTGAGGCGGCTGTCCCCTCATGAGCTTTTTGGCTTCTTCAAAAACCTTTTAGATTAGGAGAGTGCGATGGGAATGAGTGCGGAGTTGCTGCCCGAGTTTGATCTTGAGATGGCGTCGGCTCGGCGGACTTTGGAGCGGATCCCGGAGGACAAGCTAGCGTGGAAGCCGCATGAGAAGTCGATGACGCTGGGACGGCTGGCGGGACACATTGCGGAGCTGCCGGGGATGGGAGTGCGTGTGCTGAAAGATGAGGCCCTGGATTTTCGCAACCGTCCGGCCGGCGAGGTCGCGCGCAAGCCGACGGTGGCGGAGTCGCGGCAGCATGTGCTGGAATTATTCGATAAGAATACTGCGGCGCTGCGGGCGGGGATTGCGGGTGCCAGTGATGAGCATTGGGCCAAGAACTGGAAGCTCTCAATCGGGGAAAGAAAGCTCTATGATGGTTCGCGGATGGGTGCGATGCGGCGGATGGTGATGAGCCACATGATTCATCATCGGGCCCAGTTGGGAGTTTATTTGCGGTTGAATGGATTGCCGGTGCCTTCGGTGTATGGGCCTTCGGCGGATGAAGAACGGTAGCGCGTGGGGCGTCATTGTTTTTCGTCGCAGGATCGATTTGTGTTTGAACCGCAAGGAGTTTCATCCGACGGGCGGGTGCTCGGAATTTTTAGGGCCGAGGGCATCCGGCCCAGGTGCGCCGAAAAACTCAAAGCTGCCGCTTTGACCTGCCGTCTACTATGTTTGACCAACCTGAAAGACACTGGTAGTGGACGGCACCGCCAGGGGTGCTTCGACGGCGTGGCTGGTTCGCTTTCGCAAACCAGCTCTTTCGAATTAGCCACTTCGCTCAGGATGACAACACAAGTGCCATGCACGTTTGTCACTTTGGCCGCGGGTGCGCAATTCGCTAAGATCGCACAATGGATTTAGAGTGCTTGATCGTGACCTGCGACCCAGCCCTGTTAGGTCATGTCCAAGCCGGTTTGGGTTCGCACGGAGCCTCGCTTCACCTCCGCCAAGATTGCGCGAGTGCGATCGAGTTCGTCTCCCGCCGGCATCTAGATGGACTGGTGGTCGACTGTGATGATGTGCCCGGAGGCGCAAGGGTACTGCCCGCGCTACGGAGCGCTCCCGCAAACAAGCAGACCCTTATTTTGGCGATTCTAAATGGTATGACCAGCGCCCAAGAAGCTCTCGATCTAGGGGCCGACCTCACAATCAGTAAACCGATTCAGCAGGCCCGACTACGCAGCATCCTCGAGGGCACCGTTCCCAAGATGGAACGCGAACATCGTAGGTATTTCCGATACTACGTGGATGTGCCTGTGCGGTTTCACAATGCTCTTGGGCAATCCTTCACGGCCAGGATGAAGAACGTGAGTGAAGGCGGGATGGCCATCAAGCTCACTGATCCGCTGCGACTCAAAGGCGTCGTAGCCGTGGAGTTCGAGCTTCCCAGCCTCGACCCACAGGCTTTTCATGCAAAGGCGGATGTAGTTTGGAGTGACTCCTTTGTGATGGGCCTGCGCTTCTTGTACGTCAGTAAAGACTCGGGAGTTGCCCTTCAGGCTTGGCTGGACTCGTTAGAGGGTCAATCCCATTTCCGTGAATCGGTTCAACCCACCTTCTGACAGGCCCGGTTCCTTTCCTCCAAACCATCGATTGCAAGAGCGGCTTCCCGGAGAATGCCCGCGGCGTGGGTGGCGCGAAGGCTGGTTGCATGGGTCCCTTCGACCAGCTCAGGGCTGCTGCTTCGGCCCGCAAACGGCGCGGGCCTCAGTATGACAATTCTCGAATGGGGTCGGAGTCCGCTGCTATTGCGGGATCCCGTTCATCTCGAGATTGTGGGCTACGAAGGACCAGGTGTCGGCGGTTTCGTCGATCAGCTTGGTGATAGATTTACCGGCGCCGTGGCCGGCTTTGGTTTCGATGCGAATCAGGACGGGGGCTGGTCCGGCTTGATCGGCTTGCATGGTGGCGGCGAATTTGAAGCTGTGCCCGGGGACTACGCGGTCGTCGTGATCCGACGTGGCGATCAGAGTGGGGGGATATTTTGTTCCTGGTTTCAGGTTATGCAGCGGCGAGTAGGCGTAGAGCGCTTTGAATTCTTCGGGATTGTCGGAGGAGCCGTAGTCGGAGGTCCAGGCCCAGCCGATGGTGAATTTGTGGAAACGCAACATGTCCATGACGCCGACTTCGGGCAAGGCTGCGCCGAAAAGATCGGGACGCTGGGTTAGGCATGCGCCGATCAGCAATCCGCCGTTGCTGCCGCCGCGAATGGCGAGCTTGGGAGTTGAAGTGTAGTGGTTGGCGATCAGCCATTCGGCGGCGGTGATGAAGTCGTCAAATACATTCTGCTTTTTCAGTTTCATTCCGGCCTGGTGCCACTCCTCGCCGTATTCGCCGCCACCGCGCAGGTTGGGCTGAGCGTAGATGCCTCCCATTTCGAGCCAGACCAGGTTCGGGACAGAGAAGAACGGGGTTAAAGAGATATCGAATCCGCCGTAGGCGTAGAGCAGGACGGGATTCTGGCCGTCGAGCTTCAGTCCTTTCTTATAGGTGAGAAACATGGGGACGCGGGTGCCGTCTTTACTGTGGTAGAAAACCTGTTTGGTTTCGTAGCGGGCGGGATCGAAGTCGACCTTGGGCTGGCGGTAGACGGCGCTTTTGCCGGCTTGCGGATCGTAGCGATAGACCGTGGCCGGGGCGGTGAAACTGGTGAAGGCGTAGAAAGTTTCTTTGTCTTTGCGTTTGCCGCCGAAACCTACGGCGGTGCCGATGCCCGCCAGGTCGACGTTGCGCAGGAAGGCGCCGCTCAGGTCGTGGACGCGGACGTCGGTGCGGGCGTCTTTCAGGTAGCCGATCAGAAACACATTGTCCACGACATTGGCGAACTCGAGTTTGTCTGGGCCCTGAGGAACGATGGTCTTCCAGTTGGCGCGCTCGGGATGGCGGGTGTCAATGGCGATCAGGCGTCCGCGGGGAGCGTCGAGATCGGTTTGGAACCAGAAGACGGGACCGTCGTTATCGATGAATCTGTATTGGGCATCGAAGTCGTCGAGCAGTCTTACGACTTGGGAATCCGGTTGCGTGAGATCTTTGTAGTAGAGGCGGTTCTTGGACGAACTGTCTTGGGTGACGGTGATAATCAGATAATGGCCGTCATCCGTGACGTCGCCGCCAAAGCCCATCTCTTTGTTGTCGGGGCGCTCGTAGATGAGTTTGTCTTCGGATTGGGCGGCGCCCAGGCGGTGATAGTAGAGCTTCTGGAAATAATTGGCGTCGCGCATCATGGCGCCTTTGGGATCGTCGTAACGGCTGTAGTAGAAACCCTTGTTGTCTTTGGTCCAGGAGGCGCCGGAGAATTTTACCCACTTGATGTCATCGGGAAGGTCTTTGCCGGTGTCGACGTCGCGCACGTGCCACTCGGTCCAGTCGGAGCCGGAAGTAGCGATGGCGTAGGCCAACAACTTGCCGTCGTCGGAGACCGCAGCACCAGCCAGCGCGACCGTGCCATCGCTGGAGAACGTGTTGGGATCGAGCAAGACGCGTGGTTCGGCGTTGAGGGACTCGGCGACAAGGAGTAAGTTCTGGTTCTGCAGTCCGTTGTTGTGCTGGAAGAAGTAGCGGCCGCCCTCCTGTTCGGGAACGCTGAAGCGTTCGTAGTTCCAGAGCTTGGTGAGGCGGTCGTGGATGGCCTGACGGTAGGGAATCTGCTCGAGGTAGCGGAAGGTTAGCTTATTTTCGGCCTCGACCCAGGCCTTGG
>Ga0302326_10028505_pt1 | contig 11233 bp, 8 predicted proteins | sample Palsa_T0_3_FD_202264 | JGI IMG/M metagenome (GOLD analysis project Ga0302326, IMG submission 202264) | Peat permafrost microbial communities from Stordalen Mire near Abisko, Sweden - Palsa_T0_3 | ecosystem: Environmental > Terrestrial > Soil > Palsa > Peat permafrost | place: Sweden: Abisko...
CTGGCCAGATATTCCTCTTGCTCGGAGGTCAGGCGATCGATCTTGATGCCTAACGATTCGAGCTTCAGCTTGGCTACACGTTTGTCGAGGTCAACGGGAACCGTGTAAACCTTCTTTTCGAGCGAGGCATGATTTTTGACCATGTACTCGCAGGAGAGCGCCTGGTCGGCGAAGCTCATGTCCATCACCGAGGCGGGATGGCCCTCGGCGGCGGCCAGGTTGATGAGGCGGCCTTCGCCCAGAAGGTTGATGCGGCGGCCATCTTTCATGGTGTATTCGTCTACGAAGCTGCGGGTGGGGCGCTTTGAGGACGATAACTTTTCGAGTGAGGGGATGTCGATTTCTACGTTGAAGTGGCCGGAGTTCGAGATGATGGCTCCGTCTTTCATGAGCTCGAAGTGCTGCTTGGCGAGAACGTTCTTGTTGCCGGTGACGGTGCAGAAGACGTCGCCAATCTTGGAGGCTTCTTCCATGCTCATGACGCGGAAGCCGTCCATGACGGCTTCGAGCGCCTTCGTGGGATCGACTTCGGTGACGATGACTTCGGCTCCGGCACCGCGAGCGCGCGAGGCGAGGCCGCGTCCGCACCAGCCGTAGCCGGCGACTACAAACTTCGAACCTGCCAGCAGGAAATTCGTGGCGCGGATGATGCCATCAATAGTGGATTGGCCGGTACCGTAGCGATTATCGAAGAGGTGCTTGGTGTCGGCGTCGTTGACGGCTACGATGGGATAGCCGAGAACGCCCTCTTTTGCCATCGCGCGCAGACGGATGACTCCGGTGGTGGTCTCTTCGGTGCCGCCGATCACGCCGGGGAGTTCGGACTTGCGCTTGGTGTGGAGGATGGTTACGAGATCGGCACCGTCGTCCATGGTGATCTGCGGCTTGTGATCGACGGCGGCCATGATGTGGGAATAGTAGGAGTCGTTGTCCTCGCCTTTGATGGCAAAGACGGGAATGCTGTAGTCGCGGACCAGGCTGGCGGCAACGTCATCCTGCGTGGAAAGCGGGTTCGATGCGCAGAGAGCTACGTCGGCGCCCCCGTCGCGCAGGGCGATCATTAGGTTTGCGGTCTCGGCGGTGACGTGCAGGCAGGCGGAGACGCGGATTCCTCTTAATGGTTGATTCTTGATGAACTCCTTGCGGATGATCTGCAGAACCTTCATCGATTGATTTGCCCACTCGATGCGTTTCTTGCCCAGATCGGCCAGTTCAAATCCTTTAACGTCGCTGCTGATCAATGTTGTTGTTGTGCTAGCCATATTCTCCCCGGATGAAAGGTCAGAGGTGAGAGGTCAGATGTGAAATCAGACCTGTCACTCCTTCCTATGATTGCTTCGTTTTAGTGAGTTGTTAGATCATGGGTTCGGGTCTTCATTTTTACCTTCTTGACTCTTGCACTCTTACTCCGACCTCGAACCTCTGGCCTTATTTCCTTACTCCCGCGGTTTCTCTCTTCAAGCCTGCGTCGGAGGCCAGTTTGGCGGCTTTGTCGGTTGCTTCCCAGGTGAAATCGGGATCGTTGCGACCGAAATGGCCGTAGGCTGCCGTCTTGCGATAGATCGGACGGCGCAGGTCGAGTGTCTCGATGATCTCGCGCGGCTTGAGCTTGAAGTTGGCCCGCACCAGATCCGGAATCAGACTTGCATCAATCTTCTCTGTGCCGAAAGTATCCACCAGGATGCTGACGGGATCGGCGACTCCGATGGCGTAGGCAAGCTGGACTTCGCAGCGGTCGGCCAAGCCGGCGGCCACGATGTTTTTTGCGATGTAGCGCGCCATGTAGGCGGCTGAACGGTCAACCTTGGTCGGATCCTTGCCGCTGAATGCCCCGCCGCCGTGGCGTCCCATGCCGCCGTAGGTGTCGACGATGATCTTGCGTCCGGTGAGGCCGGAATCGCCCATGGGGCCACCGATTACGAAACGTCCGGTGGGATTGATGTGGTACTTGGTATCTTCGTCCAGCAGTTGGGGTGGAATCACGTTCTGGATAACGTGTTTCAGAATCGCGGCGCGCAGTTCATCGTTGCCCACGCTTTCGGAATGCTGGGTGGAGACGACCACCGCATCGACGCGCTTTACTTTTCTCTCGGCGTCATATTCGACCGTGACTTGAGATTTTCCGTCGGGGCGAAGATAGGGGCAGGTACCGTTTTTTCGCACTTCAGAAAGCTTCAGCGTAAGCTTGTGGGCCAGGGAAATCGGAAGGGGCATCAGTTCGGGAGTCTCGTTGCAGGCATAGCCGAACATCATTCCCTGATCGCCGGCGCCGCCGGTGTCTACACCCATGGCTATGTCGCCGGACTGCTTGTTGATGCTGGAAATTACGGCGCAAGTGTTGGAGTCGAAGCCGTAAACGGCGTTGTCATAGCCGATCGACTGGACCACTCCACGGACCAGGTTCTGGAAGTCGACGTAGGCTTTGGTGGTGATTTCGCCGGCGATTACGACCAGGCCGGTGCAGGTCAGGGTCTCGCAGGCGACGCGGCTGCCGGGATCTTCACGCAGGCATGCGTCCAGAATGGCATCGGAAATCTGGTCGGCGATTTTGTCGGGATGGCCCTCGGTGACGGACTCCGAGGTAAAAAGAAAACGATTCTTTTGGCGCAATTCTGCTGGCAAGCTGATGTCTCCTCAAGTGAACTTCGAGTCTTTACGTTCGATACGGGAGGCTGCCTACACCATGGCTCTTTACCGTGGGTTGACCTAACGCTCTTGAAAACGGTATCAGAGTTTGCCTCCGAAGCGCAACGGGATTGGGAGTGACGAAGGGACCTGACATTGAAGGGAAGCTGATTGGCTCTAAACGGGGAACGGCGGCGACAAAGGGAAGAAAAGAAAGAAATAAGTCTGAAGTATCGAAGGATTATGGAGCGCTGGCTATGACTCCCTGTGGTCCGAAAGTAACGGTCTTGACCTCGCCCGATTCTCCGCCGATATCGATCTTCTTGCCGTTGAAGCGCAGGTCGACGCCGCCAGCGTTTCCGAACTTGACGATGATTTTTTTGTGGCCGCGGAAGGTGCGCTTGCCACCCGCGTCCAAGGTTTCGGTCAGGTGTTCCTGGCCGTCGATGGTGGTCGAAATCCAGGATTGTTCGCGAGTGCGAATCGCGACCTGAAACTCGCCTTGAGCCCCTGCTGAAGATGCGCTTGGTGCGGTTGAGCTCTGAGTCGGGGCCGGCGACTCAGAGTTGGACGGAGCTTTGCCTGTATCGTCCGTTGGTAGCGCGCTTGATGGCGGCGCTGCCACAGGCGACTTTGCTGCTATTGGAGACTGCCGAACAGGCTCCCTCGTGGTTTCCTGATGGTGACGGTTCCAGAAGGAGAGCGCGAGCGCGATCAGGAGTAAGCCGACGGCGAACAGGCCCCAGGGGAGCTGCCGAGGGGGTTCGTTGTTTGCTTCGAGACGGGCAACTCTCTCGGCATTTTCCTGCGCGTTGTCTTCGCGGGGTGCAATCTCTGTCGAAACCGGAGGGGCATCGCCAGAAGCCTGGAGGTAGTCGGCAACGGTTTGGTCTTCGTCGAGGCCAACGGCGCGGGAATAGGCGCGGACGAAGCCTTTGTTGAAGATGCCTCCGGGGAGCTGATTGAACTTATCTTCTTCCAGGGCTTGAAGCATGCGGGTGCCGATCTTGGTAGAGGCAGAAATCTGCTCCAGCGTGATATTGCGCTTCTCGCGCTCCTGTTTCAGTTTCTCGCCAAAGGAAGGCAACGCAGTTTCTCGCTCTCGTCGGGTGGCGACCGGAATTTTACTCTGTCGGGAAGACAGATCATAGAGAAAGATCACGGACGGTAATTGGGCGGTCCGTAAAAGCTGATTCGATGACGCCAGGAACTATCTGAGCGATTACCCCAAGAGAACGATTGGCGGGTACCCGGGCGGGGGTGGACTGCCGGGCGCCGCCTTTCGGACCCGTAGGTCGGGTTGGCATGACTCGTACTGGTTACCTCCGTTCGTTGCCGCAGCGGTGCGACGAAACCTATAATTTCCTATCACACTCGACCCGAGGAGTGCATGCCAGAGGCAGCCGGCACATCCCCAATTCGCCTGTCACAAGAGCTGACCATATTTCACGATGTCGCCAAGGCGCTGACATCGTCGCTCAACCTTGATTCGATTCTGCAGACGATCATGGAGAAGATGGCGGAGTATTTCCGTCCGGATACCTGGTCGCTGTTGATGGTGGATGAGGAGAAGGACGAACTCTACTTTGCCATCGCGGTCGGAGCGGCGGCCGAGGTGCTGTCGAAGGCACGGTTGAAGGTAGGGGAGGGAATTGTCGGCTGGGTGGCGAAGCATGGGCAGGCACTGATCGTGCCTGACGTGCAGACCGATCCCCGTTTTTCGTCGCGATTGGATGAGATTACACGCTTGCAGACCCGGTCTGTTATCTGCGTGCCGTTGCGTTCGAAACACCGCGTTCTGGGCGTGATTCAACTGGTTAACGCTGACGTCGAGATGAGCGAACAGGAGATGTTTTTCCTGCAGGCTTTGTCCGATTACGCCGCAATTTCAATCGAGAATGCCAAGGCAGTCGAAAAAATTCAGGAACTGACTATCACCGACGATTGCACGGGTTTGTTCAACGCGCGGCATCTGCACAAAACGCTGGAGACCGAAGTTTATCGCTCGGCGCGATTTGGGTATCAGTTCAGCGTGATCTTCATCGATCTCGACCACTTCAAGCAGGTCAACGACACGCATGGGCACCTGGTTGGAAGCCGGCTGCTGGCGGAAGTCGGATATTTAGTGAAGGCACAGTTGCGGTTGATTGATTTCGCGTTTCGCTACGGCGGAGATGAATTTGTGATTCTGCTGCCGCAGACGAGCAAGGACCAGGCGGTGGTGGTGGCGAAACGCCTGCAGGATTCCTTGCGCGCCGGAGTCTTTTGCATCGAGCAGGGATTGAATCTGAGCGTTCGCGCGAGCATGGGGCTGGCTACTTTTCCGCATGATGCGCGGACGCCGCATGACATTATCCGGCAGGCGGACGAGATGATGTATGTGGTGAAGAACTCTACCCGCGACAATATTGGGATTGCTTCGCAGGGACTGATGGAGACGTAGCTTCGCCAATAATCTCGTTCGCTTTCACACTTTCCTCCGAACCTTGCCGCGCGAAAATAGCGGTGCCTGGTAAGTCCTGATCGACTTCGGCTTTATAGATTGCGAAAATAAATAATGACAACGGTGCGAATGGACAAGTGGCTTTGGGCCGCTCGATTCTTCAAGACGCGGTCTTTGGCCGCGCGAGCCTGTGAGCTCGGCAGAATTCAATCGAATGGCCAACCTGCCAAGGCGGCGCGGGAGGTGCGGATTGGAGATATGCTGCGCATCTCGAACGATGGCGGTGACTTTCAGGTCGAGGTGCTGCTTCTTAGCGACGTGCGGGGGCCAGCTTCGGTTGCGCAAACGCTTTATTCGGAGACCGCCGCCAGCCTGGAACTGCGCCTGAAGGTGGCGGCGGAGCGGAAGGCGGCGAAGCAGTTTGAAGAGCTTCCGGCGGGGAGACCATCCAAGCGCGATCGGCGCAGAATTATCCAATTTCGCGGGAGAGCTTGACGGGACGATAATGTGGAGGGTGAAAAACTCCGCCTTCACAGGCTTCGGCCAGGCGATTGACAGTGCGTGTTTTATTGTTTGTCTCGCTTTTCGAGGTCGGCGGGCTGATCTTTTTTGGGTTGCACTCCAGCGGGGATCGGTTTCCAGGTAAGCGCATTCGCGGGGGCAGCCGCGTTTACGCCGAAGTCCCACACGTAGAGATTCATTCCGTCTTTGCCCAACATCTCGGCAATGGCGTATTCGCCGGGGGCCAGGGGTTCGGTCGGAGTTAGCTTCACCCAACCTCCGGCGATGGCGGTGACGGTGGATGCAACGAAACGCTCGTCTGCTTTCGTCTTTCCGTTGACCCCAATCTTGACCGCTCCCACCATGCGTTTGCCGCCTTTCACGTCGACGCGAATCATTTTGAAGCGCTCGTTATTATTACTACTATTGCTTTTACCGGGCGTCGCCGGCGGGGGCGGGGGTTCGCCGGAAACCTTTGCAGTTGCGGGCGCGCCATCGTTGTTATTGGTATCGACGTTGATGTAGACGGACGGCACGGTGGTGTGGGACTGAACCTTCGCGTGCGCGTCGGGAAGTTCGATGGTTTCTCTGGAGCCGGCCAGCGGATTGATTGCCGTCCGCAGCACATTTGACTTGGAGTTCTTATCTACTTCGCCGCCCGACTGCTGCAATTCGGCAAGCTGCGGCTGGTTGTTGTAGGTGTCGAGCAGGAAGATGCCACCTTCATCGGGCAGATGCAGACCGGGCGCTACCTCGGGAGAGTGCTCTTGTTCGGCTTTACGTTCGGCCTCGATTTGCTGATCGAGTTCGGCCGCCTCCGGTGCGAAGTTGCCCTGGTTGCGGCCTTGTTCGAATTTCTCGGTGGCGTCCCAGTCGATCATCGAGTTGGGAACTTCTTCCCACTCGCCGCGTTCGGCGCTGAAGTAGCGGACGCGGTCGCCACGGATCTCATACTTGATGACGGCCTGGTAGGTGCCGTCTTTCAGGATCAGACGGCGGGCCTGGGTTTCGGCGAAGGCCGAAATCGGGAAAAGGCAAAGCAACATCAGCGCGGCGGTCATTGCCGCGAGAAGTCGTGTCCTGCCAGGGAATGATTTCATGCCGCCAACATTATCGGCCTTTTTTGAGTGGTCTGGAAAGTCATCTCTCTATGCGATTTGGCGAATCCCGAAAGGCAATTGGCGGCCAGGTGCCGAGGGGCCCGATATCTAACCCTTTTTCTGCATTTCCTTCCCGAAAGACTTCTGCCATAATTGATCGTGCACCCCAGCCCGCACATTTTTCCAAACAAAATTAAAGCGAGGAAGCGATGTCAGCCAAGTACATCTTTGTAACTGGTGGTGTGGTGTCTTCATTGGGCAAGGGATTGGCGGCGGCGTCCATCGGATGCCTGCTCGAGAGCCGCGGTCTCAAGGTTAACCTGATGAAGTTTGATCCGTACCTGAATGTGGATCCAGGGACGATGTCGCCGTTTCAGCACGGCGAAGTTTTTGTCACCGACGACGGGGCCGAAACTGATCTTGATCTTGGGCACTACGAACGATTCACCCACGCCAAACTTTCTCGCGACAACAACTGGACTACCGGTCGGCTGTACGAGCAGATTATCGCCAAGGAGCGGCGCGGCGATTACCTGGGCAAGACAGTGCAGGTGATCCCGCACGTTACAAATGAGATCAAGGCGGCGGCCAAGAAAGTGGCGCAGGATGTCGATGTGGCACTGATCGAGATCGGCGGGACGGTTGGCGATATTGAGTCGTTGCCGTTCATTGAGGCGATACGGCAGATGCGGCAGGAACTGGGGCGCGATAACACCCTGTTTGTTCATGTCACGCTGGTGCCGTTTATTGCGGCGGCGCAAGAGCTGAAGACCAAGCCCACGCAGCACTCGGTTAAGGAATTGCTCAGCGTTGGAATTCAGCCCGACATTTTGCTTTGCCGAACCGATCGCTTTCTTTCGAAGGAAATCAAATCGAAGATCGCTTTGTTCTGCAATGTTGAAGAAGAAGCGGTCATTACCGCCAAGGACGTGGCTTCGATTTATGAAGTGCCGGTGGTTTTTGCGCATGAGGAAGTGGATACGCTGGTGCTGCGGCGGTTGAAGCTCGAAGCCAAAGAACGCGATCTATCGAAGTGGAATGATCTGGTATACCGCGTCTACAACCCGAAAGATGTCGTGCGAATCGGCATCGTTGGAAAGTATGTTGAGTATGAGGATAGCTATAAGTCGCTCAAAGAGGCGTTGGTACACGGGGCGCTGGCACACAATCTGAAGCTGGAGCTGAATTGGATCGAAGCCGAGGGGCTGGAGGCTGCCGACAAAACTGACAAGAGTCATGAAGCGCAGCTCGAGGAGTATGACGGGTTGCTTGTGCCTGGAGGATTCGGCAAGCGCGGGATTGAAGGCATGTTGAGGGCGATCCAATATGCGCGCGAGAAGCATGTTCCTTACTTTGGAATTTGCCTGGGGATGCAGACAGCTTGCATTGAATTTGCGCGCAATGTCTGCGGATTGGCGGACGCTAATTCGAGCGAGTTCGATCCGGCTACGCCGCATCGGGTGATTTACAAGCTTCGCGAGCTGCGTGGTGTGGAGGAACTGGGCGGCACGATGCGTCTCGGAGCTTGGCCGTGCAAGATCGAAACGGGAACGCTGGCTTATAAGGTTTATGGACAGACCGAGATCAGCGAGCGCCATCGGCACCGTTATGAGTTCAATCGCGAGTACGAAGAACCCATGGTCGCAGCGGGACTTGGTATCTCCGGTTCCACTCCGGATGGGACTTATGTAGAGATAATCGAGATTCCCGGGCATCCTTTCTTTATTGGATGCCAGTTTCATCCCGAATTTAAATCCAAGCCGCTCGAGCCGCATCCGCTGTTTAAAGCGTTTGTGGGGGCCTCGTACGAACACGGCCAGAAAAGGAAAATGCAGAAGAGCGCGGCGGAAGTTGAGTTGTTTCTGCGGCCGGAAAAAGTGGGACGGAGATAGATCCTTGAGAATTGAGTCATTGAACATTGAGGCATTCAATGTCTCATTCCCGCCAGTGATTCAATGACTCAATCAGCCTTGACCCTATCTTTCCAAATCGATAACGTTCGCGTCGGGTCTGGCGATCTGTTTCTTATTGCCGGGCCCTGCGTCATCGAAAGCGAAGATCATGCTCTCCGCATGGCGGAGATCATCAAGGGTGTGGTTCGCTCGCTCAATTTTCCTTTTATCTTTAAAGCGTCCTATGACAAGGCGAACCGCACTTCGATTCGCAGTTTTCGCGGGCCGGGATTGAAGGAGGGTCTGCGCATACTTAGGAAAGTCAAGGATGAGGTGCACATTCCGGTGCTGACCGATGTGCATCAAGTGGCGGACGTCGCTGCGGTTGCCGAGGTTGTGGATGTCTTGCAGATCCCCGCATTTCTCTGCCGGCAAACGGACCTGATTGTGGCGGCGGCTCTGAGCGGGCGTCCGGTGAACATCAAGAAGGGACAGTTTGTTTCCCCGTGGGACATGAGGCACGCCGTTGGAAAATGCCGCGAGGCAGGCAACGGCCAGGTATTCGTGACCGAGCGGGGATCGAGTTTTGGCTACAACAATCTGGTCGTGGATATGCGCTCGCTCGCTATCATGCGCCGCTTTGCGCCGGTGGTTTTTGACGCCACGCATTCGGTGCAGTTGCCTTCGGCTTCGCATGGTGATGATGATCAGACTGCGGTTAGCGGGGGCCAGCCGGAGTTTATTCCGGTGCTGTCGCGCGCGGCAGTGGCGGCGGGCGTGGATGGAGTGTTCATGGAAATGCATGACAATCCCAAAGAAGCGAAGAGCGACGGCGCGAATGCGCTCGACACGCGCAACCTTCGCAGCGTGCTGAAAGAATTGCAGGCGGTGAAGAAAGCCCTGGATGCGGCGCATGCTAAGCCGTGAGGCCTGTCGGGCGCGCTTGCATGACATCTCACAACCAACCAAGGAATGAAACGCCGGCTGCCTCTGGGGCCGAAGGCCGCGTCCCTATGGTCTTTGGAAGACATGGCTAAAGCCGTCATCCCCTGGCCAAAACCGCATTATGAGCTGGTGTGGTAACCAGCGTGACCCCGAAATCTTCTTTCCTGGACCGACATATCTCATAACGTGGTATCAAAATAAAGCCACTTCGGCCGACTTCATACGTTACGCATGCCCTCGACACCAGCTGGTCGTTCGCTTCGTCCTCTGCTTAGGTGGGGGCTCGTGCTTTTCTGCCTGATTTCTATCGGAGTGAGCGGGCGGCAAACGCTCTGGTACTTTTCGCATGGTCCTTCCGTGAGCGATCTGCGAATTTTTATGACTGGCGTCGATATGGTGAGATCGGGCCACGGAAACCAACTCTACCGGTTCGACGCGCAGGAAAAAACGCAGCTCAGCCTTTATCCTGAAACCAGGAGCAGTGGCCTGCTGCCTTTTAATCATCTTGCTTACGAGCTGCTCTTTTACTGGCCGGTCTCCGGGCTTTCTTATCGGATGGCGCTTATTGCCTGGGCGCTTGCCAACATTGGCCTTCTATTCCTGATTGCCTGGCTGCTGGCGCCGTATGGTCGAAGTCTAAATTCAATGACCGGGACGCCTCTGGTTTTCTGCCTGCTCGCTTTTTATCCGGTGATCTTTGCGCTTGGGGAAGGACAGGATTCAATTATGTTTCTGTTCTTCGTCGTCCTCTCGCTGCGCTCTCTGGATCGGGGGTGGATCTTCCTGGCGGGATTCGTGCTGGCACTCGCATGTTTCAAGTTTCATCTGGCGCTGATGATCGTATTTTTTGTTTTTCTCCTGCGCGGTAAATGGCGTGGAATCGCGGGCTTTGCCACGGGAGGGGTGGTGGTTGGCGGGATTTCCCTGGCACTTGTGGGCCCGGCGATTTTCCATGATTACACGGCGATGCTGCGGCGTCAGGAGGTAACAACGCCTTGGGGATTTATCCCATGGTATATGCCGAACCTGCGAGGATTTCTGCAATGGACGCTCGCTCGCTGGCTTGATGTGGGGTTGATTCTGCCGGTGCTTTTCATGAGTTCGGCAGTGGTCGGAGTGGTGGCGACCTGGTTTTTGCTACGGAAGAGCGCGCAGCGCGATAAAACTGTGCGCGGCAAAACCAACGCGGATGAGAGCGTCGTCTATGCGGTGGCCATTCTTACGACACTCCTGATCAGCTACCACCTCCACATGCAGGATCTGACGCTGGCGCTGCTTCCCATGCTTGTCCTCGTCGATCGAGCGTTATGCGAATGGCAGGAGGGCAACGCTCGACGCCGAGTTGATTCCGGGATTCAAAACCCGGCGGTATGGACGGTCGTGCTGGCAGCAGCCATCGCCGCGCTTTATCTCTATCGCATCGCCGGCGAAGCATTTCCGATTCTCGTGATGCGTGGTTGCCTTTTAGCGGTGCCGATCTTCGTGCTCTGGGTGGTCGCATTGCGATGGTCGCGCACGACACCTCGTCCCGATTGTGATGCGTGATGGTCGATGCTGCCGATTCATTTCTGAATCTGCTACTATACGCACCTCGTTCTAATTCTCATCTGCGTCTATGCACTGGTGGGCATCGATTGTCGGCTTTGTTCTTATTTTTGCCATCCTTATGGATGCGTTTGAGACCGTGGTTTTGCCGCGGCGGATCAGGCGTCACTTTCGCATCGCGT
>Ga0302326_10028506_pt1 | contig 11233 bp, 12 predicted proteins | sample Palsa_T0_3_FD_202264 | JGI IMG/M metagenome (GOLD analysis project Ga0302326, IMG submission 202264) | Peat permafrost microbial communities from Stordalen Mire near Abisko, Sweden - Palsa_T0_3 | ecosystem: Environmental > Terrestrial > Soil > Palsa > Peat permafrost | place: Sweden: Abisko...
GCGGGGAAGGCGATCAAGGTCCCATCGGTCCAGGCCGTCGGCGAACGACAGGTTGCGTGGCTCGTAGCGGGGCCGCTGGCCCGGAAGGCTGACCGCCTGGCCGACGGGCGGCACGCGGTCGAGGAACGGGGTGAGCAGGTCGTCGCCCGGTACCGGCCGGGCCACCCGGTCCAGCACCACGTCGGCCAGCCGCACCGGGGCACCCGCGGCGGACGCCATCGCCAGACCCAGGCCGAGGGCCGCCGTGACCTGCCGGGTTCCCGCCGGACCCGCGAGCCCGATCCGGGCCACGCTCGCCTGCGGGGTCAGCTCATCGGTGTCGGCCGCCGTCACGTCGATGTCCACTCCAGTCACACTGGCGCCGACCGCGCGCAACAGGCGGGCGGTGAGTTCTTCCGGAGCGTCAGCCGTCACGATCTCGCCGGCCGGCCGGGTGGCGAGCTCGAGGATCTGAGACAGGTCGCCGTCTCCCGGCTCCGCTTGCATCCAGATCGGCACCGCCCGGTGACCTATGTCGTCGGCGAGTACGACCAGGAAGCCGCTGGTGCTGAAGCCGCCGTTCGCCAGCCTCCCGGGCCGGGGCTCGGCGTGCGCGATACGGACGGTGGTCATGGGCGTCGCCTCCGGGGCGATGGGATCAGGTGTGTCCACACTCTTTAGTGCCCGCAAGCCGGGCGCATGTTACCCAGCCTGCTAGCGGCACGTCACCCGGTCGGCCTACTTGATGTGCTGCATGTCCTGGATGACCATGACGACTCCCGAGACGATCAGGAAGAGCGCTACGGCCGCCAGGATCTTCACTGCGACTTTCCAGAACGCCAAGCAGGCGACGGCGAGCGCGATGAAGAGAGGGATCATTTCGTTTCCTCACCGGCCAGTGGCGGCATGGTCATCGGGGCGCCGACGGGGGTGTTGCTTCTCCTCCGGGGCGGGTAAGATACCTGGCAACCACTGGACCTTATCTGGACTCTGAGTTTCGGTGCTTTGCACGGTCGATGGGCCAACATCGGCCGTGCTTTTTGTTGATGCAGTGAACCTTTGGGGCAGGGGTTCTAAAACGTCAGTGCGTGTGACGCCTCGGCAACTTTCGCTGGTTTCCTCCTCTCCACCTGGCCGATACGCTGGAGATGTTTCCCCGTCGCTCAGCGAGACTGAATTTTCTTTCGCTCACGCTTCATTGTTGCCCGTTAAACCCCCGGTGTAGACACATTTATTCGGCCGTCGTATAGTCGTGGTACCGGACTTGTAAGTGGGACTTTATGACGACCGAGCCACAAGATGCATCAACTGACGCAACGGGCCTTGAAAGTGCACGGAAGGTCCGGGAAGTCAAGTTCGGACAGATGCTCGAGCGCCTGATCGAACATAGCGAGTACCGGCGGAACAGAAAAAAGATCTCGAGCAAACTGGCCATCAGCAGCGCTGCGCTTTCCCAGTACATCCGCCAGCAGACGTGGCCCAGCTTCGGCAAGCTGCTCGCCATCGCCGACCTCTTCGACGTGAGCCTGGACTACCTGGTCTACGGTCAGCCGACCGGCGGCAGCGTGACCGACTACGGTCCCCTCTACCGCTATGTCGATCACGCCCTCGCTGATGTCCAGGCCCGGGGCAGTCGTCACACCGCCGTCGTCGCACGCATCGGACGGGTCCTAGCGGATCGGATCAATACCGTCGCGGAAGAACTGGCGGCGATGCCGACAGCGACCCGCGAAGGGCTCATTCAGGATGATGAGCTACTGCGACTGGAGAGATATTGTCATCAATGCGATCTAGTGAGCCTGAACCTCGAATTCAACGTTATTCATGCGGCGGGCGGCCTAGCCCCTGGACGCTTTCTTTCTGTGGTGGCAGCCAATCTCGAGAATGACGCTACTTATCGATTTATCTTGCCACAGGACCAATCTTGGGATGCGACGGTAGAAGCTTTCCGTCAATTGCTGGCTGACCAAATTGGCGGTGACCGGGTACGGGAGAATTGCGCGTTCCGCGTGACCGCTGCTCCGCTGATGACCGGTATATTGCTTTACCGACTTGATACAATTCGACTGGAGGCTGAGGAACCGGCACTGCACGCGCAGATCGCTGATTACCTCAGCGACGACGTGTGGCTTGGCTGCGCTATCCGGACTAACAGTGACTCCAACAGCGATATGATCATGAATCCGGACTACGTCCGACGGGCCAGGAACGCTTTCGGGCGCATGTGGTCCTCGGGTACCGCTGTCTGAGGCACCCGCTTCTCCCAGGTCAAAGCCATGGTGATGAAGATGCCAGCTGAGTGTATAGGTGCTAAATTCGCCTGGTGATCACGGACACCAAAGGCGTCGTGGTGGGGCGAGTTGTCAAGGTTCGCCCGCATCCGGACGGTGACTACATCTGGCTGGCCAACCTCGACATTGGTACGGATGGCGAGCCGCAGATCGTCTGGGGAGGCGCGCCAATCCTCGAAGAAGGCGACCTCGTTCCAGTGGCCAGGCCGGGAGCCTGGCTGCCCGCAACGAAGGACAAACACGATCGATACAAAATCAGACGCCGCCATTACCGAGGAGAGCTATCCGAGGGCATGCTCTGCAGCCTCGCGGAGCTCGGCTGGGATCCGTCAGTCACCGATCGAGTTGCCCGCCTCAACGGCTCCGCAGGCTTGTGTCCGGGTGATTCCCTCGATGACGTTGGCGAGAGCTGGCCACTCATTCTCCGGCCCGAGGATGAGTTTCGCGCTGAGGTAATCTACGCGACGCTAAAATCGCCCAAAAAGGCTGTAAGCCTAACTTAAATGTCGAAAATTCCGCGTTAGCGACCGGGAGCGGACGAGACGGGCGATGGCCTCCGGATCGCTATGTGGTGGTTGTGGCACCCTGCACACTCCTGTGTGGTGGTTGTGGCACCCTGCACATTCCTTTGACGGCGGCGATGAATAACCTTGCGCTCGATGACCTGGCTGACGCAGTGGCGGCGGTCAGGCTTGGGTGGCGGATTCGTGGGCCGGGAGCTGGTTGAGGAAGGCGATCATGCGGGTCCAGAACTGCTCGGTAGCCAGGGCATTGGCCTGCGGGCTGCCGCCCAGGCTCGCGTTGGTGAAGAACGGGAAGTACGGGAACATCCCGAAGTAGTAATGCCCGGCGTCGGGGTAGTACAGGTTGGTGGCCGGCGCATGGCCGGGGAAGCGCTCCAGTTCGCTCATGATGGTGCTGGCCGATCCGGCGGAATCCCAGACCGCGTCCTGGCCGCCGTCGCCCATCAGCAGCGGGACGCGGATACGGGTGACCGGGATCAGCATCCCGGCCCCCAGCGGCTTGCCGTCGAAGGTCCAGCCCGGGCCGGTGCCGCCAGCCGCGTCGTGGATGATGTCGGTGGGTGAGCTGGCCACCACGGCGTCGGCCAGGTGCGGCAGGTAGGAGGCGACCAGCAGGGCCGCCTGGGCGCCGTCGGACGCGCCGTACAGGACCACCGGCCGTCCGCGGATCGCGGGCTGGGCGCGCAGCCAACTGATGGCGTGGGCGAAGTATTCCAGCGGGGTGGAGCACTGGCACTTGGGCAGTCCCGGCTCGTCGTAGTAGCCCACGGCCAGGGCGGGGTATCCGCTCATCGCGAGCCCCAGGGCGACGGAAATTTCCTCACCGCCGCCGGGATATCCGCCGAGCATGTCCTCACCGCCTGGGTATCCGCCGAGGACGACGACGGCGGGAGCGCTGGGCCTGACCGCGGCCGGGGTGTAGAACGTGGCGGCGAAGCCGTCCTGGCGTACCGTCTGGGTGCTGGCCGTGACCGGCAGCTGGCGCTGCAGGGTCGCGGTCGCCCGGACCTGCCCGCCAGTCAGGACCGTGAGCCGGACCGTGAAGCCCGCGGCAGACGTGGCGAACTCGGTGCCCGGGCTGGTGGTGAACGCCGGGTGCAGCGACCACAGCAGGCCGGCGGCGTCGGCGGTGTGGTAGCTGCCCGAGACCGGCACCGCCGTGGCGAGGTCGAGTGTTCCCGCGGTGCTGGCCCGGAACACCGCCGCCGACTCCCACGGCCGCCCCTGGTCATCCGACGTGCGGGCCTGCACCGTGACCAGCCCCGCCGCGGGCAGGCCGCTGATGCTGAGGCGGATCGGGGCTACGGCTGCGGCCGTGGCCGGGCCTGCATCCAGCCGCACCGGAGCGGCAGGCGATCCGCTGCTGCATCCCGTGGCCGCCAGCGCTAGCAGAGCGCTTGCCACTAGCCCCCAGGTGCGACGCCGCAATCTGCACATGGCCTTAAACCCGCCGCTTGAGGAGAACATCAGGACACGGGTACCGCCTGCGGGACGGGGGCGCCGAGCGGGAAAACGGTCAGCCGGTGCCCCAGGCGCAACCGGAGCCGGTGCACCGGGTCCAGGCGCAGGAAGCGGGTCAGCCAGGTGCCGCTGCTCCGGCCGGTCATCAGGATCACCTCGTCGTAGTGGCGGCCGTGGATCTCCCCGCGCACCGCCAGGCCCAGCTGCCGCTGGCGGGTGATGATGCCCATCGCGTGGCAGCCGGCCTGCTCCAGCTGGAAGACGGCGGAGTTCATCCGGTGCTCGGCCGCCCTGACATCGTGCCCCGGCAGGTTCGCTCGGCCGTAGCGGCCGATGCTGGCGGACAAGCGAAGCCTCATGAAGGCCGGTAGCTGCGCCTGGCGTGATCGCACCAGCCCCAGCACCACCACCTCGCACGGCTCCTCTTCCTGCCGGGCGGCCAGGTAGCTTACTGGCCCCGGCTTGGGCTCATCTGCAGTTGCCAGATCCCTGTCCAGCACGAGCAGGTACCGTCGCATGTCCCTCACGTCCTTCAGTCGCCAGTGATGGACCCCAGTCACCTACCCCCGATCACAGCCCGAAACCTGGCGCGGGCACGGGCTCGCCGACGTCGGCACCGATTGCCGCTGCAGAGTTCGCGTCGCCTGGGGTTGGACAGCGTTTTGTTTGGCGCGGTGCTTGTTTGGGGGTTAGTCGTCAGGAGCGGACGAGGCGGGCGATGGCCTCGGAGGCTTCCTTGATCTTGTCCTCGGCTTCGGGGCCGCCTGCTTCGATGGCCTGGCTGACGCAGTGGCCGAGGTGATCTTCGACGAGGCCGAGGGCGACGGCCTGGAGGGCCCGGGTCACGGCGGATACCTGGGTGAGGACGTCGATGCAGTACGTGTCGGACTCGACCATGCGCTGAAGTCCGCGCACCTGACCCTCGATGCGGCGCAAGCGCTTGAGATAAGCGTCTTTGTCCTGCGTATAGCCGTGCATAGTCCAACTGTAAGCGCTGCGCGGCATCCAAGGTAACCTCATCGCAAGTGAGCCTGGAGATACTGCGCGACGAGACCGTTGAGGCCTTTCTCGGCCAGCTAGCCGCCCGGGTGCCCGCACCCGGCGGCGGCGCGACCGCGGCCCTGCACGCCGCGCAGGCGGCGGCGCTGGTCGCGATGGTCGCCCGGTACAGCAACGGCGCCCGGTATGACGCGGACCTGATGGCCCGCATTCTCACCGAGGCCGACGGGGTCAGGGACGAGGCGCTGGCGCTGGCGGAGGCTGACGCCGAGGCGTTCGGCGCGGTGTCGGCCGCTTACCAGCTGCCGAAGGAGACCGACGAACAGCTCCAGGCCCGGTCGGCCGCGATCGCCGCGGCGCTCGTCGGAGCGGCCCGACCCCCCGCCGACGTGATCCGCGCCGCGCGGCGGCTGGTCGAGCTCGCGGAGGAGCTGCAGCCCGCGGGGAACCGCAACGTGATCACCGACGTGGCCGCCGCGGCCGAGGCCGCCCGCGCCGCCGCCGTCACCGCCCGGGTCAACATCGAGGTCAACCTGCGCGGGATCAAGGACAACGCGATCAGGACCGAACTCACCGCTACCGCCGCGATCACCGACGAGATCATCGCCCGCGCCGACCGCGTCGTCGCGGCCGTCCGGGACGAGATCAGCCGGTGAAGCCGCTGCCTGGGAAGTCGCTGTCCGGGAAGTCGCTGTCCGGGAAGTCGCTGCCTGGGAAGTCGCTGTCCGGGCGAGAGCTCGCGGCGGACATCCGGGCGGGGACCGCGGCCCAGGCTGCGGAACTGACCGCCGCGGGGCGCCCGCCGCGCCTCGCGGTGGTCACGGCCACGGCCGACGAGGCCAGCGCTTGGTACGTGCGGTCGCTGGCCATGGCGGCGGCGAAGGCCAGCATCGGGTGCGATGTCATCGATCTCATCCCGGCGATCGCGGACGCACCGGAAAATGCCGCAGCCATTATCAGAGCGGCGCTGGCTGAGCTGAGCGGATCTCCGGCCGTGCACGGGATCATCGTGGCGACGCCGCTGCCCGCAGGCGCGCGGCTGGCCGAGCTGGCGGCGGCCATCGCCCGGGGCAAGGACGTCGACGGCGCGAACCCGGCCTCGCTTGGCCGCATTATGACCGGCCTGCCTGCGTTCGCGCCGGCCACCGCCGAGGCGGTGGTCCGGCTCCTCGAACACCATCGGATTGCGCTGGCCGGGAGGCATGCGGTGGTGGTCGGCCGTTCGGCGGTGGTCGGCAAGCCGCTGGCGCATCTACTGCTCGACCGGGACGCGACCGTCACCATCTGCCATTCTCGTACCCGGGATCTGGCCGCCATGACCGTTCTGGCCGACGTGCTTGTGGTGGCCGCGGGCCGCGCCGGGTTGATCGGCCCGGAACATGTCGCCCCGGGCGCCACGGTGATCGACATCGGCACCAACGTCACGCCCGACGGCGGGCTGGCCGGCGACGTCGACCCGAAGGTCGGACAGGTCGCGGGCGCCCTCAGCCCGGTACCAGGCGGCGTCGGCCCGGTCACCACGGCGCTGCTGCTCCGGCACGTGACCGAGGCGGCGGCGCGGCTAGCCGAGGATGGCAGCTAGCCGAGCATGCTGCGGTAGACGGCGATCAGTGCCGCCTTCTTATCATCGCTGAGGCGCGAGTCCGCGCGGATGGCGTCTTCGGTCGGCAACGGCGGGGAGGCCGGGGCAGCCTGCGCCGTACCGTCCTTGTCGGCGCCTGCTATCGCGTCGATCAGGCCGGCCTGGGTCATCAGCGACTCGGCCGAGAGGTTCAGCGCGTCGGAGATCGCCTTGAGTACGCGGACCGACGGCTGGTGCAGGCCTCGCTCGACCTGGCTGAGGTAAGGGTTGGACAGACTGGTCAGCTCGGCGAGCTGGCGGAGCGACAGATTGGCCTTCTTCCGCTGGTCCCGGATGAAGGCGCCGAGCACCTCGCGCTGCGCATCCCACAGATCCGTCATGGCCTTACCTCCTACATGCAAACTATAGAACGCGGCAGCTCCAGGGAATCCCTGGAGCTGCCGCGTGCATAACCTGTCCGGCTCGCTTATCGCGAGCTGTCGTACTTAGCGGGTCTTACTTGGCCGCGGACTTCGGCGCGCTCTCCTCGCCGGGGAGCAGCGGGCTCGCCACTTCGAGCACCTCGTCAGCGAACTTGCGCTGGCTGGTGAGGAACTGCTCGGCGAAGTCGTAGCCGCGGGCCACAACCTCGTGCGGGTTCGGCAGCCGGTCGGCGCCCGGCAGGCTGATCGAGGGGATCGACGGGAGCGACGGGAGCGACTGGGTGACGGACTGGACCGTCTCGACCCAGGTCTTGAGCGCGTCGATCGTCAATTCCTGGCTCTTACGGATGGTGCTCAGGATCTGCTCCTGGATGTCCTGCGTAACGTTGCTGGCCATTGCGGGCCTCCTTTGTTTTGACTTCTACTTGTTCTTGACTTCTACTGCTAACTATACCAAGCAGTGGTTGGTATGTCAAGCGGCTTGCTTGGCATCTACAGCGGGAGCGGGGTGGTGAGACCCTGCGGGTTGCGTCGTGGGGCCCAACCCGCAGGGAGCCTGGGGGCGAGAGTTCAGCCGGCAGCTTTCGGAGTCCGCTTAGCAGCGGGCCGCGGCGCACTCTTGGCGGCGGTTGTCTTGGGCGCGGCGGCCCTGGATGCGGCGGCCCTGGGTGCGGGAGACTTGGCGGGCGCGGGCTTGGCGGGCGCGGGCTTGGGCTCGGGGGCCACGGCGGCGGGCTTCGGCTCGGTCTTAGCGGCGGCGGGCTTCGGCTCGGTCTTAGCGGCGGCGGGCTTCGGCTCGGTCTTGGCGACGGCGGACTTAGGCTCCGGGGCCACGGCGGCGGACTTCGGCTCGGTCTTGGCCACGGCGGGCTTGGGCCCGGGCACTACGGCGGCGGGCTTGGGAGCGGACGCCACAACGGCGGGCTTCGGCTCGGGCTTGGGGGCGGCGGGCTTCGGCTCTGCGGCCACTGCGGCGGGCTTCGGCTCGGGCTTGGGGGCGGCGGGCTTCGGCTCGGGCTTAGCGACGGCGGGCTTCGGCCCGAGTACTAGGGCGGGCTTGGGCTCGGGCGTGACCTGGACGACCTTGGGCTCAGGCTTGGGGGCGGTCCTGGTGGTGCCGTTCTTGTGGCGGCCCGACATCAGCGGGATGGTCAGCGCCAGCACGTCGTCGGCGAACTTCCGCTGGTTGGCCAGCAGCTGCTCGGCCAGGCCGTAGGCGCTGTCGACCGTCTCCTCCGGGGTCGGCAGCTTGCCGGCAAAGGGCACCGTGACGTTCGGCAGCTTGGGCAGCTTGTCCGTCAGCGGCAACAACCTGGGGGTTACGGTGGTGACGGTGTCGACCCAGATCCTGAGCGCACCGATTATGGTCTTCTGACCCTTGCGCAGGGAGGTCAGGAACTCTTCCTGCAGGTCCTGCGTCGACGTCCTCGTCATGATCTTCTCCTTATGGCTCGTGCTGCAAACTATACCAAGCAAGATTGGGATGTCAAGCGCGCGCTTGGTATGCGCAGCAAGGTGCGGCGGGATCAGGTCTCCTTGGCGGCGTCGGCCAGCAGGGGGGAACGGGCCAGGGTTAGCACGGCCGTGCCCAGGATCGCGGCGGCGGCGACCTCGGGGAGGATGTACCAGCCGCCGCGGACCTCCTCGTGGAAGGCGAATACGCCCCACAGGACCGAGATGAACGGGTCGGCCAGGGTCAGGCCGGGTTGGACCGCGATCAGGCCCCCGGCGTTCAGGGCCGACTGGATCAGGAACATGCCGAGCAGGCCAACCGCGACCATGCCGTAGATCTCCCAGCTTGTGAAAAGCGTCACGATTCCATGCGAGAAGGTCGTGGTCATGCCCTTCATCAGCGCCGCCGTGAGGCCGAACGCCGAGCCGGCGGCGATGCCGAGCAGCGCGGACCGGTAGGCGCTGCCCGAGCCACGGGTCGACTTGCGGCTGCCGAGGAGGACAAGAACCCCGACCATGGCCAGGTTCACGGTGATGCCGAACACCCAGTCGTACCAGTGCACGTGCCCGTTGCGCCCGGCGGACGGCGACAGCAGGAACAGCAGGGCACCGAGGCTGATCGTCATCACGGCGGCCGAACCCCACTCCCGCCGGTGCATGCCCTGGCCGAAGACCCGGGAGGCGAGAATCAGCGTCAGCGGGAGCTCGAGCACCAAGATGGGCTCGACCGTGGCGAGCTGGCCGAAGCCCAGCGCCGTGGCCTGGAGCAGGAAGCCGATGCAGATGGCCAGGATCCCGCCGAACCAGACCGGCTCATGCAGCAGGCTCCAGATCAGCCGCCAGCTCAGGTTCTGGTTGCGGGGCACGTCGCGGTTGGCCTTGCGCTGCAGCACTGAGGAGGTCGCGTTGCCGAACGCCGCCAGCACCGCGAGCAGGTAGCTCAGCATGGATCCCTCCCTGCCTGCTCTACCCGGACCTGGCGCGACGACACATAACCGGTGCGGTATCGCTGCTCGCCTGCGCGGTGAGGGTATGAGAGCTTGCCTTCGCACTAGGTGGGGCGGCTGGACCCGGAACTGTGGTCTGGCAGGAATCGGCGATCTCCCCGACGACTCCTGTGCCGACAGGTCCGACGTCGCCGTGGCACTCCTTGAATGTCGCGATCTACCTGTCGAACCATCCCGACCCCTCAGCTCTCGTCGTGACGATCACGAAAGACCTGCCGCTGGCGGGCGTTCAGTACCCATTCCGCGTCGGAGCGGATACCTGGCTGATCGTGATCAGCAGCCCTAAGCCCCTCGTCGGGCGGCTGGGTCAAGATATGCCCTGGATTGTGCTCGGCTTTGGCGCGGTCACCGCGGTACTGCAAAACGCATAAGCGCCCTCGGGGACCGCTACTACCCGCGAGCGGTCATCACCGCGTCCTGAAAATGTCTTGATGGGCCTTGCGCGGTGGTTGCGTCAGCATCTCCGCTCCCGCTAACGATAATGTGACTCAGCCGCAATCGGATTGAGATGTGTCGATTCTAGGGGTTCATGATGTCACGCCGTAATTTTGGGGTATCTAACGGTTAGCGGGGCGCCCACGTTGCCTCGGAATGTGTGCGGAGGTCAGCGATGCGACGCCTGTGGATGTCTTTGCTGCTCGTGCCCGTACTAGCGCTCGCCGTACCGACGGCAGCCCTAGCTTCGTCGTCGGCGCCGGCTCTTACCACCACCAGCACCAAGGTCCTGCAACTGGGCATGAAGGGCTCGGCCGTTAAAACACTGCAGCGTCGGCTGGCCGCGCTGAAGTACTATCCGGGCTCGATCGACGGGCAGTTCGGCACCGATACCCTGGAGGCCGTCTGGGCGTTCCAGGAAGTGCAGGGCCTGCCGGGCAGGGACTACGTGAGCTCCGCGATGCAGTGGGCGCTGGCCCACCCGCGGGCGCCGAAGGTGCTCGACCGCCGGGCCGGAGCCAACCGGATCGAAGTCAACCTGGCCAGCGAGGTTCTCGTTCTGTACCGCGACAACAAGATCGAGCTGATCAGCCACGTCTCATCGGGCGGCGGTTACTTCTTCTGCTCGCCTGGCGGCGGCTGCGGTTACGCCGTCACGCCGACCGGCAACTTCAAGACCATTGTCTACATGGCCGGCTGGGTCCAGGTCCCACTCGGCGAGATGTACAACCCGGTCTTCTTCATCGGCACCGCGTACGCCATCCATGGCGACACCGAGGTCCCGCTGGCGCCTGTCTCGCACGGCTGCGTGCGGGTCCCGATGGACATCGCGGCGTTCTTCCACAAGCTGGTGCACATCCCCGGTGAACCGGTCATCGTCCGCCGTTAAGAGCGGAGGGTCGTGCTCTCTGGCGTCGGCCGGGTGATGTGCGGAGTAACTGGAGAACCGGGTGGGTTACCCGGCGCGGGCGGGCGGGCTGTGGCTGCGGAGGACCTTGGTCCGGTTCCGGTTCCACGCGGTGGTGGTGCCGTCGGGGTTGCGGACCAGGGTCCAGCCCATCCGGTGGATCAGCACCGCGTG
>Ga0302326_10028507_pt1 | contig 11233 bp, 6 predicted proteins | sample Palsa_T0_3_FD_202264 | JGI IMG/M metagenome (GOLD analysis project Ga0302326, IMG submission 202264) | Peat permafrost microbial communities from Stordalen Mire near Abisko, Sweden - Palsa_T0_3 | ecosystem: Environmental > Terrestrial > Soil > Palsa > Peat permafrost | place: Sweden: Abisko...
TGCGCCCACACCCACCGCCGCTGCGCCCACCCCCTCCGGGAACTCCTTTTTCTCCAGCAAATGCTCCGACAGAAAAGCATTGATCCGGCCAAACCCCCGATTATTCGCGGCAATTAATATATATAACAGCTTGTTGCCGTTGCGTATCTCCACGCCCAGGATGGGTTTGATCCCCTCCTCCCTGCAGTATTGCACAAAATCCCAGGCATCACAGGTAGAATTGATATTCGTCAAAGTCAGCGCCGTCGCACCCGCCTTCACGCCCGCCTTGACCAATTCCTTTGTCGAAAAAGTGCCGTATTTAAAGCTGAAATATGTTTTACCAAGGTACATGGGAGAGTGTATTGAAATAAAAAACTAATATCTTTAGTATTTAAATGCTAAATTAATTAGTATTTTTGCAGGTGGAATCAGCCGGCAAACAAAAGGAGAATAAGCCGGATCGAAAAAGGGAAGGGTAGGGGTGTCTTCAGGACCGCCCGGCGGAGTATAAAACGGCGATCATAAACAGCGAGAGTAAAAATCGGTGTAAAAAAAGAAAAAGAGCGGAGCAAAAAACTAACTTATCTAACGTTGATGGATAAGGAAACTTTTACGGATTTTTCGAGTGTAAACCTTTCTCTACGCACACATTGAATTAAAATAAATCTTTCCTTTGATATATGAACAAACATAAACGGGATCATCGTTATGACCTGATCAAGCCCATGATCGAAAGCGGCAAGATCCTGTCCTTTAACGATATTTTCAAGTATATCCCAAAGACTGTCGTCGCGAAAGACCTGGGAAAGAAAGTGGATCGTTTCAACACCCTAATGAGCAGGGTAGAAGAATTTATGTTATCGGATCTTTTTATCATCGCGACTTTTTTCGAAATCGATGAAGACGACATTATAAAGCTCATCATGATCGATTATAAAAAGAATAAAGAAGACATCCGGATGTCTGTCAAATTTCCTGAATACCATAACCATTAGCTGTCGACCTCTCCTATTGCTATTTAAAATCCAGTTCCTTTTCAGACCTTGTCTCTTATAACAATTGTGTTCGCTGATCGGCCGCCTCCATTAGACCTGAGGCGGCCTTTTTTTGTGCTGGAAAAGGCAGAAAAAGGGCTAAATTTGGGTATGTTCCGGAATTTTTTAAAGATTGCGATCCGCAATCTGGCCCGTCGCAAAGGGTATGCCTTATTGAATATTTTTGGCCTGGCCATCGGGATCACCTGCTGTCTGGTCATCTTCGAATACGTAGCCTACGAGCGCAGCTATGATAGCTTTCTGAAGAACGCCGACCGCATCTATCGCGTACAGGACGAAGATTATCAAGGGGGTAAGATGGTCTTGCCCTGCGCGGCAGCCATGCCGGGAGTGGCGCCCGGCATGAAAAAGGAATTTCCCGAAGTCGAGAACGCCTTCCGCCTCTATCGCGGTACTTTTATCATCGGCGACGATGCCCGCAATATCCGGCTAAGAGAGCCTTCGATCTATTATGCCGATCCGGCGATCTTCGACATATTTGATCTGCAGCTACAGGAAGGCGATCCAAAAACGGCCCTGGCCGGACCCGGAAAGATCATTATGTCCGCAACGGAAGCCCGCAAATTTTTCGGTGACATGGACCCCCTGGGAAAGCTGCTGACCGTTCATAGCGGCATCGGCCCCCGGCAAATGACGCTGGAAGTGACCGGCATCTTCAAAGACTATCCCGCCAATTCCCACCTGAAGTTTTCCGTGCTCGTATCCTACCCCTCGCTCAGCAAGGCAAACGGAACCTTTGGCCAGACCAACGACATCTTCGAAACCAGCTACGGCTGGACCGATTTCTATACCTATATACTCCTGCGTAAAGGAGCCAGCGCAAAACAGCTGGCGGCAAAACTGCCCGCTTTTATCGACAAGCATTACAACGACCTCCCCGAAAGCAAAAGCTCCGGCGACCGACTGTCCCTCACCCTGATGCCGCTAAAAGACATCCACCTCTATTCCCATTACACCGAAGAGGCCGAAGCGAACGGCGACGGCCAGGCCGTCTCCTTTTTATTCCTCATCGCCTTCTTCATCATCGGCATCGCCTGGATCAACTATATCAACCTGGCCACGGCACGCTCACTCGAACGGGCCCGCGAAGTAGGAGTGCGAAAAGTACTCGGCGCCCTGCGCTGGCAGCTGATCCGGCAATTCATGATGGAAAGCCTGCTGATGAACGGACTGGCGCTCGGGGTAGCCATCGGTCTTACCCTCGCCGTCAATCCTTTCTTCGGCCGCCTGACCGGCCGCCCGCTGCCGCTTCTCTTCTCCCTCCCCGACACCTACTGGGAGATCTTTTTCGCGCTGTTTGCAGGAGGCACCCTCCTTTCCGGTATTTACCCGGCCCTCGTGCTGTCCCGCTATCAGCCCGTCACCGTATTAAAAGGACTCTTCAAAAATGCCGCCGGCGGCCAGTGGCTCCGCAGAGGCCTGATCGTAGGCCAGTTTGCGGCTTCTATTATCCTTATCGCCGGCACGATGGTCGTTTACCGGCAGGTACACTATATGCGCAACCAATCACTTGGCGCCGATATCAGCCAGACCCTCGTGCTGCGAGCCGCGGGCGGCGGCCTGGCGGATTCTGCCTACAAGGACATTTACCAGGCTTTCAAAGGAGAGGCGCTACAGATAGCCGGTATAAAAAGTATGACCTCCTCCTCGGAAATAATGGGGGATGAAATCTTGTGGTCCACCGACTGGCATCGGCTCCACAACGCCAGCAGACAGGTGTCAAACATCTTCCACCTCGGCGTCGATAACGATTTTATCGGGAGCTATGGCTTAAGGCTGCTGGCGGGCCGGGACTTCTCCCGCGACTTTGGCACCGACCGCAAAGCCATCATCCTGAACGAGACCGCCGTAAAGACCCTGGGATTCTCCTCGCCCGAAGCAGCGATCGGGGAACTGATGTCCGGCGGTCAGAACGATATGGACTCTATGCAGGTGGTCGGAGTGATAGCCGATTATCACAACGAAGGCCTTCAAAAAGCCATCCAGCCCCTCCTTCTATTCCTAAACCGGAATAGCCGGCATTACTATTCCATAAAAATCCAGGGAAAAGATCCGGCCGCTTCGGTCGCCGCCATCAAAAAGGTCTGGGACCACCATTTCCAGGCCGACCCCTATGATTATTTTTTTCTCGATGATTTTTTCGCCCGGCAATATGCCGAGAACCAGCGGTTCGGCGAGGTCTTTGGATTGTTTGCCCTGTTTGCCATCGCCATCGCCTGCTTTGGCCTGCTGGGACTTTCCGCCTACAACGTCCTGCAACGCACAAAGGAGATCGGTATCCGCAAAGTATTGGGCGCATCCGTTCAAAACCTCCTGCTGATCCTCTCCCGGGATTTCCTGCTGCTGGTGGCTATCGCTTTTTTGATCGCCGTGCCCGTCACCTGGCTGGCGATGGATAGCTGGCTGCAGGGCTTTGCCTACCGGATCGGTATCAGCTGGTGGATATTTGGCCTGGCAGGACTGCTGGCCGCATTTATCGCCTTCCTGACCGTCGGTGGCCAGGCCCTGAAGGCCGCGATGCGAAACCCGGTAAAAAGCCTGCGCACCGAATAACGCCGCCCAGCCCCATCGACCCGTCCCGCGCATCCATAATTGAACATCCGCTGTATCGAAACCGCACACCCGCAGCCATCCAATTCCACTAACAACCTGATTTTAACAAGGATAGAATTTGGCATCCAATATGCTCCTAATGGATTAGTTTACGGCCCGTTTCCCGGCCCCATCAAAAAAAGAGTCCCCATGCTAAAAAATTATTTCAAGATCGCTTTCCGCAGCCTCTGGCGCCATAAAGCATTTGCTATCCTCAACATCACCGGCCTCGCCGTAGGCATGTCAGCCTTTTTCCTCATCTATCAATATGTCCGTTTCGAGTACAGCTACGACAACTTCGTCACAAAAGGCGATCGCATCTACCGCCTCGTCACCGATCTGAAGTCAACCGCCGCAACCCTCCACTGGTCCAGCACCTCGATGCCCATGGCCATTAACCTAAAGGCCGAATATCCCGAGGTCGAAAACATCGTCCGGTTCCACCGTCAGAACATACTGCTGCGAAGAGGCGACATCAAATTCGATGAGAACTCCACCGTTTTCGTTGACTCCTCCCTCTTTGCCCTTTTCAATTTCCCGCTTCTCCGGGGCAACTCCGCCACTGCCCTCAAAGAACCCTTTAGCGTCATCCTGTCCGAATCCACGGCGAAAAAATATTTTGGCGATGTCAACCCCATCGGCCGGACCATGCAATTCTCCGACAGCGGCTTCAGCGCGAAGGTCACCGGAGTAATGAAAGACCTTCCCGAAAACTCCACCATCAAGGCCGACCTGTTCGTCTCCATGTCCACCCGGAAAAGGTTCCGCGACAGCCTCGATTATCGCTGGGGTAATTTTGGGGAGCAATCCTACCTGTTGCTGAAGCCCGGCGCAGATCCTGCCGGCCTGCAATCCAAGCTGAAAGCCTTCATGGACCGACATCTTGGTCCCACGTTAAAGGCGCAGCAGGAAGACTATGTGCTGTCCCTCGAAAGATTGAAAGACACCTATTGGTCGACCCGCGGCGGCTTTGTCAACGGCAGCAGAAGCAACGCAATGGTCTTTTCCATCATCGGGCTTTTCATCCTGCTCATCGCATGTATCAACTTTGTCAACCTGGCGACAGCCCGATCGGCCGATCGCGCCAAAGAAGTCGGCATCCGCAAAGTCATCGGCGCCGCCCGGTTTCAGCTGACCCGCCAGTTTCTCGGCGAATCCATCGTGATCAGCCTCCTTGCCTTCATACTCGCCGCCGGCCTGTGCAGCGGGTTGTTGCCGCTGTTCAATCAACTCGCCGGCAAGATCGTCAGCACCGGCATCATCGACCAGCCGGCCTCCCTCCTGACTTTATTCGTCATCGCTCTGCTGATCGGTTTGCTGGCCGGGGTCTACCCTGCGCTGGTACTCTCTTCCTTCAAGCCGATCGCATCGCTGAAAGGACGCTTTTCCTCCGGCACAAGAGGGATCTTCTTACGCAAAAGCCTCGTGGTCTTCCAATTCACTATTTCAATTACCCTGATCATCGGCACCGGCGTGGTCTATTCCCAGCTGAACTACATGCGTAACCAGGACCTGGGCTTCAGCAAGGACCAGTTGCTGGTGGTGGACGAGCAGAATGACGCGCATAAAGTGGCACTACGGCAGGAGATTGCCGCACTCCCCAATGTACAGTCCACGTCCTTCTCCGGCAGCGTCCCCGGCCAGGGTACGTGGAGCGCCTATTCCAAGATAGAGAACAGCCATGGCGAAATGCAGGCCGCCGATATGGACCTCACCTATGTAGACTTCGGTTACCTCGAACAGTATAAAATGCGGCTGCTGGCCGGCCGTTTCTTCGACAAGAACATCGCCACCGACACCATGCAGGCCATGATCATCAACGAGGCAGCGTTGAAATTATTCGGCTATGCCACGCCACAGGCAGCCCTCGGCCGGCGTTTCGACCAGTGGGGGAAAAAAGGTATGATCATCGGCGTGATTAAGAACTATAACTTCGAGGGCCTCCAGCAGGACATCAACCCCCTCAGCATCTGCCTGGATTTTAACGATTGTAATTTCCTTTCCGCCAAAGTCGGTACCCACGATCTGCCCGGCACCATCGCCGCCATCAAAGCAAAATGGGATCAGCTGACCCCCGATCGCCCCTTTCATTATTTCTTTCTCGACGAGGCCTTTAACAATCAATATCGTGCGGAGGAACAGTTCGGACATCTCTTCATCAACTTCGCCATACTCGCCATCCTCATCTCCTGCCTCGGTCTGCTGGGCCTGGCCTCGTATACCACCCTGCAGCGGACCAAGGAAGTCGGCGTTCGCCGGGTCCTGGGCGCCAGCATCACCGGCATCGTCCGATTGCTGTCGATGGATTTTCTGCAACTGGTAGTCATTGCTTTTCTGATCGCCACGCCGATCGCCTGGTTCTTTATGCGCAAATGGCAGCAGGACTTTGCCTACAAGGCCACCCTGGGCTGGTGGATATTCCTGGGATCGGGCATCGCCGCGGTCGTCATCGCCTTCGCCACCATCAGCTACCAGGCCATCCGCGCCGCCATCACCTCACCCGTAAAAAGCCTCCGCTCCGAATAACCCCGCACCCGACGAGTTGAAGAGCCGGGGCTCTTCGCGTATTTCATTTCATGAAATTTCATCGGTCGGAATTTAAAATCCCACTTAGTTTTGCAGGCATATTGTTTTTACTATGGTGCCAAAGATTTATCAATGAGGATGCCTTTTCAAGCCTTGTGAATTTGTTTGAGACAAACCTTAGCAAAAGTAACCAGACTGATGTGTCATTTGGATTGAGTAGGGCAGACAAGGTGAGTTTAATCATATATCCGACCATAGTAGATCCTGCAAATAAAATTATTGGTGGGGCCGATTTGAAATTCGATTCGCCGGAGCATTTGTAAAGATCCGTCCCCCAGCCCCCTCCCGCAAAAAATAAATAATATTTTATCCAGGCAACGCCACGCCCTGCCAGGGGCTCTTCTATATACAAGCCATCTTTATAACCTATACATTGACGGAACGCGAACTGATCGACAGCTGCCTGAAGGGGAATTCAAAAAGCCAGCACGGGCTTTTTGAACAATACGCCGGCAAAATGATGACCGTTTGCCGCCGGTATACCCGTGACCGGAAGGAGGCAGAGGACATGCTGCAGGAGTCCTTTATAAGGGTATTCTCAAACATCGGTCAATACCGGTTCGAAGGACCGCTGGAAGCCTGGATAAGACGGATCGTCATACACACGGCATTAAAGATCATCCGGAAAAAGATACCCCATTTTACCGATATCGACGACCACCCCGAGGCTGCCCATACGATAGACTCCGATGCTTTGACAAAACTTAGCACGGAGGAACTGCTCGGACTGATTGCCGGCCTTCCCGACGGGTATCGCCTGGTTTTCAACTTATATGTGCTCGAAGGCTATGATCACGGCGAGATTGCAGAAATGCTCAACATCAATGTCGCAACCAGCCGAAGCCAATTGCTAAAGGCAAGACGACTGCTAAAAACCCGGATTGAAAACAATAGCAAAATCCCAGAGAAATATGCTTGAAAAAGATTTTGACCAATATGTCCGCGACCGGTTCGAAGATCATTCTTCGGCTGTGCCTCCCGATATGTGGCAAAGAGTCAGCGGTGAAAAAGAGAAAGACCGAAAAGGCTTTTCTCTTTGGAAAGGATATTTTATCGCCGCCGCATTGCTGACGCTATCCCTGATTGTTGGTCAAAAAATCATGCGCCCCGGAACCTCCATGCGCCCCGGAACCTCCATCCACCCCGGAACCTCCATGCGCCCCGGAACCTCCATCCACCCCGGAACTCCCGTTCCCTCCGCCGCCCCCACAAGACCTGCTACCCCCACAAGGGCCGCCGCCGCCCCCGCCGCCACGCCCGCCGCCCCCGCCAGTCCAACCATATACCTTCCACATATAACCACCCACCCGTCCAGCCCAGCCAACCACCCGTCCAGCCCAGCCAACCACCCGTCCAGCCTAACCGCTCACCCCTACACGAAAACCACCCCCAACCAACCCGACCCTGCCAGCCAATCCTCCGCAAAAGCCGGCCAACCCTCTGCACCACCCGATCAACCCTCTGCACCACCCGTCCAACCCTCAGCGGCGGAGCCCCTCCATAAACCCAGTGACCGACCCTTGCCGTCATTACCCCCTTCCAACACAACCTCGAATCCCATCTCAAAACAACTGTCCTGCCCGGACCCCAACTCGGCTTTCATCAACGACAGCAAATGGTACCTCGAGGCCATGGCCTCACCCGACTATCTATTCAACATCCGGCAGGATAACCAGCTGGCAAAATTCTCTTATACCGCCGGCATCCGCCTGACAAAAGTTTTTCATTCCGGTTTCCTGGCCACCGTCGGACTGCAATATTCCCGGATCAGCCTGAAAGGAATATCTGATAGCTTGTTTTCGCGCACCAATGGGTTTAAAAACATCGACCTTCCCTTGTTAATAGGCTATGAGACAGCAAGTAATCGTTTCAAGGTCGCCATCCGCGGCGGAGCGATTGTCAACATCCATTCCTGGCCCCTCCATGCAGAATCTGCCGCCCCATATTACCGGACCAATACCGGAATCAGCCTTTATCTTGGATTGAACGTTATCCAGCAGCTAAATGACCGGCTGACCCTTTTCGCAGAACCCTATTACAGGTATCAATTATCCGATATGCTCAATTCCCCGCTCAGCGAAAAGATCGATGTCGGCGGCCTGTTTATAGGAATCAGGTATGACTTGAAGCAATTCTCAGTCAAATAATAAATTAATATATTTCATAATAATTTGATAATCAAATATCTGATTTCTTTTTTTCTCCCACTCCATACGATTTTTCCCTTACCGGCGTTTATAATAGGATCACCCGGCATCAAAGGATCTAGCCGGTAATTCAGTACCCTAACCCGAAAACGTCTCTATGAAACACATAGATTACCTCTACTTTAATATCTATAGTTATTGCTATAGGATAAGTCAGTACAGGCAAACTTTTAACGCCAGAATCCAGGCCATGTATTTGTTTTCACTTGGCTCAGGAGGATGGCTCCTCTTATTCGAATCGCTTTACCTGCATCTGGTAAAACATACGCGATTCTCATCCCGGCTCGAATCTGTCTTTTTTGCCTTCGCCATCTACGCGCTGACGGCATTGCTTTCAAACTATATCTTTATCGTCAAGGACCGCGACCAGAAGATCTATGGGAAGTATGAGGAACTATCCGACAAAAACCCCCGGCGAAACCGGCACCTGATCATTTCGATCGGTATTCTGATGCTGCCCTACCTGGTTCTCCTGGGCTTTGCCATCTTCCATCCCAGACACGCGGAATAACCCGCACCATCACACGGCCTTATCCCGCCTCCGGCGCCGGCACCCCCATGCCCTGCACCGCACGGCCTTATTGCCCAATCGTCCGTATCCTCATCTGCGGGCCCCCCTTTGCTTTTAGCCCCGACTTATTCAGGCTATACGTAAAGCTCAGCAAAAAATAACGGCGAAGCACATTATATTTCTCATCCTGGATGCTGCCCTGTCCAATGCTTCGCGTAATACCGCTGTTCTGGTTCAGCAGATCCATCACACTCAGCTTGACCTCCCCGCGATCATGCCGCAGCAACGACTTCGCCACCGACAGGTTCCAGAGCGCCATATTCGTATTGTACCCGGGCTGGCGCCCCGTATTGAAAATATAACTAAACTCATTGTGCAGCGAGAGACCCGCCGGCAGATAGTTGGTCATATTTACCCCATAAGTCTGCTGCATATAATCCGTATTGAGATCCGGTTCCGGAGAATACCACCCGGTGTTAAGCGAAACCGCAGCCGTCAGCTCCAGATCAAGCTTGTCTCCCTCGTTATAGGTAACAGAAATATTGGGCTTGAAGGTCACCGTCCGGATATTGTTTTTATCGCCGTTGACAAATCCAACATTCCAGCTATAAATAAAAAACCCTCCCGCCTCCAGCTGCGCATGCCATTTCCGGACCGGCCACCCATACTCCAGGTTGCTCAGCAAATTGCCCACCCCATTGCTGTTGACAGGCATCGTCATCCTCGTTCCATACGCCGTGACCGAATCACTTTGCACGATCGCATTCGCAGCATCCGACAGCCCCAGCAAAAAAAGCAGGCTCTTTCTTTTTGCGAAATTGGCTGAGATATAATTGAAAATGAGGCTCTCATTATACGTTCTTTTCAACACCGGATTGCCCGTCGAAATATCCAGGGGATTACTCAGATCGGGAACCGGCTGCAGCTGGACCACAGATGGCTGTGTCGTATAAGTACCGTATTCCAGCCGGATATTCTTCGTCTGCGTAATATGGTATTGGAGAATAGCATTGGGCAGCACATCCGTAAAGGACTGCCGGACACTGCTGCCCCCGGATAAATTCATCGCATGTAACGTGGCCGCCTGCAATACCGCCCCCGCCGTAAGACTGAGCTTTTTCAGGTTGCTTCGAAAACTGATGCCGCCGCCGCCATAACGATAATCGCTGCCAAAATGATTGCTCAGCAACGAATCAGGCTGGTCATACTTCCCCGATGCGGCGTTATAACCGATCGTCGATTTATCGGTGTTGCCCGTATTGACATTCAAAAACGCGTTCAACGCCAGCAACGATCGCAAACCAAGCGGTTCCGTATAGGTGAAATTCCCACCCAGACTTCGTGTAACGGCATCCCGGTGATAAAGCTGGTTGATATTCGAGTCGGTCGGGATAACCCCGGATTCATAAAAGGAATTATCGGACAGCTGGTTCCCGCTCTCCGAGCTGTGGTTATAAGTGATATTGATGTCCGCGGACAAGGTCCGTCCTTTCTTCGGGAGCTTTTTTCTCAACAGCAGATCTGTCGTAAAGTTAACCGCACCGGGACCCGTACCGGTGTTGCTAAAGCCTTCATTCAGCAAAGCCGTGTCCGGTGCATAGCTGCTGTAATTTTCCTGCTGCTCTTTGTTCGAATGCTGCCAGACCAGCGTTGGCGTCAGCCGGAACGAAAAAGAAGGATCGAGCTGCCGGTCAAGAATGGCCCCCAGCCGCTGCTGAACAATATCATGTACTGTATGAGCACTGTCCTGCGTGCTATAACTATTCCCCGCGACCCCCGGCTCATTCCCCCCACTCCCGGGCATACCCCCCGTCGCCGGATTCTGCACCAGCGACTCTTTATCCGTCTCCAACCGGATCTTACTGGCCGTATAATTCGAATTGAGCGACGTCCGGCCTTTGTCCCAGCTATTATTATAGTTCAGTCCGCCCGCCATCGTCGTGGCGATGCCTTGCTGACTCTGCCCAAGACCGGTCACCGGCAGCCCGTTATTGCTCCCGGCATCACTCGTCTGGATACTGATCCCACCCCCTCCATTGCGCATCCCCCTGGAAAGCTCACCAGTAAAATTCAGCACATCCATCAGCGAAAAGCCCTGCCGGTTCGTATTATTCGCCATCCCCAAAAAAGACAGCTGCTCGTCCCCCTTGAACCGGTTGATATTGACCTGCCCATCATAACGTCCCTCATTCCCCGCTCCGGCCCCAAACCCCACACAACCCCCCCCCGCCCCCCCCCCCCACACAACCCCCCCCCCACCCCCCAAAACCCCCCCCCCCCCCCAAACCCCCCCCCCCCCC
>Ga0302326_10028509_pt1 | contig 11233 bp, 7 predicted proteins | sample Palsa_T0_3_FD_202264 | JGI IMG/M metagenome (GOLD analysis project Ga0302326, IMG submission 202264) | Peat permafrost microbial communities from Stordalen Mire near Abisko, Sweden - Palsa_T0_3 | ecosystem: Environmental > Terrestrial > Soil > Palsa > Peat permafrost | place: Sweden: Abisko...
GCCGCATCTTACCAAAGCTCATCTTTTCTTGGGACTTTGAACAAAATACCCATTCCTTCCGGTTCCGCGCTCCGCAAGGCCACCGCTCAGGTCATTGCCAACGGGCGCATCCGGCAGATGCAACAGGCCTTTGCTCCGCCCCGCGCTAGTCAGCCAGCCGTCCCAGTCCCCGTCCGGCGCGGCGAGCCATCGGTCTTTCAGCATGTGTTATATATCCTCAAGGAGAACAAGACTTACGACCAGGTTTTCGGAGACATGCCAAGCGGCAACGGCAATCCTGATTTGTGCATTTACCCGCGGCTTATCACGCCCAACCATCACGCCCTCGCGCAACAATACGTTTTGCTTGACAATTTTTATTGCAACGGCGTCAACTCGGCCGACGGCCATTCGTGGTGTACTGAGGGCAATACGACGGACCATCTGGAAAAGTCTTTTGGCGGGTTTGCGCGCAGTTACACTTTTGGGGACGATCCGTTGACCTATTCCTCTTCCGGCTTTATCTGGAACAATGTCCTGGAGCATGGCCTGAGTTTTCGCAATTACGGGGAGTTCGATTACGCCTCCGTTCCCAGCGGCGCGTCCTGGCTGCAAATCTACGGCGATTTCACCAATGGCGCGCACTCCGTGGCTTTTAAGCAGAATATCGGCGTGGCCTCCTTGCGGCCTTACAGCTCGACCAATGTCCCGGGCTGGGATCTGAACATCCCCGACGTGGTTCGAGCCTACGGCTTCATCAAAGAACTCAACGCGGCGCAAGTGTCAAATACCTGGCCCGCCTTTAATTTCCTCTATCTGCCCAACGATCACACCGGCGGCACGCCCTCTCCGCGCGCGCAAGTGGCGGACAACGACCTCGCCTTGGGACGCGTGGTCGAGGCCGTAACCAAGAGCGCGTTCGCCAGTAACACGGTGATCTTTGTCACCGAGGACGATCCCCAGAGCGGCTATGATCATGTGGATGGCCACCGCTCCATCTGCCTGGTCATCAGTCCCTACACCAAACGCGCCCAGACCGTCAGTGCCTTCTACAACCAGGCTGGGATTCTCCATACCATGGAACAAGTTCTCGGTCTGCCGCCCATGAACCAACAGGACGCCATGGCGCCACTTATGTCCGACTGTTTTACCAACAGGCCTGATTTCGCTGCCTACAGCGCGTCCTCCAACAAGATCGATTTGGTTTCCGGCGGGACGGCCGAACTTTCCCCGAAGGCGCGCTATTACGCCCGGAAAGTTCAGAAGATGGATTTTACCAAACCAGACCGCATCGATGACAACGCGTTCAACCGCTACATCTGGCATTCGATCAAAGGCGACGCCCGCTACCCATCGGAGTTCGTAGGCGGTCATGGCAAGGGCCTCAAGAAACTGGGCCTGGTGCGGGTGAAGGATTCGCGCTCGGACGATGATGATGATGGATTATGAAAGCGCGCGCGGGCTTGTTGCGCTTCCCAAGACCTCTACGACGCTTTCATGCACGGCGGCGACCATGCGCTTGACTTGGCGAGGTGTGGTGCAATAGGGCGGCATCAGGACGATCACATTGCCGATCGTCCGGGTGAGAACGCCGCGACGAGCCATGGCCTCGCAGACTTTTTGGCCAATTCTGTCGCGCAGGGGAAAAGCCGCGCGTGTCTGCCAATTCTTGACAAGCTCCACGCCTGCCATCAGTCCCACTTGACGGATGTCGCCGACATGGTGCAGGGCCCACAAGGACTGCAAAGCCTCGCGCAAAGCTCTTTCGAGCAGGCCGCGGGCGCGAATCGACGAGTCGGATTCCAGAAGTTGCAGGCTGGCCAGCGAGGCGGCGGCGCCTAACTGGTTGCCCGTGTAACTATGGCCGTGGAAGAACGTTTTGAACTCATCATATCGCCCCAAAAAAACGTCAAAGATGGCCTGGGTCGCCAAGGTCGCGGCCATCGGCATATAACCGCCCGTCAGGCCTTTGGCCAAAGCCATCAAGTCCGGCCCTACAGATTCTTTTTGACAGGCAAAGGTCGAGCCGGTGCGCCCAAAGCCTGTCAATACTTCGTCAGCGATCAGCAACGCGCCGTGGCCGTGCGCCATGCTCGTGGCGCGCCGCAGCCAGCCCTCCGGCTGCGCAATCATGCCGGCCGCGCCTTGCATGAGCGGTTCGAAGACAAAGGCCGCGTAGGGATTACCCTTTTTCTTTTGCGCGGCGAATTTCTGATCCAGAACATCCGTGCATTCCCAATGGCATTGGCGGTAGAGCCGAGCATCGGCGCGCTCCGGCTTGGCGCGGTTGAACGGGCAACGGTAACAATACGGCGCGGGCGCGCTGTCGGTCTTGAAGAGCAAACCGGCGTGGCTCTTGTGAAAGAGATCAATGTGACCCAGGCTCATCGCCCCGACGGTGTCGCCGTGATAAGCCGAGCTGAGGGACAGGAACTTGGGCTTTCGGCTGCGTCCGGTGCGAACCGTGAATTGCCACGCCATCTTCAACGCCGCTTCCATCGCCGTCGAGCCGTCGTCGGAAAAGAAGACCCATTGGAGCTTTCGCTTTTTGGCGTAACCGGCCAGCCTGGCCAGTTGGGCGGCGAGCAAAGAGGCCGGCTCATTGGCCAAACCAAGCGCGGACGAATGGGCGATTTTTCCTAATTGCTTGACAATGGCGGCGTTGATCGCGGGATGGCGATGTCCATGCAGATTGGTCCATATCGACGAATTTGCATCGAGGTACTCCCGCCCGCGCGCGTCGCGCAGAACGGCGCCGCGACCGGAAACAATGACGACGGGTTCGCGCCGGCGCCAGGCGCGCATCTGCGTAAAGGGATGCCAGACGAATTGGCGGTCTAAGTGCGCGACGGATGGCAATCAGTTCTTGGAGACGAGGTTCAAGGCGCGCAGGGCGGCGAGCAACTGTTCGACATCGCCCAGGCTGTGGGCCGCCGTCATGGTCAGACGCAAGCGCGCCTGTCCGCGTCCGACGGTCGGAAAACGCACGGCCGGGATGAAGACGCCCTGGTCCAGCAAAGCGGCAGCGATCTGAGCGGCCTTGCCTTCATCGCCGATCATCATGGGAATGATGGCGCTGCCCTCGGAATCAATGTGCCGCAACAGGGCCGCGACATTGGACCAAAGCGCGTTGCGGCGTTCCTCGCCCGCCTTGCTCTGCACCACGCGCACGCCCGCCGTGGCCGCCGCCGCCGCCGCGGGCACGGGCGCGGTCGAGAAAATGAAGGAACGCGCGCGATTGGTCAGATAGTCAATCAAAGGGCGTGAGCCGCAGATGTAGCCGCCGGCCGAGCCAAAGGACTTGCCCAGCGTTCCCATCTGGATCTCGATTTGCTTGTCAACTGCACACTCCTCCGCCAGGCCGCGCCGGGATTTTCCGTACAGCCCGGTGGCGTGGGCCTCATCCACCATCAGCCACGCGCCGAATTGCTCCTTCAACTGCACGATCTCCCGCAACGGCGCCTGGTCGCCATCCATCGAGAAAATACTCTCGGTCACGATCAACGTGTGCGGGCGGCGGTCGGTCGCGGACAACGGGGGCGAGGCGTGCCGTTGATCGGCCCAACGCAGGATTTTCTGCAAATCATTCAAATTATTATGCCCGAACACACGCATCTTGGCACCCGAAAGACGCGCCGCATCGACAATGGAGGCATGCACCAACTTGTCCACCACAATGACGTCGTTGCTATCCAGCAATGCGCAGATGGCACCCGCCGCCGCCGCATAACCGGAGGAGAAGGAAAGCGCCGCTGCGGCTCCTTTGAATTCCGCCAGCGCCTCTTCCAAAGCTTGATGAGGCGCCAGGGTACCCCCGAGCAGCCGGGAAGCGCCCGCGCCCGCGCCAAACTTTTTGAGCGCTTCCGTGGCTGCTTCCTTCAAGGCCGGATCATTGGCCAGGCCCAGGTAATCGTTGGAAGAGAAGTTGAGCAGCGATTTGCCGCCGATCTCGATACGCGGCCCTTGGGGCGAATCCAAGCGGCGCAATTCCCGGAAGAGGTTTTGCTCGCGGAGATCCTGCAAACGTGAAGATAACTCTTCATCCAGTGCGTTCATGAGGCAAGGAATGACATAAAGCTGTGCAATTAGCTAGAAAAGGTTTTGTCCCACGCCGCGGCAAATTCTGCCGCCTGGGTGGTTTTGGCGGATTTCGTGCTCAAAATGGTTTGATTTGGTGCGACTTGGTGCGACTCGGTTTGACCGAAGTTGTTTTTTGCTAGGGCGGAGGTGCTCCTCCCCCCAAATATTGTGTATCTCGTACCCATGAATCTTCTGCATTCGTCCCTCTAAGGGCGGATATCATGGCGGCGCGGCAGCACCGCCCTACCAATAATGGATGGCAAAATGGCTTGATTGGCTTTGACTGGGTGCGACTGAAAGCGCCATGAACCTCAACTGGCAATGGACACACCACACCGGCGGCTGTTCGGAGAATTTCCTTTTCTTTCGAGGTTGGCGGATCGGCTGGAATGAAGGCCGGTCCGTTTCTTCAAAAAACATGCGGAACTATCCGAAATTATCATGGAAATCAACGACTTGCGACACGTGGCCCGCGCTCCCGATCGACCTGAACAGGAATGCCGGCGGTTTTGCGACCGCATCTTTCGCCCTTGACCTCGTACCCAAAATGTCAATGAACAACCCACTAACCGCCCTTTACATAACCACTATACCACATATAATGGGGATTGCAACTGTGGTTATAATTAACTGCTGCGCAGATGAGCCCAAGACAAGTCAGGGTCTCGTCCCTCCGGTAACGCGACATCCCCCAATTTTTCGGAGGGGTGAGCTCCTGCGAGACCCCAATATTTCCGCCTTTATGGAGTCCTAATTGTTCGCTCGCTCTTCGATAAAAGTCGAAAAGAGCCGTCATCCTGGTTCAATCTAGTCAAGGTCTTGCAGGAGCTCGCCCCTCCGGGAAAAGCATAGAGGCTCGTTTTCGAAGTGTCTGGCTAGACCTAAAAATTTTTCCGCAAACAAATCAAGGTCTCGCAGAAAGAGCGACCCTGCGGGAAAATTATCCAAGGAGCGATTTTAAGTTTCATCCTTTTGGTTTGCTGGCTACAGTGCGGCATGAAAGCGCGGTATCCTATTTGTCTAACAAAGTTTGTCTTGCTCGTTCTGGGACTTTTTTATCTGCGGAATAGCGCACAAGCGGCGGAATCGTTAGGCAAGACTTTGCTCGCGGATGGCTGGGAAATCCAATCATCCGAGAAGATCGCCGCCAAAGGCGACGCCATTTCCACTCCTGATTTCAAACCGGATGGCTGGTTCAAGGCCACAGTTCCTTCGACTGTGGTTGGATGTCTGGTAGAAGATGGAGTTTACAAAGACCCCTTCTTCGGCATGAATCTAAGGTCGCTGCCAGGAATGGATTATCCAATAGGCGCGAATTTCTCCAACCGCTCCATGCCTTCGGACAGTCCATTTCATAAATCCTGGTGGTATCGAACGCAATTTTCCGTGTCGCCGCCGAAGAATGGTCAAGTGTGGCTGAATTTGGAGGGAATAAATTACCGGGCCAACGTCTGGGTCAATGGAAAATTGGTGGCCAATGACAAGGAAATCGCCGGCGCTTATCGGACTTACGAATTTAACATCACCGCGGCCGCAAGGGCAGGGGAGCCTAACGTCCTGGCAGTCGAAATTTTCCCTCCAGAGGCGGAAAATCTTGGCCTGACTTGGGTGGATTGGAATCCTGCGCCGCCCGACAAGGATATGGGTTTGTGGCGAAATGTATATGTGAGCACAACCGGCCCGGTCCGGCTGCGGGATCCGCAGGTCATCACCAAGGTGGACATGCCGTCTCTGGACAAGGCGCGGTTGACAGTTTCCGCCGAGTTGCGCAATGCCACCCAAGAGCCGGTTCAGGCGACGTTGCGCGGCAAGATTGACAACATTGAATTTGAACAGGCGGTGGAGTTGAAAGCGATGGAAAGCAAGGAAGTGACTTTTTCCTCGGACAAATTTCCGCAGCTTGAAATCAAGCAGCCCAAGCTTTGGTGGCCCACCCAGATGGGCGCGCAAAATTTACATGACTTGAAGCTTGAGGTGAAAGCCGACGGAGAGACGTCCGATAGCGACTTGGTGCGCTTCGGGATGCGCGAAGTGACTTCGGAGTTAAATGCGACGGGAGGCCGCGTTTTTAAAATCAATGGCCGGCCGGTGCTGGTGCGTGGAGGCGGGTGGGCGGCGGATATGTTTCTGCGGTCTTCGCCGGAACGAGAGAAGCAGGAAATCGCCTATGTCAAAGATATGAACCTGAATGCGATCCGCTTTGAAGGCAAAACCGAGAGCGGGCGCTTCCTGGAACTTTGCGACGAGGCTGGGATTATGGTGATCGCCGGTTGGTGTTGCTGCGATTTCTGGGAAAAATGGTCGCAATGGAAAGACGTTGATTACGACATTTCCGCCCAGTCCTTGCGGGACCAGACGCGGCGCATTCGCAATCATCCATGCGTGATTACTTGGTGGTACGGCAGCGATAATCCGCCCAATGAAAGGGCGGAGCGAAATTATCTAAGCGTGTTCAAGGAAGTGCATTGGCCGAATCCGGCCCAATCTTCCGCTTCCGAAAAACCTTCCAAAGTGGGCGAGCCGACCGGGATCAAGATGACCGGGCCGTACGAATACATTCCGCCGGTGTACTGGTATGTGGATACCCACTCCGGCGGCGCACACGGCTTCATCACGGAAACCAGTCCCGGCCCGGCCATTCCTCCAATCGAAAGTTTGCGCCGGATGCTGCCGGCCGAGCATTTGTGGCCGATTGATGATTTCTGGAGTTATCATTGTGGCGGCGGCCCTTTCAAACATTTGGACATTTTCACAGAGGCGCTGCAAAAGCGGCTCGGCACCGTGACCGGCGTGGAGGATTATGCGCGCAAGGCCCAAATGATGGCTTACGATGGTGAGCGGGCCATGTTCGAGGCTTACGGACGCAATAAGTTTGATTCCAGCGGCGTCATTCAGTGGATGATGAACAACGCCTGGCCTTCGATGATCTGGCATCTGTACGATTACTATTTGCGGCCCGGTGGCGGTTATTTTGGAACCAAAAAAGCCTGCGAACCGCTGCATATTCAATATTCGTATGACGACCAGTCCGTGGTGGTCGTGAACAGCTATCTTGAGGATTTCAGGGGGCTGAAAGCGTCCGCCAAAATCTTCAACCTGGACGCTTCGGAAAAATTCTCGCGCAAGGTCAGCATGGACGCCACGCCTAACAGCAGCGCGCGCGTGTTCACGCTGCCCGCCGTTGAGGGTCTTGATACGACGTATTTTCTGCAATTGACATTGGAGGACGCCAAAGGCCATCTCGTTAGCCGGAATTTCTATTGCCTTTCCACTCACCCGGATACGCTGGGCGAGCCGAAGTCCGGTTCGGATTGGTATTATACGCCCACGCGGCAATTTGCGGATTTGACGGCTCTGGCCAAGCTGCCGCCAGCGGAGTTAAGAGTCTCAGCCGTCTCAAAGGGCAACTTGGAAAACACGTATGTCCGTTTGGAGAATACCGGCCGGACTGTGGCCTTTTTTGTGCATCTCAAAATCACCAAAGGTGAACATGGAGAGGAAATTCTTCCCGTTATTTGGGAGGATAATTACGTTTCGCTTCTGCCGGGAGAAACGCGGGTAATTAGCGCCAATTATATCCTTCCGCCCGGGGAAACTCCAGCGATACAGGTGGAAGGATGGAACAGCACTTTACAAATGGTTTTTTCGACAACGTATTAACGGTCGAAATGTCGGATAGTTGAACACCTTGGAGCGCGAACGATTGTAAGCTGTTTGCCAGCAACGACATGAGTTTCGTATGTAGTTGGTTTGTCGTGGATTCCCGTCGGAAATACTTACATTTGTAAGGGTCTCCATTACAGAATGATTTATTTATATCATGCTTATAACAAGCTCATTGCGTTGTTTATGCTGGTTGTGGCATTTAAATTGCTAAAAGTAGTGTGGGTCCTCCAAACAAACGTTTTTGCACGCTGAATGAGACTGGCAAAATCGTTGGTTTGTGAATTTAACCAAGAGATTTATTATGAGCTATAATCTACTTAGGTGGTTTGTTGGTTTGTCTATTGCTGGCATCGCGCTTCCGGCAATCGCCGGTCCGCTTCCCGTCACCTCGCCCGTCTCTGACATGCCTGGCACGCTGGCGTTGATGGGGATTGGTTTGGGCGCTCTCACCTTTTGTGGATACCGATTCCGTAAGTAATACTTAGTGAGTCACGAATTGAGCAGGGGCACCGGCTTGCAAAAGCCGGTGCCTTTTTTTGATTCAGGCGAATTTTCCTCAGTCGCTGGACGGGCCAATAAGGTTTGCAGGCGTAAATCCCGCCGACTTTTTAACGGTTGAGTTATATGTGCTTTATAATTAGCCATTTGCCGCAAATTCGAAGAATTGTTTGTCGGTAATTCTGACAGAAATGCCTTTCTAACCGAACATTGGAATAGGCTCGCTTGCCTTGTAAGTAATTGGAGCAGAATGAGAAGCAATCGTAGGAGCAATCCCTTCCAGCTTGGGTACAATCTATGCTGAGAAATGACCATCCTTGATTTCAGTTGATGCTCTGCTTCAAGGAAGAAACTGTAACCAAAATTCAAAAAAGATCATGAAAACCATCTCGTCTATTGTCGTCACGCTTGGATTGCTGGCTGGCGTCGCCAAAGTTTCTGCGCAGCCTGGCAACCCTTATCCCATGGTCGGAACGGAGAATCCGACCAGTTATACTTTTAAGGCAACCACCACGGGCGATATTATCGCTTACTTCGCCGGCACTGGCGCATCCTATACGGAAGATTTGGGGATGGAAGTCAACGGCGTTCTTTCGCCTAACGGCTTTGGCCTCCCAAATCAGAGCACTGCGGTCGGCACGGCTTTCGATTTGGGCTTCGCTCATGCCGGCGATACCTTGACCTTCGTGGTTGATGTATATTCGCCGAATCTTGGCTTTGTCTATTCCAATCCGGCACTGAACGGTGGATACGATTCACCCGATGACACGGTGGGACATAACCATGTTTATTCCATTCCCTATACCGCTGGTTCCATCTCGGAATTTGGCAGTTGCCCGTCGGGTACGTATGTCGGTTTCGAGGACTTGCCGTTCCCGAATTCTGATTTCAACTACTTTGACGAGACCTATGTTTTTACAGATGTCTCGGTCACCTCATCCGTTCCGGATTCAGCCTCCACTTTGAGCCTGCTCGGCCTTGGTTTCGCAGGGCTGAATGTGTTGCGCCGCCGTTTCAAAGCTGATTGATCTCGGCAACGGTCACACGCAAGAACGGTTCCTCGCTGTTTTCGGTGGAACGCAGTATGGCTCGCTTTGCTTAACACCAACCGTAGGCCGGAATGCGTTGTCCCGGCAGGGACATCGCGACAATAGCAGACCGCGCATTTCCAACGCCGGGAAATGAGGTTCCGCATCCCAAAGTCCCGTAAGGGACGGCTGAAACTCACTCGCCAAGATATCGCTCGTAGGAAGGAATCAACCGTGCCTTCGGCACGGGCGCAATGTGAATCTCCGTGTTCCCGGCGTTGGAAACGCCGGGCTGTCGTAGTGCCCCTTCGGGGCATCCGAAATTCCACTGAAAGCAGCGAAGAACCGCAAGAACCGCAAAAAAAGTGATCCAACACAATTTTTTGCCGTCTTTCCCAATAGCCGGTCACGGCAAAGTGGGCCTGTCGGAATGATCCTGGAGCCAGGCAATATCTACATTCCCTGGCGACGGAGTTGCAGTGTCAGTATATCCCAAGAGGTCATTGCTGCTTATGGGCGGACAAGTGCGCGGATCCAACCAATGATGAACCTCCGCATGGCCGTCGGCAAATGAGAATCCGCAGCCCTTGTTATGGTTGATTCCAGGCATATCACTGTAGAATTCGTACTCGGCCGGGCTGGCGGGATCATAATAACCCGTCATGTCGCAATAGTAATTTCCCCAGTTGATGTGGTCCTGGCGCTCGTCAATGAAAACCCACATTTTCGACGGACCAAAACCGGGACCGTTACGAATGTCGGAGATCTTCATATAAACGGTGTCCCAAGATTGGCCCAAAGCGGTCATGGTGCCGGCGAATCCGCCCAGGAAGAGATTCATCGCATTGGAGCGGCAGCGCGGAACGTTACCCTTGAACGGGACGACCACGTAGGATGTATCCGCGGGACACTTGAAAATTCCCGGACACTTCCCCACGTACGGCCAGAGAGGTCGCGGTCCGACAGGAGACAGATTGCCCTGGTCAACATTGATATCCCAATTATAGGCGTTGGCGGACATATCCATGACCGTGAAGGTCCATGAGTAAATGTCCAGGGTATTCACGTCCGGGGGGTTGTCAACCGCGCTGGCCAGTGGAATCGAACCTCTGTTGTCGTCCGAATACATCGTCCAGGCAAGGGCGAGTTGCTTGTTGTTGTTCATGCAGAGGATCCCTTGCGCGTCCTTTTTCGAGCTGGCGAGGCTCGGAAGCAGCATCCCCGCCAAAATCGCTATGATGGCAATAACGACGAGAAGCTCAATCAAAGTGAAACCAGCCGGAGGTGAGGCTATGCGGCCGCGCGCAAAATTAGAATGATGGGTCATTTTAAAAATTTTATTGTCAGACTCTATAATATTGTCAGACTCTATAATCTACGGACGGCCGGCGATAGCCCCCCATTTTGGGGGCGCCGAACATAGAACATTACTTGCGCAAGCGACCAAAGTAATTGCGCAGATTGTCCTCCTGAAGCTGGTAAACACCCAAAATCTCATCACACTGCGCACGGTAAATCAAAGATCTCAACAAAGCGAAGAAAGAAAGCGAGAAAGATTGCGGAGGCATCGTTAGTTTCCATTGATTCACGAAAAAGGCCATGCGGGTTATACCGCATAGCGTCTCTCCGTCACGTTGGCTATTGTCTGCGCTGAGTTGCACGAAAATAGAGCCGAAGCACGGGCATGAATTCAAACAATTTCATCGCGGCGGACTATGCATCGCCGACAGCGGTCGGACGGAATTTGGTCCCCGGTCTTTTGTCCGCCCCGATCCATCATCCGGACCAGGGCCGGAGGGGGGAACTTTATCCAAAAACCGACGCCCGTTTCTGGCGTCAGCGATTGTTGTCTCGGAGTTTCCATTTTCTCCCTGGCGGCGAGCCGGAGAACCATTTTGCGGCGCAAATTGAATATGCGGGCACGGGTGGTTTTTTTCCGCTCGGCCCATCCGAGGCCGCCGCCGCGGCCGGCGCAGTGAAAA
>Ga0302326_10028510_pt1 | contig 11233 bp, 7 predicted proteins | sample Palsa_T0_3_FD_202264 | JGI IMG/M metagenome (GOLD analysis project Ga0302326, IMG submission 202264) | Peat permafrost microbial communities from Stordalen Mire near Abisko, Sweden - Palsa_T0_3 | ecosystem: Environmental > Terrestrial > Soil > Palsa > Peat permafrost | place: Sweden: Abisko...
GATTCGATAGCGGACCATGGCGAGAGCTGCGGCGACCATAACGACCAACGCGACGTTTGCCGACTGCGTCGAAATCACATCGGCCGGCGGAACCGCGAATCGGACGGCAAAGCGCAGCGCAAGCGCGCCGAGCCAAATGGCGACGGTTTTCCCGTTGCCGAGCACCATGACGGTACCGGGTACCTCGCCCAGGCGCACGGTCGTGAAGTGTGCGACCGCGAGCCCGACGCCGAGTCCGACACCGAACGTGATGAGGGTCTCGCCCGCCATCAGCACCCGGGTTTGAGGAAAGAGCCCGGCCGTACTCACGGTAAGGAAGAGCGCAAGCAGCCCGAGGATTCCGGGCAGGATGAAGATTTGGTTCAACTTCAGCTTGCGCTCGCGCAGCTCGCGCAAGAGAAATCTGCCGACGATCAGGATTAAGATCGCGAGATAGAAGAGGGGCGGAATGTGCGGTGCGACGGCGTGCGCCGCCGGATCGGTAGTCTGCACGAAACCTCAGAGTTCCGCTATGAAGCCTTCGATCAGCCCTGCGACGATCTGTGGCTGTTCGAGCGGTGCGTAGTGGCCGGACGCTTCGAGAATTTTAAACCGGCTGCCGGAGATGATGCCGGCAACGTGTTCGCGCGCGAATTCGGGGTGGTCGCCGTCGGATGCGATGACGAGCGTCGGCGTGTCGATCGTGGCAGCTTCCTGTGAAAAATCGAGCGTCGTCCAGGAATCGAAGTTTGCGATCGCTGCCTCCGGGTTGGCAGCAGCTGCAGCTGCGCCGATCAAACGCCGTTCTTCCGGCGGCAGCGGTGCGTGGGTGAGGCTCGAGAGCCAGCGATTGGCCACATCCGGGTTCTCGGGAATGCTGCGGAAGAATGCGTTCGTCTTGGCGGAAAAGTTCGCCGGGCCGGCCGCAACGGGCGCTATGAGCACGAGCCCTAACGTTGCCTCAGGACGGTCGATCGCAAAGCGTTGCGCGAGCTTCGCGCCCATCGAGTGACCGATGACGACGAGCGGATCCAAATCTGCGAAGGCAATCAGCGCGCTCAAATCGTCACTCAGCGTCTCGATGCCGTACGGCCCCGGTGCGGCGTTCGAAGCGCCGAAACCGCGAAGGTCGACGGCGAGCGTGCGGTGGCGCTTTTCCAAACGATCGATGACCGGTTCCCAGACGGAAGCCGCGCCGAGCCAGCCGTGCAAGAACAGCAGCGGGACGTCTCCTCGGTTGCCGCGATCGGTGTAGGACAGTTCCGCGCCGTCCGCGGTGTGAAAGCTCGCCATATCTTTGGGCTACGCGTCCGCTTCCGCGTTCTCCCTGGCCGCCGCGTAGCTCGCGAGCGCGGCCAGGAACGCGTCGCCGTAGTCTTGGAGCTTCTTGTCGCCGACGCCGTTGATCGCGCGTAATTCGGTTTTCGTGCGCGGCAAGTCGCGCGCCATCGCGCGCAGCGTCGTATCGGGAAAGATGACGTACGCGGGTACGTTGCGTGCATCCGCAATTTGCTTGCGCAATGTGCGCAACTCTTCGAACAACGTGTCGTCGAACGCGCCGTCGTCTCTTGCCGGCCCCGCCGCGGGGCCACTGGAACGAGGGCGCGGTCCATCTCTACGCCGCCCGGTTGCGACGCGCTTCACCGGCGCCGCTTCGGCCGTCAGCTGCACGGGCAGCCGTTCCAACAGCGTCTTGCGCCCGGCGTCGGTAAGCTCCAGCACGCTCATCAAGCCCGGGGTCTGACGCAAGAGGCCGAGGCGCGTCAGTTCGCGTCCGATCGAGAGCCAATGATTGCGCGAAAACTCCTTGCCGATGCCGAACGTCGAGATCGCCTCGTGATACCAGTTGCGAACCTTTTCCGTCTCGTGGCCGGTCAGGATGTCGGCGAGATGGTTAAGTCCCACGTTGAAGCCGCTCGCTTGGCGCACGCGCACCACGGTCGAGAGAAACTTTTGGGCGGCCAACGTCCCGTCGAACGATGCCCGCGGTGCGAGGCAGTTGTCACAACCGGTGCACGCGCCCGCGGCGAGCTGTTCGCCGAAGTGGCGCAGCAGCACGGCGCGCCGGCACTCCGCGCTTTCCGCGTAGTGCTGCATGAGCCGCAGCCCTTCGAGGGCGTGCGCGCGTTCGTGCGGCGCTTTTTCTTCAATGAATCCAAGCTGTTTGGCGGCGTCGCCTTGACTGAAGAAGAGCAGGCAGTCCGCCGGCAACCCGTCGCGGCCCGCGCGGCCGGTCTCCTGGTAATAGCTCTCCAGATTCTTTGGAAGATCGTAGTGGACGACATAGCGGACGTTGGGCTTATCGATGCCCATCCCAAATGCGATCGTCGCGCAAATCACGCGAACGTCGTCGCGCCGGAAGCGCTCTTGGTTGTAGCTGCGTTCGCGAGACTCGAGCCCCGCATGATAGGGCAGCGCGGGGATGCCTGCCTCCGCGAGTTTCTCCGCGAGGTTCTCGGCTTGGCGGCGGCTCGCCGCATAGACGATTCCGCTTTCGCGCCCGCGCTCGCGTACGAATCCGAGCAGTTCCCGAAAGGTGTTGAGCTTCGGTGCCACGCGGTACTGAAGGTTGGGGCGGTTGAAACTCGCGACATAGACCGCGGGATCGCGCAGTTCGAGCGAGGTGACGATGTCGCGGCGCACGCGATCCGTGGCCGTTGCCGTGAGGGCCAGCAGCGGGACCTCCGGGAACGCACGGCGCAGCTCGGCGAGCCGGCGGTACTCGGGCCGGAAGTCGTGGCCCCATTCGCTGATGCAATGCGCTTCGTCGATGGCAAACCGGCTCACGTTCCACTGCGCGAGATCGCGCATCAGGCTTGCGAGGCCCAGGCGCTCGGGGGCGACGTAGAGCAGCCGGAAGGTACCCTGGTGGAGACCGCAAAGCCGGCGCCTGACCTCCTCGGCGTCGAGCGTGGAGTTCAAAAACGTCGCCGGCACGCCCGCAGCCGAGAGGCCGTCAACCTGGTCTTTCATGAGGGCGATCAGCGGCGAGATGACGACCGTCAGTCCCTCGCGCATGACTGCCGGGAGCTGGAAGCACAGCGACTTGCCCCCGCCCGTGGGCAGAAGGGCGAAGACGTCGCGCCCGGCCAGCACGTCGGCGACGATTTCTTCCTGGAGCGGCCGGAAAGCGTCGAACCCGAAGTGGTGCTTGAGCGCCGCCTTCGGGTCCGCGTCGAAAAGAGTCGTCACCGGGGGACCGGGTTCGCGGATTGCAAGCACGCAACCCCTGTCGCGACGACGGGAGGGCGCCGCTAGAAGACCGGCCGCTCACATAAATACGGGACCCTCCCGTGCCGATACCGTGAGTATGATCATCCCGAGACATCGCGATGAGGGCGGAGGGCGCACGATCGGTATCGAGCCCTTAAAGACCGTCCCGTTGTTCCGCGACTTTGACGAAGCCGAACTTTCTGAGGTCGCCCAGCTCGTTACGACGCGCCGGTACGCGAAACATCAGACGATCTTCCGGGAAGGCGATCCAGGTCAGACCTTCTATCTGATCCTGGCGGGCTCCGTCGCAATCGTCCGGATCGCCGCCGATGGTCGCGAGACGATTCTCTCGATTCTCAAAGAACGCGATTTCTTCGGCGAGATGAGCATTTTCGATACCGCCGTCCGCGCAGCCAGCGTTCGCACGCTGACCGACGTCGAGGTCGGCGCGATCGAACGTGAAGATTTCCTTGCACTGATCGACCGCAGCCCCCGCATCGGCCGCCTCCTCGTCATCGCTCTCTCCGAGCGCCTCCGCGCCGCGAACAAGCTGATCTCCGCGACCACGTCGCAGGACATCCGCTCGCGCCTCGCCTCGCTGCTGATCAACCTCGCCCAAAACTTCGGCGAAGTGGTCCCCGCCGGCACCCGCATCACCCTACGCCTGACCAATCAAGAGATGGCGAACATGATCGGGACGACCCGCGAGACCGTCAATCGCACCCTCAATCGCTTCTGGGACGAGCGCCTCATCGACATGCGCACCGCCCACGTCGTCGTCGTGGAAGCCGAAAAGCTCCGCGCAATGGTTCCGTAAGCTCCGCCGACGAAGTCGCCGGTCGCTGCGTGACGCTCGAACCGGCACCCCTCTCTTGAGCTGAGGTGGCTGTTGACACGGCCGAAGCGGGTTTGATTTGCTAATCACGTGAGCGTGTTTCGAATTGCACTCGCCAACGTACCGTACGCGGATACGCCCGAGGCATCGGTCGATTTGGCGGAGCGGGCGATCGCGCAGGCGGCCGGGGAGGGCGCGCGGATCGTCTGTTTCCCGGAATGTTACGTCCCGGGGTATCGCGGGCTCGGGAAAGCGCCGCCGCCGCCGGACCCTGTGTTTCTCGAGCACGCGTGGTCGAGGGTCGCGGCTGCGGCGGCGAGCTGCGCTATCTCGGTCGTGCTCGGGACCGAGCGGGTCATTGACGGCGGATTGCTGATCACTGCGCTCGTCGTTGATTCCGACGGCACGATCGCCGGATTCCAAGACAAGGTGCAGTTGGATCCGTCTGAGGACCCTACGTATACGCCCGGCTACGGGAGACGTGTTTTTCAGACGGGACCGCTCACGTTTGGGATTGCGATCTGCCACGAAGGGTGGCGGTATCCGGAGACGGTCCGGTGGGCTGCGCAGCGCGGGGCGCAGATAGTATTTCACCCGCACTATCATCCGGCGGAACCGAGCGGCTACGTGCCCTTGAGTTTTGCGGAAACGGGGAACACGTTTCATGAAAAAGCCGCGCTGTGTCGCGCCGCCGAGAACACGTGCTACTTCGCGAGCGTCAACTATGCGAGTCCGGGTTCGGCAACGACGTCGGTGGTGGTGCGCCCGGACGGAACCGTGCAATGCTCTCAGCCGTACGGCGTCGAGGGGCTGCTCGTTGCGGACGTCGATTTAGCGGCAGCGACCGGCTTGCTTGCTTCGCGGTATCGGGAGCCGCGTCCGGCGCAGAGCGCATGACCCGCCGGCAACGAAAACTCGCTTCGAGTTCGGGCGATTTGCTCCATCCGGGAGCCAGTGGGCCGGGCGCAGAATCGAGTCCGCGCGTGACTGAACGCGACATCATGATCAGCGCGCGCAAAGCGCTTCACCTCTTGGACGACGAGCGCGCGTTGCGATCGAATCCACTGCTGGCTCACCTAGACGTTCGGCTGAGCCACGACCGGTTGCGCGCTCACGTCTTACGCGCGCTGGAATCGCTCGACCCGGGATCGCGCGCCGACGTCGCGAGCGAACGGCGAGGACGGCTGTACACGATCCTTTTGCAGTGCGACGTGCAGCGCATCCCGCACGAGCGCACGGCCGCGACGCTCGGCCTTTCGCGGCGACAGTTTTATCGCGACCGGCGCGCGGCGCTGGTGGCCTTTGCGGCGGCGCTGCGCGAGGTTCGAGCCACGGCCGTTCCCGCAACGACGGAGCCGCGCGACGTGCGGTTGCTCTACATCAAGACGTTACGCGAGCAAGGAAAGTACGACTTGGTCTGGCGCGAGAGCGTGCGGGCGCTCGCCGCCATGCGCGGCGATCCACGCGAGGCGGAAGTCTGGACCGTCGCTTCGGAAGCCGCTCGCTTCTTCGGAAATGCGCGCAAATCGCAAGAAGCGATCGACGCGCTGCGCGCCATCAACGAGCGGCCGGAACATCCGCACTTGCGTCGCGCGACGGCGCTGCGCACGGCAATCTGTGAGGCCTCACTCGACTGGATGCAGGCGGATCTGAGCGCCGCGCGGGCACGCGTCGAGCGCGTGGTGTGCGAGGGCGGCGACGAACGCACGATGTACGGCCGCGACGTAACCCTCTTCGGCATACTGCTCAATTTGGGTGCGCGAATGGCTCTCGATGCCGGCGATTGGAGCGCGGCGGCCGAATACACACGTCGCGGCGAACGCATCGCGGCGCGATCGGAAGTTCAGCACGTTTCGAGCTTCCACCACCGATTGCGCGCGAGCCTCGCGCTGCAACGGGACGGCGACCTGTCTCGTGCGACGACGGAGCTGCACGACGCCCTCGACATCGCGGACGCGCACAACGCGATCTCGCCGATCGCCATCTCCTCGGTCGAACTCGGCGTCGCGCTGATGACGAGCGATCCCGGTCGGGCGATCGACTACATCCGTTTTGGATTGGCGATGGGCCGCGATGCCTGCGGCTTCGACGACTTCGCGACCCTCTACGCTAGGACGGTTCCCGCGCTGCTCGCGCAGGCGTCGACCGCGAGCGTGTTCGAGGGCATAGAATCGCTTCGCGCACGCGCGCCGCTGTTTCGCCGCGCGGACCTCATGACGCGTTTAGGTGAAGCCTCTGTTTCGCTCGCGGCGGCCGACTACGCGGTAGCCGCGGCAACGACGGCCGACTTGGCGCGTGAATTCGAACGTGCATCGATGCTGCCGGCTGCGGCAGAAGCGCAGGTGATCTCGGCGGAAGCGCTTTGCCGCAACGGACGCACGCTTGCCGCCCGGCGTGCGCTGCGTCGCGCGCGCGAATTCATATCGATTCACGGCGCCGCCCCGGTCCGCCGGCGCGCCGCCGCGATCGACGGCACGCTCGCGCTTTCCGGCTAACCTTTTCGCGCTCAGTAGCCGAACGTGCCAAAGTCCTGCTCTTCGAAGACCCACCCGCCGACATACCACAGCAGCTTGTTCCGATCGAACGCCAGCGAGCGAAGGTGCCGTCCGTCGCCGAGGAAATCGCGCGACTGCGAACCGTCGGTCGAGATGTAACCGATCTTGCCGAGTCCGACCTCGGCGCCCATCTCGCCGTACCACATTCGACCGTCGGGTCCCGCAATGATTTGGTACGGTCCCGAGGAGCCGGTCGGCGTGGCCCATTCGGCAAACGAGCCCCCCGGCGTAACGCGACCGATCTTCGATGTGTTGAATTCCGTGAACCATACGTTGCCGTCGGGGCCGGGCGCGAGGTAGTAGACCGTGGCGTCGGCCGTTGGAATCGAATATGTTGCGAGCAAGACGCCGCCGGTCGAAATCTTGTCGATCGTGTTGGCATTTTGATCCGCCACCCAGATATTGCCGTCGGGACCCGAGGTGATCCCGTCGACGGCTGCGCCCGGCGGTAGCGCGTTCGCATACTCGCTCACGGCGCCGCTCGTCGTGATCGCCCCGAGAATCGCGTTGTCCTCATCCCAGAACCAGACGCGCCCGTCGGCGCCCAGGATGACACAGTTGGGCTCCGCCTGCTGTTTCGCTCCGAGCGGAAGCGAGTAGGTCGTAATGGTTCCCGTCGCCGGCTTGATGTTCCCGATTGCGTTATTGCCGTTCTCTGCGAACCAGAGATCGCCGTCGGCACCGACGGTAATGCGTTCCGGATCTGAGTTCGCCTTCGGCAGGGGATACTGGGTCATCGCGCCGGACGGCTTCACCTTGAAGATCTCGGCGAACGTATTCGCTACGGCCCACATGTTGCCGTCGGGTCCGAGCACCATGTCGGCGACGGCGATCAGCGGATATTCCGGATTCGACGAACTTGGGATGTCCCATGACCCCAGGAACGCCGGGGTCGGAGCGAAGGTCTGCGATACGCCCGGTACTCCCGTGAGCGCCGCGGAGATCGTCGTCGAAAGATACGGGACCGCTCCCGAATACGTGAGCGTCGCGGTGCTCGCGGAGTTCGCAAGCGACGTCGTCGAGAGTTTGGTCGCGCCCGAGGAATCAGCGTCGCTGAGGACGATCGTTGAGTCGTACGAACCCACGATCGCGTTCCCATCGGCATCGTACGCCGTGACGACGACCGGCGTCGTCGTCGCCGTGCCGACGGGCGGGTACGCGTTGCCGAGGGCGAGGGCGATCGTAACGATCTTGCCGTTCAAGACGACGTTGACGGTCGCCGGCGCGGAGCCGGCCGGCGGCACGTCGGCCGTGACGCTGCCGGTGGCCAACACGTTTCCGGCGCCGGCCGGCTGATCGTACGCGGTAACCGTGAAGGTATCGTTCCCGGCCGGTGCGTTCGCGCCGATCGTACAGGCACGCGAGCTGCCCGACGTGACACACGCGCTCGAGCCCGGCGCAATGTTACCGATCGCAAGAATCGTCGAACCGAGCGCAACCGTTACGGATTGCGCGCTCGCCGAAACGTCGAGGCGGTGGGCCCGCATGGCTAACGACGGCGTTGCCGGCGCGGGAACGGTCACGACGAATGCGACGTCGGCGGGCTGCACGGTCGGCGCGACGGTGGGTGTCGCCGCGGGGCTCGGGGTCGCCGTGGGATGCGCGGTCGGTGTCGGCGCAGGCTTCGCACTCGAAGATGGGGTCGGGCTCGGGGTTAGGGTTGGGTTTGTGGCGGGTGACTGGAGGTTCACTGCACCCCCGCTGCATGCGCCGAGCGCGAGCGTCAAAAATCCGGCGGCGATTGCGGACGAGCGATGCTGCATTAGATGCCTACCACGGCGCGAATGAGCGCCCGAGCATACGGCACGCCGATGCCGGTCACGAGATCGTACCCCGTGCCGGCTTCGTAGCCTGAGTTCAGCGGATTGGGACAGCCGGGCGGCGTCGCCGTGGCCGCTGTTTCCGGCTGTGCGATGCCCGGCATCGTGCGCGGCGTCGGCGTCGCGCAGACCGTTGCGTTATCGCCGTAGACGACATCGTAAAAGACCGAGGCGTACTGCGTGGAGTTCGCGTAGATCTTATAAAAGAATGGGTCGGGATTCCCCAAACGATAGGGCGCGGGACCGCTCGCCGTCGCGCAACTCATGCTGCTCTTACACGCTTGCAGCACGAGCGCCCACATCGCGGCGGCCTCCGGGGCGGCGACGCTTGTGCCGCCGACCGGCTCGTAAAATTCGGCGTCGAAGGCCGGGTTCGCGTAGAAGAGCACATCGACGCCGGTCAACACGTCCGCGTCGAGCGCGATATCCGGCACGTTGCGGTTGGGCCCGCTTATTCCCGCCGCGGACTTTTGATACGCCGGCAGCGGAAAATACGCGGAGACGCCGCCCCCCGAGCCATAATCTCCGCCCGACGTGCGATCGCCCCAACCCGTGATTCCGCCGACGAGTTGGGCGGCCGAATTCATCGGCGTGTTCACACCGCCGACGCTGACGACGTTGGGATCGGTCGACGGGTAACTGACGCAGACGGCGTTCGGGTCCGGAGCCTGCGACCAGTTCTCGCATCCTTGCGCACCCGAATCCCCGGATGAAACGAATACGGCAATACCTTCGCTCGCGAGCGCCGCCAGCTCGAGCGGCGTGATGCCCGTTCCCGATGCATTGAAGGCGATGCCGACGTTGGCGGCCTCGGGACCGCCGAAGCTGAGTGATAGCACGTCGGCCGCATCGTCTGCGATCGCCGTTTCGAGCTCCGCGTTGTACTCGTAGAGACCTTGCAGCGGCACGCCGGATCCGGGCGGACAATCCGTACCGATGTTGCCGCATCCGTCGTTCGGATTGTACGCAAGGTAGTAGCGCAAGTTCGCGTCCGGCGCGAGGCTTGCGATTTGCTCGGTATCCAGCTGCGTCTCGCCGTCTTCGGGATTGCAGTCCGCGGACGGAGAGTAGGGGCTTGCGTCCACGCAGGGCCCCGTCACGGGCGGCGGTGTCGCGAAGCCGAGCGCCGTGTTGCCCGGAGCGTTTGCGTCGGTCGCATCGACCACCGTTTGCGTGCCGGAACCCCGAATGCTGAAGGTTGCTTCATATGCAGGCACGTCGTGCGGATCGAATCCGGCCGTTCCAATCACGCCCGTCGTAATGCCGCGGCCGGTAAATCCGGCGCCATACGCGCCGTTATAATCGAAGACCGTCGCGATCTGCTGCGGCGAGTACCCATACAGGATGCCGTTGCCGGCGGAGGCTGCCGCACGCTGATGGTTGACGAACGATGCCGGCTTCATGACGAGACCGATCGCCCCCGCGATCTGCACGCTTTGCGGAAGGACCGGTGCTTGTGCCGGGGCGAGGAATGCGGACGAGCCTTTGCGATACCAAGCGAAACTCGTATGCAGCGCCGCCTCGACGCTGCGCTGCGGACCACTCACATGCAAGAGCAGCCGCTGCGGCCAGATCGCAACCGACAACCCTTTCGATTGAAAATAGCGGACCGCGGCGGTGTAGGCGGCGGCTGGTGCTCCAAAGCGTTGGCCGATTTGATTCGGCGTCAGCCAATGCCGGAAGCTCCCGTTTTGAGGATCGTTCGCCGCGGCCGCGTACGCGATCAGGCCTGCTGCGTTCTGCGCGCGCGGCACGAGGTCGACGCTGAGCGAGGCGACGTGCGCCGGCCCGAGCAGGGTCGCGCCTTGCAAGGCGGACGTATCGTACGCGAAGCCGGTCGACGTGCTTTCGGGGACGGGCGCAGGGATGGACCCGCCCGGCACGCCAGGCGAGGTGTCGCGACCCGCGCCCGCGCACGCCGCGAGTGCCGCCGCGGCGGCTGAGGATACGAGCAACGCTGCGAGCCGGTTCATGAGCGAACGCCTCCTTTGAGAGCGCGCGCTCGAAGCGCGTGGAGCATGCGCAGCCGAGACTGCGCGAGCAGAGCGCGCACGTGCGCGAGAGAAGGCATCGCCATGAACGACGGCCGCGCGGCCCCGATGCGCGCCGCGCGGGCGGAGGCCGTTGCCCCGGAAACGCCGGCCGTCGTAAGCCCGAGCGTCTCCGTGACGGTCGTCTCGTAGATTGGCGTTGAGGAAAAACTGAACAGCGATGACGATTGAACGCTAAAGTCGTAGAAGTTCTTGAGATCCTCACTCGCTACGGTGCAGAGCACGCCGAATTGCGGACTAACGTAGACCGTGTTGGAGTCGGTTTCAAGTTCGCCAAACAGCGTATCGAGCCGGCTCTTCGTCTCGATGAACGCGTCCGCCGTGCCCGCAGCGTACGCGGCAGCCACGTTGCACGTAGAGGGCACCGTGGCCGGTCCCTCGTCGACGAAATCGTCGGATGCAAGTACGGGGGGCGTCGCCGGATACCAATCGGGGATCGTAAAACCGCCGGCTTCCGGGAAGCCGGCGCCATAGACCGAGTACCCGACGTTGATGGAGTTACCCGACGCTGCGACGACCGGTGCGTTGACCGTGATCGTACTCGTTTGCTGCGTCTGGCCTTCAACCGGCGCCTGATAGACGCCGCTGCCGTCGGAGTACGTGACGGCTTGGGCGGTGCCGTTTTCTTCGGGGTAGCTGATATTCTCGGTGTACGTACCGGGGCCGGCATACGCCGACGTCGTCACCTGGCCGCCGGGATCCCGTTCGGTTGCGGTCCGAGCCGCGTTGTTTACCCAGTTTGCGTACGGAACCGGCGGCAATTCTTCTACGATCCCGTTG
>Ga0302326_10028511_pt1 | contig 11233 bp, 9 predicted proteins | sample Palsa_T0_3_FD_202264 | JGI IMG/M metagenome (GOLD analysis project Ga0302326, IMG submission 202264) | Peat permafrost microbial communities from Stordalen Mire near Abisko, Sweden - Palsa_T0_3 | ecosystem: Environmental > Terrestrial > Soil > Palsa > Peat permafrost | place: Sweden: Abisko...
GGAATGATTCCGGCGCAACTGATCCTCCGCGCGGCCGTTGGTCGGGCGAATATAAATATTCTCCCAGTGCGACCCGCCGGCTTGCCTGCGAAAATTGATGCCGATAAATCCCCGCGCTCCAGCCCCCGCAGCTTTCTCAGGCGCGCCGGCCACATCCACGTCGATTGTGCCGTTGTGAAAATGAGTCCCTTTGATGATCGCGAAACCGTCCGAGTCTTCCGGAGCGCCGGAAATCGTAAGCTTGATCGCCGGGGAACCTCGGTAACGAACGGCCTCCGCCCGGGCGTTCTTCAATTCCAGCCGCGCTACGTCCAGTGCTTGCCCCCGAACGATCAGCGCCGCCAGCAGTAACAAGCATGAGTGTCTAAGCATGATCGGCTAAATGCGCTGCAATTGGGCTTCCTTGGGAAACTCTTTGCCGTCAATGGGAACAATTATATTCCTGTCCGCTCGCGGGAAATCTGTGTCCGCTATTGCGAAGTTCCAGAGGATTAAAATAGAATCCGGGTGCGATTATTTACAATTTTTCTACTGGCGTCGCTCGCGAACAGCCAAGGCGTTACTGTCAATTTCCTCCCGCAGAATGCGATTGAGACGCGATTGCGCTCCTACACGACAAAGAACGCGTCCCGCGAACCTACAATGAAATCCTTGTTCGAAGAGGCCGGTTGTAAGGGAGACTCGATTTCCGAACAGAAGGTGAACGGGGAAAAGCGCCGAACCTGATCTGTACACTGAAGGGCGAAACCGATTCGATGATCGTTGTAGGAGCTCATTTCGACTTGATCGAAAAAGGGGATGGGGTGGTGGACAACTGGTCGGGAGCTGCCCTATTGCCGAGCTTTTATCAGGGTTTGGCCGAATTCAACCGGAAACATACATTCTGGTGGCCTTCACGGGAGAGGAGCACGGACCGCTCGGATCGCAATCCTTCGTAAAGCAACTGGGCGATCGAAAGTCGCGAGTCCAAGCGATGGTGAATCTGGATACGCTCGGGCTGGGAAAGACACAAATCTGGCTCAGCCATTCCGACAAGAAGTTGGCCCTCTGGCTTACCTCGGTTGCAAAGCAATTGAGTATTCCACTTGGCGCGGTCGATGTTGAAAGGGTCGGGACAACCGACTCGGAGCCCTTTCGCGAGAAAAAGATTCCTGCCATCACCGTGCACTCGCTGACGCAGAGTACGCTTCGCATCCTACACTCGCCGGAGGACAAGATCGAGAATATGCGATTGGACGACTATTATCAAACCTACAGGTTATTGGTGGCATACCTGGCGGCAATCGACCAGGGACTCAACTGAGGTGGCGGACAGCTATTTCCCGCGATTGTGCTGGTCTTGAAATTCCTTGAGACGGGCCACGTCGTCCGCAAGCACCGCCCGATCCGGCGCTGCGAGGCGGTTGTCGTCTGCGGACTTCCGGATGGAATCGATCACATCGTTGAGAATGCCGTTGTCCCAACGCCCATGATCGAGATCCGCTTGCATTTTCGTCAGCTCCTGCTTGGTCTTCTCCAGACGCGCGCGCTCTTTATCGGCGGCCCGGACGGCGCTCCAGATATTATCCAGGTCGCTCTTCACATACATGAAAAGGTGCGGGCGCCAGCCTTCGCCGCGAAAGCGCTCTTCTCGATCGTGATGCCAGTCCTGGGCCGCGGCGCTGCATGCCAGAGCCGCCGCGATCGCGCCTGCTGTAAAGATTCGCTTCATGATTATCCCCCTACGGCTATTATCGCGGAGTCGATCATTGTAATCTGAAGCGTGAGGAGTCTGGAACAAACCGCACGACGGGCCGCGATGGTCAGTATTGCCATTAGCGTCACTCTCTCCTCCGTGAAAATCACGGTCGGGCTCGCCGCGCATTCCGTCGCGCTGGTTTCGGACGGCTTTGAATCCGCCGCCGACATTCTGATGTCGGGCCTGGTGTTGTTTGGCCTTTGGGTCGCGGCCAAACCCGCGGACGCCGATCATCCCTACGGCCACGGGCGCTTCGAGATTCTCACCGGTCTTGCCATCGGAGCAGTACTGGCCGCGGCGGGTGCGGGAATTTCCTGGCGCGCGCTGGCGGAGCGCAATGATCAGCACACGCCCGCTGCTTACGCGGTGTGGCCGCTGTTGGGCGCGGCCATTTTGAAAGCGATCCTGTGGACGACGAAGATGCGAATCGGCAAGAAGTCTGGAAGCGTCGCCCTTTCCGCCGATGCGTTGAACGACGCGGTGGATATGTGCTCCGGGCTGGTCGCGCTGCTCGCGGTCGGACTCGCGGTTTACTTCCCCACCATGCGCTCCGCCGACCACTGGGGCGGGTTCGCGGTAGGTCTTTTCGTGATCTTTTTCGGTCTGCGCGTGGTGCGCGAAACCGCGTTGCAATTGATGGACACGATGCCCGAGGGCAAGCACATGGACGAGATCCGCGCGGTGGCGATGCGAGTGCCCGGCACACTGGGGATCGAAAAATGTTTTGCCCGCAAGACCGGGCTGCGCTATCACGTCGACCTGCACCTGGAAGTGGATCCCGAGCTTACCGTGCGCGCCTCGCACGATATTGCCGCGGCGGTGCGCACCGCGATCAAGAGCGATCTTGACTGGGTGGAGGACGTGCTGGTTCACGTGGAGCCGCATCAGAACGTTACCGTTCACAATCGCTGACCGCTCCCGAAGGTCGCGGTTCTGAGAGACTGACAGTAAGTGGAAAATCGCGCTATCGCCAATCTGCTGTATGAAACCGCTGACCTGATGGAAGTCGCCGGGGAGGATTCTTTCCGCATTCGCAGTTATCGAAACGCCGCCGGGGTGATTGAAGGGCATCCTGAATCCATTTCTTCCATTCTCAAAAACCCGGAGCGCAAGGTCACCGATATTCCGGGGATCGGCAAGGGCATCGCTTTCGTCCTTCAAGAAATCGAACAGAGGGGCAGCTTCGAACGGCGCGATGAGATGCTTGAAAAATATCCCTCGTCAGCGCTGGAGCTTCTTAAAATTCAGGGCCTGGGGCCGAAGGGCATTCGCGTTCTGTTCGATCAGTTACACGTGAACTCCATTGAGAGCCTGGAGCGCGCCTGCCGGGAGCAGAAGCTGCGCGAGCTGCCGCGCATGGGCGCGAAGCTGGAAGAAAAAGTGCTGCGGTCGATCGCGGCTTATAGGCAGCGCCAGGGTCGATTTCTTTTGAATTTCGCGCAGCGCGCCGCCGACGAAATCACGGAATATCTTTCGAGTGTGGATGGAATCGAGAAAATTACACCGGCCGGTAGCTTGAGGCGAGGCAAGGAAACCGTCGGCGATCTGGATCTGCTGGTCACGGGACCGGGCGCGCCGGCGGCGTTGGAGAAGTTCGTTATTCATCCGAAAGCCCAGGAAATATTGGGTAAAGGCGAGAATAAAGCCAGCATCAGATTCGGGCATGAAGGCTTGCAGGTGGATCTGCGCGCGCTTGGCTCCGAAAGCTACGGGGCGGCGCTGCAATATTTTACGGGCAGCAAGGAACACAGCGTCGCGCTGCGGCAGAGGGCGCTCAAAATGGGGCTGACGCTGAATGAATACGGCTTGGCGAAGCTCGAGGGCGGCGAGATTGTCGCGCGGGAAACCGAAGAAGAAATTTACGAAGCACTCGGCCTTGCGTGGATCCCGCCGGAGCTGCGCGAGAATTCCGGCGAGATCGAAGCGGCGGCCGCGCGCAAATTGCCGAAGCTGATTGAAATGTTGCAGATTCGGGGCGATCTGCACATGCATACGACGGAGAGCGACGGGCGGGCGACGCTGGAGGAAATGGTGGGAGCGGCCAGAGAACGGGGCTATGAATATGTCGCGATCACGGATCATTCAAAAGCGCTCGCGATGGCCAATGGCATGGACGAAAAGCGCGCCGTTGAGTTCGCGCATAGAGTTCGCGAAATGGATCAATCCGGCTTCGGGCTGCGCGTGTTTTCGGGGATCGAGTGCGATATCAAGCGCGACGGCGAGATGGACTTGGATAACGACGCTCTGGGGGAGCTCGATTTCGTGATCGGGAGCGTTCATAGCTACATGAATTTAGAACCCGCGGAGATGACCGACCGGTTGATGCGCGCGTTGGAATGCCCGCACATCCGCATGCTGGGGCACCCCACCGGACGCCTGCTGCTGAACCGCGATCCTTATCCGTTCGACTTCGATCTGATCGCGACGGAAGCTGCGCGGCGCAACGTCTATCTGGAAATAAACTCCAGTCCGGAGCGCCTCGATTTGATGGCGTCGCATATCCGCGCGGCCAAGGCGAAGGGGTGTAAATTCGTGATCAATACGGACGCGCATCATCCCAAACATCTGGCCAATATGCAATATGGAGTGCGGATGGCGCGGCGGGGATGGCTGGAGGTTGGGGACGTGTTGAATGCTCTTCCAGTTCAGGAATTCACGCGGGCGATAGGCGCGAGATAGCATGGGAAGGTGGATCCCCGCCCTGACGGGACGGGGTTATAACCCAAATGAAATTGATTACATCCAAGCAGCTGCTTAAAACGCCGATATTCACGGTTTCCCAAGACGTCGCGGTGGATCCGGACGGCTTCGAAATCAAGCGCGCCATCATTCACCACGGAGGGTCCGCGGTGATGATGCCGGTCGACAAGAAGAACCGAATTTTATTGGTTCGACAATATCGGCTGCCCGCCCAGCAGTATCTGTGGGAATTGCCCGCGGGCCGGCTCGATCCTGGCGAGACGCCTCTGCAAGCGGCGAAACGCGAATTAGCAGAAGAGACCGGTTATAGGGCTAAAAAATGGGATAAGCTCGCGGTATTTTATCCCAGCCCGGGATTTTTGGCGGAGAAAATGACGATTTATCTAGCGACCAAATTGACCGAAGGCGAGAAAAAACCGATGGAGGATGAACGCATCGAGACGCGGTGGTTCACTGCCAAGGAGCTCGATAGAGAGATCGAATCGGGGAAGATTCTGGACGCGAAGACGCAGATCGGCTTCCTTAAATGGAAGCGGTACGTAAAAAAGTAAACATCTTTTGGAGCGCTTGCGCGCGGTGACTAACGCGCATTTTCGATTCCGTAGCGGCTTCGCCGAAGGTGCAGCCGAACGGCTCGTAATAAAAAATAGGATCGTAGCCGAAGCCGTTTTGCCCGCGGGGCTGGTCGATTACGCGGCCTTCTACAGCGGCTCGAAATAATCGGGGCGCAACGCCCTCCCGGACCAGGGCGATTACACAAACGAATCTTGCGGTGCGATTTTCTACGCCGCGAAGTTGTTCGAGCAGCCAGTAGTTATTGAAGTGCGCGGAGTCGACACCGGGCCGGCCATTGAGGGCATCGACTTCGATGCCGGAATCGTCGACGAACAAGTAGCCGTCGACGTGCGCTCCATAGTAGCGGGCTTTGAGAAGCGCATTTTCTTCGAAGGTGCGCCCCGTTTCCTCGGGCGGGGGCAGGGAAATCGGAACTATTTCGAAATCCGGCGCGGCGAGTTGAAACTCGCGCAATTTGCCGGGGTTCGAGGTGGCGCAATGGATTTTCACACGCTCTCGAAGGTCTTTTGAACCTTAATTAACTCGCCGACGCCTTTGCGGGCCAGTGACAGAAGAGAGGCCAGGTGCGCGTCGCCGAATGCGGATTTCTCCGCCGTGGCTTGCAGCTCGACGAATTGTCCGGAGCCGGTCATCACCACGTTCATATCGACTTCGGCGCGGGAGTCCTCCTGGTAGCAGAGATCGAGCATCGCTTCTCCGCCGACGATGCCGACACTGGTGGCGGCGACGCAATCCCTGATGGGCGATTTTTTCATCGAACCGAATTTCACCAGTTGGCGGAGCGCCATGGACATCGCGATATACGCGCCGGTGATAGCGGCGGTGCGCGTTCCTCCGTCGGCTTGGAGGACGTCGCAATCGAGGATGACACTGCGTTCGCCGAGCACATCCATATCGACCACCGAACGCAGCGAGCGTCCGATGAGGCGTTGGATTTCCATGGTCCGTCCGGACGCGCGGCCTTTCGAAACTTCGCGGGCGGTGCGCGTGGCGGTGGCGCGGGGCAGCATGGAATATTCGGCCGTCACCCAGCCTTTGCCGGACCCGCGGAGAAATCCAGGCACGCTGTCTTCGATGGACGCGGCGCACAGCACGCGCGTGTTTCCGACCTCGATCAGCACCGATCCTTCGGCGGTCAGCAAGTAATCGGTGGTGATGGTCACCGGCCTCATCTCGGAGGCTTCTCTTTTATCGATTCTCATTTATTTTCCAGAATTCAAAAATTCGTAGAACAGAAAAAATATCAAAATCAGGCCCAAGACCAAAATGAGCAGACAGGGAACCAGTCCGCGGGCCGTTTTCGCGGTGTTGGCCTTTTTCGGATTTTTTGAACCCGGTGGACGAAACCTTGCCATACTATTTTGCCTGACGAATGCGCGTCGCGGCTTGCTGGAAAAATTCCTCGAGGGCGCGAAGGGAGCTGTCTTCGAGATCGCGCAGAGTTATGGAAACCACCGCACGCCCTCTTTCGGCCAGGGCCATCTGCGTGGCCAGATACTGCGCCTGATGATAATCGGCTTGCCCGTTGTTTTCCGTGGTCACGATGGTGGAAAAACAGCCGCCGTGGCCGATGATCATTTCGTGATAAGAGTGATTCATCGCGGGACCCTCATAGACATCGGCCGGCATTTTCAATCCCGCGCGAAAGAGGCGCTCCGCGGCGCGATCGAGGACAGTGCGCACGGCGCGTCCGGGCGCTGAATAACGGGTGTCGCCAAAAACTGTGAGCTCGCCATAGGTGGCCTGGCGGTCGCAGGTGTAATGTTTCACGAGTGCCGCGAAGATGGCGGGAGCGGTGGTTCCTTCCGGCTGAACGGTTGGCGGCAAGCGATCCCAACGCAGCGTAACGCGTCCTCTCCACACGGAGTTGCGCGGGGATTCCTGGGTGTGACGCCACTCCTTGGTGTTCGCGATCCCACCCACGCGTTCCGATTCGGCGTACAACTTGTTGGTGATGGTTTTGTACAACTCTACGTTCGGCTGGGTGACGAAATTGATTTTTCGCAGCCACGCCAATCCGAACACGACGTAGTGAACGAACTGCATGTAGCGGGAGAGCGAAGCGCCTTTGGGCAGAGTGAGCGCGGCCACGGGATAGCCGGCGCGGCGAAGGAGCGCGATCTTTTCCTTGCATCCATCTTGTACACCCTGCAATTGCACACACCAGAAAAGCCGATCCTGAAGGGGATCCTTTGGAGAGCGGTAATTGGTGAGGCGCACACGCTCATTCGTCACGATTTTTATCGCGTACTCGACGGACTTGCCGAGGCTCTCCTCGAAATCCTGTTTGGTCCAGATTCCGGCTCCGGCCCAGGCGCGCGGCAGCAGCATGGTCACTTTATCGCGATGCTCCAATCCCTGGACATGCAGAAACGAGGCGAGCCGCCAGGCGGTATCGATCTCCTCTCCGGAGAGAAAGGTCGCCTCGATCCATGCGCGCAAGTCCACGCCTGCAAGGCCCAAAGCGTAGAGGCTGCCTCGGTTCATCGGCGCGCTGTGGCGGCCGGCCGTGGTGTTTGCTTCGTCGAGCTGCAAGGGCACGCGATGATATCCGCGCTTGGCCGCGAACTGATCGAGAAGAGAATCGGGAAACGTCGTGTAGTAAAAATTGGGGCGCGAATCGACTCCGGCATCGTCGTACATCGCCGCCAGCTTTTGCAGATTCACCACTGGTTCATAGGACGTCATGCCCATGGCCATGCCGACGACCAGGGTGCGGCGCAACAGATCCGCGTCACTCAAGCCGCAGCGTTTTCTGATGTCGGCGAGGATGGAATCGAGCTTGAGGGGATCGGTGGAATCGAGCAGGTAGAGGCGCGGACCGCGGCCGAGGAGGCCGATCGCCTGATACATCGCTTTATCTTCCGCCGAGCCGCCCATGCCGGCCCAGATCAGAAATTTCACGGGCACACCATGAGCGGCGCGAATGCCGGCGCGAATTTCGTCCAGCTCCGCGGAGATTTTGGCGGGCCATTCGGGATGACTTTCGGCTTGCCAGGAGAGGTCGAAAACGCCGTAGCCATTTTTCACGACTTGTCCGTTTTCGATTTCCATCCCGATGGGGATCAGAGCGCCTTTCGCTGGATCGAGCGAGGCTAATCCTTTGCGGCGAGCCCGGGAATCGAGCGCTTGCAGGCTCTTCAGCACGGAGGCTGCGTGGAAGCGGGCGAAAGATGATTCCGACTCGGGACGATCGTGGTGGAGCGAAAGGATCACCTATTACATGTAGCATAAGGTATGGGCTTGGCTGCGTTAACCCGGAGGGAAACCGCTCCCGAAGTTCGCGGCTCTGAACGGCCTGCTCCGCCGAAAGTGGTGGAGCGGTTCTTCGAATTTTCCTTGCTGGGCATGCTGGCGTCGGGATACTTCGCCGTCGCATCGTCGGGATATTTGGATTTGCCGACCGCCGTCCTCACGCTGGCCGCGTTGTGCCTGCGGACGCTGATGGCGGCGGGCGTACTCGAGGTGCGGATTTCAGGGGGATTGGCGGACGCGCTGGCGGTGACTTTCGTCGGGTTTTATCCGCTCGACTATTTGTATATTTCCGGCGCGTTTCTGCCGGCGACGTTGCACTTCATCTTTTTTCTGCTGGTTTGCAAAGTACTGACGGCGCGTTCGAACCGCGATTTCACTTATCTGAAAGTGCTGGCCGCGCTGGAACTATTGGGCGCGGCGATTCTTTCCACCAGCCTGAGTTTTTTCGCGTTTCTCGCCCTCTTCCTGTTGTTCGCAATCGCATCCTTCACCAGCAGCGAAGTGCGAGTCTCGACGCGGCAACAGCGGAGCGTGGTGCGCGGAGGATTGCGCGCGTTCCCGCGGCGGCTGGGAGTGCTGGCCGTTTTCTTATTCGTAGGAATTCTGGCGATGACCGCGGCGCTGTTCTTCGTTCTGCCGCGAACCGCGCGCGCCGCGCTGGAACGGTTCGTCCCGGCCCGCTTCCACTTGACGGGCTTCGCGAATGAAGTGACGCTGGGGCAACTGGGCGAGATTAAGCAGAGCAGCGCCGCGGTGATGCACGTTCACAAATACGTAGGGGAAGGGCCGATGGACGTCCGCTGGCGCGGCGCGGCGCTGACGGAATTCGACGGCAAGCGATGGTTCAACACCAACGAAGCCGGCGAGGACATCCGCGTGCCGCAGGACCACAGCGTGACGCTGAAGCTGGAACGCCGCGTGCGGCCGGGGGAGCGTCTGGCGTATCGCGTGCAACTGAGCGAGATCGCGCCGGAGACTCTTTTTTTCGCCGGCACGCCGCAGTGGATCAGCATCAACGCCCCTGGATTGCATGTGACGCGAGGCGGATCGGTGCGGGTCGCGAACGCGGGGGCAAGCGGCTTGCGCTATAACGCGGTGAGCGTTGTGGAAGACGAAACCTCCACACCGCGCACTCCTCCCGAGCCTCTGTCGCCGTTCGACCGCGACGACATGCTGCTGCTGCCGGACAAATTGGACGTGCGGATTCCGCGGCTGGCGCGCGAGGTTATCGAAGGCTCGGCCACGGATGAGTTAAAGGCGAGGGCGATCGAAAAATATTTGCGGCGAAATTACGGATACACGCTGCAGCTGCTGCCCGCGACGGTGCCTGATCCGCTGGCGAACTTTCTGTTCGAACGACGGAAGGGGCATTGCGAATATTTCGCGTCCGCGATGGCGGTGATGCTGCGCACGGTGGGCATTCCATCGCGCGTGGCGACGGGATTCGGGAGCGGAACTTATAATCCGCTGACCGGCTGGCAGGTGGTGCGCGCGTCCGATGCGCATAGTTGGGTGGAAGCGTGGATCGCGGGCAAGGGATGGAGGACCTTCGACCCTACGCCTCCGGATCCGACGGCGGCGCAGAGCGCATTGATGGCGCGCGCATCGCTTTTTTTCGACGCGGCCGAGCAGTTCTGGCAGGACTGGATCCTCAGTTACGATCTGGAGCGGCAGATTGCGCTGGCGTCGCGGGTGCAGCAATCGGGGCGCGGGGCGAAGCTGCATTGGATCGAAGGCGCGGTGAGCTGGTTCACGGTCGCGGCCCGTTCGAGCGCCGGATATGCACCGGCTGCCGCGGTCTTGATGTTCCTTGCGATTGTCGCGGTGCTACTGGGACCGGGCGCGTCACGGTGGCTGCGGGGAGCGATCCGCGTGCGCCGGCTAAAGCGAGGCGAAGGCGAGGCGTCCGATGCCACGCTGCTTTATCAGCGAATGCTGGCGCTGCTCGAACGTCGTGGAATCCAGAAGCCGCCATGGCTGACGCCGCACGAATTCGCGCAGGATCTGACGTCGGCTTACGTGGAGTTTCGATTCGGGGGAAAGCGCGAGGCGGCGCCGCGGATGGTGCAGCTTTTGGATCAACTGGAAAAGATGTGATGTTGGAAAAGTGCTCAGTGGTCGAGTAGTACACTGTCGCATGGGCCTCTGACGCCTCGATCACAACATGATCCCTGTCGCACGCATCATCGTTCGCTTTATCCTCCGGCTCCTGTTTGGCGCGGAGCTGCGCGGCTATGTGAAGCCGGTCGGCAAGACGCTGATTGTCGCCAACCATCAGTCGTTCATCGACGGTTTGCTGTTGGGAGCGTTTCTGCCGTTTGCGCCTACTTACCTGGTGCATTCGCAGATCGCCTCGAAATGGAATTTCAAAATACTGTTGTCGTTCATCGACTATCTGGTGGTCGATTCCACGAGTCCTTTGGCGATGAAGAGTGTGATTGCGCTGCTGGACTCCGGCGCGCCGGTGGTGATTTTTCCCGAAGGGCGCATTACGGTGACCGGGAGCCGGATGAAGATCTACGATGGGCCGGCGTTCGCCGCGGCGAAATCCGGCGCGCAGGTGGTGCCGATTCACATCGACGGATCGGTGTACTCGCATTTTTCGCGGATGCCTCCGGATTTTCCGCGCCGCTGGTTCCCGAAAATTACCATGACCATGCATGCGGGCCTGCCGCTGCCGCTGCCGGATGCTCCGCGCGCCAGAGACCGGCGCCGGTTGGCGAGCGAGGAATTGCGCCGCGTCATGGAACTCGCCGAATTCGAGTCACGACGGGAGACAACGATTCCCGAGGCGCTGCTCGCGTCGGCGGAGCTATACGGGAAAAAACGGCCATTTATCGAAGACATTCGCGGGAAGGAAGAAACTTTCGGCGACGTTCTCAAAATGACCTTCGCGCTGGGCCGGCTGACATCGAAGTGGACCAAGGAAGGGGAACGCGTGGGCGTATTGATGCCCACGGCGAC
>Ga0302326_10028513_pt1 | contig 11232 bp, 14 predicted proteins | sample Palsa_T0_3_FD_202264 | JGI IMG/M metagenome (GOLD analysis project Ga0302326, IMG submission 202264) | Peat permafrost microbial communities from Stordalen Mire near Abisko, Sweden - Palsa_T0_3 | ecosystem: Environmental > Terrestrial > Soil > Palsa > Peat permafrost | place: Sweden: Abisko...
CCGGGGCGATGCGGGCGATCGTGTAACCGGTCTCCGGGTTGCTGAACGTAACCCGTTCGAGCACGCCGTCCAGGATCGCGACGTCCCGCTGCGGCACCTGTTGCTGCGGCGCCGGCTGTTGCGCTGCCTGCGGCGCTGGCGATGTCTGCGGTTGGGGAGCGGACGGCGGCATAGCACTATTTTGCCGGCATTCGCGCGCGAATGCGCCGCACGGCGCGGATCAGCGCCGCGTACCCCCCCGCGGGGCCGGGCGGATCGGTGCCGCGCCCGGCGACGAACGCGCGCGCACCGGCATAACCGAGCAGGAACTGCAGGCGGCACCACTCAACATCCTGGCCGAAGCAGCGGCCAAAGCCCCAATCTGGCCCCAGCGCAATCCCCGGCCAGCCCGACTGGTCACCGTCGGCACAGGTCGGCCAGGATAGCCCAGGACCCGCCGGTCGCAACCACCATGCCGTAACAGCCGGTGACCGCGAAGCCGCCAGTGCTCAAGCACCCCGCTCGCTGCGCATGTAGTGCTCAAGTAGGACACCGAATGCTCATCTAGATCGGTTCCCTGCAGAACCTGCGGCCATTCCGCTCCGCTTGCTAATACGTACTCCTTTCCGTATACCGCTTAAGGGCGGAACCCCCTGGCGGCGGGGAAGGTGCAGGACGTGGCGAGAATAAACCTTCCAGTGGACTCCCCGACTTATATACGCGCATAGCTCGTAAAACAATCATCCATGGCGCGCCGGACGTGCATGCCGTACGTTAATTCGTCATGTCCTGTCCGTGGCCCGGGTATCCGTACAGTGACCGGTACTCACCCCGCCCCGTGCCCGCAGGCCCGTGCCCGCCTGGCCCCGCGAGTGCGTGCGGCCAGGTGAGGGCAGGCGCGCGAGGAGGCTGGCGGGCGGCGCGGGAAGGCGCGGGAAAGGCGGCCGGCGGTGGCGAAAAGATGCGAGGGCGGACAGTAATTAAGTCCGTGGCGGTGGGTGACGAATTGCGCGGGAATTGGCTAATTCGAGGCGGAAAGACGTTGACTGCCTCGGAAAAGGCGAGATAGTGTCGTGGCATACCCGGAAATTCCGGGGAAATTCTCCGGCAATTAATAACTGGGTCATGGCGAAGCGCGCGCACCGCCATGGCGGTCACCGCCCGTGCCCGCACCGCCTGACCGCCAACCCCGGGGAGGCGGCCCGGCCCCGCCCCCCGGCCGGGCCGGCCGACCCTTACCTTTGACGAGCCTCGCGTGCCGGAGCAGGGCTACCACCCACCGGATCGCGGTACGGAGATAAACGCCTGGGAAAAGAAAAGGTGGCGGGCGCAGAAAACTCGCGCCCCCAGATCCGAAAGGCCGAATACGGTCCGATTGCCTCCCGGGAAGCAGTCGGCCCCGAGCCGTGTGTGCGAGACGTCATGCCAGGTGAGGACAAAGGTCAATCGGCTGCAGTTGTGGCGTTGTTGAACGCGCCGAGAAGCAGGTTGTGCTGGGGTGCTGGTTGATCAGCGGAAGTCGTAGGCGTCTCGCGTGCCGGTGTTGTCGGCGGTGCGGGTGGCGGCCCAGCTGGCCAGTAGTTTGAGTCCGTCGGCCGCAGGTGTGCCGGGGTCAGCTGTGTAGAGGTTGAGGCGCAAGTCGGGCTCGGAGGGGAGTTCCATGGCTTCGAAGTTCAGGTCGAGCTCGCCGACGGCGGGATGGCGGAGTCGTTTGCGGCCGCTGCGGTGGAATTTGACGTTGCGCGAGGCCCAGTGCTGGCGGAACAGCTCGCTCTGGGTGGAGAGTTCGCCGACGAGGGTGACGAGGGCTTTGTCGTGAGGGTTGCGTTCTGCTTCGAGTCGGAGCATGGCGGCGGCGTCGGTGGCCATGCGGTCGTAGTCGACGAAGAACTCTCGGGCGGCCGGGTCGAGGTATATGAACCTGCCTGCGAGCAGCGCGACCTCTTCTCGGCGCAGGCCCTTGACCCGGCGGTTGCCGCCGTAGGCGGGCAGGCCGACCCGGCCGGGGGTGATCCGCGCCCGCCGGGAGGCGAGGAACTCGCGGGCCTGTGCCCGGTTGTCCATGACTCCACGGTAGGTGACCGCGCGGCAGCCAGGGAGGCACCGCCGTTACCTGTAAGAGCAGACACTCCCACGGGCGCGCGCATGCGCGTTGACTGGTTCTCGTGAGCAAAGCCACAGAGACAGCAGACAGTCCGCACCTCGATCGTGAGTCACCGAAGCCGGTGGCATGTCCGTGACGGCCTCGAACGGATGGCGCGCCGACGAGCTGTCCACGATCGACGGCTGTGGTGAAGTCGTATCGCCACCCGGCGTAGCGACGGCACGTTGCGCGCGGCTCGCATTGTGTGGATCGTTCGGCACGGCAACGCCGTGTACGTCCGATCTGTCAACGGCACGACAGCCGCTCGGTACCGTGGCGTCCAGACCTGCCACGAGGGCAAGCTGAGCGCTGGACGACTCCAGAGAGGCGTGGTCTTCGTCGAGGCCGGCACCCACGCTGGCGAGGGCAGCGGGTTGGACGACGCTCGTACTTGCCGCCCATCGCGGCAAGTACGGCCGCTCGTCCAGTGCCGTCGCCCGCATCACCGCAGATGTCGCCCGCGCGACGACCCTGCGCGTCGACCCCGCCTGAACCCCTCACACCTGATCACCTCAACGACGAGAAGGACACGACATGGACAAGAATCCAAGCAGCGCCACGGTGAAGACCCCGTCGTCGAACTTCACCGGCGACGTGTGGATGAACCCGGTGTTCGGCGGCGACGGCACCTCGCAGCTCACCTGCGGCTTCGTGCGGTTCACCCCGGGTGCACGTACCAACTGGCACAGTCACGTCAACGGGCAGTTGCTGGTATGCACTGACGGCATCGGGCTGGTCGGCACCCGCGACGGCAAGACCGTCGTGCTGCGCGCCGGGGAGAGCGTGTGGACTCCGGCGGGCGAGGAGCATTTCCACGGCGGCACCGCTGAGAACATGATGTGCCATTACGCGATCCTCGACGCCTCCGGCGACGGCGAGGCCACGACCTGGCTCGAGCCAGTCACCGACGAGCAGTACTCGGCCGCGCACCGCACGGCGGGGGTGTAGTCGATGGCGGTCAGCGCTGCCGCGAAGAGCAACCACGACCAGCTGTTCGGCGATCGGGTCTCCACTCTGGCGCAGTCCGACCCCGAGCTGATCGAGTACTTCGACAACTTCGCCTTCGGCGAGGTGCACGCCGACGCTGCGCGGCTGGACGAGACATTCGACCTGCACATCCGGCTCATGGTGCAGCTGGCCGCGATCCTGGCCGCCGGCGGGCTCGCAGGGTTCCGCGTCGTGGCCGCCGCAGCGGTGGCCAACGGCGGGGTGAGCCCGGTCGAGTTGAAGGAGATCGTCTATCAGTCGGTCGCCTACGTTGGCATGGCCCGCGCGTTCGACTACCTGCACGCCGTCGTTGATGTCCTCACCGAGGCAGGGGTTGAGCTGCCGCTGCCCGGGCAGTCGGCGTCCACGCCGCAGACGCGCCTGGAGCACGGCAAGGCGGTGCAGGGCCGCATTGTCGGCGACGACGCGGCGGCCGCTCGCCTCACGGACACCCCGGCGGACGAGGTGCACTTCCAGCGCTACCTGGCCGCTAACTGCTTCGGCGACTCCGTCGGGCGCGGCGGTATCGACCTGGAGGTGCGCGAGCTGCTCACGTTCTCGATGCTCGTCGCCCAGGGTGGTGCCGACGCTCAGGTGCGCGGGCACGTCAACGCGAACCTCAGGGTTGGCAACACCCGCGCGAGGCTGCTCGCCGTGCTAACCGTGCTCGTGCCCTTCATCGGCTACCCCCGCACCCTCAACGGCCTCGCCGCAGTCAACGGCCTCGCCGCAGTCAACGACATCACAGCCAGCTGAATACATTGAACAGGGAGCACGACATGGAATACCGACTGCTGGGCCGGACCGGGGTGTCGGTGAGCCCGCTGTGCCTGGGCACGATGATGTTCGGGCCGTGGGGCAACGACGACCGCGCCGACGCGATCCGCGTCATCCACCGCGCACTCGATGCTGGGATCAACTTCGTCGACACCGCTGACGTGTACTCCGGCGGTGTGTCGGAAGAGATCACCGGTGAGGCCCTGCAGGGGCGTCGCGACGATGTCGTGCTGGCGACGAAGTTCTTCATGCCGATGGACGACCGCCCGAATCGTAGCGGCGGTTCCCGGAAGTGGATCATGCAGGAGGTCGAGAATTCGCTGCGGCGCCTGAAGACGGGTTACATCGACCTGTATCAGGTGCATCGCCCCAGCGCGACGACGGATGTCGAAGAGACCCTCGGTGCGCTGACCGATCTCGTGCGCCAGGGCAAGGTCCGCTCCATCGGATCGTCCTCCTACCCGGCCAGCCAGATCGTCGAGGCGCAATAGGTCTCCCGCGAGCGGAACCTGGCACGGTTCGTCACCGAGCAGCCCCCTTACTCGATTCTGGTCCGCGGTATCGAGGGGGACGTGCTCCCAACGGTGCAGCCTTACGGCATGGGAACCCTCGTGTACAGCCCGCTGTCCGGTGGCTGGCTGACCGGCCGGTGGCGCAAGGGCGCCCCCGGTACGCCCACGTCGGCTGCACGTCCGGGTGCAAGGTTCGACATGAGCACCCCGGCGAACCAGCGCAAACTGGACGCCGTCGAAGAGCTTGCGCTGCTGGCCGAGAAGTCGGGAATGACGATGATCGAGCTCGCACTGGCGTGGGCGATCAACCACCCGGGCGTCACCTCGGCGATCATCGGCCCGAGGACCATGGAACAGCTCGAGTCGCAGCTCCCGTCGGTGGGCGTCACGCTGGACACCGAGATCCTGGATCGCGTCGATGAGCTCGTAGCGCCAGGCGTAACGCTGAACGCGGACGACAACAGCTACGGCGCGGCCGAGCTGACGCCGCAGGCCCGCCGGCGGTAGATACCCGGACGAGCACGTCATCGACCAGGAACGCGGCAAGGCCGCGGCGGGAGGAATTTGATGAGTAAGGCAGTCTGGCTGATCACCGGTGCTGGACGCGGCATGGGAACAGACATCGCCAAGGCTGCTCTGGCCGCTGGCCACGCGGTAGTGGCCACGGGCCGCGACCCTGGGCGGGTCACTGCCGCCATCGGAGCCCATGACGACCTGCTCGCCGTCAAGCTCGACGTCACCAGTCCCGACGATGCCACGGCCGCCGCTCAGGCGGCGGTCGACCGGTTCGGCCGGGTCGACGTTCTGGTCAACAATGCGGGCACCTTCATCGCCGGATTCTTCGAGGAGATCAGCCCCGGTGACTTCAGGGCACAGGTCGAGACGAATCTTTTCGGCCCGTTGAACGTCACCCGGGCTGTGCTGCCCGTCATGCGTCAGCAGCGCTCCGGCCTGGTCGTCGCGATCACCTCGACCGGCGGCATCGTCGGCCAGGAATTCTGCTCCGCGTACTCGGCCTCGAAGTTCGGCCTCGAAGGCTGGATTGAATCGCTGGCACCGGAGGTAGCGCCTTTCGGCATCCGCACGATGGTCGTAGAGCCTGGCTTCTTCCGCACCGATCTGCTTACGCCCGAGTCGACCACGTACGCCGAGCCCTCGATCGAGGACTACGCGCAGCGCACCACGCAGACGGTCGCCAACTGGACCAGCATGAACGGCAAGCAGGGCGGCGATCCGGCCAAGCTTGCCGACGCGCTGATCAAGATCGCCAGCCTGGATGAGCCACCAGTCCGATGGGTCGCCGGCGCTGATGCAGTCCAGACGGTCGGAAACAAGGGCCGGGACTTGATCGCGCAGGCTGATGCCTATCGAGACCTCTCATCTTCACTCGCCCATGACGACGGCTGACCCATCTTGGTTGACGCCTCGACGCCGGTAGGCAAGACCACATCGCGGCGCTGACTCCCTGCGGGCCACAGCAAGCATTCGAAGGAGTATCACCATGGTCCACGAAGTACCAGACATCGCCCTGAACAACGGCGTCGAGATGCCCTCGATCGGCCTCGGCGTCTTCCAGACACCGCCGGACGAGACGCGCAGCGCGGTCGCGGCCGCGCTCGGCACCGGCTACCGGCACATCGACACGGCCGCCGCATACGGCAACGAGCGCGAAGTTGGCGAAGCGGTGCACGCGTCGAAGGGCGGTCGTGCGGCGGTCTTCCTGGAGACCAAGATCTGGATCAGCGACTACGGATATGACCAGACGCTGCACGCCTTCGACAAGAGCGTCGGCAAGCTCGGCGTCGACCAGATCGACCTGCTGATCTTGCATCAGGCGCTGCCGTCCGACTTCGACAAGACGTTTGAGGCATATCGGGCGCTGGAGACGCTGCTCAAGAACGGCAAGGTCCGCGCCATCGGCGTCAGCAACTTCATGGTCGAGCACCTCACGAACCTGCTTGACGAGGCCGAGGTCGTCCCGGCCGTCAACCAGATCGAGCTGCACCCCTACTTCCAGCAGCCCGAGGTGCAGGCATTCAACGCCGAGCACGGCATCGTGACCCAGGCCTGGTCACCGATCGGCGGCATCACCTTTTACCGCGAGGGCGAGCACACCAGCACCCTGGAAGACCCGGCCATCGTCAAGATCGCTGAGTCCCACTCCAAGAGTCCCGCGCAGGTCATGCTGCGCTGGCACCTGCAGGAGGGCCGTTCGGTCATCCCGAAGTCAACCAAGCCCCGCCGCATCGCTGAGAACTTCGACGTGTTCGACTTCGAGCTCACCACGGACGAGGTCGCGGCCATCGACAGGCTCGATACCGGCAAGCGCGGCGGTCCCGAGCCGGACGCCATCACCCTGGAAAGCTTCGGCCGAGAGATCCCGGAGGCCTGACCACGATGACCAGCGACAGCACACCGGACAAGGTCGCCGTCGTCACCGGCGCATCGTCCGGCATCGGCGCGGCAACCGCCCGCGCCCTGGCAGCAGACGGTTACCGCGTCGCTCTGCTGGCCCGCCGGCTCGATCGGATCACCACTCTCGCGGACGAACTGGGCAACGGGTCCACTGCCGTCCTGGCCGGGGGACGCCGGCGGCGGGCTGGGCGCGCCGGGCGGCGCGGTGCTCGATCATGGAGACCGTGACCAGGAAGGCGCCGGACGGGACGGCGGCCATGACCTGGCCCCAGGCGGTCGGCTGCGCCTGGGCCAGGTTGCCCGTGAGGCTGGCCGACGCCACCGGCGAGCACCCCGGTGGGCTTCGGCAAGGTAGGAATAGGCCGTCGCTACTTCCGCGTGTCGCGCCCGGTAGCCGCCGGGATCCTGGGAGGATTCGGGGCCGTGCCGGGATTGCCAGGACCGTTCGCTGCGCTCGCGCGCCAGGTGGCAGGGGAGATCACGGATGTGACCGACTGTTCCTGGCTGCGGGACAGCTCGGCAGTATGGCGGCTTACCAGCGCCTCCAGCGGGTGCTGGTACCTCAAGCGCCATTCCTCTGACCGCTTCCACACGCGGGAAGTGGCCGCCTTGCAGGACTGGGCGCAGGCGCTCGGGCCGGAGCGCGCCCCTGAGCTGGCCGCCACGGATCCGGAACTCCTAATCATGGTCATTACGGCTGTGCCCGGCCAGCCTGTCCTGGAACTCCAGCCCAGCGCGCGCGAGGAACGGGAGGTGCACCGGCAGGCTGGCTCTGGGACCCGGCTGGCAGCCAGCTGGGCGTCATCGACTGGGAACGCGCCGAGCCCGCCGCGGCCATCCGCGACCTCGTCCGGCTGGAATACGGCCCGTGGGACCACAGGCCCGATCTCCGCGAGCACTTCTTCGCAGGATACGGGCGCACGCTCACCCCGGAGGAGCGCGAGATGCTAGCCTGCGACGCCGTCCTTGATGCCCTCAACGGGCTTCGATGGGGTACGGCCAATGGCGACCATGAAGTAGTGAATCGCGCTTGGCGGACCTTCGAAAGGTCTCTCGGCGCGCCGCTAACTCTCTAGCTCTAGCGCCGGAGCCTCGCCTGCTGAGCGGCTGATAACCCTTTGCTTCCTGCAGTCCAGGGTGGCGGCCATCGCTATGGGGGCGAACCGGCGGTGGACGTGGCCGAGCAGTTGGGTGAGGGTGCGATCATCGACTGCGGCGATGGCGGGGCGCAGGACGATCGCGCCGAAGACGTCGGTGCCGTAGATGACGGCGTTGGCGAGGATCGCGAGGTCGGCGAGGATTTCGATGAGGGTGGGCATCAGCGGGTCTCCTGCTGGGTGAGCATTCGGTGGGCGAGGTCGAGCCGGGCCTGGGCCTGGCTCGCGCGTAGGCGCCCGCTGGCCTGAAGGGTGGCCAGGCCGTGCAGCGCCGACCAGGCGACTTCCGCCCGGGTGCCGTCGGCATCAGGGAATGCGTCGCGGATGCCCGAGAAGGCACGCTGGAGCGGTCCGGGGGTGTCGTCGGCCGCGAAGGCCAGCCCCGAGGGCAGCGAGAACATCGCCTCATAGACCCGGGGGTGTGCGGCGGCGAAGTCGAGATAGGCGCGCATCCGCGCCATGGGCGATGCGTCCACCGCCTCAAGCGCCGCGGCGACGTCACCGAAGCCGTTGAGCGCCACCGCGTCAACGAGCGCCTGGCGGCTGGCGAAGGCCGAGTAGAGCACCGGCTGGGTGACGCCGAGTTCCCCGGCGAGGCGGCGCATCGTGACGGCGGGCCAGCCGTCGGCCTCGGCGAGGTCGCGGGCGGCGCGGATGACCCGATCGCGTCTCAGGTCGAGATCTGGAGCCGGTCTAGGGGACATGACCCATAGACTAGCATTGTTATTTAACGTTGCTAGTCAACGAATCCGAAAGGACGTCTCCCCATGCATCTCGCCGCCCTGTTGGTCGCGCTCATCGCTTGTGTCGCCATCATCGCCATCGGCAGCCGCTTCCTCCTGCAACCTCGCCAGGCGACGCTCGCCTTCGGTGTCGCCGCGGACAATCTCCGCGCCCTGACCGAGATCAAGGGCGTCCGCGACATCACCTCCGGGGCGGTGCTGCTCGTGGTCTGGGCCGCCGCCGGCCGCACGGCGCTCGGCTGGGCGCTGATCGCCGCGGCCCTCACGCCGACGGCGGACGCCGTGATCGTGCTCACCAACGGCGGGAAGCTCTCTACCGCGCTGGGCATCCACGGGCTCACGGCTGGACTGCTCGTCGCGGCCGGCCTCGTCCTGGCACTGGGGTGAACGACGCGACCGATGACTGAACCCTGCTGCTCACCGCCGGATGACGTATGGACAGCACCACGGCGCTCTGGCCGGTGACACGCCGGCCCTGCTCTGCGGCCAGGACCATGACTCCGGCCTATACCGTTGTGCAGGGAGTCCGCGGCGATGTCCGCCTTGCCTCCGCCTTGCCTCCGGCTTGCCTGTCGCGTGTCTGCCCCGCCGGTGGCCATGGCTCGACACGCGCCGGGAAGGCGTGGCAATGTGCCAGGACCGGCTCGCTGGTCACGCGCCGGGCGGTTCACGGCGGACGCGGCGCTTGCCCGGTCCCCGTGCCTACCCGCTGGTCCCTGCGTTGCCGCTGACGGCCGCCGGCCGGGTTCTGGGGCGGAAACTGAGGGGCTTGCCGGTGAGCGGGCAGACCGCGCGGCCAGCGTAGGGATCAGATCTACTTGGCCACTTTGCGGCTACTTGGCCACATTGGTGTGTCAGGTTCGGTGGGTGGCCGGAGCGCGGGTCGCCCACCTGATGGAGGCGCTGGTGGCCGAGCGCCGCCCCGACCGGCCGGTACCGCCGACGGCCGGGACCGCCGCGATCGGGGCGGTTGTGCATCTGCTGGCCACCGCCATCGAGGAGGGCCGGGACCTGTCCTCGATGAGCGGCATCCTGGCCGACACCGCCTACCGTCTGCTGCTGGCCTGACGGCGGGGCCGGCCGGCGGCTAGCCCAAATGCCGGGCGAAGAACCGGGCCGCGGCGTCCACCTCGAACCACGGGACGCCGGCGTGCCCGCCCAGATTGGCGTGCAGCGTCTTCTCCTTCGTGCCGAAGGCGTCGAACAGGTCCAGGACCGGCTGCCGTTCCATCCCTTCGTCGTCCCACTGCAGCAGGAACTGCAGCGGAATGGTGATCTGCCGGGCCTCCTCGACCAGGGTGCCGGGCACGAAACCCCCGGCGAAGAAAACGGCGGCCGAGATGCGCGGCTCGACCACCGCCAGCCGAATGCCGATGGCGGTCATCCCCTCGTACCCGACCGGGCCGCCGATCTCGGGCAGCGAAAGGAGGGCGTCCAGGGTGGTCCGCCATTCCGGGACCGCCTTTTCGACCAGCGGGAGGATGAAGGCGTCGACGATCTCGTTGACCGGCTCGCCGGCCTCCAACGCCCGGCGGAGGTCGGCGCGGGCCTGCTCGTCGACGGCGGAACGGGGCCGGTCACCGTGCCCGGGGGCGTCGATGGCGGCCACCGCGAAGCCGTACTCCGCCGCGTAGTGCCGGGCCCTGGCCACCAGCCGGGGGAGCCGCTTGTGCAAGCCGCCGTTGGGGCCGCTCAGGATCAGCGGGGCCGGTGCGGATTCAGGCGTCCACAGGACGCCGGGGATCTCGCCGAGGGTAAATTCGCGTTCGAGGACGCCGTCGTCGAGGCGCTGTTCAGAAGTGAATCGCATGGTCGTGCCTTTCGGGAGTGCTCTTGAACGGCGCTCCCGGACGACCTATCGCCCGACCGTGACCCCGGAGGGGAGCACCCATGTCGATACGTTCATGGGTACCACCTCCTCGTTCTCTGGCACGGCCTCCGGAAAACTAGCAGTGGTCGCCGTGGTCCGCCAACAGGTTTTTGCGGAGGCTCCGTGGCCGGACGCCACGGAGCCACTCGCCTAAAGGCCAAGGCCGTGTAGTAGAGGGCTTCGGGCCTGTGTGGCGGACCTGGCTGACGAGGATGGCGTGCCTGGTGCCGAGCTGACGGGCTGCGTGCTGGAGGCTGAGCTGGCCAGGGAGGGTGAGGAGCCTCCGGGCTGGAAAGACCCTTCGTACGCCGGTCGGGTCCGTCCATTCCCTCTGCGTGCCAACCCGCCAAACGCTGCGCCGGGGTGGCACAGGAATGCCTGGTGCCGCCCCGAAAGATCCCACCTCATGGGCGCCTTCGGGCTGACCCTGATGGGGTCCAGAGGGTTGGCCGACAGTAATCCAGCTTCTATCGCGTAGCCGAGGCAGCTGTGAAAGTCGGCCCGCTTGCGGTGACGGTGCACCGGATCACAGCGCCTTCAGCCCATCGAGAACCTGCCTGAGCAGGTGCCTGTCGGTCACCCGCCCTCTTGTCGCCGCTCTCGTCACCCTGATCAGGCCCTCGTGGACCAGATCGGCGAGCAGCACGCG
>Ga0302326_10028515_pt1 | contig 11231 bp, 8 predicted proteins | sample Palsa_T0_3_FD_202264 | JGI IMG/M metagenome (GOLD analysis project Ga0302326, IMG submission 202264) | Peat permafrost microbial communities from Stordalen Mire near Abisko, Sweden - Palsa_T0_3 | ecosystem: Environmental > Terrestrial > Soil > Palsa > Peat permafrost | place: Sweden: Abisko...
GCGGGCGGCGGCGTCCGGGGCGAGGTGGCGCTGATGGTCGTCAACGACGCCGTGCTGCAGCTCACGGGCTACCGGCCACCGGATCTCGTCGCGACGGTATACGCCGAACAATCGATCTCAACGCGATTCGCCGACAGCAGGTCCGACGTGGTGCTTGCGTCTCCCGAGCGCCCGTCCGAGAAGGGGTACGGGTTCGGCGGCGGCTTCCTCGCAGGCGCGGGCAGTACGCGCATCCGCACCAACTTCAAGCCCGTCGCGTACTTCAATGGCGCCGTCCACACCGACGCGCGCGGCGATGCCGAGGTCGACTTCGCGCTGCCCGACGACCTCACGACGTGGCGGATGCTGGCCCTCGCCTTCACGACGGACGCGCGCTTCGGCAACGGCGAGGGCACGTTCGTCGCCACGAAGCCGCTGATCGCCAATCCGGTGCTGCCACAATTCGCGCGCCCCGGCGACACGTTCGACGGCGGCGTTTCGATCGCGAACACGGCGAAGGCGAGCGGGACGCTCGGCCTGCGCGGCGTGCTCTCGGGCGGCCTCGCGTTCGCGCAGGCATCGGGGCGAGATCCGAAGGTTTCGGCGCAGGAGCCTGCGCCGGCGGCCGTCGGTGCGTACCGCTTCCCGATCGTCGTGACGTCGCCCGCGCAGGGAACGGTTCAGTTCGGCGCCTCGCTCGCCGGCGCGAACGACGCCTTCGCCGTGCCGCTGCCGGTGCGCACCTCGGACGTCCTCGAGAGCGTCGTGGCGACCGGCGCGACGACGGGGCAGGCCAGCGTCCCCGTCGTCGTGGACGCGGCGGTGCCGCGCGACGCCGGGGGGCTCGATGTGGACGTCGCGAGCTCCATCGTCCCGAACGTCGCCGAGCCGATCCGGCGTGCGGTCGCCGACGATACGGCCTTCGGGGATAGCTTGGTGGCGCGCATCGACGTCGCCGCGGACGCCGTGCTGCTCGCGCATCTCTACCGGCGCGCCCCGGCGGCGGACGTCGAGGCCGCGCTCGCACGCGGGCTAGCGCTCCTACTCGGGCAGCGGACGCCCGACGGCGGCATCGCGCCGTGGCCGAACGCACAAGCGTCCGATCCGTTCCTGGACGCCGACGCATTCAGCGCGCTCGCGCACGCGAAGGCCGCCGGCATCGCCGCGGCCGCGCAGCAGGTGGCCCATCTGCGGCCGGTCCTGGAGCGAACGCTTGCAAACCCCGCGGTGCACAAAGGCTACGGCGACGAGCCGCTCCGCAGTGAGGTGCGGCTCGCGACGCTCGCGGCCCTCGCGCAGGACGGCATCGTGCGAACGGATTTCCTGGCGCAGATCGTCGCGCAGGAGAAGCGCTTCGACTTGGATCGGCGCTTTGCGCTCGCGCGCCTGCTGGTGCGCGCGCCCGCGTGGTCGCAGGAGGCGCGAAGCCTCTCTGCCGCGCTCATGCAGGACGTCGCGGAGACGGCGCACGCCGCCGCCATCGTTACGTCATACGAAACCGTCGGAGCACAGGCGGGCGCGGTCCGTCTGCTCGCGGCGAGCCACGCCGCGCCCGACCTCATCGACGGCGCCCTCTCGGCGCTCGTCGGCATGCAGCGCGACGGCACCTGGGGATGTTCGTGCGCCGACGCCCTCGCGCTCGACGCGGTCGTCGACTACGCCGCGCTGCAGCCCGTGCCGCCGAACTTCACCGTCGACGTGCGCGTCGGCGCCGGGCCGCCGCGCACGTTCAGCTTCCACGGGTACGCGGTGACGGAAGGCTCGCTGCACGTGGCGATGCGGGACCTTTCCGCGGGCACGACGGCCGTGACGATGACGAAGCGCGGGACCGGAACGGTCCGCTACGCGGTCACGTACCGCTATCGGGTGCGCGCGGATGCACCCGGCCGCTATCATGGCCTGCGCCTCGACCGCTACGTGCGAGCCGCCGGTTCCGAGCAGCCGATCGCCGCGTTCGGGCTCGAGACCGCCGCGCCGCTGACCCTCGCCGCAAGCGGCGTCTTCGAAATCGAGGATCGTATCATCACGGATCATCCGGTCGATCGCGTGATGGTCGTCGATCCGCTGCCGGCGGGGCTCGAAGCGGTCGACACCTCGTTCGTCACGTCGTCACGAGCCGTGCAGGCGCGCACCGACAACTGGGAGATCGACTACCAGCAGATCTACCACGACCGCGTCGAAGCGTTCGCCGGCCACCTGCCTGCCGGCGTGTACGCGCTGCACTACCTGGTGCGCTCGGTCACGCCCGGCACGTTCGTATGGCCGGCGGGCGACGTGCACCTCGAGCGCGCGCCGGACGAATTCGGGCGGACGGGCTCGGGGACACTCGTGGTCCACGGCGCGGGCTAACGCTCAGGCCGGGCCGCCCTCGGGCCTCCTCGCGAACGCGTCGATAGCGGCGGCGGCGAACTCCGGCTGCTCGTAGGGAACGTTGTGGCCGGAGCGCTCGACGACCGTCATGCGCGCCCCGGGAACCACCTGGACGATCTCGCGGGCGAGGATCTCGGGCGTGAGGTTGGGGCGGTCGAATTCGCCGGGCAGCACCAGCACCGGCACGGCAATGGTCCGTGCCTCCCGTGCAAAATCGAGCCGCGACCACGACTCGTAGGTCTCGATCACGACGTCGGGGCGGAGCGCAGCCGCTGCCTCGAGGAGGGCCGAAAACTCGGCGTCGGGCAGCGGTTCCAACGTGAGCCGCCTCATCCAGCGCTCGAGTGCCACCCGGTCGCCGGCGGTCGCCCGAAAGACGGCCTCGACCTTCGGCGGCAGCGCCATCCCGGTCGGCGGAACCGGCGCGACGAGCACGATCCCCGCGAGCAATTCCGGGCGATCGACGGCGAGGCGCATGGCGATGGCACCGCCCATGGAGTGGCCGACGACGATCGCCGGACCGGCCCGCAAATGGACGAGCAGGTCGGCGACGTCCGCGCTGAAGCGTTCGACCGTATACGCCCCCGGCGCGTCGGCGGACGCGCCGGTCCCCCGGAGGTCCAGCACGACGCAGCGGTGCGACGCCGCCAGCAGCCGGGCGACCGGATCCCACGCCACGCCGGTCGACTGCCAGCCATGGACGAACACGAGAACCGGCGCGCCCGCGCCCGACTCGCGGTAGAAGAGCGGCGCGCCGTCGTCCGCGGTAAACGTCATGGCCCGGGTCCCTCGCTTTCCTCGATTGCTGCCAGGAAGGCGTCGCCGAATTCCTGCAGCTTGCGATCGCCCACCCCCGACACGCGCCGCAAAGCGGCGCGGTCGCGTGGGCGCGTGCGCGCGATCTCGCGCAGCGTCGCGTCGGGGAATACGACGTATGCCGGCACGCCGCGGGCGTCGGCGATCCCGCGGCGCAGTGCGCGCAGGCGCTCGAACAGTCCGTCATCGCCGCCCGGCGTCCGCGCTTCTGACGGCCGGCCGGGCGAGCGCACCGCGGGCGGCGCGGCGCTCACCAGCATGACGTTGCGCGTTCCCAGGAGCGCCTCTCGTCCCGCCGGCGTGAGGGCCACGACGCCGCGGAGGCCATCACTGCGCTGGAGGAGCCCGAGGCGCAGCAACTCGCGGCCGACGTCGACCCATTCCGCGTGCGAACGCTCGCGACCGATCCCGTAGGTCGACACGGCGTCGTGACCCCAATCGCGCACCTTCTGCGTGTTGCGGCCGACGAGCACGTCGGCGACGTGGTTCAAGCCGACGTTGAAGCCGCACGCCTGCCGGATGCGCACGACGCAGGAGAGCAGCTTGCGCGCGAGCAGCGTGCCGTCGAAGCGCGTGCGCGGCGCGAGGCAATTGTCGCATGCACCACAGGGTGTGGGCCCGGCCGGTTCCCCGAAGTATTCGAGCAGGATCGCGCGCCGGCACGTGTCCGCATCGGCAAACGCCATCATCTCCTCGAGCGCGCGCAGGGCGACCGCTCGCTCCGCCACGTCGTCCTTCTCGTCGATGAAGTGCCGTTGCTTCGCGGCGTCGCCCGCGGCGTAGAGCAAGAGGCAGTCGCTCGGCAGCCCGTCACGACCCGCTCGCCCGGTCTCCTGGTAGTACCCCTCGAGATTCTTCGGCAGATCGTAGTGGACGACGAACCGCACGTTCGGCTTGTCGATGCCCATGCCGAACGCGATCGTCGCGCACACGACCGGCGCGTCGTCGCGGCGGAACGCCTCCTGGTTCTGGGCGCGGGCGCGCGGGTCGAGTCCGGCATGGTAGGAGAGCGCGCGGATCCCGGCCGCGGAGAGGCGCGCCGCGAGCGTCTCCGTCGCCCTGCGCGTGGCGCAGTAGACGATGCCGCTCTCGCCGGGGCGCTCGCGCACGTACGCGACAAGCTGCTGGACGGCCGCCTGCCCGCTGCGCTTCGGCGCGACCCGATAGGTCAGGTTCGGACGGTTGAAGCTCCCGACGTACCAGCGTGGATCGCGCAGCGCGAGCTGTTGGACGACGTCGTCGCGGACCCGCGACGTGGCGGTCGCCGTGACCGCCAGAAAGGGCACGTCGCGAAAGCGCGCGCGCAGCGCGGAAAGCTGCCGGTACTCGGGCCGAAAGTCGTGACCCCAGGCACTGATGCAGTGCGCCTCGTCGATTGCGAACCGCGACACGCCCCACGCGCGGAGCCCTTCGATGAACCCCGGCGTGCGCAGGCGTTCCGGCGCGACGTACAGGAGGCGGTATTCTCCGCGCCCCAGCCCGCCCACGCGCCGGCGGACGTCATCCGGCCCGAGCGTGGAGTTCAGGAAGGTGGCGGGCAGCCCGTTCAGCCGCAGGCCGTCGACCTGGTCCTTCATCAGTGCGATCAGCGGCGAGATCACGACGGTCAGCCCCGGCAGCATCATGGCGGGAAGTTGGTAGCAGAGCGACTTACCACCGCCGGTCGGCAGCAACGCGAACACGTCGCGGCCGGCCAGGACGTCGGTCACGATCTCGGCCTGGAGCGGGCGGAAACCGTCGAAGCCGAAGTGATGTTTGAGCGCGGCACCCGGGTCGCCGTCGAAAAGGGTCACGAACTTCCCCGCTTCGGACTGAAATTGTGAGATGCCCTGCCGATAACCCGGGCATGGTGATGCAATCGGTCGGCACCTTTAGCACCGTGGACGCGCCCATTGGGATCGACCCCGCGATCCTGCGCCACGTCCCGTTGTTCCGCGACTTCGAACCCGAACAGCTGGCCGAACTGGCCCGGTTGTTCACGGTCCACCAATTTCGCAAGCACCAGACGATCTTCCGCGAGGGCGACCCCAGCGAGAAGTTCTACGTCGTGGTCTCGGGCTCGGTCGCCGTCGTGCGCGTCAACAGCGAAGGACGGGAAACGATCCTCTCGTTGCTCAAGGGCAACGACTTCTTCGGCGAGATGAGCATCTTCGACTCCGTCGTTCGGTCCGCGGCCGTCCGAACCGTCACGGCCGCGGAAGTCGCAATGATCGATCGCGAAGACTTCATGGCACTCCTCGATCATAGCCCGCAGATCGGCCGACTGCTGATCATCGCGCTCGCCGACCGGCTGCGTGCCGCGAACGCGCTGATCGCCTCGACCACATCGCAGGACATCCGCTCGCGCCTCGCAGCGCTGCTGCTCAACCTGATGGAGCGCTTCGGGGAGCCGGCCCCGAACGGCGTGCGCATCGCGCTACGCCTGACCAACCAAGAGATGGCGAACATGATCGGAACGACGCGCGAAACCGTGAATCGCACGCTGAACCGGTTCTGGGACGAGCGCTTGATCGACATGCGTACCGCGAACGTCGTGATCGTGGAAGAGGAGAAGCTGCGGGCGCAGGTCTCGTAGCTGCCCGCGTCTAGCCCGCGCGGAGCGCCTGGCGCATGCTGCGGAGCGCGCCGTCGTGGAGGCGCGCGACCGCCCGCGGGCTGAGACCGTAGCGTCGCCCGATGTCCGTGCGCGATAGCCCGAGGGCGTAGATCCCCAGCACCACCGCGCGAGCGCTCGGATCGCAGGCGGCCAGAGCGCTCTCGACGAGCACGCGGTCGATGGCAGGATCGTCGCGCTCGAGCGGCTCGTGCGTGGCCTGGAGCTGTTCGTGCGTCCGCGACTGGACCGCGCGCCGGAGCTCGTGAACGGCGCGCACGGGGACGCACAGTTCGCGCGCGACCTCCGCATCGGTGGGCGCGCGCTGCAGGCGCTGGACGAGGCGCTCGCTCGCCGCGGCAAGGCTGCGCTCGAGCCCGCGGATCCAACGCGGTTGGCGCACGGGATGTTCGTGATCGCGCACGTGATGCATCAACTCGCCGAGGATCAGGAGCCACGCGAACGCCTCGAACGGCGTGCGCGTCGATGCGTCGTAGCGGTTGCACGCCTTGACGAGCCCGATTGCCGCGACCTGCTCGAGATCGGTGCGTTCGAGGCCGCGGCGTACGAACTTGTTCGCACCACGGCGACACAGGTAGCGATGCGACGCGAAGAGATCGTCGCGGGCCGGGTACTGATTCGTCATGGCCTGCATTCCACGCTCCGTCGTGTGTTCTTGTAGTTATGGCATAGGGGTCGGGCACGCGCAACGAAGGCGCACATCGCGCGCATACCTTGCTTTGGGTATGCCGAGACGCTGCCCGGTGGCCGGCGTGGAATGGCGCATTCGTTCGTGCACAATACCCAGCACCAGGTAGCGGAGCGCCATCGGTGTCGCGCCCGTGCTGGGCACTCCTACCGGCATGGCTACGCTGCGCGTTCTGGTTGCGGAGCACGACGCATCGCTGCGTGCGATGGTCGCCGAGCCGTTGGTGTCGCTCGGATACGAGACGGTCGCCACGGCCGACGGATCGACGGCGCTGCGCATCGGTCGCTCGGGGATCGACGTGGCGATCGTCGACGCGCTGTTGCCGGGAATCGACGGGCTCGACGTCGTGCGCCTGCTGCGCGGCGAGGGTTTGCGCATGCCGATCCTCATGCTGGGCGACCGATCGGATGAGATCGACCGGATCGTCGCCTACGAGGTCGGCGTCGACGACTACATGCCCAAGCCGTTCTCGGCGCGAGAATTGCTTGCCCGCATGCGCTCGGTCGTTCGCCGCAGCAACATGCCGTACGTCGCCATCCCGGAACCGCTGCGATTCGGGCGCTTGGAGGTCGACGAGTCGGCGCGCGAGGCACGGGTCGATGGATGCGCGGTGGCACTGAAGCCCCGCGAGTTCGGGCTCCTGCTTGCGCTGGCGCGGCACCCCGGGATCGCGTTCTCGCGCGGTTCGCTTCTCGAGCGCGTCTGGGGCTTCGACTTCGAAGGGGACGAGCGCACGGTCGACGTCCACGTCCGGCGGCTGCGCCTAAAAATCGAGGAACAGCGCGGCGTTCCCCGCTGCCTGCACACGGTGCACGGGTTCGGGTACAAGTTCGCGCGGATGCCGTAGAGGGCCGCCGGCGGGAGGCTCGCGGAACCGGAGCGTCGGGGCGCGAAGCACGCAAGCGATGTTCCGCTATCTGACCGCAGGTGAATCCCACGGGCCCGCGCTCGTCGGCATCCTCGACGGCCTTCCGGCCGGCCTTCGACTGGATGTCGATGCGATCGACGCCACCCTGCGAGCGCGCCAAGGCGGGTACGGACGCGGCGGCCGCATGAAGATCGAGGCAGACCGCATCGAGTTCCTCGCGGGCCTGCGCGGCTCGGTGACGCTTGGCTCGCCGCTTGCGGTGCTCGTCCGGAACAAGGACTTCGAGAACAACCGGGCGCTGATGGATCCGCTCACCGGCGGCGGCAAGCCGCTGACGAATCCGCGCCCGGGACATACCGACTACGCCGGCGCGCTCAAGTTCCGCCAGCACGATCTGCGCAACGTTCTGGAGCGCGCGAGCGCTCGGGAGACGGCGATGCGCGTCGCACTCGGCGCGATCTGCGCGCAGTTTCTCGAAGCGCTCGGCATCACGACCAGCGCCCACGTCTCGAGCATCGGCGGCGTCGTCGCGCGCGATATGGGCGAGGTCGACGCCGCGCGCGTGAACGAAAGCGACGTGCGCTGTCCCGATCCTGAGGCGGAAGCGGCGATGATCGCCGCTATCGACGCAGCGAAGGCGGCGGGCGACACGCTGGGCGGTACGTTCACGATTCGGCTGACGGGAGTGCCCGCCGGCATCGGTTCGAACCGTCAGCCCGACACGCGGCTCGACGGCGTGCTGGCCGGCGCCCTGATGGCGATGCAGACGGTGAAGGCCGTGGAAGTGGGAGCGGGCGCGCAGGTCGCAGCGACGCCCGGGTCGCGAGCCCACGACACGTTCGGCCTCGGCGACGGCGCAGTCGTGCGCGGTTCGAACCGGGCCGGCGGGATCGAAGGGGGCATCTCGAACGGCCAGGACATCGTCCTGCGCGTCTCCGTCAAACCGATCCCAACGCTCATGAAGGCGCTGCCGTCCGTGAACCTGCACGAAGGCACCGCGGCACCCGCGACGATCGTGCGCAGCGACGTGTGCGTCGTCCCGGCGGCATCGATCGTCGGCGAGGCGATGGCGCGGCTCGCGCTGACCGCTCCCGTGCTGGAGAAGTTCGGTGGCGACTCGTTGGAGGAGACGCGCGACAACATGCGCCGCGCGGTCGAGGCGGCGTCGCGTCTGTTCGAATCGCTGCGCTCGGCTCCGGGACCGGCGCAGAGGTGAGCGAGTGAACGGCCACGGACGGCCGCACGTCGCGCTGATCGGGCTGATGGGCGCCGGGAAGACGACGATCGGCCGCAGGCTCGCGCGCGAGTTGGGCCTTCCGTTCACGGATACGGACGAGCTCGTCGTCGCGGCCGCGGAACGGCCGATCGTGGATATTTTTGCCGAGGAGGGTGAGCCCGGTTTTCGCGTGCGCGAATACGTCGCCGCGTCCGATGCGTTCGCGCGCCCCGCGGGGGTCGTGTCGCTCGGGGGAGGTGCCGTCTCGCACGCCCCGACGCGCGACCTGATCGCGCGCAGCGCCGTCCGCGTGTACATCGCGATGAGCCCGCATGCCATCGTCGCGCGGTTGCGCCGCGCGCAGAGCGTGCGGCCGCTGCTCGGCGCCGCGCCGACGGTCGATCGCATCGAGGAGCTGCTCGCGCGGCGTGCGTCGTTCTATCGCGAGGCGGAATTGACGGTGCAGGGCGATCGTGGCTCGACGGGCGCGATCGCGCGCGCGATCGTCGCCGGGCTCGCGGCATACCGATCGGCGCAGCCGGACGGCGTCGCGCGGTGACCACCATCCTCGAGCTCGGGTACCCCATCGTCGTCGCCGCCGACGTTGGTGCGGCGCTCGACGCGTTCGTGCGTGAGCGCGGATACCGGAGCATCGTGGTCGCGTGCGATGCAACCGTAGAAGCGCGTGCGCGCGTCCTCGCACGGCGGCTGCACGCGGCGGCGGTCCTCCCGTTCTCGCTCGGCGAACGGCGCAAGACGGTGCCGACGCTCGCGCGCGTGCTCGAGGCACTGGCAGCGGCGCGAGCCGATCGCACGACCTTGCTCGTCGGCGTCGGCGGCGGCGTCGCGGGCGACGTCTTCGGGTTCGCCGCCGCGGTCTACATGCGCGGCATTCCGTTCGTCAACGTCGCGACGTCGCTCACCGCGATGGTGGACGCGGCCATCGGCGGAAAGACCGGAGTGGACCTGCGCGCCGGAAAGAACCTCGCCGGCGTGTTCCGCGACCCCGCCGGCGTGTTCTGCGACGTCGGTTCGCTCGAGACGCTCTCCGAACGGCACCTGCGCGAGGGCCTCGCCGAAGTCGTGAAGCACGGCATCATCGAGGGCCGCGAGGCGTTCGAGGCGCTCGAGACGCTCGCGCCGCACGGGCTGCGGCGCTGGCCGTGGGAAACCGTGATCGCAGAATCGATCAAGGTCAAGGCGATGATCGTCGGCGACGATCGCGTCGAGCGGGGATCGCGCGAGATCCTGAACCTCGGGCACACGTTCGGCCACGCGATCGAGCTCGTCACCGGGTATCGCACGCCGCACGGTGCAGCGGTCGCCATCGGCCTGCGCGCCGCCGGTCTGTTGGCGCTGCGCACCGGGCGCTTCTCGGCGCCGGAGCACCTCCGGGTTCTCTCGCTCCTGGCGCTGCTCCGGCTGCCGATCGCCTCGCCGGTGAGCGACGCCGATGCCCTGCTCGAGGCGATGAAGAGCGACAAGAAGGTCCGCGGAGGCCGCCTGCGTTTTGTAGTACCGCGCGCTCTCGGCGACGTGGAGTACGGCGTCACCGCGACGCCGGCGACGGTGCGCTCCGTGCTGCGTGCGCTCGCGTCGATGCCCGTGCAGGGCGAGGCACGCACGCTGCGCCGTCCGCTCGCGCGCAGTTGACGCCGCCGCGCACCGTCGACGTGCTGCCGCAGCTGCGGACGGCCGCCTTCGACCGCGTTCTCACGTATCTCGTGCCCGAAGGCATGTCGCTTCGCATCGGCGATGTGGTCCGTGCGCCGCTCGGGTCGCGCGACGTGTACGGCTACGTCGTATCTCCCGAGGAGCGAGCGCCCGGCGTCGGCGGCCTGCGGCCGATCGCGCAGCGCGTCGACGGTCCACCGGCATTCGACGCGACCGGCCTCGCGCTCGCGCGCTTCATGGCCGAGCGGTATTGCTGTTCGCTCGGCGAGGCGCTCGGCGCGGTGGTCCTCGCGGGGTCGATCCCGAGGGCCGTCGAGCGGCTACTGCCCGGCGCTCGTCCGAGCGACGCGTCGATGCCGCCCTCGGTGCCGCACCGGCTGGCGGCGCTCATCTGGGACGACCTCGCCGACGGGTTCTCGCTCGACCAACTCCTGCGTCACCCGGAAGCGCGACGTGCCGGCGACCGCAGGGCCCTGCGTGGTGCCGTCGGGGCCCTCGTGAAAGCCGGCGCGCTGCAACGCGTGCGGACGTTCGAAGGCCCGCGCCTGCGAGAGGCACGGGAGCGTGTCCTCGAGGCAACCGGGGCGAGCGCGCACGGTCGGCGCGCAGAGGCGCTCGTGGCGCTCGTTCGCGAGGCGGGCACGGTCCGCCGGTCGGACGCGCTGCTGGCGGGGTACTCGAGCGCGGTCATCGCCCGCGCCGTCCGGGCGGGCGCGCTCGTCGAGAGCGAGCGCAGGCCCAGCCCCGCGGCCGGCGGTTCGGGACGCGGGCTCGAACTGACGCCGACGCTCGAGCAGCGCGCCGCGCTCGAGGTGCTCGCCGCCGCCCTCGGCGCTGGGCGCTTCTCCGAAGTGCTGATCCAGGGCGTGACCGGGAGCGGCAAAACGTTCGTCTACCTGTCGGCGATCGCGCGCGTGCTCTCGGAGGGTGGGCGCGCGATCGTGCTCGTGCCGGAGATCTCGCTGACGCCGCAGACGGCGCGCCGCTTCGAGGCGGCGTTCGGCGA
>Ga0302326_10028517_pt1 | contig 11231 bp, 6 predicted proteins | sample Palsa_T0_3_FD_202264 | JGI IMG/M metagenome (GOLD analysis project Ga0302326, IMG submission 202264) | Peat permafrost microbial communities from Stordalen Mire near Abisko, Sweden - Palsa_T0_3 | ecosystem: Environmental > Terrestrial > Soil > Palsa > Peat permafrost | place: Sweden: Abisko...
CTCCCCCGCCATGAAGATGGGCACGAACACAAGGCGGATGGTTCATGCTGCGGCGGTCATTGAAAGCCTCCCAAGCAGTTTACTCATGGCTTGATCGCTTCGCTGGCGCCCATGCCTGGTCCCAAGGTAACGGCGTTGGCGAAAATGCGCGAAGTCCCCAGCGCCGCGCCGCGGAAGGTCGGGTCCGACGCGAAGAGAATCAATTGTCCCGACCCCACGGACTGGCGAGTGACGTAGGCGGCGTTGGCCAGGCGGTCGGCGGCCTCGGGCCAAAGCAATCCGCTCATGCGCAGGCGCATTTCAAAGCCAGGCGGAGCGATGGTCCAGCCGGGCGCGGGCTTGGCGTCGTCCTTCTTCTTGTCTTTGCTCTCGGTGGATGACGCTGCCTCCGGCGGCTTCGGCGGCGCCGGACTGAAGAAGCCAAGCCGCACGGGCGCCTGCACCGAGGGAGGCGACAGCAAAATGGTCCTTCCAGAATAAATCAGCGGCAGGTATTCGCCGCATCCGGCGGTCAACCAACTTTGATCATCCACCCGGCCGGCCAGCAGTGCGCCCTCCGGCATGAAGATCGCGCGCCAGGCGTCGCGGCGTTTGAGTTCGTCCTCTTTTTCCTTGTCGTCACTTTCGCCGATCTGCCACGGGTAACTCAATGCGGCGGGTGGTGAAAAGGCCCAGACCTTGGCGGGGTCGGGGGTGGTTTGGCTGGCCTCCCATTCACGCACGACGGCCTGGCGGTAGTCGTCCATTTTTCCGAGCACGTTGGGCAGTTGGCGCGTGGCGCCGAAGCCGCTCTTTTCCCTGGCGAAGGCGCCAGCGGAGGACCCGATGGCCACCAGCGTGCCGCCGGCAGAAACCCAATCCTTGAGCGAATCCATGCCGCTCTTGAGGGAATTGGCGCCCGCCCCATCCGGCAATACAAGCACGTTGTAACGGCGCAAGTCCGTGCTTGAAATGTATTGCGCGTCGAGATAGGAGGCCCGCAAGCCAAGAACGTGGTCAATCAGGTACCAGGTCGATCCATAGCTATAGGCCGCAATCGGTTCACGGCCAAAAATGGCGATTCTGGGCTGCTTCAGGAACGTGAAATGTTCCCCTCCAAGGTCCGGCAGATCCCCGGGGCCGAAACCCGTGCGCACGCCGACGGCGGTCAGGCTCAACTCCGCGCAAACGTTGCTCACGACGCCCGTCAATGGTCCGGCAAAATTCGCGTTGTCCTTGCGCGTGATGAGCACGCTGCCCCGGCTGAAATCGTGGTGGTCGAACTGGAACGGCTTGTCCGCCACGCGCACGCCAACGCCGCGTTCCATCAAACGCCCGGCGGCGGCGACGGAGGCGTCGTCCGCGCCGTCGATGACGAAGGCCACGCCCGCATCCGAGTTGGTCATGGGCGCTTGCGCCGGCGGAGTGTTGGAAGCCAGTTTGGCCTGCGCTTCGGATGGCAAGTCCGTCGGGAGGTCGAACGCCTGCACGTCGAACATCATCGGCAGACTCCAGCCGGTGATGTCGTAAATGCGGCTCCGGCCGATGCGCAGCAAATCGCGGCGCTCGTCGGTCAGGAACTGTGGAATGGGGCGCGGGTCGAATTCCAGCATGGAATTGAGGAGTCGGGCCAGGGGTTGCCGCACGGGGATCAAGAGGGTGCCGGCCGGGAATTTCATGTCCTTGACCTCACGGCCAAGCCGGTCCTTGCCTTGCGCGGTGAAGGATTCTCCAGCCGCATAAACCTCGAATCCCTCAAGAGCCATCAAGTCGAGAAAGCGCCGCTGGCGGGTGGCATTGGCCGAAGCCAGGACGGCAAACGTGTGCGCCGGGATGCTCGCATCGGGTCCCACGCATTTGCGCTTTTCGGCTAGAAAATCCGAGAGGACGGCCTGGCGATTCTTGGCTAGAAAGGTGAGATTGGCCATCGTGCTGACCAGTTGCTTGTGAACGGCCTCTCGGTAGGTTTCGAGGGTGCCCTCTTCGCGGCGCACGGCGTCGGTGTGAATGCCCGCCTCTTCATACAGATTGGCCACAGCGCCGCGCAAGGCGGACCAGGACGAAGAGTAACCGGGATACCAGTCATCGTTCCATTCGCCCGTGTAATAGCGCCAGACGTGGGTGTCGAAGGCGGCGGCCTGATCCTGGGCGAAGGCCACCTCCCACTTCCGCACGTTGTCGGGTTGGTTGAGGTTGACGGCTTCCCGACCGGGAAGAAAAAGGAATGTGCTCTGCGATTCCATCTCGTGGCTTTCCATGAAATAATGCGGGTTCCACTCATGGACCGCCCGGATCCGGCCGCGGGTCTCCGGCTGGGTCGCAAAGATCCAATCACGGTTCATGTCAAAAAGATAGTGATTCATCCGGCCTGAGGGCCACACCCCGCTGTGCAACATCGATTGGTCGTCTACACTCGGTTGGACGGTGCGGTTTTGCGCCTCCATGTTCAGGCAACGGTCTCGTCCGTCTGGATTCATCAACGGGTCGATGATGACGACAAGTTTGTCCAGCAGGTTCGTCAATTCGGCGCCGGTGCCGGCGGCCAAATGATAGGCAACGGCCAGCGAGGCGTCGGAGCCGGACATCTCATTGCCGTGGATGCAATAAGCCATCCAGGCAACGGCCGGCAGAGTGGCGGCCAGTCGGTCGCCTTCTTCTTTGGAAACTTTGCGCGGGTCGGCGAATTTGGCCAGGTTGACCTTGAGGCTGTCGAGGCGATTGAGGTTGGCCTCGGAGGCAATGACCATATAGTAGAGTGCGCGCCCTTCGTGCGTCTTGCCGTACACAAAAAGCTTGGCGCGAGGGCTCTTGGCCGCTATGGCCTTAAAAACGGCCTCGATTTGCGCGTGAGTGGCGGGCTTGGAACCCACCGGAAAACCCAGGATGCTGTCAGGGGTGGGAACATTGGGATCATCTTGGGCATTGGGAAAGAACGGTTGGTCGTAGTTCAAGCCGGGCAGAGGACTGGGTTGAGGTGGCGGCAGGTCCTGCGCATGAGCCGCCATGGCGAGCGCGAAGGCCAACAGAATCGTTCCGGATGCAAGAAGCAGGCGGATTTTTCTTGCCAACAACAAAGTCATAAATGGCGCGGAGTATTCAACGCTTTCCGCTGGGACTGCAAGCCAAATCCTGATTTTTGCCCGAAAAAGCGCGCTTTCAGAAACTTTTGTAAGTTACACGCCCTCAAGGTCCACTTACAACGATATTCAGCTTTCCGCTTTTTCGCCGCAACGCAGAGTGAGGTGGATGATTTCCGCCGGTGCGTTGATTCGGAGCGGGAACCAGTTGCCAATGCCGTTGGACACGACCATTTGGCCGCGCCCGCGCGTGTAAAGCCCCGACCAGTAGCGGAACATGATCGGTCCGACACCGCATTGGCTGTTCAACATCAGTTGCCCGCCATGCGTGTGGCCGGCAAGTGTCAAGGGCAGATCCTCCTCGACAGCCGCGTCGAAGACGTGCGGATGATGAGCCAGCAAAATGGGAAAGGCGTCGGGTTGGCGTTGCTTCACGAGACCGCGCAGCCAGCCGGCGGTCACCTGGTCACGCCGCTGGCTACCACCCTGCAACGTCCACCGCAAACCGAAGATTTGGACCGGATGGCCGCGAACCTCAGTCATGGCCGACTCATTCAACAGCAAAGGCACGCCCGCCGCTTTGACGCGCCGCTCGAACTCCTCGCCATTTTCGATCAAATCATGGTTGCCTTCGACCATCCAGAGGCCATAACGCGCCTCCATCGCCTTCACCATGGAGATGGCCTCGGTGAGGTCGGCTAGTTCGCGGTTAATCAGATCCCCTGTCAAAAGAACCAGATCGGCCCGCATGGCGTTAGTGGTGTTGACCATCTCTCGCAACACCCGGCCGCGCGTCAGCGTGCCCACGTGCATATCGCTCACGTGCGCGATGGTCATTCCATCCAGCGCGCGGGGCAGCGCGGGCATCGAAAGCGTGAAGCGCCGCACGCGGAAATGGTCAAGTTGCGTCAGAGCCGCGCCTGTTAGACCGATGGTGAACAAAGGCGGAGTCAAAGCGGCGGCGGTCCCGAAGAATTCCCGGCGCGTGACCGCATTCTCGCTCACCGGAGCTGGCGCGGGACGTTTGCCCTCAATCCCCGTCAAGCGGCCCAGGCCCCGCACCGCCCACGTGCAAACGCGCACGATGCCCAGCGGCAGAAGAACGGCCAGTCCGAAGAAATGCCAAAGAACGACCGCCGCCCACGCGGCCTTGGGTATTTGGCGGACCCAATCAATGGGCGACCCTTGTGCTACCACGAACGCAAGAAAGCCCGCGATCTGACAAACCATAAAAACACTCACCAGAATCCTGGCCGTTTTACTTTTCGTCAGGCGCATGGCGGCAGCCCACCACGCCACATCCACCGCGAACATCAATACAATGACTAAGAGAAATATAGCAAACACCACCACACCCTAATTGAGGACTCGATTGCGCGCAACGCAAGCGCCCCCCGTCATGTCAGCACCCATCTTTAGTTCTTCTCCTTCAAACTTCATGGGAAGAATACCCCATACCAAGCACACCGCAGGCCGGGTATAATGATAGCGCGACGGCTACATTAATGCAGAGATGACCTATGAATGATTCCGAGACCCAGCCTGAGGCTAAGGCTGAGCTCCAGACTCAGCCAGAGGCCAAAGCCAAGACACCTTCCGATTTGACACCTCAAATCGCCAAGCGGGCCTATGAAATCCACGCGGAGCGCGGCCAACAGAGCAATCCGGCAGTGCAGGACTGGGAACAGGCGGAGAAGGAAATCCGAAAGAATGATTCCAAAGCTGCGCCGAAGCCGGAAGCCGAAGCCAAAGTGGAACCCAAGCCTGAAAACAAAACGGCGCCATCTTCACCCAAGAAGAAAAGCGCTCTTTTCTCGGGAGTAACAGTTATGGCAGTTTTGGCGACCCTGGCGATCGGCTTCGGGCTGGGGCGTTTGTGGGGAAACCCAAAAAAAGACCAGAACCGGTTGGTCCTTTATGGGAATGTGGATTTGCGCCAAGTTGAACTCTCTTTCAATAATAGCGAACGCATCGCCGAGGTGCTGGTCCAGGAAGGGGACAAGGTCAAGTGCGGACAAATTCTGGCCCGATTGGACACTTGCCGACTCAAACCCCAGACTGCGGCGGCGGAAGCAGAAGTGGAGTCGCAGCAGGCCCTGGTGCAAAAACTGCATCACGGCAGCCGCCCGGAGGAAATCGTGCAAGCCCAAGCCAGTGTCGCGTCAGCCAAAGCGGATCAAGTCAATGCCGACCTGCAATGGAACCGGATGACGGCGTTGTCAGGACTGACCACTGGACGGGCCATCAGCCAGCAAGACCTTGACAGCGCCAAAGCCGCCTTGGATTCGGCGCAGGCGCGGCTGACGATGGCTCAAAAGGGCCTTGATCTATCCGTGATTGGGCCAAGGGCAGAAGACATCGCCCAAGGGGAGGCCCAACTCCGCGTCAATCAAGCCCAACTCGATCTCCTCCGCCAGAAACTGGCCGACGCAGAACTGGTTTCCCCGTGCGATGCCGTGGTGCGTTCCAGACTTTTGGAGCCTGGCGAAATGATATCCCCGCAAAGGGCGGTTTACAATCTGGCCATCACCAACCCAAAGTGGGTCAGGGCCTATGTTTCCGATCCCGATTTGGGGAAGATTCACCCAGGGATGAAAGCGTCGATTAGTGCTGACAGTTTTCCTGGCCGGACCTTTTCCGGTTGGATTGGCTTCATTTCTTCCGTCGCCGAATTTACGCCCAAGGCCGTCGAGACAGTGGAGCTGCGCTCCAGTCTGGTCTATGAAATTCGCGTTTTCGTGCGGGACCCCCAGGACGAACTGCGCCTGGGCATGCCGGCGACTGTGGCCTTTGAATTAAACTCGCCTGCCAGGGGCCTGCCATAGAAAAGGTATCGAGCAAATGTCCTGGACAAAAATCCTTACGGGCATGGCCGCAGCGGGCATGGCCAGTGTCGTCGGCTGCACCGTTGGCCCGAATTACCACCCCGCTGCCGCGCGCGCCCCGGCCGCCTGGAGCTCTCCGGTGGCAGACGGGCTGAACAAGAGCGCGTCCGCAAGCTCGTCTTGGTGGAAGTCGTTCAACGATTCTGAACTCGACTCCCTGATCCAGCGGGCGGTGCGATCAAATCTGGATTTGCGAGTGTCTGAAGCCCGGCTGCGACAAGCCAGGGCCATGCGGGAAAGGAGCGCAGCCGACTTTATGCCGTCGGTTGATGCGTCAGCTTCTTATGCCAGACAACTTCAGAGCGAGAATCAACCTCTCATTGGCGCACTGCCGCTGCCGCCGAACTTCCCCTTCGAATACAACCTTTATCAAGCCGGCTTCGACGCCTCGTGGGAAATCGACCTTTTCGGCGGCAAGCGCCGCGCACTCCAAGCGGCCACTGCGGAATGGCAAGGAACGATGGAGGCTCTCAACGATTCGATGTTGAGCTTGCTGGCCGAGGTGGCGAGGAATTATGTCGAATTGCGGGGCGGCCAGCACCGATTGGAAATCGCGCGGAAGGACCTTAAACTGCAGGAGGAGGCTTTGGAACTCACGCGCGCCCGCTTTCAAAGCGGGGTCGCGAATGAACTGGACGTCACCCGGTCCGCCGCGTTGCTCGCGAGTCAGCGGGCGGTCATTCCGCCGCTCGAAACGGCCGTGCGCGGGGCCATGTATGGCATAGCGGTCCTGCTCGGCCAGGAACCGGGCGCGTTGGTGGCCGAACTTTCTCCTTCCATGCAGGTGCCGCCGGCTCCTCCGGAAGTTCCCATTGGGCTTCCGTCCGATCTGCTCCGCCGCCGTCCTGACGTTCGGCGAGCCGAACGGCAACTGGCGGCTGAAACCGCCCGCATTGGAGTGGCGAAATCGGACTGGTTTCCCAAACTCTCCCTCACTGGGGATGTAGGAAGTGAAAGTGTCACCCTGGCCCAAGCGTTCAAGCCCGGCAGCCTGTTCTGGTCGCTTGGCCCGAGTCTGCAATGGCGGGCGCTCGATTTCGGCCGGGTGCGCGCGGAAGTTCGGACCCAAACCGCCGTCCAGGAGGCCGCGTTGGCTACATATGAAAAAACCGTCTTGAATTCGCTGCAAGAGGCAGAGAACGCCGTTATGGCCTATGCGCAGGAGCAAAACCGCCACGAGGCCCTCGCCGACGAAGTGGTCCAAAACCAACGCTCGCTGAATATGGCCGACTCTCTCTACGCCGAAGGGCGCGTTAATTTTCTCGACGTTCTCGATGTTCGGCGATCTCTCTACCAATCCGACGATCAATTAGCAGTGAGCGACCAGGCGGTTTCGGTCGATCTCATCGCCCTCTACAAGGCGCTGGGCGGCGGATGGGAGACGCTGACTCGGGCGTCGGCCAACGCGCCCTCAACCGCTCCATCGCCATGACAACACCCGCTGCCTCTCCCGCGCTGCGTTTGGATGGCGTCCGCAAGTCCTTTCGCCGCCAGACTGGAGAAACGGTGCTGGCGCTCGACAACATTTCGTTCTCCGTCGGCCACGGCGGACTGGCCGCGTTGGTTGGACCGGACGGGGCAGGCAAGACAACTCTGATACGCCTTCTGGCCGGGCTGATGAAGGCCGATAGCGGTACCGTCAACGTGCTTGGAATCAACGCGGCGAAGGATCCGCAAGCCATCCAGTCGCGGATTTCGTATATGCCGCAGAAATTTGGACTGTATGACGATCTAACGGTCCTGGAGAATATGAACCTTTACGCTGATTTGCACGGGGTCACGGCCGAAGAGAAACGAACGCAATACACCCGCCTGATGGAAATGACCGGCTTGGACCCATTTCAAAAACGGCTGGCCGGAAAACTTTCCGGCGGGATGAAACAAAAGCTCGGCCTGGCCTGCACTCTCGTCCGTTCCCCGGAATTGTTGCTCCTGGACGAGCCGACCGTCGGGGTCGATCCGCTCTCACGCCGGGAATTATGGGAGATCATCCACCGACTGGTCAAAGACGGGATGTCGGTTTTAATCAGCAGCAGTTTTCTTGACGAAGCTGACGCGTGTGAAAGCGTCCTGGTCCTGAACGAAGGACGCAAGCTGGCGGAAGGCCAGCCTGCGGAGATAAGCAGTTTGGCGTTGGGCCGCACCTTTCTCGCGCAACCGCCGGAAGGAATGAAACCGCGGGATTTCCAGGCTCGGCTCCTCGATGAGCCCGACATCGTCGATGCCGTGCCAGAGGGCGGGCAAATCCGGATCGTCAGCAATGCTAAATCGGGCCGATCCGAGCCTTGCTTGTTCGCCGGTGCGGCAGCCCAGCCGGCTCCTGTCCGGTTCGAGGATGGATTCATGGTGCTTTTGCAAGGGGCGGGACGAGCAAAAGCCAATCCGCCTCGTGCCGAAGAGAGCCGCCCGGAAAAACCTGCCGCCGATAGCGCCCGGGGCGGCGCCGTGGTTGAAGTCCATGATCTCAATCGGAGTTTCGGGAAGTTTATGGCGGTTGACCATGTGAATTTCAGCGTGAAACGAGGGGAGATTTTCGGTCTGCTAGGACCGAACGGAGCCGGTAAGACCACGACGTTCCGCATGCTCTGCGGGCTTTTACCCCCCTCGGGAGGCACATTGACGATTGCGGGAATCGATGTGCGCCTAGCCAGCGCCTCGGCCCGGCAGCATCTGGGGTACGTGGCGCAAAAGTTTTCGCTCTATGGGCAACTGACAGTTGGTGAGAACCTGGATTTTTTCGCACGCGCCTACGGCCTGGGCGGCGGGAAAAAACGCGAGCGCATCGCGTGGGCCGTGAGCCAATTCAATCTCGAACCCTTCGTCCGACTGCCCAGCGAGCAATTGCCGGGAGGATTCAAACAACGCCTGGCCATGGCGGCCGCCCTCCTGCATCGGCCCCAGATTCTTTTCCTGGACGAACCGACCAGCGGCGCCGACCCGTTCGCCCGCCGCGAATTTTGGCAGCGCATCACGGCGCTGGCCACGAACGGGGTGACGGTGATCGTGACCACTCATTTAATGGCGGAAGCCGAGTATTGCGATCGGGCCGCCATCCTCGACAAGGGAAAGGTCCTGGCTCAAGGCACCCCTGCGGAGCTCCGCGCGCACGCGCCAGCGGAGGCATGCCATAAAGCGACGATGGAGGACGCCTTCATCGCCATTGTCCTGGAGGCGCGTGGCCAGCCAACGGGCAAATCCGGGGAGAAACCGTCATGAACGGCTGGTCCGCAAAATGGCGGCGAATCCGGGCCTTGACACTCAAGGAAACGCGGCAGGTCATTCGCGACCCGAGCAGCATCGCCATTGGCTGCGTCGTGCCGTTGCTGATGATTTTACTTTTCGGCTACGGGCTTTCGCTCGATATCAACCACGTTTCCGTCGCCGTGGTTGACGAAGACGACTCCGCAGACAGCACCGCACTCATTGGCGCTTTCCGGCTCTCGCCGTACTTCCGGGTGAAGGCAGTTCACTCCATGTCCGAGGCCAATACGGAGATGCTCAATCGAACGGTGGATGGAGTGCTGCGCATCCAGTCCGATTTTGCCCGGCGCCGGCATTCGGGCGGGGCCGAAGTCCAGATTCTGGTCAATGGCTCGGACGCGAACCAGGCGCGCATCATGCAAGGCTATGCCCAAGGGGTGGTAGGCCTCTGGAGCGCGGCGCAGGCTGGATCAGAGGGCGCCGTGTCCACCGGCCCAGTAATTGCTGTTGACAGGATTTGGTTCAACGAAAACAACGACAGCCATTATTTCCTGGTGCCGGGCCTGATTGTCCTGGTGATGACGATCATCGGCGCGTTCCTCACCGCCATGGTGGTCGCCCGGGAATGGGAACGGGGAACCCTCGAGGCTCTTTTCGTCACTCCCATGCGACCGGAGGAGTTTCTCATTAGCAAGATTATCCCCTATTTCGGATTGGGGATGTTCGGTTTCGTGCTCTGCCTCCTGGCCGGCCAATTTCTTTTCCATGTCCCTCTCCGCGGTTCCCTTTTGCTGCTCTGTCTCGCCTCGATAATCTACCTCCTGGTCGCCTTGGGAATTGGGCTGCTCGTGTCCACCTTGGTCAAGAGCCAGTTCCTGGCCAGCCAGTTAGCTATGACACTCACGCTTATGCCGGCGATGATGCTCTCGGGTTTTCTCTACGACCCGCGCAGTATGCCGGTTTTCGTTCAGGGTATCACCTACGCCATGCCAGCGAGATACGCGGTCGCGCTGATGCAAACCCTGTATCTGGCCGGCAACGTCGGCAGCGTGGTCTGGCCGAATATGGGGCTTCTGGCGGGGATAGCGGTGACGCTGTTGGTCTTAACCCGGTTGGCCACCCGGAAGCAGCTTTCCTGAGGCAACCGCATGCACTCCTCCCTTCTTCGCATCCTGGCATTGATCCAGAAAGAATTTCTCGCCGTCCTCAAGGATCCCCGTAGTCGTATCATCATCTTTCTGCCGCCCATGCTCCAGTGCCTGATTTTTGGTTACGCCGCCAGCTTTGACCTCAACTCCGTCCCCTATGCCGTCATGGACCAAGACCATAGTGCCGCCTCGGCTGCATTTCTCTCCCGCCTGGACGGATCAGGCATCTTTCGGAGACAGGCCGATCTGGTGCGGGTCAAAGACATCTCCACTTGGATTAACAGCCGCCGCGCGCTTCTCGTCCTCCGCATCGACCAGGATTTCGAACGGCACCTGCTGGCCGGCAAACCCGCACAGGTCCAGGTGACCGCCGATGGCCGCAATTCCAACACCGCGGGCACGGCCATGGGATATGTCGAGAGCGTGGTCGAAGATTTCAATGCCTGGTGGCGATCCAGCCACGGTCAGCCCGGTCCGACCATTCGAATGGTCACTCGCTCATGGTATAATCCCAACTTGGACTCGCGCTGGAGCATGGTCCCAAGCCTGATTGGCACGCTGACGATGATGGGGACGATGATGCTCACGGCCATGTCCGTGGCCCGCGAGCGCGAACAGGGAACATTCGATCAATTGCTTGTCACTCCGTTTCGCCCACTCGAGATCATGATAGGAAAGGCCCTTCCCAACATGGTCATCGGCCTGGCTCAAGCGACCACTATTTTGCTGATTGCGCAGTTTTGGTTTCACATTCCCTTCGTCGGTTCCTTTGTTGTTCTGTATGCCGGCCTCACGCTGTTCCTGATGGCCGCGGTCGGCCTCGGCCTTTTCGTCTCCTCCATCGCGGCCACCATGCAGCAAGCCATGCTCTTTGCTTTCATCCTGATATTGCCGTTTGCCCTCCTTTCCGGCCTGACCACGCCTGTCAACAGTATGCCGGA
>Ga0302326_10028518_pt1 | contig 11231 bp, 11 predicted proteins | sample Palsa_T0_3_FD_202264 | JGI IMG/M metagenome (GOLD analysis project Ga0302326, IMG submission 202264) | Peat permafrost microbial communities from Stordalen Mire near Abisko, Sweden - Palsa_T0_3 | ecosystem: Environmental > Terrestrial > Soil > Palsa > Peat permafrost | place: Sweden: Abisko...
AACTGACCTGAGTCAGGACCCTGATACTTACGGCGATACTTGATCACGCCCCTGCGCCCCTGACGAGGGCCGCAAATCGGGCCGCGGCAGCCTTTTGGTCGCCTGGCAGGACGTGATTGTAGATACTCAGCGTGACGGCAACGCTGGCGTGCCCGAGCCGCTCGCTGACCACATTCGGGCTCTCGCGGTCGCGCAGCAGCAAAGTCGCGTGGGTGTGGCGCAGGTCATGCAGCCGGATCCTGGGCAGCGCATCGGTGCCGAGCGTCCTGGCGCAGCGCTCCTGTGCCTTGCCGAACAGCTTGGAGAAAGTCTCCGGATGACGGAAGCTGCCCTCGCGGTTGCCGAACACGACCGAGCCGCCTCTGGCCAGCTGGAGGGCCAGGGCGCCGCGCTCGCTCTTCCACGTGCGCAAGACCGCCACCGTCGCCGGGTCGATGTCGATTACCCGCGGCCGGCACGTCTTGGTGCCGCCTTCGGTGATCTGCTCTGGCTGCCCCTTGGTCTTGACGACGCCGACCGAGCGGCGGATGGAGATCGTGCCCGCGTCCAGGTCGACGTCGCGCCACCGCAGCGCGAGCAGCTCGCCGCGCCGCATCCCCGTCATGGCCAGCACGTGCCAGGGCGCGTGCAGCGGGCTCTTGTCAGCCGACCAGTCCAGGAAGGCACCAAGCTGGCTGGCGTCCCACGGGTGCATCTCAGGTGACTTGGCTTCCTTCACCGTGGGCGGCTTGGCCTTCACGGCCGGGTTGCGCTCCAGCAGCGGCGCCTCGTCCTGCACCGCGGCGTCCAGCGCAGCGCTGATGATCGTGTGGATGTACCTGACCGTCCTCGGCGACAGCGGCAGCCCGGTGCGCTCGCCCTTCTGGTCCCGTCGCCCTGAGGTCTCCAGCTCGCGGTACAGCGCGGTCAGCCTCGCTGAGGTCAGCGACGCCAGCGCCATCGCTCCGATGTAGGGCTGAATGTGCAGCCGGACGTTCTTCCGGTAGCTGGCCATCGTGCTCGGCGCCAGCCGCAGTCCGCTCAGCCACGTCTCCAGGTACTCGCCGACCGGCTGCCTGCTCGGCTCGATCCAGCTGCCCTTGCACGCCTTCACGATCGCTTCCCGCAGCGCGTTCGCGGCGTCCTGGCGGGTCAGCCACGGCTGGCCGTTCTCATCGCGCCTGCGTAGCACCTGGCGTCGGCGCCCGTCCGCGGCCAGGACGGTGTGCTTGTACCCGAACCGCTCTGCGCCCGCCTTGGTCCTGAACTGGAAAATGCAGCCTTCGCCGCGCGGTCGCCTGCGACTGGTCGTCAACGTTGCCTCGCGATCAAAGGGGGATATCAGGGATTATAGGGCGAAGCAGTGTCACCGGCCGCCGCCAGCAGCCGGGCCAGCCTCGCCAGCACCCTGGCGGCCACCTGGTCGGCCAGTTCGTCCACGTCCGGCGATGGCTCAGGCGTGCCGGCCTGCTCGCGCAGCCACGCGACCGGCACCACCCACCGGGCGCCGACCTTCTGCCCGGGGATCTTCCCTGCCTCTATGCCTCGCCTGACGGTGCGTTCGTCGCGCCCGAGGATGCGCGCTACAGCTGGCACATCAGCGAAAACCTGCCCGGCCAGGTCATTCAATGTCGTCATGTGCGCCATTACATAAGCACGGACGGGCATTGTCTAACGTGAATATCAAGGTTTATTGATAATTGCTAGGTAACGATCTGATAAAGGCACCGAATAGGCCTATAGCACAAGCGCTAATAGCCGGGATAAGGGATAATCAATTATGCCCGTAAAGACACCCGGCCTCGTTGAGCTGGACATGTCCCGGCTCCTGGATGAACTCGACCGCAAGCGGGCCAGCCGGCATATGAGGCTGGCCGACGTGGCGGCCGTGCTGGGCGTCCACCCGGTCACGATCTCGAAGTGGAATCGCGAGTCCGGCATGAACAGCGCCGTCGCGCTGCGGCTCGCCATCTGGCTGGACATCGACCTCAGGGACTATGCCCGGCAGGATCCGCTCCCTGTGACTCAGAGCGATGCGGCCTAGAACGAGCTAGGCCCGCTGCTTCCCAAAGCAGCGGGCCCCGAACAGCTCTCCCAGCTGGATCTCACTCAAACCAGGAAGGCATTTCAATGCTATCAATGAATGCTAGTACCGCCGCCCAGCGGCCGTCAATTCATCGCTCTCAGGATACCCCTGGGGGTTATCGATGATCGATGTCAATGACCCCATCGCCAGCGACGGGACTCACCCGAACCTGCGCCAGATGGATGACAGCGAGTTCGCCGATGACTTCGGCGAGTACGACTTCGGCCCCTGGTACCTGACCGAGGACGAAGAGGCCTACCGGGCCGCGGCCTACGCCGCCGTTTTGCACTACGCCAGGGATTACGGCCTGGCCATCCTCCCCGTCTGGTGGATGAAGGACGAGCAGACCTGCGCCTGCGTGCAGGGCTCTCTTTGCGATCCCAAGTCCATGGGCAAGCATCCGGTCGACCTGCGCTGGCCCGAGGAGGCCAGCGACGATCCGGAGCACGCCGCGCGCTGGTGGCGCCCGCCGGAGCCGGACCAGACCTTCCAGATCGACTGGAGGCCGCGGTCCAACGTCGGCATCGCCATGCGCGGCAAGCACTTCATCACCGATATCGACGTCGATGCCGGCAAGCAGGGCAACGCCTCGCTTGAACGGCTGATCGACGAGCACGGCGGCCAGCAGATGCCGCCCACGCTGGGGTGGCAGACCGGCGGTGGCGGACGTCAGCGCATAACTCTCGTTCCCGAGGGCGTCGATGTCCGCAACAGCACTTCCGAAATAGCCCCTGACATAGACATCCGCGGCTTCAACGGCTACGGAATCGCACCGCCGTCCGTGTCGGCTAAGGGCCCGTACATCATGCTCACCGACGTTTCCCCGGACGCTCCATGCCCGGAATGGGAAGCCGACTGGCTCCGCAGCAAGCACGACAAGCGCACCGAGCACATCAGGTCCCACCCATGCGGTGATCCCCGCCAGATCCCGAAGGACGGCTTGACCAAGCGGAGTCACGCCTACATCACCAGCGCCTTCAAGGACGCGGTCTCGAAGGTCGCCACGACCGATGAGGGCAATCGCAACCAGGCCCTGAACGACGAGACGTTCGACCTGTTCAGCAAGTTCGTCGCGGCGGGCCTGCTGAGCTTCGATGACGTCGCAGCGGCGATGCAGGAGGCAGGCGAGTCGTGCGGGCTGCCCAGTGGCGCCGTCTACAAGACCATCAATTCGGCCTGGGACGGCAGCCAGCGCAAGGACCGCACCAGCGAGCTGCCCGACTTCCTGTTCGAGGAGCCCGGCCATGAAGACCGGGACAGGTCCGGCGACCGCATCCTGCCTCATCCCGGCCAGCCGATCAAAACGGCCCGGGTGCTGGAGTGCAGCGACTTCGCCACCGAGCAGGGCCTTCCTTCGCTGCGCTGGCACCGCGGCTGCTTCACCCGCTGGGATGGCAGCGCCTGGCTGGATGAGCCGGACAGCGCGGTCGAGCAGCAGCTCTACCTGATCACCGAGCACGCCAAGTACGAGGAAAAGGAGGGCGGCAAAGACGAAGGGGAAACGGTCGTCAAGGTGTGCTCGTGGAACCCGAGCCCGAGTTCGATCACGCCCTTGATGAAGATCCTGGGTGTCGCGGTGCTCCAGCTCCCGCACCGGCTCGACCCGCCGTTCTGGATCACCGCCGGGACCGAGGAGCGCGAGCTGATCCCGCTCGGCAACGGCCTGCTCAATGCCAGGACACGGGAGCTGAGCCCGCACACGCCGGACTACTACAACAGCTGGTCGCTGCCCTACGACTTTGACCCGGACGCCGGCAAGCCGACTGAGTGGCTGAAATTCCTCGCCGACCTGTGGCCAGATGAGCCGGACAGCATCAGCTTCCTCCAGGAGCTGTGCGGCTATCTGGTCGGCGGCGAGACCGACATGGAGAAGGTCGCGCTGCTGCACGGCGCCAAGCGCGGCGGGAAAGGCACGGTCGTCCGGGTCCTGACCGCGATGATGGGCGCGATGAACGTCACCACGCCGACCTTCGGCAGCCTGACCGGGACGTTCGGCCTGGAGCCCCTGCTCGGCAAGCCGCTGGCGGTCATCTCGGATATGCGGGTCGGCGGCCGGAACATCCAGGCCGCTATCGAGATCCTGCTCACCATCAGCGGCCGGGACCGCTCGACCGTCCACCGCAAGAACAGGTCCGCGCTGGAGGTCCAGCTGCCGACCCGCTTCGTACTGGTGAGCAACGAGCTGTACGCATTGCCCGATGCTGCCTCGGCGCTGGTGTCGCGCACCGTCCCGTTGAAATTCACCAAGAGCTGGCTGGGGAAGGAAGACCGCGGCCTGGGCGCCCGGCTGACTAAGCCCGAGGAGCTGAGCCGGATCTTGAACTGGGCCTTGGACGGCTTGGACCGGCTGCGCAAGAACGGCAAGTTCACCGTGCCCGCAGGCGCCGAGGAGACGCTGACGGAGCTGGAGGGCCTAGCCTCCCCGGAGACGGCCTGGGCGCAGGAGAATTGCGATCTCGGGCCGACTTACTCCGACAAGCCGGAGACCTTGTACATGAACTTCGGGGCCTGGGCGAGCGACCAGGGGATCCAGGTCATCCCGAAGCTCTCGGTGTTCGCCAAGAACCTGCGCGCTGCCCATCCCGGGCTGGTCGTCGTCCGCCTCGCAGCGGATAAGGGGGGCAATCGCCCCCGGGTGTACCAGGGCATCCGGGTGCGGCCTCCCAAGGTCTCAGCTAACGGTGAGGTCGCTGCGGTGCCCGGCGTGAACCAGTGGGGATCCAAGGCTCCAAGGCTTAGGTCCAGGGTAGGTCCAGGGTAGGTCCAGGCTTTTTCTCTGAAGAAAAAAGAAGAAATAGCAGGTAGAAGGGTTTTAGGTCCAGGGAGTCCAGGCAATTTTCGAGTTAACTGTGCTGAGAAGCCAGCAGATGTCCGGAACTGCCCCGCAGGTGGCTAAAACTCCCGGACCCTGGCCCCGCTGAGCCGAGTAACTCGTTTTTCCCCGGACTCCCCGGACTCCCCTGGGCTACCTGCGGAAACGCCGGTTTTTACCCTGTACCCCACCCTGGACCTAAGTGCCGCACCCTGGACCTAACTGCCGCCGGGTGCTCCCCGCGCGGGCTGGGCAGCTGACCGCCGCGCCATGTGGCACGCTGGCAGCAACCGAAGAGATCCCAATCCGCGGTTAGGCCCCGGCCGGGCAGTCAGCCGGCCGGGGTCGCGGCCCCTGGTCAGCTACTCCGCCGCCGGATCTCCTGGCGTGAGCCGGAACAGCCCCGCCGCGGCGCCCCGGCGGGCCGACCGCCGCTCTTCCACTAGGCGCTCGACGTCGGCGACCGCGTATCGCACCGACCGGCCGAACCTCACCCGCGGCAGCTCGCCTGAGTCGGCCAGGTTCAGGACCGAACTCCGGCCCAGGCCCGGCATCCGCATCGCGCCCCTGGTGTCGACCGCGATCGGCTCGGGCTCAGCTTCCGAGTTCCTTGTGGGCTCGATCCGGACGGCCGCATGACCAGCGACCGGCGCAACAGCCTCCACCTGTGCCTGGACTGCTTGCAGGATCTGGTCGTGAAGGCTCGCCTGAGCCGTGACGCACGGGCCTTGGCCCTATGGTCCCGCGCCCGCTGGCTGGCCTCCCAGAAGCTGCTCGGCCAGGCCGAGGCCGTCGTCCGCGGCAGCACCGCCTGAGCGCGATCACTTGGCCGTCAGGGTAATGGGCACCTGGCCGGAATCGTGACGCGGGTGGCTATGACGAGCGGCCAGCTCAGCGTCCACGAGCCGCTCACGCTGCCCCGTCGTGAGCCCCCCGGCCCGGCGGGAAGGATCGATGCCTGCCTCGCGCAGCAGCTGGGCGGCTGTTGCCGCGCCGATGCCTGGGAGCGCCCTCACTACGGTCGCGACCCGCATCCCGCGCGCCGCCTCCCCGTCCTGGGCCAGGGCCTGCTCCAGGGTCAGCTCGCCTGCTTGCAGCCGCGCCCGGAGTCGCTTCCGCTCTGCGGTCATCTGCAGGGCCTTAAGGCGGGCAGCCTCACGCTGCCGATGTGTGAGCGCCGGCGCTACGGGCTTCGGGCTTGCGGCCCGCTCCGCCTCCGCTGTCTGCACGGCGCCACTGGCCCCGGCTGGCGCCCGTACTGGCTCCGGCCTAGTGCCATCGCTCTCCGCCTGCGCGGCCGTGTGGGCTACGCCCAGGGTGTCCCCCAGGGTGGACGACGGCAGCGCGTTGGCGTCTGCCGCGGGGGCGTACCTTCCCCGCCACCCGTCCAGGTAGGCGTGTGGTGCCAGCTGCGCCTGGAGTGCCTGCGCCATGGCATCATCGACGGCGCTGGCTGGTCCTGTCATCGCTGCTCCTCTCACCGTCCGGGGCCCGGACAGCCCTGCGGGCGACGTATACCGCTGAGCCGGGCAACACTCAGCGCCCTTATCCGTCGCCCGGGAAAGTATGTGAGCCGAGGTCCGGGACGATGGCAGCGAGAGCTTCTTAGCGCGACCAGCGGCACCGTCGTCGCGACCGTGAGCGGCATCGTGCGGACCACCGTGGTCGCGCCCGATCGTAGCGACTATACGGCTGCCCGGCGCGGAACCAAGCAGCTCGCCCAGGCGGAGCGCGTGGCTGCGCTCTATGTCTGGGGCTGCACGCGGTGCATGCGGATCCAGGATTCCGAGACTCCTCAGCCGTGCTGCGGCCCGGTCAGGCCCCTATTGGCCGTCTGCCAGCCGGAACGGCGGAGGCTGCTGGCCCATCCCGCGCCCGCTCCCGGCGGCGTGGCTCCGTCCTGGATAAGCGTCGCTGTGCCACCCCGTCCCCTTGGGCAGCTTCCTGCGGCCGGCATCGCCGACCTGGCCGCCCTGGCGCTCCGGCGTGCCTACGAGCGCCTCGAAGCGGGCGTGCCGGGTGTCGCTGTGCAGGATGTCGTCGCCGTCAGTCGCCTGGCCTGGCAGGTCGAGCGGGACGAGGCGATCCCTGCGCGTGACAAGGCGCTGGCCGAGCTGGCAGAGGTCCAGAAGGCAATGCTGACCCTGAAAGCTGCGGTCATCCGCAGGTCCGGCCCGGACGAATGGCGGGCGCTGGCCGGCGAGGTCCAGGAGGAGCGGGAGCGGGCACGGGAGATCCGGAGGGTAAGGCAGCGTTACGCGACAGCGGCGGCCCGGACGGGTCATTAGCCCCGCGCCCGTTAGTGGAGGTCCTGATGTCTGCGTTATCCGCCCTGTTTGGTACATCAGGCGTTCCGCTTTCGTCCTCCAAATGAAACGAAGATGTACCGTAGGCGCTATGAGCAACGGAGCGGAACGCGACCGGCGCCGCCGCAAAGCCGCCGCGATGCGCGCTGAGGGCATGGCGGTACGCGCGATCGCCGCCGTGCTCGGCGTCAGCCATCCGACGGTCTTGCGAGATATCCGCGCTCACGACCGGGCCGAGGCTGAGCAGGTCCTGGCTGTGCTCGCGGGTGAACCGCAGCGTCCGACGACACGGCCGCCCGAACTCAAGGTCGAGCAGAAGCTGGAGGCCCACCGGTCCAAGTACTACAGGTGGCATTACGCGACAGAGCTAAGGCAGCGCGGTGCGTCCCTGAGGTCCATCGCGCGGCAGGTCGGCGCCAGCCCGGCGACGGTGCTTCGGGACCTGCGGCGCAGCCTGGACTGGGCGAGTGACCAGCAGGACCGCGAGGACATGCGGGAGACTCGGGAGCGGCTGCGGGAGCGCCAGGCAGGGGCGCCCGTAGGACGCGCGAAGAGCGCCCGCCAGGTGTCCCGCCGTTGGATCGGGTGAGCGCACGGTGCGGTCTACGCTCTCCTGGCCAGGCCGGCCTGCGCGTCCGTCTGGCGATCGGCCGCCCGCCGCGGCTTCCCTGCGCACGCGCGGCGGCGAGCCCGGCCATGATGCGATGATTAGTTTAAGTAGTCATCGATACGCTAGAATGACTACATGAATACAGCATCGCATCATGCGGTGATCTACACGGCCCCAGCCTTGACGACTGAAGACGAGGCCGTCCTAAGCGAGATCCACCGGATGCGCAAAGAACTGCGCCACGTCCTGCGCACACCGCGGCGATGGGAGGGAGTCCTGCGCCGCTCGGCGCTGGCCCGTGCCATTCAGGGCTCGAACAGCATCGAGGGCTACCAAGTCGATGAGGACGACGCAGCCGCCGCGCTGGACGGCGAGGAACCGATCAGCGCGGACGAGGAGACGTTCCTGGAGATCCAGGGCTACCGCCAGGCCCTGGGTTACGTCCTGGCGAAGGGCGATGACGACTACGCCACGTTCGACGCCACCGAGATCCGCGCCATGCACTACATGATGCTGAGCCACGACCACATGAAGTCCCCTGGCCGCTACCGCAAGGGACCGATCTACGTCCGCGACGAGCGACGCGACCTGGTCGTTTACGAGGGCCCCGACGCCGCCGATGTTCCGGTCCTCATGGACGCGCTGGTCCAGAGCCTGCACACCGGGGTGAACAGCGATCCGGTCGTGCGCTCCGCCATGGCGCACCTGAACCTGGTGATGATCCACCCGTTCAGGGACGGCAACGGGCGCATGGCGCGCGCTCTCGCGACGCTGGTACTGACCCGTTCAGACATCGGCGAACCGGAGTTCTCCAGCATCGAGGAATGGCTCGGAGCCAACACCGATGACTACTACAGCGTGCTGGCCCACACCGGCCACGGTTCCTGGCAGCCGCGCGACGATGCGCACCTCTGGCTGACGTTCAACCTCCGCGCCCATCACATGCAGGCCCAGACAGTGGCGCGCCGCGTAGACGAGGCCGGGGAGACGTGGACCGATCTCGACCGGCTACTCACGGAACACAATCTTCCCGAGCGCGCAATGGAGGCAATGTTCGACGCCGTTCTGGGCTATCGCGTGCGCCGGGCAGGCTATCTAAAACGCGCCGAAGTCACCGAACAGACCGCCACCCGTGATCTAGCGGCCCTCGCGTCGGCGGGCATCTTGACTGCCTACGGCAACGGCCGAGGCCGCTACTACGCTGCAGGTGAACCTCTCAAGCAGATCCAGGAGCGCCGCAGGGCCAGGCGAAAGCCGCTTCGTGACCCCTACCCGTGGATGCGAGCTAAGCTCGGTGAACCTACCGCTTGAACGCAAGCGCCCCGTCCTAGGGGTATCGGCTTAAGCTAACCGGGGCTATCACCGCCGCGACCACGGTGTGATAGCCGCCATCAGCAACGGCAGGCTGCACCCGGCTCAGCCCAAGCGCACCAAGATGTGCGGCCCGCAGACGGTACCTGCGGCGGCGCGGGTCACCGCCGCCGGACTGGGTCGTTGCGCTCCTGCCAACGGGCCAGGGCCTCGGCGGACGGCCGCGCGTACCTGGCCAGCGAGGCAACCGACGTGTGCCCGCTCTTCGCCATCAGCATCGGCGTGGACGCGCCGTCCTCGGCGTCGTGGGTGAGCGCTGAGTGCCGCAGCTGGTGCAGGGTCGCGCCGGCGGACGCGGCCTTGAACAGGTCCTCGGCCTGCCGGTAGGACAGCCGCGCCCGGCCGCTCGCCGGGTCGATGTCGCACGGCGGCAGCTGGACGCGGGCCCGGCGGTCGGTTAGGAACACGGGGCCTGTCTTGCGGCCCTTGAGAAGCCGGGGCAGCAGACGCGCGGTGCCGGTCTGCCAGACGATGACATCGATCGCGCCGCCCTTGCGGCGCACCTTCGCCTTACGGTTGGGCAGGTCGAGATCCCCGACGTCGAGGCGGAGCACCTCGGCGGAGCGCGCTGCGGTTTCGTACAAGAGCCGCCACAGGGTGCGCTCGCGGATGCCGATGTCCTCGCGGGTGAGGAGCCGCTCGACGTCGGCGCGGGACAGCGCACGGGAACGGTCGGAGGCCCGCTGGCGCCGACGCAAGGCCGAGGTCAGGTCGATGGCGTTCATCCACTGCTGATCTTGCCAGTAGCGCTGCGCTGAGCGGATCGCGTCGAGGTTGCGGTTCCAGGTGGCGGGCGCGCCCTGTCCCCACCGCCGGGTGAACCACGCGGCCACTTGCTGGGGCTCCAGGGCCGTCGTGTCCGTCGCGTCGCCGAACTCCGCCCGCAGCGCCCGCAGCGTCGAGGCGTACACCCGCCGCGTGCCCCAGGACTCCGGGTGGTCGAGGGTGACGAGGAACGCTTCCACGGCGCCGCCGAGCGCTGCGTGCTCGTGATCGCGGAGTGCCTGCACGGTGCCCATGGCTGACTTACTCTCTCTATCGCAGAAAAGCAGGCGGAGTCGACCCTGCGGGACCGGTGCGTCCTCCCTGGTCACCTCCCATGATATCGCAGAAAATCAGCGGTTTTCTGCGATACGCCCTGCCTGGAGCGTAAGCTGTCCTGGTACAAGTCCGCACAGTGGCCCTTCCGCTATGTCACTGCTCGCCGCGACTCAGCTGACCTTTACCGAGACTTGGCGAGCACATCCCTCAACACGCTTCCAGGTCTCGGGCATGCGTGCGCCCTAGCCCATTACCGTCTGCCGTCAGCGAAAGGCACGGCCCGGCGGGCGTCGGTGAACGCCGCTGGACGAGGGTGAATGAGGCAAGTACCGGGATTACGAGCTGGCGGTTGTAGTCGATGAACGTCGCCGTTCGTCGTGGCGTTGTAGAAAGTCCTGACCCAGGATCAAAATACGTTCGAGCAGTAGCAGGCAGCGAGTCGGCTGCCGATCCGGCCAGGGCCGCGGGACTATGGGGCGGACAGCAAATCCGGGCAACCCGGAGGGACGGCGATGGCTCCTCATGCAGATGTTGACTGGCCGGTGTGTGGTCAGGATGGATGCATCGGTATCCGTCTTGAAGAAGATCACGAATGCCTGGCTCATGCGGGGGATGAGGCAAGGGACGCCGCGCTCAAACACGTTGCTCAGACCGGCAGGATCGACGCACGCGGCGTGACGATCTCCGATGCTCTGTTGGGGAAGATTCTCGGTACTGTGCAGCACGATGCGGACGGCCATCGGACATTTTCAGCTGTCGAGTTCAGCCGGGCGACCTTCGAAGGCGATGTCGAGTTCAGCCGGGCGACCTTCGAAGGCGAGGCCGAGTTCGACGAGGCGACGTTCCAGGGCGACGCCTGGTTCGGCGGGGCGGTGTTCCAGGGCGACGCCCGGTTCGACGAGGCGACGTTCCAGGGCGATGCCCGGTTCTTCGGGGCGACGTTCCAGGGCGATGCCCGGTTCGTTGAGGCCACGTTCCAGGGCTACACCGCGTTCGACGGGACGTTCCAGAGGTACGCCGGGTTCG
>Ga0302326_10028519_pt1 | contig 11231 bp, 10 predicted proteins | sample Palsa_T0_3_FD_202264 | JGI IMG/M metagenome (GOLD analysis project Ga0302326, IMG submission 202264) | Peat permafrost microbial communities from Stordalen Mire near Abisko, Sweden - Palsa_T0_3 | ecosystem: Environmental > Terrestrial > Soil > Palsa > Peat permafrost | place: Sweden: Abisko...
ACCCCCACCCTGACTGGACCGGGACCGTACAAGCCTTGCTCGAGGCAGGCGCCTCGGCCCAGGACATCACCCTGTCACCCGATGACCCCAAGCCACCCAGCCCCGAAGTCGCCGCCCTTCTGCGCCGCCACGGCGAATCCTAACGGCACGACGGCGACCGCCAGTGACCTGGCGCCGTCCACCCGCCGGGCAGGTCAGATCGCCTTGGCTGGGCGCACCGGATCCGCCGTGGAGCCCGGATCCACCACTTACCGGAGCCGTTTTGCGTTCCTGCTGCTTGCGTGGTCCCTGTGACCACTGTGGTGCTGGGCAGGTTCGTACTGCTTGACCGGCGGTTGCCCGCCGGAGCTCCCGAAACATACCTTGGCCATGTGGACAAGCGCATCCTCGGGCTGGAGAGCGAGTACGCCGTCACCTGTGTCTTCCCCGGGCAGCGGCGCCAATCCCCGGAAGCGCTGTCCCCGGAGGAGGTAGCGCGCGAAATCTTCCACCACGTGGTGCCCGGGGACCAGGGCAGCGACGTCCTGCTCAGGAACGGGGCGCGGCTGTCCCTGGAGGTGGCCAGCCGCCCGCAATACGCCACGCCGGAGTGCGACAACGTGCTTGACCTCATCGCGCACGACAAGGCGGGCGAGCGGATCCTCGAGGAGCTCGGCGTGGAGGCCCAGCGGCGGCTGCGCGAAGCGGGTATCGAAGCCGACGTCTACCTGTTCAAGAACAGTGCCGGGAAGTCGTCGGGCGGCCGAGAAAGTTACCAGGTCGCCGCCCATGGCGAGTTCGGCAGGCTGGCCGACATGCTGATCCCGTTCCTGGTCACCCGGCAGCTTATCTGTGGTGCCGGGAGGGTGCTGCCGACACCGCAGGGTGCCGTTTTCTCCCTCAGCCAGGTGGCCGAGCCCGCCTGGAAGGGCGTGTCCTCGGCGAGGATCCGGTCCCGGCCGCTCATCAGCACCCGCTACCAGCCGCGCGCCGGCGGCCAGGCTTTCCGGCGCCTGCATGTAGCCGTCAGCGAGCCGAACATGAGCGAGACCACCGTCCTGCTCAAGCTGGGGGCGACCGACCTGGTGCTGCGCATGATCGAGGCGGGCGCAGCGATGCCGGACCTGATCCTGGACAACCCGGTCAGGGCCATCGGCGCGGTCAGCCTGGACGGAGCCTGGTGCGGCTGGCGGACGGCCGCGAACTGAGCGCGCTCGACATCCAGCGCGAGTACCTGGCCAGGGCCAGGGAGTTCGCGGAAAGGAACGGCGCGGACGCGGCCAGCCGGCGCGTGCTCGGAATGTGGCAGCGTGTGCTCGACTCGGTAGCGACCGGGAACCTGGACGCCATCGCGCGGGAGATCGACTGGGTCACCAAGTACCAGCTGATCGAACGGTACCGGGCCACCCACGGCCTGCCGCTGTCCGCGCCGGAGATCGCCCAGCTCGACCTCGCTTACCACGACGTGAACCGCGGCCGGGGAGGCTACTACCTGCTGCTGCGCAACGGCGCGGTCGACCGGGCCGTCCGTGACATCGACATCTTCGAAGCGAAAACCGTCCCGCCGCCGCCCGGCCGCTACCGCCAGGCCGGCTGATCCCGCTCGCGGACGTCCGCCCGGTCAGGATGCCGCAGGCCCTGACCCGGACTCGAAGACACGCGGATCAAGTGCGGCGCCGGGATCCCGGCCTGCGGTCGGCTCTCGACCGCGAGCTTGCGGAATCGCCGGCATAAGGTTGGCTGCTCACCGCGTGAGACTTCACCAGCGTTAGGCTCATCAGCACCCATAGCGGTCACCATACCGGGAATCAGAGACACCAAGCAGCTCGATAGCAAACCGCTCAACAGTCCTAAGCACACCGTTGAACTCGAAATCAAGGACATCGGCAACGAATGGCGCGATGCCAACCCATCCGGTATGGGGTCACAGACCGTGGTTACCGGAAGTTAGGGTTTGCGGCGGTTCACATGAGGTCAAGACCCGGTCGGTAGGGTTACTGTACTTCTGCTGGGCCGGAGCAGCCGCACCCGGAGCTGATCATGCCTCGGCCAGCGGGGTTGCGCGCCTTAGTAAATGGCGGGGAGCCTTTCCGTAGGGAGGTTGGGGGACGTGCCTGATGTGTCGTCGCAGGGGATCTTCCTGAGTTACCGGCGTGAGGACGCCCCCGCTTACGCGCGCTTGCTGAAGTACCAGTTGGATGAGCGTTTCCCGGGTGCGAAGGTCTTCATGGACGTGGACTCCATCGAGCCGGGCCTGGACTTTGCTGAGGTCATCCGGGAGAAGCTTGACTCATGTGCGGTGCTATTGGCCTTGATCGGACTTAAGTGGGCCACACTTACCGATAAGCAGGAACACCGTCGGCTTGATGACCCAGATGACTTGGTGCGGTCTGAAATCCGGACCGCGCTGGAGCGCGGACTTCGGGTGATCCCGGTGCTGGTCGATGGCGCCCAGCCGCTCCGGCCGGATCAGCTGCCTCCCGAACTGCAAAAACTTGCGCGCCTCAATTCCTTGGAGCTGAGTCCTAGCCGACATGACTACGATGCAAGACGCCTCTTGGACCTGGTCGAGCGGGTCCTGACCGAGGGGCCAGGGACCGCGGCTGAGTTCTCGCCCACGGTGGACGATGAGGCCACTGTCTCTGTTGATGTCCAGCCCGACGCAAACGCCGTTGGCCGGGCGGTTCAGCAGGGTCTCGAAGTTGACCGGAAAGACCCAACGCGTATTGTTCATGCGCTGGTCGCCGCGAAACGTGCTGCTGATTCGATTACCGACCAAGACTCGAAAGCCCGCGCGCTGGCCCAGATCGCCTGGGCCCTGGCCGCCACCGACCCGGACCGCGCGGAACGCATGGCCCAGACCATCACCGACGGGGGCTGGAAAGCCGCCGTGCTGGCCCAGATCGCCCGGGCCCTGGCCGCCACCGACCCGGACCGCGCGGAACGCATGGCCCAGACCATCACCGACGGAGGCCGGCAAGCCTACGTGCTCGCCGAGACCGCCAGGATACTGGCCGCGACCGACCCGGACCGCGCGAAACGGCTCGGCGCCGACGCCGAAAACGTCGTCCGGCGGTCCATCACGGACAAAGGCCAGAGAGCCCGCGCGCTGGCCGGGATCGCCGGGATACTGGCCGCGGCCGACCCAGACCGTGCGGAACGGCTCGGCGCCGAGACCGAAAACATCGCCCAGTCCATCATTTTCGTGCTCTTGAAATCCAACCTGCTCGCTGACATCGCTAACACGCTGGCCGCCACCGACCCGGACCGCGCGGAACGCATCGCCCGGTCCATCATCCCCGGAGGCCGGAAAGCCCGCGCGCTCGCCGAGGTCTCCAGGACAGTGGCCGCCACCGACCCGAAGCGCGCGGAACTCATGGCCCGGTCCATCACGCGTAAAGGCCCGGAAACCCACGCGCTCGCCGAGATCGCCAGGACACTGGTCGCCACCAACGCTAGCGCTGCAGCCTGGCTGATCACCGACGCCGAACCCATCGCCCGGTCCATCATCCGTAAAGGCCAGAAAGCCCGCGCGCTCGCCGAGATCGCCGGGACACTGGCCGCCACCGACCCGGGTCACCGGGACGACGCGAAACGGCTCGGCGCCGAGGCCGAAAACATCGCCCAGTCCATCATTTTTGTGTCCTTGAAAGCAGGCTTGCTGGCTGACATCGCTAACACGCTGGCCGCCACCGACCCGGACCGCGCGGAACACATTGCCCAGACCCTCACCGACGAAGGCGCGAAAGCCCGCGTGCTCGCCGAGATCTCCAGGAGACTAGCCGCCACCGACCCGGACCGCGCGGTACAGCTCGGTGCCGACGCCGAACGCATCGCAGGGTCCGTCGCCGACCCATCCTTCAGAGCCAGGCTGCTCGGTGACATCGCCGGGACAGTGGCCGCCGCCGACCCGGACCGCGCGGTACGCATCGCCCAGTCCATTACTGACCCGTTCGTGCGAGCGACGACGCTAGTGGCGATCGCCAGAGCAAACCCCGACGATTAACGCGGCTGCACTTTGCTCAGGGCGGGTACCACGCTCCGTTCGGTAGATCAGATCTTTATTCCGGAACGGACGGTGGTGTCACCGCACGCGAGAATTGACTACGTTGCCGCGGATATCTCTATTCCGTGATCTTGGTGAGGAACAACCAGGCGCTCGTGACGCCGCCAACCATAGCTACCAACACCGGCCCGACCAGGACGTAGAGTCCCGCGTGCACTCCGAGGACCAGGACGGTGCCTGCCGCCAGCAGCAACAACGAAGTGATCGTGGTGGGAGTAACAAGCTCGAGTACGGGGGCGATCGCCTGGTTACTCCTGTCGCCCTTCGCGCGTCGATCCAGGACGGCCAGGCCTGTGCCAGCAATCAGGGCAAGAACGACCACCTCGGCGCCGAGCGTGCGGTACGCCTGTCCGGGAATCGCGATCAAGGCCGAAATAATAAGGACTAGGCCGAACAGGCTCAGCGTCTGGGCCGCCCTGTTCCGCAGTTCCTGAGACCTCGCGATGAACTCGATCCTGATCGAGACCGCCACGAACAATAGCCCGGTCAGGGTGGCGGCGGCGCCACCACAGATCTCGGCGAACGTGTCCCAGGCTTTCAAGCGGTCTCCATCTCCCGGCAAGGACCATGAACGTACGGACTCTGGCCGCGAGAATACGACTCTGGCGTAGCGTTCAGGCATGGTTCCATCCAGCCCTGTACCGCCGCTTTGCGCCTGATGAGCTGGTGAGCACCAGCGGGGAACGCCCGATGCTTGAGGCGTTCCTTGACCTGCACCGGGACATACTGAAGCGCAAGCTGGCTGGCTTGTCCGATCAACAGGTCCGTCAGCGGCATGTTCCGTCCCAGACTACGCTGCGATGACACGGCCGAGAGCCTGCTCGCCGGGTACGAGCGGGCATGCGCGGCCTCCCGCCAGGCCGCCTCGCGCTTCTCCCTAGGATCGCCGCCATAACTAATTGCTGGGGTGCTGCCCGGTGCAATTGATATTCGGATCCACGCCCGTGTAGTTGAGGGGACCGGCGATGACCGTCACCGCGATCGTACTTGCCCTGCTACAGCCGATAGAGCCTTTGTAATCGCCGCGCTGCCCGGCGGCGATACCACCGATGACCAGCCAGATGGCAAGAAGTACCGATCCGATGTGCATCTGGACCTCCGTAGCATCGTCTCGATAAAATCCGATGAGAAGGCAATTGTGATTGCCGGCCTTTACCTTGGTCCGGCATCTGGAGGGGAAGCCTACCCGCGGGCGACGATACCGAGTCCAGTGCGCGTGAATTTAACGCCTTTTCCAGAAATCTGGAAGTTGGGCTGGCGACAACGATCGGGTGATCGCCATCCGTCACCCTTGGCCGTTGGCAGCAACTTCCAGACATCTGGAAGCTGCCGGAGATTCGTTGACTGAACGGCGCGCTGGCCGCATCCTCGGTGACGGGGGACTGGCGAATCAGTACGGAGCAGGCAATCGGACGAGTCAAGGATGGATGAAGGACGGTAGCCGATGACTGAAGGCAGGGAAGCGGCGCGTCGACAGGTGCGCGCTCCGCTGCGGCAGCGAAGCCGGAGGCGCTGGGCGGTCACGGGCGGCGTCGCGGCGTGCTGGGTGGTTCTGGAGGTCGTGACGGGTTCCGCCGTCTCCGCCACCGTGCTGCTGGTGACCATCGCGGGACTCGGCGTCGGATGCGTGGGTGGCCTGCGGGCCTTGGGCATCACGAGGGATCATCCGTGGATACGGCGGCTGGCCTCCCGGCCGTGGCGCGACGGGCAGGACGTACTGAAGATCGCCATGCGGCACCTGTCCGACGTATTCGTGGTCACGCCCAGCGGATCGCTGCTCGCGCCGAACATCGTCGAACTGCAGCTGAACCCAGACGACCTCATCTCGCTGTGCGGACGGATGGAACTCGGCGTGATCAGCGCCAGCGTGACGGAAGTCTACGAAGAGCAGGTAGCCGCGCACGGGGCTCGCTTCGCCGGGTCGGGCCGGGCAGACGTCCACGTCGTCGCCGCCGGGTCCGTCCCGCCGGGCCGCTACCGCCTGCGGCAGGGGGACCTGGAGGGCATCGATGCCCAGCCTGACATGTCTTACGCCTGGTACGCAGACGTCGCGCCAGAGTTCGCCTATGCCACCCCGCAGCATGGCTACGCCGGGCCCGGCAGCCGCGTTTGGCAGGGACCTGACTCGGGCCTGACGGTCGCCGGTGGCATGGCCACGATCAGGGAAGAAAGCCTCGCCTCCGTCCCTGTGCTCCGGTTGGTCACGGGCTCCTCGGTGGCGGAGACGATGATGTCCGGCGCCCGGGCCGGGCGCGGGTCGGTTGAGCTGGTGCTCCCCGACGTGCTCACGGTGTCCAGGGAGCATGCGAGGTTCACCTTCTCTGACGGCCGCTGGTGGATCACCAACCAGGGCAGGAATGGGCTTACCCTCAACGGCGCCCCCGTGGCGGGGGAGCAGCCGCTCAGCGACGGCGATGCGATCCGCTGGGGGACGAGACCGGACGCGCTGCTGTCTCGCGTTGAGATCAGCTGACGCCCGGAGGTGCGACAATGGTCATCCAGACATGGCGAGACTGGATGGCCGCGCCGGTGGCGCGCCGTTGTTCGGGAGTGGCGACGCAGTGGCGAGGGGTCGGCTTTTCCTTTGGTCGGAAGCGCGCGGTGATTGGGTGAGCTGTCCGCCCGATGAGATCACCTGGCTGGACCGGCGCATGCTTAGCGGCGATGAGGACCTCACGCTTCACCGAGCCCCGCGTTGCGCGGGTCTCCGCTATGTTCATCATCGCTGGGAGCTGTTTAGCCGGGATACGACCTACCGGGTTTATCTAGCGCCGGAGGCAGCCGGGACACCACTGCGCGCTCAGGCTGTGCAGCAGACGGCGTGCCAGGTGCTACCCATTGCCCCGGCCCGCTATGAAGCGCTGCCGGTGGTACTCGCAGAGGGCTCGTGGCTGGTCAGCGTCGGTACCTGGGTGCTGCGGCTGCGGCTCGAAAGGCCGGCCCGCCCCAGCGCCGATCCGGCCGCCCCGGACGGTGAGAAGCAGCTGACGACCCGGGCCGGGAATATCATGCGGCGGGGCAGCGCGCCCGGAGAAGACGCGGTGGCTCGCGTGCGCGGCTACTTCGTGCGCAATGCGACGGCGCGGCTGACGATGGCCTATTACTACCAGGAGTTCATCCTCGGCCTGGCTGCCCCGCAGACGGTCCCGATGACGGATGTGGTTATCGCCCTGAACCTAAGCGGAGAGGGGGCGGTATCTGACTACAAGAAGCTGCTTCAGGGCCTCATCTGGTCCGAACGCGGCCACACGCGTGAGCTCGCCGACTTCCTGCTCGCCAACGGCCTGCTGACCCCGGCCGATCTTGATGAGGCAAGGCAGGCCGCGGCGGACAATGAGCGTAGTGGCGTGTGCGAGATGGCGCGGCAGCGGCTTCAGTATCGCCCGAGAGGCAACTGATCACAGGCCCCGGGCATTGGTTTGGGATCGCCAGGCGTAGCCTGGCCAGGCCGACAGCGCACTCGGCTACGGCGCGGCCAGAGACCGGACTACCTGACGACTGCTACGCTGCGCACCGGCTCACTAGAGCGGACGGAAACCTTGCCGCTGCTCAGCGGGCGCGGCCCGAGGCAAAGAAACGATGATGTGCCCTATGCCTGCAGATGATGTGACACCCGCCGTTATTCCGGGGCCCCGGCCCTCCCATCACTCCGGGCCGGGCTATGTGGCGAACCCTAAAGCGTCCGACTTCGAACTGGACGCGCCACTGAAAGACGCCGCGGCACGGTGGCTCAACCTTGTTCCCGCCGGAGGCCGCCATGACGCCCGGGAACCGGCGAAGGATGTTCTGGAGACGCTGCGGGAACACACCCGCAGCTGCCCCGGTCATCCGCTTGGGGCCCTGTGGGTGGCCCATCGCCACCTGAAGGATCCGGTGCCGGCGGTCCGGATCGCGTCGCTGGTGCTCGCCTCGGAGGCGCTGTGGTGGCTTGGGTATTTTGAGGATGCGCGCAGGGCCGCCCAGGCGGCAGCCGACGCTGATCCGGCGTCGGCCCAGGCACTGTGGCGCCTCGCGGTCGCACTGTACCGCCAGGGCCGGTTCGCCGACGCCGGCGAACGCCTCGACGATCTTCTGAGATTGGCGGACCGGTTCGCTCCTGGCTGGGCGCTACGCGGCCAGGTCAGGGTATGGCTCGAAGCGGGCAGCCCCGACGCGGGGCGGGCCGACTTCGCCGCCGCGGCGGCGCTGACCTCCGATTCGGGCACCTGGGTGGTGCCGTACCGGATGGCGCGTGCTGCCTTCCAGGCGACGGCTGATGCCGAGATCAGGGTTCATGACGCCGCGGTGGGCGGTTCATCCGGCGTCACTGCGGACGTGGTGCTGCTGCCGGACAAATCGCGGGTCGAAAGGGGTGTAGATCCGGATCGCCGGTGGCATCTGGAAGGGCCCAGCGCTGGGGGCGGCGATTCGGACAGTTTGTTTGGCAGCCTCGGCGGGGACTTCGCTGCGGGGGCACGCTCGCGCGTCTCCTTCGGTACCAGGTTCGTTCTTTATCAGCGGAACATCGAGAACCTCTGCCAGGACGAGGCGGCTGTCGGCGAGGAGATCCGCAAGTCGGTGGCCGAGCTTTTCGACGCGGCTCTGGAGTCCCGCGCGGCGATCGCGATCAAGGGTGCGCCCGAGCGGCACGCCGAGGGGGCAAACGTCCCAGGCGATGAGGACGGCTAGCGCTACGCGGGGTCCGGGACTTGGCGTGGCATGGATGTCATGATCAGGTATGTCCCGTGATCGTGACGTCGCGGCGTTCGGCGAGCGCGCGCAACGCTATGACGAGGGCCGGCTCGGCCAGCTGCATCACCAGATCGCCGACCGCACGGCGGACCTGGCCCTGACCTGCGTACCAGCCCCCGGGCGGATACTCGACGTCGGATGCGGGACCGGCTACCTGCTCGGCCGGCTTGCCGCCCGCGCCCGGCAAGCCGAGGCCCTGGCCGGGATCGACGCGGCGCCCGCCATGATCGAGGTCGCCACGAGCGTCGCTGCTGATGACCGGCTCCGCTTCATGGTGGGCACTGCCGAGCGGCTGCCGTGGCCTGCAGCATCCTTCGACCTGGTGGTCAGCACGACCTCGTTCGATCATTGGGCGGACCAGCGGGCAGGGCTGGCTGAGTGCGCCCGGGTGCTGGCGCCCGGTGGCTGCCTCGTCCTGGCTGATTTGTTCTCGGCGCTTTTGCTGCCGACGCTGCTGGCCGGACGGGTAGGCAAGGCGCGCACGAGACGGCGGGCAACCCGCCTGGTGACGGCGGCGGGATTGCATTCGCCGCAGTGGCACCGCCTCTATGCCGTCATCATCCAGGCGGTGACAGCCAGGAAATAGCCGCCCGGGCCGGGGTTACTGGGTGCCGGGGTCGCCGTTCCAGGCGTTGAAGTCGGCGACGGTGGGGAAGACCAGCAGCGACTGGTCTAGCCCGGTGACCCGCATTCTCTCGTGCGCCTGGGGGTCGGGCGCGACCACCAGGAACACCTTGCTGGCCGTGACCGCGCGGCGGTGGATGCTCAATGCCAGGAATTTAAGGTGGCTGGTTTGCGTGGTTTGGCTGGGGTCTGGCCTGGTCAGTGGTGGTGCGGGGTGCCCGGGCCGGGGTGTTGATGGTGATGATGTACTGGACGTGCTGTGATAGCGGGTCTTTGGTGCTTTGCCTGGACGGGAACGGCGAGGATGGCGGGGTGACTGCCCGGGCGCAGACGCGGCCGCGGCGTTCGGGGACGAGCTCGGTGAGGATGTCGTCTTCGGTTTCGGCGAGGGCCGCGGCGGGCCGGGTGCGGGCGAGCGGCAGGGTGCGGCGGATGGCGTGCAGGGCGGCGGTGAAGGAGATCCGGTCCGGGTCCAGGCCGGCGCTGGCCGCGGCTAGGTTCATGACGGCGCGGATGGCCTGGTAGAGGGTCAGGTAGGCCCATAGTTCCTGGCGGGCCAGTACCGGGTCGCGGCTGCGCAGGATGCGGCCGGGGCCGCGCAGGTAGGTCTTGAACTCGCGGAATCCGGTCTCGATCGCCCACCGCCAGGCGTATCCGGCGGCCAGCGCGGCCGCCGGATAGGCGCGGTGATCGGCCAGGGTGGTGATCAGCCGGTACCGCTCGGTGCGGTCAGCGCCGTTATCGGCGGTGACTGCCAGGGCGAACTCGATGACCCGGACGGTGATGCCGGGCAGCGGCCCGGCATCCGGCGGCAGGGGGCTGCCGCGGCGGCGGCGCATGCCGTTCTTGTGCAGCCGGTTCTGCACCGCGCGGGGGTCGTTGACGTGCGCCAGCCAGGACCCGTCGGGCAACTCGGCCACGACGGGCAGGTGCATGGAGCCTGTGACCCGCCACAGCAGGTCCGCGCCGGTGCCGGCGGCGGCCCGCCACAGGCTGAAGCCGTAGAAATTCCGGTCAGCCAGCAGCAGCATCCCGGGGTGCAGGCTGCCCAGCAGCTCGCGGGCCAGGGACTGCTCGCCCGTCCCCTTGCCGCACAGCGGGCCCATGACCGCGCCCAGCACACCCCGGGTCCCGCAGGCGATCAGCGTGACCAGCCGGATCTGCGGGTAGTGGCCCTCCTTGACGCCCCCCGGCCGGCCGAACGCGGCGACGTTCTCCCCGCTGGCCGGCACCGTGATCGTGGTCCCGTCCCAGGCCACCGCCAGCAGCCCGCAGATATGCGACCACGAGGACCGGCCCGGCGAAAGCGGGCCGCGCAGCCGGGCGAACAGCAGCTCGAACGGCTTCTCGCCGAGCCGGCGGCGCAGCCCGGTCAGCGCGGTGGACGCCGGGACCTGCCACCCGGCCGCGGCCAGCACCCCGGACAGCCCGGCCGTCAGGTCCTTCAGCACAGCCCGGTACGGCTTGCCGGCCTCCAGGCACAACCCCAGCACGAAATACACCCCCAGCCGCGCCGGCAGCGCCCGGAACCGCTGCTCACGCGGCTCCCCGGTAGTCACCTCATCGGCCAGTGAGGGCGTGATCCACCGGCCCAGCACCCCGGCCCCGATCCCGGCCAGGACCTTCCCCCGCGTAGACGACCACCGGCCTCCCATGACAGCATGAACACCCAACGAAGCTCCCGGCTAGACGAACGATCTAGGCAATCGACCCGTTCTAGCGGGAGCTTCGTCACAATTCACGCAGGCACGCCGGTCACACCCAACCCAGCACCCGCCCGTAACCCCTTAAATTCCTGGCATTGGGTTATAACCGCACCAATGTCACATCG
>Ga0302326_10028520_pt1 | contig 11231 bp, 9 predicted proteins | sample Palsa_T0_3_FD_202264 | JGI IMG/M metagenome (GOLD analysis project Ga0302326, IMG submission 202264) | Peat permafrost microbial communities from Stordalen Mire near Abisko, Sweden - Palsa_T0_3 | ecosystem: Environmental > Terrestrial > Soil > Palsa > Peat permafrost | place: Sweden: Abisko...
GATCCAGATCCGGGGAGATCCGCCGGCACTCCAATCGCAGGTTGACGATCCGCCCCTGGCGGTTCTTCGCACGTAATGACTGACTCTCAGGTGCGGCGGAGGCTTGTAGCCTTTGCTGAAGCCCGGAGAGGGTCGGGCGATCGGCTTGCACAATCCAGCGCGAAAATAACTCGCCGATCATGTGGGAGGGGTCCCATCCGAGGATCGCCGCGCCGGTTTGATTGATGTGCTCGATGCAGCCTGCGGGATCGATCGAAACGTAGCCGGCAGGCGCTCCCTCGATGAGTTCCGTGTAGTCGGGCTTGGCGCCTGCGCCGGATATCTCGCGATAAGGCACTGGGGTTGCACGGGTGCTCATGGCTACGTTTATTGCTTGGGCGTCCAGCGAGCAGGCGTCACTTTAAATATACGCGCATATGGCTCGGCTGGCTGTCAGACAACGGCTGGCTCGGGCTTAGCCTGGGTAAAACCTCAACGGTCGTTCATGCGCCACAGCCCTGCCGTTCGTTCTCGCGCCCTGAAAAGAGAATCCGCTTTGCAGAGTGCCCTGGCACGTTTGCGGGCCGCTTCTTAAATCCGATTCGGATGACCGATCAGTGCCCGCGAGGCCGAACCAGGTGGGGAGCTGGGACTGGTTGCCGACGACCGCTGCGGGGGCGCCAATGTATGTCTGGAGCCGCCGTATCGTCGATTGGCGAATCGCAGAAACCGAGGTCCGCAGATCGCCCACCGAGCTCATCAAGCAGGCCTGCCGCGGGGGCACCCTGCGCGACCAGCTTAACAACGAGCTCGCAGAGCGGGCCCGCAGCGATGGCCTCGGAACACCCGCAACTGGGCCCCAGTCGGTCCGTCGTACTACATCCGCAAAGGGTTTACAGCGTGACCAGACGACAGCTACCTTGACAATCACCGCCGGAATAAACCGTCCAAAATCCGGGCGGGACTTCGTGCCTGCCACGGCGCTAGTCTCGTGTCAGCGCGCTAGGCGCGCAAATCCCTAGCGCCAAATGGCGCTATTGTGAATTTACCGCTCAGGCTGCCTAGGATGCACCATGCCGGCTGTCTTTCGCGCGATTCTGGCCGTCATCCTGATGTGTGCTGTCGGGTGTCCCGTCTTTGGGGCGGGGCAAGCCCTTACCCCGACGCAGGCCCTGGCGTATGTCCGAATCGGCGATTTGCACTTCTCCCCGGACGGGGCGACGCTCGCCTACGTCGTTGCGAGCTATCAGTGGGACGCGCTGCCGCGGGTGCGAATCGTGGATGTCGCGACGGGAGTCGAACGCGAGATCACACCCGCGGGCAAATCTGAACGGATGCCCCAGTGGGCGCCCGACGGCAAGTTGCTGGCATTGCTCTCAAATCGCGGCGGGCGGACCCAGGTGTACGCGCTGCCTTCGGCTGGAGGAGAGGCGAGGGCGCTGACTGCACAGAAGTTCGGTGTGGACGCATTTCATTGGTCGCCGGACGGACGCAGCATTGCCTACCTTGCGAAAGACGAGAGCGCGACGGACTCCGGGCACGGACCGCAGGTCGCGGATCTTGAGGGCAATCTGGCGCGTCTGTGGCTAATCGACGTGAGCTCGGGCGCGTCCCGCCTGCTTGGCAAGAGCGGCTTTCGCATCGACGACTTTCAGTGGCAGTCACCCGAGCGTCTTCTGGTCTCGGCCACCGACACGCCGCGCGTCGAGGAATATACCGATCGCATATTCAGCGTGACGACCACCGGGGCGTGGGCGATCGCCCAGCGTCCGCCCCAACCGTTCAACGGACTCCTCGTCGCACCCGACGGCGAGCGTTTCGCGATTCGCTCGACCGGCGCAAAGGGGCCGATCGCGCGCGACATTTTCGCGGGGCCGGTGAACGGCGATTCGCTGCGAAACATCTCCGCACCGACTGGGCTGGCGGTGGCGGAGGTGAGGTGGCACGAGCCGGACACGGTCTGGCTTAGAGTCATCGACGGTTTCTACAATCGGATATTCCAAGTGTCGCGCGGCAAGCCGCCGGCGCGGATCAATCTGGCTTTGTCCGTCACTTCCTTCGATGTCGCGCACAACGGTGTTCTGGCGTTCGCAGGTGAAGATTATGCGCACCTGCCGGAGATCTATTTCAGGGGCAAGGACCGCAGCGTTCGCCAGCTGACGCACGTGCAGCAGGGTTGGGACGGCGTTCCCCTGGCACCGGTAACTATCTTCCGGGTTGCGAGTTTTGACGGCCAGCCCGTCGAGGCCGCGTTGATGCGCCCGGCCGCTGCATCCCTCGAGGAGAAGCTTCCCCTGGTGTTGTTGGTGCACGGCGGCCCGTCTGCGAATTTCTCAGCCGGCTACAGCTGGGAAGTCGCCTGGGCGCAGCTTCTGGCGGCTCACGGATACCAGGTGCTGATGGCCAATCCGCGCGGCTCAAACGGCTACAGCGAGAATTTCGTCAAGGCAAATCGAGGCGATTGGGGCGGTGGTGATTACAAGGACCTGATGACCGTGCTCGACGCCGTGATTGCGAGGGGCGGAACCGATCCCAACCGGCTCGGGATAGGTGGTTGGTCGTATGGCGGTGAGATGAGCGCGTGGGCGATTACCCAGACGGATCGCTTCAAGGCGGCCGTCGCCGGTGCCCCAGTGTTCGATCAGCAGGCCGAGTTCGAGACCGAGGACGGCCCGCAGGAAGACGAATGGTATTTCGGTACGCCGTGGGAGCAACCGGAGGTGTTCGCGCGAAACTCGCCGGCGACCTTCATCCGCAAGGCGCACACGCCAACTCTCATATTTGACGGCGCAGAAGATGCCGACAATCCGGTAGGCCAAGCAATGGGGCTGTACCGTGCTCTGAAGCATTTTGGCGTCGAGACCGAGATGGTCCTGTATCCCGGCGAGGGACACTCGCCGCGGCTCGGGGCCTACAACATCGACATGTTCGAAAGGATTCTGGCCTGGTACGACGCGCATCTTCACTGAAAGCCAGAATGGTGTCCGGCGGCCCTCACCATTGAGGGACAGGCTGGGAGGCGCTTACGGCACTGTGCCGCTCCCCATGGCCTGGCCTTCACGCACTTAGTGTCCAACGGTCACGTCAGCTCCGCCCGAGACGCTGAACCCCGAGGTAGCCCGGCGTGCCGTGCACCTGCGCGGCGCCACCTGAACATCTCGCCGCTTCGCCGCAAGCTCAGTGCCGGCCTTCAGAACATTTCAGGGGTTTTCAGCCCGCTATCAGGACTTCTGCAGGGCCGCGAGTGCATGGTCACGGACACCGCCAGCCAAGCCGACAAACAAGCAAACCGGGCGATGGAGACCACAATGCGATCTGTGCAACCTCATCCTGCGCGCCGCAGGGCCGCCGCGTTTCTTTTCTGCGCGATCATCTGCGCGGCGTCGGTGGCTGGGTTCGGCGCCGAGCCGCAGACCTGGAGCCAGCTGCCTTCCGGGACCGTCAAGGACAGCAACACGGGCTTGCAGTGGACCCGCGAGGACAACGGCCGCGACATCGACTGGTCCGATGCGAAAGCCTACTGCGCCGCTAGAGAAGGTGCCTGGCGACTGCCCTCGGTTGAGGAGCTGGAAGCGCTCTATCGGGCCGCCGAGAAACGCGGTCAAGTCGCCCAATGCGGCGACGAACTGTGCAAGGTTCCCACACTGTTCAAACTGACGGGCAGCTGGCTGTGGAGTTCAACTCCGTCGGGCTACGAAAAGGACGACGGCCGGCCGAATTTCTGGGGTGTGCTGCTGGTCAATGGCGCACGCACCTCGGCGCTCGGAGACTTCGACTATCGCAGCCGTGCCCTGTGCGTCCGTTCCACGTGAGACCTGCGCAATCTCGGCGCGCCGGGTCCTGATCGTTTATTTGGGAGTCGCTAAATGAGATGCGTGGCCATACTGGCATTGCTTTCCGCGCCGCTTCCTGTCCTTGCCGCACAAGACCTGAGCATCGATGCAAGTCACAGCGCAGTGATCTTCAGCTGGAGTCATTTCGGATTTTCAAATCCGGTGGCACGCTTCGAAAAAATCGAGGGCAATCTGCTGCTGGACACGACCGATCTCGCCAGGTCCTCGGTAACGGTCGTGCTGCCGCTGGCGGGACTCAGAAGCGGCGACGAACGGCTGGACAGACGCCTAAAGACAGACGAATTTCTCGATGCAACCCGTTATCCGGAAATCAGATTCACGAGCACGCGAGTAGAAGCCCTGGCCGACGGTATGCTCAAAGTGACCGGCGATCTGTCTGTACATGGCGTCACCAAGACAGTCATTCTGAATGCCAAGGTGGACAGGATAGGCGCTAATCCGATATCCAAAGCGCCGACCGCCGGATTCGACGCTGAAACGGTGATCCGACGGTCCGACTTTGGCGTTTCGAAATACGTGCCGGCGATGACCGACGAGCTCCATGTGCACATCACGCTGTCGGCCGATCTTAGGCAGCACTGATGTTTCAGACGCTACCGGATCGACCCGCGCACCGCTTGCGCCACGCGGTCGGCAATGTCGGCCTGAGCCTGCAGTTTAGCGGCCATGGGCCGATCGTAGGTCTCCGACCAGACAACATATCCGTCGCGGGCACGCACGAGCTGCGTGGCCACCCGCAGGGTGGCGCCCGATTCACGTATATTCCCTTCGAGCACGTAGACGACTCCCAGGGCTTTTGCGATATCGGGCACGGTGCGGCGCTGTTTGCTCTTGAAGTAGAACGTTGCTGTAGATCCCGGGACACGGAAACCCGGCAGCTTCGAGATTTTGTCAATGAGTTCCTCGGTCATGCCATCGGCGAAGTATTCCTCGTTCATTTCCTGGGATGTCAGATCGAGAAAGGGCAGCACCGCCACGGATCTCGGGGGCGCAGCTTTACCCGCGAACAGCGTCACGCCCAGCGCAGCGCACACGGCACCCGCGAAGAGCAGCAGCACGGCGAGTCGCCGTCGCGCTGATCCGGAATTGGGAATTGCGGCCGCGCCATTGGCGTGACTTGCGTTGGCAGTGGCCCGCCCGTCAGATGCGGCCGGCTCATTGCGCGAGGGACTCACGGGTGCAACGAGGCGGTAGCCAAGGCGAGGCACCGTCGCGATGTATCGTGAGTCCCTTGAATCGTCTCCGAGCGTTCGCCGCAGCGATGCCACCGCCTGGTAGATGGAATCCGGAGTCACGATGACTCCTGACCAGGCCTGGGCAAGCAGTTCATCGATGCTGACTACCTGTCCGGCGCTGCGCGCCAGGCAAAGCAAAAGCCGCATCGCGCGTGCTTCGACCTTTACGCTTTGTTCGCCACGAGATACTTGGCCGGCAGCCTCATCTACATTCCAGGCGCCGATGCGTAGTCTTGTTCCGGGGCCATTGCTCATGAGGGGTGGATCTGGAACGCGAGCGTCGCCTCCGAGTATAAGGCGCGCAGGGCATGCCGCATTCTAAGGATCCGACGGCGTGCGCCCGTTACGCTGGCGCGCGTTCCTTCGCGATCTGATCCAGCACGGCCAGCTCGCCGCTCGGCAGCTTAAGGTCGGCGGCCGCAAGGTTTTCGCGCAGATGTGCAACGGTCGATGTGCCGGGAATCAGCAGGATATTGGGTGCACGCTGCAGCAGCCATCTCAGCGCCACCTGCATCGGCGTCGCACCGAGCCTCGTGGCAACGTCGGATAGGGAGGTCGACTGCAGAGGTGTGAAGCCGCCGAGCGGGAAGAACGGCACGTAGGCGATGGCTGAGGCGGCCAGCCGATCGATCAGCGTGTCGTCGTGGCGATGCGCCAGGTTGTAGTGATTCTGCACGCAGACGATATTTGCGATGCCAACTGCTTCGTCGAGCTGTTTCGGCGTGACGTTGCTGAGACCGATATGGTGGACCAGGCCCTGGCGCTGCAGGTCCGCAAGCGTCTCGAGCGGCGCTTTGATCGAGCCTTCAACCGGGCCGTGAACGCCGAACATGAGGCGCAGGTTGACGACTTCGAGGGCGTTGAGGCCGAGGTTCCGCAGGTTGTCATGTATGGCGCTCGTCAGGTCCTCGGCGGAGAAGGCCGGGTTCCACGATCCGTCGTGACCGCGTCTGGCCCCGACCTTGGTGACGATGACCAGATCTTTGGGATAGGGGTGCAGGGCCTCGCGGATCAGCCGATTGGTGATATGCGGGCCGTAGAAGTCGCTCGTGTCGATGTGATCGACGCCGCTCGCCACGGCCTCGCGCAGTACGGCGAGCGCGCTTTGGCGATCTTTCGGCGGTCCGAAGATGCCGGGCCCGGTGAGCTGCATCGCGCCAAACCCCATGCGCTTCACCGAATGCGCGCCGAGCTTGAAACTTTCGCCTTTGCTCATATCAATCACGACCTGTCTCCATAGCAGCTGTGCGGCTCTGCCTCGCGCGTAGCACCGACGAATCGCTTACGGAGCATATAAGAATGCCCGGCGCACTGAGGCCTGCGAGTGGCGATTGCAGGGTACACTTCGGACGCGCCGGGATTAACCGCAGCTATTGCGGTACTGTGGGGCGCCGCTCTCGCGCGCGTCCCTCGCCACCGTCGGCGGCGCATGGGGAGACCGCCAATGCACGAACTGCTCGGAACGTGGACGCTTGAGTCCTACGTAACGGAAGATCTGGAAACCCGTGAGAAGACTCAGCCGTACGGCGCGCACCCGACCGGCTACCTGAATTACGGTCCCGACGGCCGGATGTACGCCATCCTCGTGCACGAGAACCGGAAGGCGCCGCCTTCCCTCCATGCGACGGATGCGGAAAGCGTCGAACTCTACCGTGGGCTGGCGGCGTACGCAGGCACGTACAGCTTCGATGGGGACCGTGTCAGTCACCACGTCGACGTCTCCTGGAATGAGACCTGGACGGGTACAACCCAGCTGCGTCAGTTCAAAATCGACGGAAACTTCCTGCGCATTCAGTCGACTATCACGAACCCGTTGACCGGGCGTGAAAGCTCGTACGTGCTCGTCTGGCGCAAGATCGAGAGCGTGCGCCCGCAGCGATCGCAGTAGCGAAGCGGCGGTCTGCGGCCTGAAGGTTGCAACGGACGGTCAATTCTCCGCCGCCAGCTCCTTCTGCAGCGCTTCTTCCCGCGCATCCTCGATCACGAGCAGCACACCCTGCGGATCGGTCGTCGTCTCGTCCCGCGCGCAGATCCCCGTTAGCGCGCTGTCCGCCTTCAGCTCCCCCCGCTCGAACAGTGCCCAGATCTCGCGGGCAAACTCCGTTGCAAGCAACTCTGGTGCGAAGCGAGCGAGTGAACCGCGGATGTTGTTCACGTCCCGCTCGAGCATCGAGAATGCACCATTGTTGCCGGCAGCATTCACCACCTGTGGTAAATCGATGATGACGGGGCCCTCCGCAGCGACCAGCACGTTGAACTCCGAGAGGTCACCGTGAATAAGACCAATGCTCAGCATGCGCACAACCTGTCGCATGAGAACACGGTGATACTCACGCGCCGCCTCGGGGGTCAGATCCACCTCACCCAGGCGCGGGGCCGGATTGCCGGCGCCGTCCGTCACCAGCTCCATGATCAACGTATCATTGAAGTAGCCGTAGGGTCGCGGCACGCGGACACCGGCGGCGACGAGCTGATACAGGGCGTCGACCTCAGCGTTCTTCCAGGCAGCCTCCTGCTCCCTGCGGCCGAAGCGGGTACTCTTGTTCATCGCGCGTGCCTGGCGGCTGCCGCGTACTTTTCGTCCTTCCTGGTAGCGGGTGCGCTTCTGAAAGCTGCGCTGCGCCATATCGCGATACACCTTCGCACAGCGCGTCTGCGTGCCCGTGCGGACTACATACACGGTGGCTTCCTTGCCGCTTTTAAGTGAGCGGACCACCTCGTCGATGACGCCGTCGTCGATGAGTGGCTGCAGGCCGGCGGGTGTTTTCAGAAGCTGAACCTTGGTGCGTAGCGAGGGGACTGCTGTGAGGGGTACCTTCGACGCCTGAGAGGTACCCCTCCAAAAGCACAAGGTTCGCGTTGATGGTACAGACTTTCGTCGCAGCGCACGCAGATGACTCGGTATTGCGTTGACCAGGTTCTGCTGTTGCAGGCAAGCCGGCCCCAGACTCGTGCTGCCGGACGTTCCCGTTCGCCATGGGGTGCAGCATTACGTCGGCAGCTTGGGCCGGCGATGAGCGGGCGGCTGGTGCGGTACCGTTTCGCCGTCGACCCGGTTGCGCGTTAAGAGTCAGCGCCAGCTATGTGCGGCGGCCCTTCATGGGAGGTGGATTTTGAACACGGTGCCGTTACCGTTGGTCCCACCGCCTGCGGTCAGGCCGTATAAGTTGCCGTCACTGGCCTGGACCAGAGTGCCCAGCGCGGTGCTGCCATCATCCGCAAACGATCCGAACGGATACACCGTTGATTCGACGCCGGCCAGGGTAACCTTGACCACGGTGGTCCCTGCCAGACCATACAGATTGCCATCGGTTGCCTGCAGCAGGCTGCCCGTGGGGTTGATACCGTCTCCCGAGACCGACCCAAAGGAATAAAGTACCGATTCCGCGCCGGCGAGCGTGATCTCGAAGATCGCGCCCAGGGAGTTGGCGCCACCTTCATAAGTCATCCCATACATGTTGCCATCGCTGGCCTGCATCAGACCATCAAAGTAAGGGTACTGAGCGTCGCCGCCGCTCGCTCCAAAGGAGTACAGCACGGACTCGACGCCGCCCGGGGTGACCTTCACCACGGTACCCACTCCGGTGGCACCGCCAAATTCCGTCAATCCGTAAAAGTTGCCATCACTGGCCTGCAGCAGACTACCCAGCGGCTCGTTGCCGTCAGGCGCACCCCCGAACGAGTACAGCACCGATTCGGCGCCGGTCAATGTGATCTCAAATACCGTGCCCTCGCCGCTCGTGCCACCCGAGGCGGTGACGCCGTAGAGGTTGCCATCGCTGGCCTGAATAAGGCCGCCGGCCGGCAAAACCCCGTCGTTGCCTGTCCCAAAGGAGTGCAGCACCGATTCCGCGCCTGCCGGGGTGATTTGGAAAACCGCGCCTAGATTGTTGACGCCACCGACTAGGGTCGTACCGTAGAGGTTACCGTCGCTGGCCTGGATCAGTCCCGCGTAGGGGTTTGCGGCGTCGCCGCTGCCACTGGCGGCGAAGGAATACAGCACCGATTCCTGACCCGCCGCGGTCACCTTGATCACGGCGCCGGTGCCGTTCGCTCCGCCGAAAGTGGTGGTGCCGTAGAAATTGCCGTCAGTGGCCTGAATCAGCCCGTCAAAGTACGGAGTGGCACCGTCGCCGCTGCCATTGGGGCCGAAGGAATAGAGGACCGATTCGACCCACACGCAGGTGATGACAACGGCGTTGCCGTTCGCCGCACTCACATCCTCCGCTGGCATGGTGCCCGTGCCCTGAGTGACGGTACAGGTCTGGCCCGGAGGATTCTGCGAGACTGCGACGGCGTAGGCGGCCCCGTACGGCACCTGCGTATTCATGCTGAAGGCCGTGGCGTTCGCCAGTATGGTGGTCGAGTCGCCGCCCTCGTTGATGAGTACGAGGCCGCTGGCCGAACCGAGCCCTGAGATCGTACCGCCGAGGGTGAAGCTCTGGTCCGAACAGGTGACCGCTACGTTGGTGACATTACCGGCTGGCATCGTGACGGACGGATTGCTCACTGAGCAGCTCAAGCCGGCCGGCTGTGTCGTCACGCTCACTGCATAAGCAGCCCCATACGGCACCGCCATGGCCATCGCAAAGGTCGTGCCACTGGCAGTGAAGGTATACGTGTCGCCGTTGGCCGAATTCGTGAGCACCAGCCCCTGATCACTCAGGCTGCTGGTTGATACCCCGGTTGGGGCCGTGATGGTGACCGTGCCGCTGATCGCGTAGGACTGATCCGAGCAGCTCACTGTGAGTGCGACATTCCCCGCGGGCATATTGCCCGTCGGGCTGTTGACCGCACAGTTGAGACCGGCCGGCTGCGTCGTCGCCGTGAGCGCGTAGGCGGCCCCGTAGGCAACCGACCTAGGCATCGTGAAGGAGGTGGCGTTGCTGCTGAAGGTATAGCTGTCGCCGTTGGCGCTATTGGTGAGTATCAAACCCTGATCGCTCAGGCTGCCCGAGGCCACGCCACTCGGGGTCGTGATGTTCACAGTACCGCCGAATGAATAAGGCTGATCGGTACAGGCGATGGTGACATCGATGACGTTGCTGGCCGGCATCGTTGCAGGCGTGGCAGGACTCACCTGACAGCTCATGCCCGTGGGCTGGGTCTTCACGGTCACCTGATAGCTGCTGGTGTAGGCGACAGGTGTTGGCAGCATGAATGAGGTGGCGCTGGTAGGCACGTTCACGGTGTCAGTGCCATTGGCCAGAACCAGGCCGCTTACACTGACGCCCGGGGAAGAGCCCGCCGCAAGCGTGATCTTGCCGCCCACCGTGAAGGACCTGTCCGAGCAGGTGACGACGACATTGGCGACGCTGCTGTTCAGCGTGCCCTTGCCGCCCGCCACCGAGCAGGCGAGGCCGGCGGGTGCACTCTGGAGGGTTACGTTGTACGTGCTGCCGCCCGCGAGCGCCCCGAAACTGAAGCTCGCATTGCCCGAGGCAACCTGCGCGGTGCTTTTGCCATTCATCAGCACCAGCCCGCTCATGCCGCTCGGCAGACCACTGATGGTGCCACCGAGTGTGTAGTTGGCAGGTGTCGATGCCGGTATTGAGCCGCTACTGCCACAGCCACCGAGAACCAGCAGCGCTGCGAGACAGACCGCATGGCTCGCGATCGACGGCCGCTGGAAGGCGCAGGTCATAGGGTGACGCATGGAGATTTTCCGTCTCTTTCGGTCCGCTTTTCGGACCAGCGGCGTATTGCCAGACTGGGAAGAGATGGTGCGGTACACGCCACCGGGCTGCGCAGAACAGCGTCGCAGTTCAGCGACGGTACTCGTGAGCCGTGATCTGGCTCACATATCCGCTGGCGGAGCCGCGATAAGCGAGCCGCCGGATGCGGCGATGGGAGGTTTACGGCCGGGAAGACACGATGAGCATCGGACTAAATCCGATGCTACTAAGATCCAGAATCGGCCCCGGCAAGCGATTTGGCGGCAGAGCCTGTGGCACGTTTGGGCGATAAAAAGCGCGTAACAGTGCCGGGACTCAAGAATTCGACCAGCGATTTGCCATGTTTATGATGCTCCGCCGCAACTTTGAGCGCGACGAGGGCGGGGATCGCCAGGATGATGCCCGGGATCCCCCAAAACCACCCGCCAAACCATAGGGCGAGAAACACGATAATCGAATTCAGTTCCAACCGACGACCCACAAGGAGC